>Ga0307372_10007850_pt1 | contig 15167 bp, 12 predicted proteins | sample OX1MG_FD_202533 | JGI IMG/M metagenome (GOLD analysis project Ga0307372, IMG submission 202533) | Soil microbial communities from Risofladan, Vaasa, Finland - OX-1 | ecosystem: Environmental > Terrestrial > Soil > Coastal area > Acid sulfate soil | place: Finland: Risofladan, Vaasa | collected... | reverse complement strand
CCTGCAGCCCGAGATGGGCTCCGTCCGCCTTGACCGCCTGACCGTGGCCCAGGTCCAAGGAATGCGGAGCCGGCTCTCAGAGAAAGGGCTGGCCCCGCGCAGCGTCGGTCATGTCCGGGCAGTTCTCCGCTCGGCCCTGAACGAGGCCATGCGCCAAGAGCTGGTGCCCAGGAACGTGGCCAGCCTGGCCCGCCCGCCCAGACCCCCGCAGCGCGTCATCGAGCCGTTCACGCCTGAGGAGTGCTCCTTGATCCTCGGATGCGCGCCAAGGTTCGACCTCCTGGCCGTGCTGGCGATCGCAGTGGGGATGGGACTGCGCCAGGGTGAGATCCTCGGCCTTCGGTGGCAGGACATCGATCTGGAGCGCAGAACACTGAAGGTGCAGCGGGCACTCCAGCGGGTCGACGGCCGTAGCCAGCTGGTGGACCCCAAGACCTCCAGGAGTCGGCGTACCCTGCCGATACCGTCCTTGGTCCACTCGGCGCTGCTGCAGCAGCGCTCGGACCAGGATGCCGCCCGCGAGCTGGCCGGAGCGCTTTGGGAGGAGGAGATCCCCGGTCTCATCTTCACCACCGCGTTGGGCCGACCACGCTGCGGGACGGCCGTCACCCACACCTTTCACCGGCTGCTGGCGGAGGCCGGCGTGCGCCAGCGGACATTCCACACCCTCCGCCACTCGGCAGCCACCCTCATGCTGGCCGGTGGCGTCGACCTGAAGACCGTGAGCACCATGCTGGGGCACAGCCAGATCGGGCTCACGGCTGACACCTACGCCAGCGTGCTGCCCGGCCTGCAGCGCGAGGCAGCCGCCAGGATGGACGCCATCCTGGCCACGCCAGCAACTCCAGCCGACTCCTCCACAACTGGGGTCAAAACTGGGGTCAACGAGACCGCAGCTACATCCAAGGCCCTGAAATGGGAACGAATCTGATCTCAAAAAGTGGAGCCGACGGTCAGATTCGAACTGACGGCCAGCTGTTTACAAAACAGCTGCTCTACCACTGAGCTACGTCGGCCAGGCCAGCCCAGTATAGAAATCCCTGCAGCCGCCCTACGGTCAGTGGGGAGGGAAGCCGAATTCTCGCTGTCGGGCCACCTCATAAAGGAGGATCGATCCAGCCACCGCTGCGTTGAGCGAGGCCACCATGCCTCCCATGGGGATGGAGACCAGCTGGTCGCAGCGCCGCCTGGTCAGCTGGCGCAGGCCATCCCCCTCAGATCCGACCACTATGGCCAATGGTTGGCGAAGGTCGGCCAGGTCGCTCCGGATGCTGCCCTCCTGGTCGAGCCCGACCACCAGCAGGCCGGCGTCGGCCAGCTCCTGCAGCGTCTGGGCCAGATTGACGACCCGCACCAGCTGAAGGTGCTCAAGCGCCCCCGCGCTGGCCTTCACCGCGGCGGCCGAGGCGGGAGCGGTGCGATGTTTTGGTAGCACCATCGCATGCACTCCCAGAGCCTCGGCGGTCCGAGCCAATGAGCCCAGGTTCTGTGGATCCTGGACGCCATCAAGGCAGAGCACCAGAGGCGGCCAGGTTGAGCTCGCCTCGGTAATCAGCCGCCGCAGGAACTCCATTCCGGGCAGCTGCCGGACATCAAAGTACGCGGCGATGCCCTGGTGATGCTCGGTGTGTGCCACATCACCTAGCTGCGATCTCGGAACGACCTGGGGACTAACCCCCGCCACCCGAGCCGCGCTCACGATCTCGGCGACTCGCGGGTCCTGAGAGAGCTCCGGTGCCAGAAGTAGGCGGCGTAGGCGACGACCGGCTCGCAGCGCCTCCAGGACCGGATTACGTCCGTACAGGACCTCCGGCATCAGAGGCGATGCCAGCGACTTCCGTCCTTGGTGTCCTCCACCTGGATGCCCAGCTCCAGAAGCTGATCCCGCAGCAGATCTGAGCGGGCGAAGTCGCGGTCGCGACGAGCCTGGGCCCGACCCTCCAGCAACTCAGTCTCGGCCTCAGTCAGATGGTCTTCCACCGCCGCCCGGCGTTCGATCACACCCAGGCGACTGTCGACCGCGCGCAGCACCTGGAGCGCGGCCTCGCAGCCGCCTCCTCCAGCCTGCCCCAGGTCGAGGAGCCGATTGCCATCTCTGAGCAGGTCAAAGATGGCGGCTATGCCATCTGGCAAGTTGAGATCATCGTCCAGAGCAGCCTCGAATAGGCCCTGCGCCCGCTGGGCTGCCGCCACCAGCGGATCCCCTGCACTCTCGCTAGGGAGGGTCAGCGTCAGGCCCTGGTGGCATCTCCGCCAGAAGTTGGACAAGCGCTCGACATCCTTCTCCGCCGCGGTCAGCCACTCCTCCTGGAACTGGAGGCGGCGGCGGTAGTGGGCGCCGGTCAAGAGGAGATAGCGCACCGCCAGGGGATCGTGCCCACGCTCCATCAGAGCCGACAGGGTCACGAAATTCCCGAGCGACTTCGCCATCTTTCCCCCCGCCACAACCAGGTGCTCGGGGTGGAACCAGTATTTGACAAAGACCTTACCGGTGGCGGCCTCCGATTGAGCTATCTCATTCTCGTGGTGGGGGAACTTGTTGTCGACGCCCCCACAGTGGAGGTCGAACGACTCGCCTAGCTTGTCCATTGACATAGCCGAGCACTCGATATGCCACCCCGGCCTGCCCCAGCCGAATGGCGACGTCCACGACGCCACCTCACCCGGCTGCCCCTTCTTCCAGAGCACAAAGTCCCGGACCGCCTCCTTGGACTCGTACTCGTCGGCATCGATGCGCCCGCTGGCACCCGCGACCAACCCCTCGATGTCGAGGTGAGAGAGCCGCCCATAGTCGGGAAACGAGCTGAGCCTGAAGTACACAGAGCCCTCGCTCACGTAGGCGTGGCCGCTTTCGATCAGCCGCTGAATCAGGGTGATCATCTGCGGGATGTATTCCGTAGCCCTAGGGTGAAAGGCAGCGGCCTCGACTCCCAGCAGGTCGAGGTCCCGCAGGAACGCGTCCAGGTGGGGCTGGGTGAATTCGGCCAGGCTGAGCTGGGCTGCGGTGGCCTTGGTGATGATCTTGTCATCGACATCCGTGATGTTCATCACCTGGGTGACCTGCAGACCGTGCGCCTCGAGCTGCCGGCGGAGCAAGTCCTCGGCCAGATAGGTGCGCAGATTGCCAATGTGGGCTCGATCGTGGACCGTGGGACCACAGGTGTACATGCCCACCCGACCCGGATGCAGGGGCACAAAAGGCTCCACCGTGCCGCTGATGGTGTTGTAGAGGCGAAAACTCACGACCACCAATGTTATGGGGCCGGCCTCGACCTCGCCGCGCCCAAGGTCGCGACCGCCAGGGCCGCCACCCCCTCGCGGCGCCCGGTCAGCCCCAGCCCATCGCTCGACTTGAGCTTCACAGAGACCGCCCCATCCGGAAGTTCAAGAACCTGTGACAGAGCCTGGACCATGGCTTGCCGATAGGGCGCGAGGCGGGGCGCCTCGGCGATGACGGTCCCGTCCACGCCGTGCAGGACCAGGCCGTGAGGGGCGAGCATGGCGACCACTTGGGACAGGATGGCGGTGGATGACGCTCCACGCCAGCGCTCATCCCCAGACGGGAAGTGCTCGCCAAGATCGCCGAGCCCGGCGGCGCCGAGAATGGCGTCCGCGATCGCATGGCAGAGGACGTCAGCATCCGAGTGGCCAACCAGCCCCTGCTCCGAGGGGATCTCCACCCCACCGATCCAGATCGGGCCCGGGCCGCCGAATCGGTGGACGTCCACGCCCAATCCTACCCCCGGCACCCGCCGGCTGGTCAAAGTTGATACCGCTCGGGCACGGCCAGCCAGCTACGCAACGCCAGCATGTCTTCGGCCCTGGTCAACTTGAGATTCCTGAAGTCGCCCAGCACGGCCGCGACGGGCTCATCCAGCGCCATCACCAGGGCGGCGTCGTCATCAGCCTCGAGGCCCAGATCCGACGCCCGCTCGTGAGCTCGAAGCAGCAGCTGACGTGAGAAAGCCTGGGGGGTCTGAATTGCCCCCAGCTGATCCCTTGCCAGCATCTCAATCAAACGCCCGTCGACCACCCGCGCCGTCGAGTCGGTCACTGGGACGTACGCCGTCGCCGCACCTACCCGCCTGGCCGCCAGCAGGACCCTGGCCAAGAGCTCCGCGCTCACACCCGGACGAGCCCCGTCGTGAACCAGAACCAGCTCGCCAGAGCTGGCTCGCAGCCCGTTCATGACGGACTCCTGGCGCCGGGAGCCGCCCGCCACGCAGCGGCAGCCCAGTCGGGGAGCCACCTCGGCACTCACCTCCACGACCCGGCGGTGATCCTGGGGATCGGCCACGACCACGAGCTCGGAGACGCCGCTCGAAGGATCGCCGAGGGCACGGAGAACCCATGCCAGCACCGGCTGGCCACCCAGCTCGGCCCAGAGTTTGGCCCCCCCGAATCGCGTCCCGCTGCCCGCCGCCGGGACGACCGCGCTCACGGTCGGCCTGCCGCTGCCCTTGGTCAATGGGCGGGGCCACCGGACGAACGGCTCCTGCGCCCGCCCCGAGGGGCAGGGGGAGCCACTTCACAGGGACCCTCAAACTGCGTGAACACCATCCGACCAGAAGCTGTCTGGATGACGCTTCGAACGGTCACCTCCACCCTTTGCCCGAGGTGATTCTGGCCTCCTTCCACCACCAGCATGGTGCCGTCCTCCAGATATCCAACCCCCTGCTCCGGCTCCCGGCCCTCCTTGACCACATCGACCTCAAGGCGCTCGCCAGCGACCAGCGCGGGCCGCAGCGCGGTCGCCAGCTGGTTCAGGTTGAGCACCCGCAGACCGGAGATCTGGGCGAGGCGATCCAGGTTGAAGTCGACGGTGAAGATGCCGGCGCCTTCCTCGCGGGCCAGGCGCACCAGCCTCCCGTCCACCTCCGACATGGACGGGTAGTCAGTCTGAGGGAAACTCAATTCCAGCCCACTCAGGGACCGCAGCTCCTCCAGCATCGCGATCCCGCGGCGCCCCCTGGCTCTCCGGATAGGGTCGCCCGAGTCCGCCACCGCCTGGAGCTCGTCGAGTACGAACTGGGGGATCAGCAGTTGGTAGAGGCAGAAGCCACCGCGAGCCAGGTCCAACAGCCTGCCGTCGATCACCGCGCTGGTATCGACCACCACCTTGGCCAGCGGAGGCCCGGTCGCCCCCATGGGCACCCCCATCAGGGAGATATCCCGACGTCGTCGGCGTCCCACGCTGAGCCCTAGCGGCACCAGCACCGCCGCCGCCAAGACCGCCACCATCCAGCCCAGGCCGTAGGGTAGCCCACTTGCTATGAGAGCCACCAGGGCCGCGATCGCGAGTGCCACCAAGACCCCGACAAGCAGCCCGATCAACTCCGAGAACGGGAGCGTGGCCAACTGCTCCTCGGCCCAGAAGTAGGGCCGGACACTGAGATTAGGCCCGAGAATGTATCCGACCACACAGCCAAGCCCGAGACCCATGGCCAGGCTGATGACCGCCCCCTGCCATGTTTCCAGCGGGCCCCTCACGTTCTGGAGCAAGATCGCGCCGTACAGGATGCCAGTCACCGACCCGACACACATCCCTACCAGACTGGCGATCCGGTCGGGACGGGCATGCGGATCCGACGATGAGATTGCGGTCTGCCATCTCATCCGCGACCCGGAGGCGATCTCCTCCGGGCGATCAGGCGGGAGCGCCGCCATCGCCGCCCCCGGACCCGGCGGCTCCGGCTCCCGCGGTCTCCACAGCCGTAGTCTCGTGCGGGATGACCTCGTTAGGCGGCGGAGGTCCAGGCACCACATGGGTCCGGATCTTGCCTTCCTCCAAATCGATGGTGACCAGATCGCCCATCGAGAACTGGGTCCGCAGCAACTCATCACTGAGCGGGTCCTCGATCTCGCTCTGAATCACTCGGCGCAGAGGCCGGGCGCCGTACACCTTGTCGAACCCAAGCTCCACCAGCTTGTCCTTGGCCTCATCGGTGACCAGCAGGCTGAGCCCCTGGCGCTTCAGGTGCTCCCGCACCCGGACTAGCATCAGATCGACTATCTGGCGAGTTTCCTGCTGGCGCAGACGGTGGAAGACCACCACCGCATCCAGACGGTTCAGGAACTCCGGACGGAAGGCCCGCTTCAACTCATCAGTGATTCGCTCCCGCATCTTGGCATGCTCGTGGTCCTCGCCGTCGGCGCTGGTGAGGCCGGTCTGGAAGCCCATCGAGATGTTGGAGCCAACTCCTTGAATGCCAAGGTTGCTGGTCATGATCACGATCGTGTTCGCGAAGTTGACGATCTTGCCCTTGGCATCGGTCAGCCGACCATCCTCCAGGATCTGCAGCAGCATGTTGAAGAAGTCGGGATGGGCCTTCTCGATCTCATCGAACAGGACCACGCTGTAGGGACGCCGCCGCACTGCCTCGGTCAGCTGGCCACCCTCGTCGTAGCCGACGTATCCGGGTGGAGATCCTACCAGCCGCGCTGTGCTGTGACGTTCGGCGAACTCCGACATGTCGAGTCGGATCAGGGAGTCCTCGCTGTCAAAGAGGAATGCGGCCAGGCTGCGAGCGAGCTCGGTCTTGCCCACTCCAGTCGGGCCCAGGAAGATAAACGACCCGATCGGGCGCTTGGCGTCCTTTAGCCCGGCGCGAGCCCTCCGGACCGCCTGGCAAACCACCTTGACCGCCTCGTCCTGGCCAATCAGGCGACGGTGGATCTCAGCCTCCATCCCCAGTAGGCGTTGGGTCTCAGCCTCGACCAAGCGGCTCACGGGCACGCCCGTCCAGGAGGACACTATGTCCGCGATGTTGTGCTCGGTGACGGTGGCCACCGTCCGGCCCAGCTCGTCGCGCCAGGCAGCCTCCTCGCCTGAGTACTCTTCCTTGAGCTGCTTCAGCTCAATGTCGATCTTGCCAGCAGCCTCGAGGTCGTGCCCGTCAACGGCCTCCTCCTTGCGAGTCTGCAGAGAGCGGATGTGGCGCTGCTTGGCCCGCAGCTCGGGCGGCGTCGTGGTCAGCTTCATGCGCACCCGGGCACTGGCCTCGTCGATGAGGTCGATCGCCTTGTCGGGCCAAGAGCGGTCGCTGACGTAGCGCCCTGACAACTCCGCCGCCGCCTGAAGCGCGTCGTTGGTGATGGTGACCCGGTGGTGCTGCTCATAGAGGCCGCGCACCCCGGAGAGGATCTCCACAGTCTCCTCCAACTTGGGCTCGTCAACGTAGACCGGCTGAAAACGGCGCTCCAAGGCTGCATCCTTCTCGATGTACTTGCGGTACTCGTTGAGAGTGGTGGCGCCGATGCACTGGATCTCTCCTCTGGCCAGAGCGGGCTTGAGGATGTTCGCGGCGTCGATCGCGCCCTCGGCGGCGCCGGCCCCAACCAGGGTGTGCAGCTCGTCGATGAAGAGCACCACTTCCCGGGATGTGCGGATCTCGTCCAGGATCTTCTTGAGCCTCTCCTCGAACTCGCCGCGGTACTTGGTGCCAGCCACCAGCGCGCCCATGTCCAGGGTCAGGACCCGCTTGTTGGCGAGCGCATCAGGAATCTCCTGGTTCACGATCGCCTGGGCCAGGCCTTCGGCGATAGCGGTCTTCCCGACTCCCGGTTCGCCGATCAGGGCAGGGTTGTTCTTGGTCCGCCGGGAAAGGATCTGGACCACCCGCTCGATCTCCATCTCACGCCCGATCACGGGATCCAACTGGTGCTTCTCCGCCAGTTCCGTGAGGTCACGACAGAACTGATCCAGGAGCGGAGTCTTGGTGGCCTTCTTGTGCTCCGGCCGAGCCTCGTCCTCGACTCCCTGATCCTTGAGCTGCGCGTCCAGCTCCGTGCGGACCTTCTCCAGGTTGGCTCCCAGGTCCTCCAGCACATGGGCCGCAATCCCCTCCCCCTCGATCAGCAGGCCCAGCAGCAGGTGCTCCGTGCCAACGTAGGTGTTGTTCATCCGCTTGGCCTCTTCGAAGGCGATCTCGATCACCTTCTTGACCCGGGAGGTGGGAATGATCTGCTGCACGATGATCCGCTCGTTGCGCCCTAGCACCGACTCGATCGTGGTGCGCACCTTGTCGATCTCGACCCCCAGGTTGGCCAACACCTTGGCAGCCAACCCGTCGCCCTCCCGCAGCAAGCCGAGCAGCAGGTGCTCGGTGCCGATGTAGGAGTGGTGAGACTTCTCCGCCTCGTCCTGGGCCAGGGTAAGGACCTTCTTGGCCTTCTCCGTGAATCTCTCAAACGGATACAAACGAATCTCCTAGACCCCGACTGGGGCAACGTCCAAGGGCCGAAGCTCCTGGACCTGGGCTGGGACGGGTCTTGGGTCAACCTCAGTTCCGATCACAAACGCATTATGCCCAATCGGAAGCGGTCGAACCGAATCGCCAGTCGGGGCCCGCCCGGTCCAGGCCGCCGCGGCGCCGCCCCCGAGCCCGCCCAAAGCCCACCGGTGAACTCGAAGGCGGTCTGGCTTCAGCGGCCCCGGGCGCCTTCAACAGATGTACGGCCCGCCAGCCGCCGGCCCCGATCGCCACGGTTGCCGACGCAATTCCTGTCCTCCGGCAGGGAGCTGGACCCAGATGCCCGGCGAGCCGGAGGGCCCGCGTGCACCTAGAGTCCCGAGGCCGGTCCTCGTCCCGATGGCGGGCCGCAACTCCACCACCACGCTCACGGAGCCACGATCACAACTGGGGCCAAGCGTGGTCACCTCCAAGCGGCCACCGCCGCTCCCAGCGGCGTGATCGGGCATCGACCGCCCGCCCTCAGAGGAATCAATTGGAACGGAACGGACGCGCCCCCGGCTCAGAGCAGCCCAGACAGGGCCTGTTCGTGGTCGCCGCGGCCTCCAGCCGCCAGTGCCACCACCAAACTCCCGGGGCTGCTGCCAGTGCCCACCCTCTGGATGCCGGAGCCACCCGCCCCAGCATGGAGAAACTGGCGGCGCCGGACTAGATCGGCCCAGTCGGGATCACCTCGGCGTTTGAGCTGCCGCGTCCGGCGAGAGGCGCTTGGATACCAGCCAGGTGGTCGCGACTGAAGAACCGGAGGTCGACCGCCCCCCAATGCCACTGCCTGCGAGCCGCAATCGCCTCGCGAAGTGGTACCCGCGATTCCGAAGCTACTCGACCGAGCTCCCGGCCGCCGGGTCCTCATCGGCGGCTTGACCCTCGGCCACCTCCGTTCCGGTGGACAGATGGTCGACCTCGGCTGCGGAGGCTTCGATCTCGGTCAAGTCCAGCGCGGCCACAGCTTGGCCGTCAGCCGGCGCCTCGGTAGCTTCAAGTTCGGCCTCAGGCTCCGGCTCGGCGACGACTGGGCCCGGCTCCGCCGCGGACGCGGTTGCGCTGGGCAGGGCTGGCAGCTCTTCATCGTCGGAGTCGTCCGGCTCATAGTCGGCGGCCGCAGAGTACCCACCATCGCCCTCATCGGCGGCGATGTGGTCCGGGCGCGGCAGCAGCTGCCGGTAGGAGAGCGAGATCCGGCGCCGACCGCGATCAGCCTGCAGGACCACAACCCTGATGTTGTCTCCCACCCTCAGCACATCCTCGGTCCGCTCGACGTGCTCCCAGGAGAGCTCGCTGATGTGGAGAAGGCCCTCTACCCCATCGGCGATCTGCAGGAAGGCCCCGTACTTCTTGGTCTTGGTGACGATCCCTTCGATGATGGTGCCAGGTGGGAAGCGAGCCTCGATGCTGTCCCAGGGGTCATCGCTCATCTGGCGCAGAGAAAGGGAGATCCGAGAGAGCTCGGGATCTAGCTTGATCACCTTGACGGTTACCTCGTCACCGACCGCCAGCATGTCCGAGACGTTGCTGACCCGGTCCCAGCTGAGCTCGCTGATGTGGATCAGGCCGTCGGCTCCGCCGAGGTTGATGAAGGCCCCGTAGGAGGTCAACCCGCTGACCCGTCCGGTAACCACATCCCCGACCGCCAGGCGCTCGAAGAGCTCCTCACGCTGGCGAGCCCGATCCTCATCCTGAGCGGCCCTTTGGCTGACGATCAGCCTATTCCGCTTGCGGTTGACCTCCAGGATCTTGACCATGATCTTCTCGCCGACCAGGTCGACCAGGTTCCCGGAGTGCGTCCGGGCCACCTGCGAACTGGGCAAGAACCCGCGCAAACCCATGATGTTGACGATCAGGCCACCCTTGTTCTGCTCCTTGACCTCGGCCTCCACCCCCTCGCCGTTGCTCTCTTTCTCGGCCGCCTTGGCCCAGATTCCCTCGGCACGGGCGCGGCGCAGGCTCAGAACCACGTTGCCGTCCTCATTCTCGGACTGGAGGACGTAGACCTTGATCCGGTCGCCCGGATTGAGGATCACCGGGTCCTCGGCCCTGCCGGTGAGCTCGCGATTGGATATGACGCCCTCAGACTTGGCGCTGATGTCGACCAGAACCTCGTCGGGGTCGACTCTGACCACCGTCCCATCGACGATGTCCCCATAGGTCAGCGTGCGGATGGAATCCGCGCTGGTGCGTAGGTACTCCTCCATGGAACTATAGGTAGTCAGTTCCTCGACGGGCGCGGCAGTGGCAAGCTCGGCCAACGGGCTAATGGATCCTCCGGAATGATGGACTCCTGGGGCCCCAGAACGGTGCTCCAGTGCGGGCGAGAGTATAGCAGTGCGACCGCCTTCCGCCGCCAGTGGCGCTCAGTCTCCGATCGGCCGCAGCGGTCGGGCAGGCGCATGGGTGCGGATGGCAAACTGGGATCAACAAAGTCAGTACCGGTCGCCTCGCCGTGACCGAGCCCGGTTTGAGGAGTAATGCCTTGTCTGCAACACCATCCCGCACCGTCTACGAGTACCGTGAGCTCGACACCTTGGACGAGGTCAACCGTCTGGCCCGGGAGGAGGGTTTTGACCTCCTCCAGGCGGTGGCCTCGACATCCGGCCTCCGCTACATCGTGCGCCGCGCGGAGGAGGCCAGCCAGGGTCGGCAGGCTGGCTTCTCGGTCCCTTCCGAGGGCTGAGGCAGGCGCTATGCCCGGTCTTGCCCCGAGGCGCCCCAGGTGGCGAGCTCGGCCAGAACCCCAGTGTCCAGGAGACGAACCCCACCGACCCTGGCCGCCAGTATCAGCCGCGACGAGCCGTCCGCTTCCACCTGCGGCACAAAGCTGATCGGGTCGACCACGGCGGCGTAGTCCAACTTCGCTGCGGGCTCGGACTCGATGACCTGGGAAGCCAAACAGCTGAGGTGCCGCCCGGACCTTGAGCCTTCCCTGAAAGCCAGCGCGGCCGCCCGCAGGGCGCGGTTGAGGCAGAGGGCGGCCCCCCGTTGGGAGCCGTCGAGGTAGGCATTGCGCGAGCTGAGAGCAAGGCCGTCGGGGTCCCTCACCACCGGACACACCACCACCTGCACGCCCAGATCAATGTCCCTGGCGAGCCGGGTGACCAGAGCCGCCTGCTGAGCATCCTTCTCGCCAAAGAAAGCGGAGCAGGGCCCGGTGGCGGCGAACAGCTTGGCGACCACGACGGCGACTCCCTGGAAATGCCCCGGGCGGAAGTGCCCCTCCCAGCGGTCGGCGCTGGCCGAGTCGACCGTGATCGAAGTGGCGAATCCATTCGGATAGACGGCTTCCGTGGGGGGCAGGTAGGCGGCATCAACACCCGCAGCCGCCAACGCCAGCAGATCCTCGGCCTGGTTCCGGGGATAGCGCTGATAGTCGTCGCCAGGTCCGAATTGGAGAGGGTTGACAAAGATGGAAACCACCACTCGATCCGCCGCCGCCCGAGCCGCGGCCACCAGCGCCATGTGGCCGCGGTGGAGAGCGCCCATGGTGGGAACCAGCCCCACCCGGTGGCCCTGGCACCGCCACTCCTGGGTCACCCCGCGGAGCTCATCCGGGGCCGTCAGCAGGATCGGCCGCCCCGGCTCCTGCCCGGCCTCACTCATAGCTGAATTGAGTGCTGGGATACTCCCCGGACTCGACCGCCTCCCTAAAGCTGGTGGCGGCGGCAACGGTGGCCTCGCCAAGTTCCGCGAAGCGGCGCACGAACTTCGGCACCGGCCCCACGGTCAAACCGAGCATGTCGTGGATCACCAGCACCTGGCCGTCGCAGTTGGCACCCGCCCCGATCCCTATAGTGGCGATCGGACTGGCGACGGTCAGCTCCGCCGCCAGCTGGGCCGGCAGCCCCTCCAGCACCACCGAGAAGGCGCCCGCCTCGGCCAACCCCAGCAGGTCCTGGCGCAGCTGCTCCGCGGCCCCTTCACCGCGCCCCTGCACCCGCAGGCCGCCCATCGCATGGACCCGCTGAGGAGTGAGGCCAAGATGTCCCATCACGGGAATTCCCCTCGCCGTGAGATGGGCTACCACCTCCAGCATCTGACCGCCCCCCTCGAGCTTGACCGCCTGCATCCCCGACTCCTTCAGCAGCCGCCCCGCGCTGCGCGTGGCCTCATCCAGCCCGAGCTGGTAGGAGAGGAAGGGTAGGTCGCCGATCAGAAGCGCGTGGTGGGCACCCCGGGCGACCGCGGCCGCGTGGGAGAGCATATCCTCCAAGGTCACAGGGAGCGTGTCGGGGCTCCCGTCACGAAGCCGATGGCCGAGCATGGTGCCACCCAGAGAATCACCCACCAGGAGCAGGGGGATCCCGGCCTGGTCGAGCAGCGACGCGGTGGTGTAGTCATAGGCGGTCAGCATCGCGAAGCGCCGTCCATCCGCCTTCCAGCGGGCCAGATCGGTTATCTGCACCGGCCTGGGAGTGGAGTCAGTCATCCCCTGGAACTCCTCGGTGAGTTTCTGGAGACGCCTCCGCGGCCAGAGCAAGCGTCAAGCGGTACAGCTCCTCCAGGGCGGCGTCGACCCCGGCCAGGGCCTGTCGATGGAGCTCGGTGGTGTCGTCGTCGGCCCGGGTCGAAGGCCCGCTCAGGGCGGCCCAGGGGCCCAAGCGGCGCACATTCTCAGCCGCCAGCAAGAGCAGTTGGCGCAGCCCCGCAACCCCCTGGATGGGGGCGCCCGAGGCCGCCATGGCACGCTCCGCCTGCTGCTCGATCAGGACCGGTAGGATGCCGGCCAGCGCGGCCGCCGCGTGGTAGAGGGCCCGATCCACCCCATCGATACGAAAGCTGACCAGTCCCAGGCGGGCCGAGACGGCCTCCAGCGCGGCGACCGCCGCTTCGTCCCCGGCAATTGACGCGTAAGCCCCTTCCAGGCAGGCCGGATCGCCGTCCGGGATGGGAGCCAGCGGATGCAGGACTCCGGTCGCGGCTCCGATTCGCGAGCAGGGGGAGAGCAGCTCGGTGCCATGAACCCCAGCACAGTGGGCTACCACTCTGCCGGTCAGGCTGGCGCCCACTGGCAAAAGCTCTACCAGGGAGTCGGCCACCCTGGCAAGTTCAGAGTCGGGCACGGCCAGAATGGTCACCTGGCATTCGGCCGCCACCTGAGCCGAGGTCGCCGCCACCTGCGCGCCCACCAGATTGGCCAGACCGGCTGCGTCAGCCAGGGTGCGCGAAGTGATCAGGACGGGCGGCGAGCCCCTCTCCGCCAGCCTCCTGGCGAGAGCGCTCCCCACCCGGCCGGCTCCTACTATGCCAATTCGGTCGTCCGTCTCGGTCACCTCAGGGATCCAAGCGGAGCGAGGTCTCACCACCGACTGGTGCCTCGCTAGGAGTGTAGCCGAACGGGCCTCGCGGGTGATCTGGCGACCGCTGCCCCATGACCGAGCCTGCCATGCGCTGCCGTGGTATCCATCCCGCCGCTGCCTGCCCATGGGAGCTGGTATCTCTAGACGCGGGTGAGCGCATGAAGCACCCGCCAGGCCCGCCAACGCGAGCCGGGCGGATCACATACCAGCTGCGGTCGGGGCCTCCTCTTCCACCTGCTGGATCACCTCGTCCATCTCGCTGCGCTCCATCGACTCCACCTCGATCAGATGGTCGGCCAGGGCCTGGAGGGTGCCGCGCCGCAGGGTGAGCACCTTTTTCGCCGTCAGGTAGGCGTTGTCGACCAGGGAATGGACCTCCTGATCGATCTCTCCGGCCACCTCCTCGGAATAGTTGCGCTGCTCGCCGAGGTCACGACCGAGAAAGACCAGCTCCTCTTTGGTGCCGAACGCGAGTGGGCCGAGCTTCTCGCTCATGCCCCACTCCGTCACCATGCGACGGGCCAGCTTGGTGGCCTTGCTGATGTCGTCAGACGCGCCCGTGGTGATGTTGGCGTCGCCCAGCAGGATCTCCTCGGCCACCCGGCCTCCCAGCATGCCCGCCAACTGGTCCGTCAGCTCCACCTTGCTCACCAGCACCTTGTCATGCTCGGGCAGCTGCATGGTCCAGCCCAGAGCCATGCCCCGGCTCACGATGCTGATCTTGTAGGGGGGGTCGCAGTGGGGAAGGCTGCGCATCACCAACGCGTGGCCCATCTCGTGGTAGGCGATCACCAGCTTCTCCTCGTCGGAGATGCGCCGTGATTTCCGCTCCGGACCGGCGATGACCCGGGCGATGGATTCCTCCAGCTCCGCCATCCCGATCACCTTCTGCTCGTGGCGAGCGGCCAAGATGGCGGCCTCGTTGATGAGGTTGGCCAAGTCGGCGCCGCTGAAGCCGATCGTCTGCCGCGCCAGCACCTCTAGGTTGACGGCAGGGTCGAACGGCTTGTTGCGAGCATGAACCTTCAGAATCGCCTCGCGCCCCCTGAGGTCGGGCCGGTCCAGGGTCACGTGCCGATCGAATCGTCCCGGCCGCAGCAGGGCTGGATCCAGCACATCGGGACGGTTGGTGGCCGCGATCACGATCACGTGGGTGTTGGTTTCGAAGCCATCCATCTCCACCAGGAGCTGATTGAGGGTCTGCTCCCGCTCGTCGTGGCCGCCGCCGAGGCCGGCTCCCCGCTGGCGTCCGACCGCATCGATCTCATCGACGAAGACGATGCAGGGACTGTTCTTCTTGGCTTGGTCGAAGAGGTCGCGGACCCGGGAGGCCCCCACCCCGACGAACATCTCCACGAACTCGGAGCCGGAGATGCTGAAGAACGGAACTCCAGCCTCGCCCGCCACCGCCTTGCTGAGCAGCGTCTTGCCGGATCCTGGCGAACCCACCATCAGCACCCCCTTGGGGATCCGGGCCCCCAGGGCGGTGAACCGATCCGGGAACTTGAGGAACTCAACAATCTCATTCAGCTCCTGTTTGGCCTCGTCCACGCCAGCCACGTCGGCAAACGTCACCTGGGGCTTGTCGGCGGCCACCAGCCGGGCCCGGCTGCGGCCGAACGAC
>Ga0307372_10007849_pt1 | contig 15167 bp, 18 predicted proteins | sample OX1MG_FD_202533 | JGI IMG/M metagenome (GOLD analysis project Ga0307372, IMG submission 202533) | Soil microbial communities from Risofladan, Vaasa, Finland - OX-1 | ecosystem: Environmental > Terrestrial > Soil > Coastal area > Acid sulfate soil | place: Finland: Risofladan, Vaasa | collected... | reverse complement strand
ACGAGGTGCGTGGAACGACCGCCGTTCCCGCTCCGGGCACGGTCCCGAACATGCTCGTCGAGTACCGCGACGCTCTCGTCAGGGCACCGGACGGGTGGCGCATCGCCCGCAGGGACACGACGGTCGTATTCACGACGGCGGAGGAGATCCCCACGCCGTCGGGCACGCCGCCCACCGCCTGAGGGACCTCCGTCCAGGGGGCCACCGGGGGCCCGCACGCACCGCGGCGCCGGCGATCGCCCGGCCGTCAACGGGCGAGTGCCCCGCGGGCCTCCCGGACGGCGTAGTAGACGAGCACGTAGCCGGCCACGGGGTCGGCCCACCACCATCCGAGCGAGGCGTTCAACGCCAGGCCGAGGAGGACGGCGGTGGCCAGGATGCCGTCGATCATCGTGATGCGACCCTCGGCCCGGAGGACCGGGTTGCCCAATGCCGCCCCGGTCCTGGCTTTTCCTGCAGCGAGAGCGAACATGATCGCGGCGGTCATCGCGGTCCATACGATGCCCGGCACGCTGTGCCGGGCATGGAACCCGAGCACGAGCACCACCGTGCTCTGCGCGGCCAGATAGCCGGCCAGACCCACGAAGGCCGCCCCGATCAGCTGCAGGGCTCTCCGCTGCCTGCCCCGGTCGCCGCCGGCGAGCTCCCAGAGCACGACCGTCGACGCCCCGATCTCGATGAGGCTGTCGAGGCCGAAGCCACCCAGCGCGGTCGAGCGGGCCCCGATGGCCGCGACCGCCAGTACGACAACGCCGACCACGTTCCAGCCCAGGGTCGCCAGCTCGAGATGCCGACCGCGGGCGAGAAGCTGCACCGGGGCACTTCTGTCCCGTGCGGTCGTCACGCCCCCAGTTTCGCAGGCCGGCTCCGCCTCCGATCGCCCGGACCGTCAGCAGGCGGGTGACTGCTCGCCGATTGTCGGCGGCGGTACCGTTGGAGACGATGGTCTTGCCGCCAGAGCGCGACGGAGATCCCGAGCGACCCGGGTCGGCGACTTCGTCGCAGGCCGGCGACCTGGTTCCGGATGCACCTCCCGCCGACGCCGAGGAGTGGACCGACGAGCAGTGGCTGAACTGGTTGCGCGCCACCGACGACCCCGAGGAGGCCGATCCGCAGCCGCCCGTGTGGCGGTCGGCGGGCCGGTTGGCCGCCTCACGCGGAGGGCGGGTGCTCGGTTCGGCGATGCTGGGCCTGGCCGAAGCCGTCTACGGGCGGCGCGGCGAGGAGGTCGTCGTCGAGCGGGAGGGGCCGGGCGACCCGCCAGGCGGTGACGACGTGGAGGTGCATCTCGACCCAGAGCACCCCGAACGGTCCACGGCGATCGTCCGCCGGCTCCCGTAGGCGGTGCCGAACCCCATCGGGAATCGCCGGTGGGGGATCCGGGATCCCCGCGCGCCCCTTGCAGGGGCTCTACTGTGCCCGGGGGGCGTGAAAGCGAGCGACACATGGGTGAGCATCCGGCCGCCGTCCTCCTGGCGCAGCTGCAGCCGGCGACGAACGACGTCATCTCGAGCGCGCATCTGGTCGGGGAGCTGCTGGCCGAGCACGTGGACGTCGATATCGCCGTCTTCCCGGAGCTCTTCCTCAACGGGAACAGCCTGAGCTTCGTCCGGGAGAGCGCCGTGCCGCTCGGGTCGCGGGTGGTCCAGCGGATCCGCGACTCTGCGCGGCGCTCGCACACGGCCGTCATCGTGGGGGTCGCCGAGCGCTCGTTCGGTCTCCCCTCGGACACCGCGTTGTGCGTCGACGAGGATGGCGAGATCGCCGGGATCTACCGCAAGGTCCATCTGGCCGAGGACGAGCAGCGGCACATGAGCCCGGGGTCGTCGTTTGCCGTGGTGTCGTTGGGCGGGCTCCGGGTGGCGCCGCTCATGGCCGGGGACCTCGCGTTTCCCGAGGCGGCGCGTGCGGTCGCCAGGACGGGCATCGACCTGTTGGTCACGATCGCCGCCACCGAGGACCGCGACGCGGAGGAGCATACCGTTCTCGTCCGGGCCCGAGCCATCGAGAACCGGGTGCCGCACGTGTACGTGAACCGGGTCGGTGACGAGTCGGGCCGGCGGTACTGTGGCGAGTCGACGGTGGTCGACGCCGCCGGCAGTCCGCTGGTCACGCTCTTCCCCTCGCGGCCGGAGGTCCGCGTGGTGCAGGTGCCCGTCGGTGCCGTCGTCGAACCGGACTATCCGAGCCGGAGCCGCGAGGACGTGCCGGTGCTGCACGATCCCGGCCGTCCGCCCGTCGGTGCGATGACCGACGACTGTCCCCTCGACCGGTAGGCGGGTCGCACCGGAGTTCAGCCCGGCCGGGGCGCCGGGGGAACCGGCTGGGGCGGTGGGGGACCCACGTATCGGGCGGCGGGTCGGATGAGCTTGTTGTCCGCGGCCTGCTCGAGGACGTTGGCGGACCATCCGACGGAGCGACTGGCGGCGAAGGTCGGGGTGAACATGTCCCGGCTGATGCCGCAGGCGTCCATCACGACCCCGGCGTAAAACTCCACGTTCGTGTAGAGGTGGCGACCCGGCTTCACGTCGGCCAGGACGTCGACGACGGTCCGCTCGACCTGCAGGGCGAAATCGACCAGGGGGCCGCCGAGCCCGCGGGCCACGTCCCGCAGGAAGAGGGCCCGGGGGTCGTCGGTCTTGTAGACGCGGTGCCCGAATCCCATGATCCGGTCACCGTGCTCGACCGCCCGACGGATCCACGCCTCGGCACGCTCGGGCGACCCGATCTCGTCGAGCATGGCCAGGGCGCGGCTCGGTGCCCCGCCGTGCAGCGGGCCCGAGAGAGCCCCGATGGCGCCGCAGACCGCCGCAGCCAGGTCGGCCCCGGTGGACGCGATGACCCGGGCGGTGAAGGTCGAGGAATTGAACCCGTGGTCCATCGTCACGATCAGGTACCGCTCGAGCGCGCGCGCCCGCTCCGCCGCAGGCTCCACACCGGTCAGCATCCAGAGGTAATTGGCGGCGTAGGCCAGGTCCTCTCGCGGGGGGACCGGTGGCAGCCCGCTCGCCGACCGATGGGCGGACGCCAGGATCGTCGGGACGACAGCGCAGAGCCGCAGGGTCTCCGAGCGGAGCGTGGCGGCGTCGACGTCGTGGGTGGGAGGCCAGCCCAGCTCCGCTCCGAGCACGGAGACCCCGCTGCGAAGGGCGTCGAGCGGGGAGCCCAGGCGGGCCAGGTCGGGGAGGAGGCCCGCCAGCGAGGTCGGGAGCGACCGCAGGGCTGCGATACGGCGCCCGAATTCCGCCGCCTGGGCTCCGTCGGGCAGCTCGCCCTCCACCATCAGGTGCCAGACGTCCTCAAAGGATCGGGAGGCCGCCAGCTCCACCGCCGAGTACTGCCGGTAGTGGTAGAAGCCCTCCATCCCCCGGACGTCACCGATGCCGGTGTCGGCGACGACGACCCCGGCAAGACCGGCCGGCGCCGGTCCGCCGCCGCCGTTCGATTGAAGCTGCACCATTCCCGAACCTCCCGTTCCGGAGCCGATCCGCGCTCCGGGCCCGATCCGTCGCCCGGCCCGTGCCGGGTCCCGTGCCCGTCTGGCTCCGTTGCCAATGATGGGCCGGTTCGAGGGGGTTGTAAACATTGATCAAGTCAATGTCAGATCGAGCGAACGTCACTAGGGTGGGCGGGTGCCCCGCATGCTCGACAGCGACGAGGCGGCCCGGCGCCTCGGGGTGAAGCTGGCGACCCTTTATGCCTACGTGAGCAGGGGCCTGCTCGACTCGCACCGGTCCCCGGACGGACGGCGGAGCCTCTTCGTGCTCGACGACGTCGAGCAGCTCGCCCGGCGGGCTCGCGGTGGTCGCCGGGTGGAGACCCGGCTGGCCACCGTCACCACCTCGGTGACCCAGCTGCGCGAGGACGGCCCCGCCTACCGGGGCACGCCCGCGGTGGCGTTGGCCACCACGGCGTCGTTCGAAGAGGTGGCCGAGATCCTCTGGCGGAGCGGCCCGCCCGGCCCCACGCCGTGGGAGCCGGCACCGCTCCCCGACGTGCCGGAGCTCGGGCCCTCGGACCGGCTGCGGTGGGCGGTGCTCATGTCCGGGGCCGCCGATCCGCTGCGATCGGACCGCACCCCTGCGGCCGTTCTGCGGGCTGCCCGGCGGTTGGTGGCCACCATGGTGTCCTCGCTCGGACCCGGTACCGCCCCGGGCGGCGAGCTGCAGCTCGACGGCGGGAACCCGCGCCCGGGATCCGTCGCCGCGAGGTTGACCGCGGCGCTCTGCCGCGATCCGTCGCCCGGCGTCGGCGCGGCGGTGAACGCCGCACTGGTCCTCCTGGCCGACAACGAGCTCGCCACCTCGACGGTGGCGGTCCGGGTCGCCGCGTCGACCCGGGCGGACCTTTACGACGCGATGCAGGCCGGTCTGGCGACGCTGGCCGGGCCCCTGCACGGAGGCGCCAGCGAGCAGGCCTACGACCTGCTGTCGGGGGTCGAGCGCATCGGCGCCCGCGCCCTCGACGAGCCGCTGCGCTGGCAGGGGCGCCTTCCCGGCTTCGACCCGACGGTGTACGAGGCCGTCGACCCGAGGTTCGAGGTGCTGCACCGCTCGTTCGACCGGCTCGCGTCGCCCGCCCAGCGCGAGGTCCTGCGGACCGTCGTCGACCTGGCGAGCGCCCACGGGGCCCCGCCGCCGAACGTCGATCTCGGGATCGCCGCGGTGCTGTACGCAGCCGGGATGCCTCGCGACGCCGGCCGGACCGTCTTCGCGGTGGCCCGGGTCGCCGGATGGACGGCCCATTACCTCGAGGAGATGGGCGAGCGGCCCTTGCGTTTCCGCACCCGCGCCGTCTACTCGGCCGGCTGACCGTGGTTCAGCCGCGGGCGCACCCGGAGCCGGCCGGGTCCGCCGACGAGGGCCAGCCCGGGAGGTCCGTCTCGGGCCTGAAGTCGCCGGTCCGGGCGTCCTGGACGTAGGCGATCGGCGGGGGCGAACCGCCGGCGATCGCCGCCACCGCCTCGAGAAGGGCCTCAACGTCGGCCAGGGTGGTGCCGAGCCCGCAGCTGGCCCGGGCGGCACCGGGGATGTTCCGCCGGTCGTGCCCGACCACCTTGGCCCGGGCCGCGGCCTGCTCGCTCGGGCCCACGCCCAGCAGCCGGAGGATGTAGGGGTGGGCGCAGAAGCAGCCGTGCCGGATCCCGATCCCCCATTCGGCGCTCAGCCGGGCGGCAACCAGGGCGTGGTGAACACCCTGCACGGTGAACGAGGCCACCGCCAACGTTTCGACGTCGGGGGAGGGCCCGAGCAGCGTCACCCCGTCGATCGCCGCCAGCCCGCCCCGAAGCCGCCGGGCCAGGAGCGACTCGTGCTCCCTGACGGCGTCCCAGCCGATCCGTCCGATCTCGCGCAGGGCGGCGCCCATGGCGACAGCCCCGATCACGTTGGGGGACCCGGCCTCCTCGCGCTCGGGCGGGTCGGTCCACAGCACCTCGTCGAGGTCCACGAGGTCGACGGCGCCGCCTCCTGCCAGGAACGGGTCGCCCGAGGTGAAGGTGCTCCTCGGGCCCACCAGGGTCCCCGCGCCAAAGGGGGCGTAGAGCTTGTGGCCGCTGAACGCCACGAAATCCGGGCCCTGCGGCAGGGGACGGTGCGGGGCCAGCTGGGCGGCGTCGAGGACGACGGGCACGCCCCGCTCGTGGGCCACCTCGCAGATCTGTTCCACCGGCGGCAGCCATCCGGTCACGTTGGAGGCCCCGGTCACCGTCAGCAACGCCGGCCTCGTCCCCGCGTCGAGAGCGGCCGCCACGTCGTCGACCCCGAACGTGCCGTCCGGCCCGCACTCGACCCAGCGGGGCCGGGCCACCCGGGTCCAGGGGAGGAGGTTGGCATGGTGCTCCACGACCGTGGTCACGACGACCGCGTCGGGCGGGAGGTCGAGGCGGAAAGCCAGGTGGTTGATCGCCTCGGTGGTGTTCCGGCAGATGATGGCGATGTCGTCGCGCCCCCCGCCGTCCCGCCCGCAGAACTCGAGCACCGACCGCCGGGCCTCCTCGTACGCGGTGGTCGACACCCGAGACTTGAACCCGGCCCCGCGGTGCACGCTCGAGTAGGTCGGGAGGAAGTCGGCGACCGCGCCGGCGACCACCTCCATCGCCGGGGTGGACGCGGCGCAGTCGAGGTCGCGGTACGGCCGCTTCACGCCGTCGGAACAGGGGACCGGCCACCCGGCACCGGTCAGCGCTGCCAGCGGCGTATCCGCCGGCCCGGCTCCGTCAGATGCCTCCGTTGCTCCCATTGGCAGCAATTTAGGGCGCCTCGCCCGGCGGCGCGGCCGACGGCCGCGCCGTGCTCGCCCCCGGTGTCCTGTTGCCTCACGTCAAATCCCTCCGGGAAGCCCGGCGGAGGTAGCCTCACGGGGATGGACGAGCGGATCGAACCGATCCCGGGATCCTCGCCGGACCGGGCATGGGGCCAGGCCCGGCCGCAGGGCGATCTCCTGACGCCACCACCGGCGAGCCCGGCCCAGCCCGACGATCCCGATGACGAGCCCGATTACGAGCCCGATTACGAGGAGGTGCTGTCGGCGGCGGGCACGCTGCTCGACGACGTCGACCGTGCGCTGGGCCGGCTCGACGAGGGAACCTACGACTCGTGCGAGGTCTGCGGTGCAGCGATCGGCGAGGACCGCCTGACCGGGGATCCGACGGCGCGGACCTGCGCCCTGCATCCCCGTTAGGTTCAGCCCGTCTCGGTCTCCGACCGTCCGGAGGTCCGCGGGCTCGGACCCGTCTGCGCCGAACGGCCGCCGGGCCGGACGTGCTCCGCCGAGCGGCGTCGGCCCTCGGCGAGGCTCTTGCCCCAGGCCAGGGCCCGTTGCGCCTCACCCGCCCGGAGGCGGTTCCCCTTGTCGACGTAAAAGCTCTCGGGCCTGGCCACCAGCTCGCACCCGTGGCGCCGCAGCGCCCTGCCGATGCCCTTGGAAGCTCTCCCCGTGAAGATGGAGGGAGCCCTGAAACGGGTATCGAACGCCGCCGCCTTGCTGTCCACCCGTTGGAGCGACGACAGCCACTCACGCAACCCCGAGCCCCCGGCGGCAGGATCGAGGGCGAGGCCGCTGTCCGGCCGCTCGGCCGCGTCGATGGCCGCCTTCCTCGTGCCGGCTCGGCTCATGCCGTGGGCGTGGGTCGGCCCCCCGACGACGACGAGATCGGCGCCCCTGAGCACCTCGCCCTTCGCCTGGTCCACCGGCAGGACGGCAACCTGGTCGGGCGGTCCCAGCCCGTCGGCGATGGCCTGGGCCACCGCGTGGGTGTTTCCGTACATCGACTCGTACACGACGACCGCTCGCATGGGGACCACCTCACCGTCCGATCACCCCCAATTGTCCCGGACCGCCGGGTCGGCTCCCAGGGCCAAAGGTCACCGGCGGGAGCTGTGGGGCGGGATCCGGGGGGATGGGACCAACGCCCCTGGTCGGTCGTTCCCCCGGGCGCGACGGTGGCACGAGGCCACGAGAGCCGGCATGAAAGGAGGGCTCGGTGCGTCCCGGCAAGATCGTCCTCGTCGTCGCCGGATCCCTGGTCCTGTTGATCGGCCTCGGCCTCACGGCCGGCGGAGGGGTGCTCCTGTGGGCGAACGCCACCCAACGTGACGCCGGGGGGTACTTCACGACCTCCGCCGAGACCCTCCACACGACCGGCCACGCTCTCACCTCGTCGCTCGACTTCGGGACCGAGCCGGGGCCGAGCGGCTGGGTCCCCTACCGTCATCTGGGCACGCTCCGGATCACCGCCTCCCTGCCCGGCGGCTCGGCCGTCTTCGTGGGCATCGCCGCGACGAACCGGATCGACCGCTATCTCGCCAACGTCGCTCACGACCAGGTCGTGAAGGTGCAGTTCTTCCCCTTCCGTCCCGAGTACCGACATCTCTCGGGGACGAACGCACCGACGTCGCCCCTCGGCCAGGGGTTCTGGGCCGTGTCGGCAACCGGGACCGGCACCCGGACGGTCACCTGGACGACCGAGCCGGGCGAGTGGACGGTGGTGGTCATGCGGGCTGACACCCGGCCCGGCTTCGTGGCCACGGTCTCGGTCGGAGCCAGCGCCGGATGGGTGATGGCGCTGGGGGTCGCCCTGACGATCGCCGGACTGCTCCTTCTCGTGGGCGGCGGCGTCATGGTCGGCTTCGGTGTGGCCGGGCTCGGGCATCCCGGGCGGGAGGGCGACGGGCCGGAGGCCGGACCCGACCACCGGACAGTTCATCCGACGGGCACCGGGGAGGGCGATGCCTACCCACCGCGGCTCGACGGCCCGCCGGTGGCTCGACCCGGAGCGGGAGGATTGCCATGAGACTCCGTACGCTGTGCCTGGTCGCCGGCGCCGCCGCGGGCGGTGCGGCGACCATCTACCTGACCGTCGGCCGGAGGCCGTGCCTGACCTGGGGCGCCACAGCCGACGAGGTGGACCGGACGATGCCCGGCGACGACCTGCTGGCGGACCCCGATCTCCTCTCGACGCGGGCGGTCGGGATCGACGCACCCGCGTCGTCGGTCTGGCCCTGGCTGGTGCAGATGGGGAGCGGTAAGGGGGGGGTCTACACGTACGACTGGATCGAGAACCTCTTCGGGCTGCACATGCACAGCGTCGACGAGATCCTGCCGCAGTTCCAGAACCGCAAGGTCGGGGATGTCGAGCAGCTGGGCGAGCACGGCCCGCGCCTGCGGGTTGACATCCTCAATCCGGAGCAGGCCATGGTGCTCCACTCCGAGGACGGCAACTGGGTCTGGGCTTTCTGCCTCTACCCGACAGCGGAGGGCGGGACCACGCTCGTCAGCCGGAACCGGATCGCAACCCCGGGTGCCTCTCCGCTCCGGCGGGCCCTCGGCACCTTGGTCCTGGAGCCGGGGAGCCTGGTCATGGAGCGCAAGATGCTGCTCGGGATCAAGCGTCGGGCGGAGTCCCTGGCGCTCAGCCCTTCTTGGTCTCCCAGAAGATCCGGTCGATCTCTGCGATCTGGTCGAGCAGCTCCTGGCCGACCGCGACGTCGTTGGTCTTCTTCGCCTCGCCGGCCTTCTTCGTAGCTTTCCAGAAGACCTCGTGCAGCTCGGGGAACTTCGCCAGGTGCTCGGGCTTGAAGTAGTCCGTCCACAGCACCCACAGGTGGTGCTTGACCAGATCGGCCCGCTCCTCCTTGATCGCCACGGCGCGCGTGCGGAACGCCTCGTCGTCGCTGGCGTTGTGCTTCTCCTGAATGGCCTTCACCGACTCGGCCTCGATCCGTGCCTGCGCGGGGTCGTACACACCGCAGGGGAGGTCACAGTGGGCGTGGACCGGTCGCGGTGGGGCGAGACGGTCGAGGGCGGCTGCTGCTCGGTCGATGATTCGCATCAGAAGTTTCCTCTCCGGTCCCCGCGTGTCGGGCACCACCGTGCACGGTGGAGTCGTGCACGGTGGAGTCGTGCACAGTGGAGTCGTGCACAGTGGCCCCACACTACCCACGTCTCCATCTGCGCAAGACCGGGGTCCTCCCAGGTTGCGCACGGGCCGAGTTCACGGCCGACGCCCGATCCGCCGGTCCGGCCGCCGCCGGGCACGGGTCGGGGGTGCGGCCGCTGCCGTCGGCGTCGCGCTGGCGGCGGCGGTGCTCCGGCGGGTGGAGGTGACGGGGGAGAGCATGCAGCCGTCGCTTCGCCCCGGGGACCGGCTCCTCGTGGCCCGGGTGCCCGCGGCGTGGCCGCTCCGGATCGGGAGCCTGGTGGCCGTGCCCGATCCCCGATCCCCCCGGCGGTTGCTGGTGAAGCGGGCGGTGCTCACCGGGCCCGGATGGGTGGACGTCCGCGGCGACGAACCGGACCGGAGCACGGACAGCCGGACCTTCGGCCCGGTCCCGAGGAGGTCGGTGCTCGGCCCCGTCCTCTACCGCTACGCGCCACCGGGGCGCACCGGCCGGCTCCGCTGACCCTCCTATCGACTCACGTCAAATTGTCCGGAACGGGTGATTCGTTGACTCACGTCACAATGCCCGGGAGCCACGGGCCGGCTCCGCTGACCCTCCGGGGTACCGCTCCCCGGCCCGCGGTTACGCTCCAGCCGATGGGGAGCGACACCGCCGACCGCTGGAGCGAGCTGGGCGCCTTCATCCGCGAGCAGAGGAGCTCGGCGCGGCTGTCGCTTCGCCGGCTCTCCGAGCTGGCCGGGATCTCCAACCCCTACCTGAGCCAGATCGAGCGGGGTCTGCGCCGCCCCTCCGCGGAGATCCTGCAGCAGATCGCCAAGGCACTGCGGATCTCCGCGGAGACCCTGTACGTGCAGGCGGGGATCCTCGATCCCCCGAGCGGCTCGCCGGACCTGGCCCGGCAGATCCTGGCCGACGCCCACCTCAACGAGGACCAGAAGCAGGCGCTCGTGAGGATCTACCTCGCGTTCCGCCACGAGCACGACGGGCCGCCCGGTTCGGGCGGCCCCGGGGGCGGCGTCGCGCCGGCGGACCCGCAGGGCGTCCCGGATGGCAGGGCCGCCGGCGCCGGCGGCACCGGCGAGGCCCCCCGGTAGGCTCGCCCTCGAAATGCGACGCCTGGCCATCCTGTCCCTTCACACGTCGCCCCTCGCCCAGCCCGGAACGGGGGACGGCGGGGGCATGAACGTGTACGTGCGCGAGCTGTCCTCCGCCCTCGCCCGGACCGGTGTGCAGTGCGACGTGTTCACCAGGGCGTGGTCACCGGACCTGGCCCCGGTGGTCGACGTGGAGCCTGGTCTTCGGGTCCACCACGTCGAGGCGGGACCGCTCGCCCACGTGCCCAAGGAGTCGCTGCCCCAGGTCGTCGATCAGTTCACCGACGGGGTGCTGAAGGCGATGACGTCGTCGACCGGTTTGTCAGACCCTGATGACGGTGACGGGCGGTACGAGGCGGTGCACGCCAATTACTGGCTCTCGGGGCTGGCGGGACACGTGATAAAGCACGAGCTCGACCTTCCCTTGGTCTGCACCTTCCACACGCTCGACCGGGTGAAGGCCGAAGCCGGTCCCGAGGAGATCCAGGCCGACGTCCCCCATCGGCGGTCGGAGGCCGAGGCGACGATCATCGGCTGTTCCGACGCGGTCCTCGCGTCCTGCACCGTCGAGGCGGAGCAGATCACCGAGCTCTACGGCGCCGACCCGGGCCGGATCGAGGTGGTCCCGCCCGGCGTCGACCATGCCTTCTTCGGCCCCGGGCACCGCCCGCAGGCTCGGCTGGCACTCGGCCTGCCGGTCGACGGGCCCCTCCTCCTCTTCGTCGGGCGCATCCAGCCGCTGAAGGGGGCCGACGTCGCCGTGCGGACCCTCGCCGAGCTGTCCACCGCCGGGCCGTGCTACCGGTTGGCGGTGGTCGGAGGGCCGAGCGGCCCACGGGGCGACGAGGCCTACGACGGCCTGCTCGCCCTGGCCGAGGATCTCGGCGTCCACGACCGGGTCTCGATGGTCCCTCCCCAGCCCCACGAGCTCCTCTCCACCTTCTACCGGGCTGCGGACGTCTGCTTGGTCCCGAGCCGCTCGGAGTCGTTCGGCCTGGTGGCCCTGGAGTCCTCGGCGTGCGGCACCCCGGTGGTGGCGTCGGCCGTCGGCGGGCTCACCACCCTGGTCGACGAGGCTCGGACGGGATTTCTGGTGGAGGACCCGGCGCCGGAGGCGTTCGCCCACCGCGTGCGCAGGATCGTGGAGGAGCCGCTGCTCGGGGAGCGTCTGTCGACGGCGTCGGTGATCCGGGCCCGGGGTTACACCTGGCGCGGGGCGGCGTCGCGCCTCCGGGTCATTCACGACGAGCTCATCGCCGGGAGGCTCGTGCAGTGCTGACGGCTCACCGCCCCCGCCGGCGGTGAGGACGGCCGGGGGCTGAGCGCTGCCACTGGTCGGACCGCCCGAGGAGGGCGAGGCCACGGCCGCCGCAGCGGTCGTCGACGCCTGGCTCCGCCGGGAGCTCGCTTCGGGCGGCGCGCTGGTCGCCGCCGAGCGCCAGGAGGTCACCGACCGGACGGCGGCCCACCGGTGGTACCTGCGGCTCCGGGGCGAGGAGAAGGAGCACATCACGGTGTGGCTCACCCTGCGCCAGCGCACCCTCCATCACGAGGTGCATTTCATGCCGGCCCCCGATGCCAACGTGACGGCGGTGCTCGAGTACCTCCTGCGGCGCAACGCCGGCCTCTTCGGGATGTCGTTCTGCCTCGGGGCCGAGGACGCGGTCTACCTGGTGGGCAGGATCCCGGCGTCGTCGGTGGACGAGGACGAGCTCGACCGGATCGTCGGCTCGTCGATCCACTACGTGGACGAGCATTTCCCGACGGCCATGACCCTCGCCCACCCGACCCTCTACAGGCGCCGCCGCCGGGGCCCCGGCCGCGAGGCACCGGGCAGCTGATCCGCCGGCCGCTAGCCTCACGGCCATGCCGGTCGATCTGCTGGTCGTTGGAGGCGGGAGGATGGGCTCGGCCCTGCTGGCCGGGTTGTTGGCCGCGGGGTGGGCCGAGCCGCACCGGCTCGGGGTGGTCGAGATCGACCCGGCGCGCCGGGACGAGCTGATCGCCGCCCATCCCGGGGTCCTCGTCACCGGATCGCCCGACGCGGCGACCGTCGACCCCGCGGGCGGCGCGGTCCTGGCGGTGAAGCCCGACGCCGCCGAGGGGACCTGCCGGGCACTGGGCGCGGTCGGGATCACCCGGGTCCTGTCGGTGGTCGCCGGGCTGCCGGCGGCGAGGCTCGAGGCGGTGCTCCCCGACGGTGCCGTGGTGCTGCGGGCGATGCCCAACATGCCGGCACTGATCGGAGCGGGCATGACCGCGCTGTCGGGCGGCGCCAACGCCCGGTCCGAGGACCTCGACTGGGCGGAGGGGATCGCCGCCGCCATCGGGAAGGTCGTGCGCGTGCCCGAGCGCCAGCTCAACGCCGTCACCGGCTTGTCGGGATCGGGCCCCGCCTACGTCTTCCTGATCGCCGAGGCGCTCATTGAGGCCGGGGTCCTCGCCGGGATGACGCGTGACCTGAGCCGAACCCTGACGGTCGAGACCCTCCTCGGCTCGGCGATGCTCCTCGCGAGCTCCGGAGAGGCGCCCGAGGCGCTGAGGGCCGCCGTGACGTCGCCCGGGGGGACCACGGCCGCGGGCCTCCGGGTGCTCGAGTCCCGGGCGGTCCGCTCGGCCATCCTCGAGGCCGTCCTCGCCGCGACCGAGAGGGCCCGGAACCTGGCTCGCTGACCGGACCGGTTTCCGCTTTCTTCGGGGGCGCCGAAGGCGTACAGTCCTTGCTCGCGGAAGAGGAGCCACCAGCGATGACCCAGGGACTCGACACGGCACATACCCGGTTCTTGACGGTCGGCGAGGTGGCGAGGGTGCTGCGGGTCTCGACGATGACCGTCTACCGGCTCATCAATACCGGACAGCTTCCCGCCGTACGGGTCGGTCGGTCGTTCCGCCTGCGCGAGGAGGATCTCGACCGGTATGTGGCCGGGCAGCTCACCAGGGCCGGTTGAGGGTCGTCGGGATCCTCCGGTGTCGTCGCCCGACGCCGTCTACTTCTTCTCGGACTACGGCTTGCGCGACGAGTTCGTGGGCGTGGTCCATGCCGCCATCCGCCGGCACGCCCCGCACGCCACGGTCGTCGACCTGACCCACGGGCTGCAGCCGTTCGACGTGCGTGGTGGTGGCTGGATGCTGGCCCGGGTGCTCCCCCGGCTCGGGCCGGGCGTGGTGCTCGGTGTCGTCGACCCCGGCGTCGGCGGGGGCCGCCGTGGTGTCGCCGTGCGGGTGCCCGACGAGGTCGGGCACCGCTGGCTCGTCGGTCCCGACAACGGCCTCCTCATGGCGGCCGCCGACGCGGCGGGACCGGTGGAGCTGGCGGTCGAGCTGGTTCACCCGGCCCGATGGCCCGGGCGACGGGAGGTAGGCCCCGGGGCCCTCGACCGCGACGCGCTGGAGGGGACCGGCGGTCCGGTCACGGGGGGCCCCGGCGCGGTACGGCAGTGGTCCGGCCCGGTCAGCTTCGACGGCCGCGACCTGTTCGCCCCGGCCGCCGCAGCGCTCTGCAGCGGAGCCTCGGCGGACGATCTGGGCACCCGGATCGATCCCGCGGCGCTGGTGCGGCTGCCGCCGCCGGTGGACGAGCGCGGGGTCCTGCCCGACGGACGGCGGTGCATCCGGGCCGAGGTCACCGCGGTGGACCACTTCGGCAACGTCAAGACGTCGGTCGCCGTCGACCACGGGCTGGCCGCCTCGCTTCCGTTGGAGTCCCACGTGGAGTTGGTGCCCGGCCGGACGGCCGCGAGCGGTCCGGTCGACCTGCGGACGGTCCGCACCTTCGCCGACCTGGCGGGCGGGGAGCTCGGCCTGATGGCGGACGCCGACGGCCACCTGTCCCTCGTCGCCCGCGAGAGGTCGGCCGCCATGGTGCTCGATCTCGGGGTGGGGGACCTGCTCGATCTCTCGTGGTGACGCGCCCCGCCAGGTGGACCGAGGGGGCCCGTCACTACGCTCGGGGGCATGGTGGACGCGCGCACTGAGCCCGGCCCCCGGAGGATCCCCGAGGCGACGGTGGTCCGTCTTCCCATCTACCGTCGGCTGCTCTCGGACCTCTGCCGGACCGGACAGTCGACGGTCTCCTCCGAGCAGCTCGCCTCGCTCGCCCGGATCAACGCGGCCAAGGTGCGCAAGGACCTGTCGTTGCTGGGCTCCTTCGGCACCAGGGGCACCGGCTACGACACCGCGTTCCTCCTCGCGCAGATCGACCGGGCCCTCGGGATGGACCGCGACTGGCCCGTGGCCATCGTCGGGATCGGCAATCTCGGCCGGGCGCTGGTGAACTCCGAGGGATTCTCGTCGCACGGGTTCCGGATCGCCGCGCTCTTCGACGCGGACCCGGCGGTGATCGGCACCCGGGTCGGTCCGGCCGTGGTGCAGGACATCGGGGCGCTGGGGGCGCTGGTCGGGTCCGAGGTGCCCGCCATCGGGGTCGTCGCCACGCCCGCCGAGGCGGCCCAGCCGGTGACCGACGGGTTGGTCGCCATCGGCGTCCGCTCCATCCTCAACTTCGCGCCGACCGTGCTGACCGTTCCCGCCGACGTCCTGCTCCGCTACGTCGACCTCTCGATAGAGCTGCAGGTCATGAGCTTCTACCAGTCCCGCCGCTCCGACGATCGGGCGGAGCCGATCCCGCTCCTCCGCTCCGTCGGCGTGGCCGGCGGGGGCGGCGGGGGCGGCG
>Ga0307372_10007846_pt1 | contig 15174 bp, 11 predicted proteins | sample OX1MG_FD_202533 | JGI IMG/M metagenome (GOLD analysis project Ga0307372, IMG submission 202533) | Soil microbial communities from Risofladan, Vaasa, Finland - OX-1 | ecosystem: Environmental > Terrestrial > Soil > Coastal area > Acid sulfate soil | place: Finland: Risofladan, Vaasa | collected... | reverse complement strand
TTGATGCTGAAATGGCCGGCCTCGATGCTGGTCACCTTCGACCAGGGCGTGAGTTGCGGCGGGGTGGCCTTCACCCAGCGCCGGCCGCTATCGTTGGTCACCCATACCAGCCCATCGTCGGTGCCGACCCAGATGAAATCAGCACGGCGCGGCGAGGGCGCGATACTGTAGATCACGCCACGGCGTGCGGTCTTGACCGCGGAATCCACGGCGGTGATGGCGTCCAGGTTAGATGGTATCCCGGGAGCCGGATTTGACAGGTCCGGGCTGATGATGCTCCAGTGCTGGCCGCCGTCCGTGGTACGGAACAGCTTCTGGTTGCCGTAATACAGCGCCTTCGGATCGGCCGGTGAGAACACCAGCGGCATCGTCCAGACCCTGCGGTACTGACCGGGATAGGCAAGTGTGGGGCCGAGGTTCTGGGTCTGCTCGGTGGTGGTATCGAGCCGGTCGACGCCACCGTCGTAGCTGGTGCCGTAAATATAATTCGGGTTCTTGGGATCCACCGCGATATAACCGCTCTCTCCGCCGGCGGTGATCTCGCGGAACTGCATCATGCCAATGCCGTTACTGTTATTGGTGCGGCTCGGCAGGGCCACCGCGCCCGAATCCTGCTGCGCGCCATATACCCAGTAGGGAAAACGATTGTCGGTAGTCACGTGGTAAATCTGGGCGATGGGCTGGTTGTACCAGCTCGACCAGGTCTTGCCGCCATTGAGGGTGATGATCACACCCTGATCGGAACCCGCGATCATGTGAGCACTATTGTCCGGATCGAACCACAGGCTGTGATAGTCATCACCGGTGGGATCGCCTTTGAAGGGCAGGAAGGTTTTGCCGCCGTCGGTAGATTTATAGATAACCGTGTCACACACGTACACGATCTCGGGGTTCTTGGGGTCCACGCTCACGCCACTGAAATACCAGCCACGCTGCCAGATACGCTTGTCATCCGACACCATCGTCCAGTTCACGCCGCCATCGATGGATTTATACAGCCCGCCCTTGGTGGCATCCACCAGCGCATACACAATCTGTGGATTGCTGGCCGAGACTGCTATACCGATACGGCCCACGCCTGCTTCCGGGAATCCACGGCCCCTGATCTGGACCCAGTGATCACCGGCATCATGGGTCACATACAGTCCGCTGCCGGGTCCGTTGGAGGGCGGGTACACATTCCATGGCGGGCGGCGGGTCTGCCAGAGTGCCGCAAAAATCGTCTTATCCGTCCCGCCAAAAGCTAGGCTGATGGCGCCGGTGTTGTCATTCTTGAACAGGATTTTCTTCCAGGTCTGGCCGCCGTCACTGCTCTTGAACACGCCGCGCTCGGCATTGGCACCGTAGGCATGGCCGAGGGCCGCCACATACACCGTATTGGCATCCTTGTGGTCCACTAGTACCGTGCCGATCTGCTGACTGTCGGTCAGTCCGATATGGGTCCAGTGTTGGCCACCATCGGTGGATTTGTACATGCCATTGCCATAGCCAATGTCAGAACGCATGTCGGCCTCGCCGGATCCCACGTAGATGACCTTCGGATCGGAGGTGGCCACGGCGATAGCGCCAATGGAACCCACCGGCTGCTGGTCGAAAATCGGCGTCCAGGTGCGGCCCGCGTCATGGGTTTCCCATACGCCGCCGTCCACGGAACCGAAATAAAAATGGTTGGGTTCGCCGGGTACCCCGCTCACCGCCAGTACCCGGCCGGAGCGGAACGGGCCGAGCATCCGCCAGTGCAGGTTCGAGTACATGGAAAGGCTTATCGGGGCTGCCCGCAGGGGGGCAGATAGGCAACCGAGGCTCAGCAGGGATAACAGCAACCAGGCACGCACGCTCATGGAGATCTCCGGATTTTTGGGTGACGCGGTTTTAGAGCCAGCAAGAAGAGCATAAGTTTTGCACGTTTGGTGCAGGTTTGCGCGCCGTAGTGAAACATTCGCTAGCAGCATCCTGCGTCCTTGACGTAGTTACTATGTTTCGATAATATTGGAAATATGGAAACAAAAATCGCACGCCTGACGCTTACCGGCCTGGCTCACGATACCCGCCTGGCGATCATCCGCCTGCTGGTGCCGGTCGGTCCTGAGGGCCTGTCAGCAGGTGCATTGGGCGAACAACTGGGCCTGGCCCCCGCCACGCTCTCATTCCATCTCAAGGAACTGCGGCATACGGGTTTGGTGAGCCAGCGACGCACAGGCCGCACGCTTTTCTACGCTGCGCAATATGCCGCCATTAACGACCTGGTGGCCTACCTCACGGAAAACTGTTGTCAGGGCGCGGCTTGCCTGCCGGCAGTGGTGGCTATGGGTAAACCGGCGTCGAAGGCCCGTGTCACGCGTCCACGCAAAATTATGCGTCGCGCATGAAATCATTTTGCGGCTACTGAAAATATGGGGCGTGGTTAAACATGGATAACAAACCCTACAACGTCCTGTTCCTGTGCACCAGAAATTCTACACGCTCGATACTCGCGGAAGCTCTCTTGAACCACACTGCCGAGAACTGCGGGCGCTTCAAGGCTTTCAGCGCCGGCAGCCATCCGAAAGGCGGGGTGCATCCGCTGGTGCTGGAACTGCTGCAAAAAAACCGTATTCCTACGACAAGTTTGCGCAGCAAAAGTTGGGATGAATTCGCCGTCCCTGGTGCGCCGCAGATGGATTTCGTGTTTACGGTCTGCGACCAGGCAGCGCGCGAACCCTGCCCCTACTGGCCCGGCCAGCCCACGACTGCCCATTGGGGCGTGCCGGATCCGTCAGCGGTGCAAGGTACTGAGGCGCAGAAGCACCGCGCGTTCCGGGATGCTTTGATGGTGCTCAGCCGGCGCATCGAATTATTCGCCTGCCTGCCGCTGGAGAAACTCGACAAGCTGAGTCTCGAGAAACAACTAAAAACCATCGGCATCAGCACTCCTGGGTCAGTAGCGTGAACCATCATGAAGCTACGCTGCGCGCTACGGCCCGATTGACTGGATTCAGCCGCTATCTAAGCCTGTGGGTGGTGCTATGCATCGCGGTGGGCGTGCTGCTCGGTAAATTCCTGCCAGCAGTGTTCCAGGTGCTTGGCAGCCTGGAACTCGCGCACGTGAATCTGCCGGTCGCTGTGCTCATCTGGCTAATGATCGTCCCCATGCTGCTCAAGGTGGACTTGGACGCGCTGCACCGGGTTCGAGAACATTGGCGCGGTATCGGCGTGACGCTATTCATCAATTGGGCGATCAAGCCGTTTTCCATGGCCTTGCTCGGCTGGCTGTTCATCGCCCACCTGTTTTCCGCATGGCTGCCGGCGACACAAATACCCAGTTACATCGCCGGTCTCATACTTCTGGCCGCCGCGCCCTGCACCGCAATGGTATTCGTGTGGAGCAACCTGTCGAATGGCGAACCGCATTTCACCCTAAGTCAGGTTGCCTTGAATGACCTCATCATGATTTTCGCATTCGCACCCATCGTAGGTCTGCTGCTGGGACTCGCGTCCATCAGCGTGCCATGGAACACATTGTTGCTGTCGGTGGGACTTTACATCCTCATTCCCGTGATACTGGCACAGCTGTGGCGGCGCTGGTTGCTCAACCACGGTGGTGAACAGGCATTGGCGATTATGCTTGAAAAAATCAACCCGATATCGCTATTGGCGTTGCTCAGTACATTGGTGTTGCTGTTTGGGTTCCAGGGCAGCCAGATTCTGGCACAGCCACTTGTCATCGTACTGCTGGCCGTGCCTATACTTATCCAGGTGTATTTCAACGCCGGGCTGGCATATTTGCTAAATCGCAGTTTCGGCGTGGCCCATTGCGTCGCGGCCCCGTCTGCGCTCATCGGTGCCAGCAACTTTTTCGAACTGGCGGTGGCCACCGCTATCAGTCTATTTGGTTTCCAATCCGGCGCGGCGCTGGCTACGGTAGTCGGGGTGCTGGTGGAAGTGCCGGTGATGCTGTCGGTCGTGTGGTTCGTCACGCGCACCCGACATTGGTATGAAACACGCACCATCTGACGTCAGCCATCACTCGGTGAGTGTTGATACAGTGGGATTTTCCTGTAACAGCGGTTTCTGTGCGGTCTCTTCCCCAAGCCAGATGGACAGCAGCGCACCTGCCACACCAGTAGCTGCGAACAGCAGCATCAGCCATGCCACGCCGATGCGCTCCTGCACCAACGGCAGCAGCAACACCGCCACCAGCGCCCCCACCCGAGAAACGGCGGTAGCCAAGCCGTGAGCAGAGGCACGCAGCTCCGTGGGATAGAGTTCCACCGGAAATATCCAGCAGGTATTGGCAGGGCCGTAACTGATGGCCACCTGCCAGAGCAGCAATCCAATCACCAGCGCTGCTAAAGGCGGTGGTCCGTGCAATGCGAATACCCATACCAAGAGTAAGCCGATCACCGAACCGACGAAACCCCAGATCTGCGCGCGCAGGCGGCCCACACGTTCGATGCTGACAGCCAACAGTGCGGTGCCAATAATCGCCACGATATCCAATAGCGTGTTGCCGATTACCGATTGCACGTTGCCGTGTAGCCCAAAACCCAGTAGCAATAACGGTGCGTAGATACCGAAGCTGTAACCCATGATGTCAAACAGGAACCAGGGCAGGGTGATGAACAATGTACGCCTTATATAAGAAGGCAAGAACAATTCAAGCCAGGGAGCCAGCGGCGTCTGTTGATGCTGTTGTTCCGCTTCGATTAAATCACGGCGTTCTTTTTCGCTAAGCGATGGCACCAGTTGTGCGAGTACCGCCACTGCTTCTTTAATTCGGCCGCGGCGCAGATACCAGCGCGGTGATTCCGGCAGATTCTTTCTCAACCACAGGATGCCTAGCGCCGGGATGGCGCCCGAGGCCAGCATAAAACGCCACGCATGTTCACCCAGCGGCAGCAACCCCAGACCCACGGCACTCGAAACCGCCGCGCCGCCCATCCACAAGGCGAATACCCACACGGTGATGCGTCCGCGGCGCGCGCGCGGCAGGAATTCGATGAGATAGGTGGCGGACAAGGGGTAATCCGCGCCCACGCCCAAGCCCAGCAGAAAGCGCAGTACTACCAATGAGGCGATATCCCAGGCGAATCCGGAAGCCAGTGCCGCTACCAGGAAGGTAGCCATGTCCAGGAGATATATCGCCTTGCGGCCGAAGCGGTCCGCCAGCGGCCCGCCCAGCAGACTGCCGACGAAAGCACCGGCGAGCGCCGCGCCGCCCAGCAATCCGGTCTGCAACGGACCCAGATGCCATTGGGGTTTGAGCAGGATCAGCGCGATGGCGATGATGGAGATGTCGTAACCATCGAGAAAAATCCCCAGCCCCGCTGCCCAGGCCGAATGCCGGTGCACCTTTCCGATTGAGGCTTCATCCAGATGGTTGGCGATGGAGTGCATTCGGTTATTAGTTTAGCTACAAGTCGCTAAATCTGCGGATCGAATGGCTGCTAACGACCGAGGTTGTGCGAAAACATAAGAATATAAAAGTCGGTGGTAAATGCCATCATTATATTTGTGCATTCAACTGTTCAGGCGGGGGAATGAAACAATATTATCCATATATCGTGCTCGGTTCAGTTGTTGTGTCCCAGTCATTCGAGATTATCAAGCGTTTTCACGCAGTCTGGCCCGCAAGCGGACATAGGCTGTTTACGAGTCGCTACTAGGGGTTAACGTCGTCGCACATCGGCCGCTAGGATCCAATAGCGGATAGCATCAGATTTTTGGCTCTTGGGTTGCACGATGGCCGTAGCTTAATACCCGCGTGATCTTCCAGTCGCCGCCTTGATTCGTCCAGATGATTATGAAATCGGCCATGCCCTCGCAAGCACCGGTTTTTATCTGGCAGAAACGATGCACGCCCTGCTCGATGGCGCCGTAGTCCTTTATGGGAAAAACTTTCAGGGTACCGGGGACTAACGCTCGTCGGTAATGGCCGCAGGCATTTTTTGCGGTGTTCGCCAGCATATCTTGACGCGTCCAGGTCACGCCGCCGGTATCGTGATAAAACTCCACGTCAGGGGCGAAGTAACTGGCGTGGATCTTCAATTGTTCTGGTGAGCTGCATTTGTTAAAAGAATCAAATACGGCCGTATCAAGTGCAGCGACGGTGTTATACAGCGCATCCTCACCGCTCGCGGCGAGCGGTGTATCCAAAGCGAATGCAGCCGGCACACATACGGCTGCCATTGAGACAGCCACAACTATAAAAACGATGTGTTTATTCAAGTGTTTCATAAATTTTTATTTCCAACCAGTGTGATGCTAATCCTGTTGCCACAAGTTACGGCGCGCCGCTCACGCTCAGATAGCCGATACCAGCCTGCTGCATCCTGGCGTTGAACGCCGCGATGTCCTTGTCGCGCAACGACGCCCAGCGAGCTAACGCGGCATCCAGATTCGCACGCAACACGACGTACATGGCCTGCTGCTGTTGCGTGGGCGCGCTGTCGGCGCTGTCCACCAGCACTTCCAGATAGGCAAGCTGGCTGTTGAGCTCCGTCGGATAGTTGAGCTGCGACTCCTCGGCATGCGCGCGGTATTGGTAGAACGTCTCCAGCAAATCCGCTAGTTTTGCATCCAGCTCAGTCGCGGTCTTGCCGATCGCTTCGGCACCCGCATGCCCGGAGAGGCGAGCTTGTACACCGGCGAGCTGCTCGCGCACCCAACGAATTGCGTTCGCGGTCGAATGATCTTCGGCCACAGCCTGGTTGAGCTTCATCATCAGGTCGAGCTGCTGCTGTAGCGCATCTGCCGTGACATGCACGCGCGGATCGGCGATCACTGTAAGCGGTTGAGTAAAGCTCTTATCGCCGACCTTGAGGGTGATCGTGTAGATGCCCGGCAACACCATGGGCGATACCGGACCGCCGGAGTCGTAATAGGCGCCCGGAATATCGTTGGGCGCCGCGTACCTGAGGTTCCACACCACCCGGTGCAAGCCGGCGCTGGTCTCCAGTGGTTCGAGCTTCGCATGCTTCTCGGTAGGGAATTCCAGCGGATGACCGTTTTCCACCGGCTTCGGGGTGCTCGAGAATGTCCTGATGATTTTGCCGGTGGCATCACTGATCGCGAGCGTGACTTCGGCTTTGGGTTTCGCGGCCAGCGAGTAATACAAGATGGCACCATCGGGCGGATTCTTGCCGACGGACTCATACGGTAGGCTACCGTCGTTCGCCGAGTGCAAGCGCGCCGCCGTGCGGGTGGCGTACAGATGGTTCGAATCCGGGTTGGTGCCCGCGGCAATCTCGCGCAACGGCAGGATGTCGTCCAGTATCCAGAAGCCGCGTCCGTGGGTAGCAATCACCAGGTCGCCGTCCTTCACCACCAGATCGCGCACTGAGGTCACCGGCAGGTTGAGCTGCAGTGAGCGCCAGTTTTTACCGTTATCGAAGGACACATACACACCGGTCTCGGTGCCGGCGTACAACAGCCCCTTCTGCACCGGGTCCTCGCGCACCGCACGCACGAACGCGGGTGCGTTGATGCCCTTGTCGGCGCGCGTCCAGCTGCGGCCGTAATCGTGGGTCACAAAAATATATGGATGGAAGTTGTCCAGCTTGTGGGCATCGACCGCCGCATAGGCCGTGCTGGCGTCGAAGTGCGAAGCCTCGATGAGGCTCACCTTGGCCCAGGCCGGCATGCCTTTGGGCGTCACATTCTGCCAGCTCTTGCCGCTATCGCGGGTGAGCTGGATCAGGCCATCGTCCGTGCCTACCCATATCTGCCCGGCCGCCAGCGCTGAGGGCGCGATGCTATAGATGAGGTCATAGTACTCGGCGCTGGCGTTATCTTTAGAGATAGGGCCACCGGATGTGCCCTGCTTGCTCTTGTCGTTGCGGGTGAGATCCGGGCTGATGGCAGTCCAGCTCATGCCCGCGTCGTCGGAGCGCAGCAGATACTGCGAACCGAAGTACATGACTTTCGGATTTTGGGGCGAGAACACAAAGGGCATGGTCCAGGTGAAGCGGTATTTTGACTCGGCGGCAGTGTGGCCATCGGCGTCGAAAGGCCAGGGGGAGACATCCTGCATCTGACCGGTATGCAAGTTGGTGCGCGTGAGGATGCCGAAATACGAGCCTGAATACACGATGTCGGAATCGGTGGGATCCGGGACCACATAACCGGATTCGTTGTCGCTCACCACATACCAGTTATGCGCATCGATGGGGCCGTAATCGCTGCGGCTCGGTATCGCCACACTCTCGTTGTCCTGCTGCGCGCCGTACACGTAGTACGGGAAGCGGTTATCCACGGCCACGTGATAGAACTGGCCGATGGGTTGGTTGAGTTGGGTAGACCAGGTGACGCCGCCGTTGACGGTGACGCTGGCGCCGCCGTCGTTGCCGACGATCATGCGCGTGGAGTCGGCGGGATCGATCCACAGTCCGTGGTTGTCGCCATGCGGTGCACGCACCATGTGAAATGTTTCGCCGGCGTCGATGGACTTGTAGAAACCGGTATTGGCCACGTACACCACGTTGGAGTTCGTGGGATCGGCGTACACCCGGCTGAAATACCACGGGCGTTCCGAGAGGCGCGCATCACTGCTCACGCGTTCCCAGTTCTCGCCGCTATCGTCGGAACGGTACAGACCACCGGCTTTGGCATCGATGATGCAATACACGCGGTCCCCTCGGGCAGCGGACACGCCGAGCCGACCCCACACGCCCGGCGGCAAACCGTGGCCTTCGAGTCTTTTCCAGGTCTGGCCTTCGTCGGTGGATTTGTAGAGCCCACTGCCCGACCCGCCGCTTTCCAGATGCCAGGGGCTGCGCTGCACCTGCCAGGTGGCTGCATACACAATGCGCGGGTTGTCGGGACTGAAACTCAAGTCCACCGCGCCGGTGTGCACGTCCTGATACAGAACTTTCTTCCAGGTCTTGCCGCCGTCGGTGGAACGGAACACGCCACGCTCCGCGTTCGGCCCGTATGCATGGCCGACCGCCGCCACCAGTACGATGTCGGGATTGTTCGGGTCCACGATAATTTTGCCGATATGGCGTGTGTCTGAAAGTCCAATGTGTTGCCAGGTCTGGCCGGCGTCGGTGGATTTGTACACGCCGTCACCGAAGGAGATGTCCTCCCGCAGCGCGGACTCGCCGGTGCCCACATAGATCACGTTGGGATCCGAGGGCGCCACCGCGATGGCGCCGATGGAGGCGATCGGCTGTTTGTCGAAAATCGGCGTCCAGCTTGCGCCGGCATCTTCTGTCTTCCACACCCCGCCCACCACCGCGCCGAAATAAAACACCTCGGGTTGCTGCGCGACGCCGGCCACCGCCAGCGTCCGTCCACCCCGGGAAGGCCCGATGGAGCGCCACACAAGACCGGTATGCGGACCGGGTGCGTCCGCGGCGGACACGGATGGCACCAGTGAGGCGGCCAACAACACCAGCGTGGCAAACAGGAGGACGGCCCTGCGGGCGACACGATGCAGCATGAGAGACTCCTCAGAATAGTGAAGGTCGGGAAGTGATAGCTAGTGTAGCGCGTCAGCTCCCCGATGACTTCACGGAATTGGAGTTATGGTCCGCTCCCCGGAATCTGGGATGGCTATTGAGATGGACCCTGCCAGCCAACACCTTACTGACTTGACCAACGAAATCCATGCATACTGGATGATCTGACTCGCTCGATCTTGTTGTTACGCGACCTGAGATAACGGAGAACTCCATGCAACGGCACTACGCGCTCTTGTCACTGCTGACGGCATTCATCGTGGCGTCCGCCATGTTCAGCGGCTTCGGTCTGTTCAACCCGGCCGGCCTACCGATGCAGGTCAACATCTTGGATACGCACACGGCCGTGATCCACCCCATCACCGGTATTCCGATGCCGGCAGGCATGCAGGCGGGCGACCACCTACCGCTTGCCGCCCAGCCGGTTCCAACCCGCGAAGTCATCGGTATCAACTTCCTGTCGGCATACCTGGCAGCAAATCTGCCATTGGGACATACCTATGACTTCGTGGTCCAACGTGGTGATACGCAGATCACGGTGCCGGTGCCGGCGGTGAAATTGGGTGACGCAACCGGTATCCCGGTGGTCCAATGGATCAGTTTCTTGCAGATATTAATTTTGACCATTTTATCGCTGCTGATCATATGGCGCGGACACGACCGTGCCGCCGCCGGCATGGCGCTGTGGACCATCGGCAATGTGATCGGCGGCGCGTTCGTTTTCCCGATGGATGGCCTGGCGGGTGTTGCCTTGCTGGCGACAGTGAATTTCGGATTTCTGTTGGCGCGGGTCGGTTTTTACATCATGGCCGCTGCCATCGCACGCCCGATATTAAGCCCTAGGTTGCGCAGGCTGTATCTGGTTATATTTATCCTGGTTCTGGGTACAGGTGCGCTGCTGTTTTCCCTGGGCGGCCCCTTCCTATATTCACTCACGGGCTGGGCCGGCGGCTTGCTGCCAAGTTCAGGATTATTGTGGTCGGCCAGTTATTTGATCCCGATCATGCTGTTGTTCACGGCATATCAACAGGCGGCCCCGGCGCGGCGGCTGCGCCTGCGCTGGATGTTGTGGAGCAGTGTAATCTGGCTGATTGGCATCGTGGTTTCCAACACGCCGATCCTGAGTGTGCAATTTTCAGTGGCCTTTACTGACATCACCCAATTGCTGGGCGTCATGGGATTTCTGTATGCGGTGCTGCGTCACCGGGTGGTGGACGTGTCGGTGTTGCTGGACCGCACCCTGGTATACGGCGCGGTGACCGCGCTGGTGGTGGGTATACTCGCGGCGGTCAATGGCCTGGTGCAGCACGCCGCTCTGGGCACCAGCGCCAGTCTGCTGCTGCAGGTGGCGGTGCCGCTGTCCCTGGGTATCGTGCTCACGCGCGTGCGCGCCTACACGGATCGCATCGTGGAGCGCATCTTCTTCAGGACTAAGTACCTGGAGGAGAAAGCCCTGCGGAGTTTTGCCCGGCACTGCGGCCACATCCAGCATATCCAAAGCCTGCTGGAGAATGCGGTGGCCGAGATCCAACGGCATACGCGTAGCCCCGCAGTGGCGCTCTATGAACAGTCCGATGACGGCTATACCTGTGTGCGCCAGACACAAAAACAGATGTTCCCGCCACATGTACACACGGATGACGCTGCCATGGTGGCTACGCGCGCAGAACAAAAGGCAGTGGATCTATCTGACTTCAACAACAAGTTGGGCGCGGATGGCTGTGTATTTCCCATGACGGTCTTGGGTGTGGTGCGCGGCGTGCTGGTATGCGCCAACCGTCCCGGCGAACACTTTGCCTCCGATGAGAAAGAGCTCATCAGCCAGGTCGCCAGTAACGTAGGTGCGGCCTGGCGCATCCTGCGGGCCCGGGATAATGAAGCCTTCGTGCGCACCGTGGCCAGTGGCCAACTGGATATCGAGACCGCCAAAGTGCGGGCGCAGTCGCTGCAGACCGCGTGGGTGGGTGCGTGATATTACACGTGCGGAATTCTGCATACGTGAATTCAAGAATTAATATCGGGTTATACAACTTCCCTGAATCAAACAATGCTCAATGATTGAGTGACGTAAATTCTGCAGCCAAAGCAAATTGCGGAATTAATGGGAGATGATCATGCAACGCAACTACACGTTATTGAGTCTCTTGACAGCCATCATCGTGGTAGCCACCGTCTACAGTAGTTTTGAAGTTTTAAAGATCGCTGGTTTGCCGATTCAAGTGCGGGTATTGGATGCACACACGGCCAGGATTGAGCCGATTGCCGGTATCTCGATGCCGGCGGGTCTCCGTGCCGGCGACCTGATGCCGCTCGCTGAACAACCGCTGCCGACTCGCACCGCCATTGGCATCAACACGCTTTCTTCAATCCAAAATGCGAGTCTGCCCTTGGGGCATTCTTATGATTTCGTGATAGAACGTGACGGCAGACGGGTTACGGAGCCTGTGAGTGTGGTGGAATCGAGTAAAGGGTCCGGAATAACGGTGATTCTATGGATCATAATCGTACAGGAGATCTTTTTAGCCGGATTGGCGCTGCTGATCCTGTGGCGCGGTCACGACCGTGCCGCTGCGGGCATGGCGCTCTGGACTATCGGCAACGTGCTCGGTGTTGCGGCCGTTTTTCCGCTTGAAGGCTTGGCCGGTATTGCGGTATTAGCAGCCGCCAATTTTTGTTTTCTATTGGCGCGCATCGGTTTTTACGTCATGGCGGATGATATCGCCCGGCCGATTTTGAGCTCCACCAAGCGAAGATTTTATCTGTTCGCATTTGTAGTGATTCTTGCGATTGGTGCTGGTCTGGTTTCAATCGGCGGTCCGTTGATTTACACCTTCACGGGCTGGGCTGGGGGATTGGTGCCAAGCCTCGGCCTGCTATGGTCGGCAGGGTATCTGGTCCCCATGCTGCTGTTGTTCACTGCCTACCAGCACGCGACTTCGGTGCATCGGCTTCGCCTGAGCTGGATGTTGTGGAGCAGCGTGATATTCATGTTGGGGATAATCGCGTCCAACACGCCGATCCTGAGTTTGCAATATTCAGTGGGATTCGCGGATGTTTGTATATTGCTTGGGGTTATGGGATTTCTGTACGCGGTCCTCCGGCATCGGGTGCTGGACGTGTCGGTGGTTCTGGATCGCACGCTGGTATATGGCGCGGTCACCGCGCTGGTGGTGGGCATACTCGCGGCTGTCAACAGTCTGGTGGAGCATGCCGCTTTGGGTACCAGCGCCAGCCTGCTGTTGCAGGTGGCGGTGCCCCTGTCTCTCGGCATCGTGCTCACGCGCGTGCGCGCTTACGTGGATAAGATCGTGGAGCGCGTGTTCTTCCGGAAAAGATATCTGGCCGACAAAGCGCTAAAGCGTTTCGCAAATTTGTGCAGTGGTTTTGAAAGCGCAGATGAATTGATGGCCACCGCCATCACCGATATCCGTCAACACCTGGGCGCGCGCAGCGTGGCCATCTACGAACGCCGCGGTGACGCTTATGTCTGTGTGCGACAGAAAGGTGAGGTAATTTACCCGCAAATTGTAAAGATCGACGACACTGCCTTCGTGGCCGCGCGCGCCGACCAGCATGATATCGAACTCTCGGAATTCCATAGTGCCCTTGGAAGCGACGGTTATGTATTTCCCATGGCGGCCCATGGTGAATTGCAGGAAGTGCTGGTGTGCGCCAACCGCCCGGGCGAGCACTATGCGGTGGATGAACGTCAGCTGCTTACGCATGTGGCCCAGCAGATGGGCATGGCTTTATATGCACTGCGCATGCAGGCCAAGGCCAAACTGGTGGAGGCACTGGTGAAAGCACCTTTGGTCTCGCTCCCGGAGGTGCAGACCCAGGCGCGCACGCTGTTGAACGCCGCTGCCACCGGTTAATGTCGGGGCGCAAGCTCCAACCGCAGTAAATCGTTAAAGCGGCTTGGCGACAGGAAACTATACTCAAGGAACCGGGCGATCGGGAGGGGTCGCGATGAAAATCCTGATGAGATTCCTGCTTTGTGCATGCATGGCGGCGGCCGCCGCAGACCAGGTGTACCGCTGGGTCGACAAAGACGGTCACGTGCATTACCCCCAGACTCCACCGGCCGGCATCAGCGTGCATGTTCTGAGCGAAGACGTGAGTGCGCTGCCGCCGGATCCCACCGGGGTTAAAAATGCACAGGACCTGGAGCAACAGATACGGGTGCAGAATCAGCAGGCCCAAGTGCAAGCCTAAAGGCAAGCCCAGCAGCAGCGCTGCAATCAACTGCAGGCGGAATTGCAAATCATGCAGCGGGTCAACAGGGTTGTGACTGTGGATGCCAAGGGCAACCGGACATATCTGTCCGATGCACAACACGTGCAGCGGGAACAGCAACTTTAGAGCGAAATCAACACTGAGTGCAATTCCGCTGCCCACTGAACTCTGCAATTGGATATGAATCAGGAAAAATCCAGAACAAGCCGCCCGCCGCTCTGCTATATACAAACCAACATTTCGCATGCAACCGGGGATATCCGCCGGAGCGAGGCTCAAGCCTGCGCAGCTTGTCTCCTAAACCACGCCATCGACGGCCACGACGATGGAGTCGCAGGTACTTTGTCGCAGCGCTTTCAACTCCGCGTACTCGGGATCGTCCAGAAACGCCCGGATCGCCGCACGATATGGGAAACGGAACAGCACCAGCCGGTGCGGCTGTCACGCGCTTTCCATCACCTCGAACCCGCCGCCCCGCACCAAGTACTCGCCACCGTGTTTCTCGATCAGGCTCGGTACGCGCTTCCGGTAATCCTGGAAACGTTCGGCGTCGTGAACATTCAGATCTACGATCATATAAGCGGACATCTACGCGCCCTCCTGCTTCCGGCGCAGTGTTACGCGGCCGGCGATACATCCATAGTGCAATCATGGGCGCCGGCGGCCTAGGATACGCCCGGCAATAGAGCGGCGGGTAATCACGCTTATTGTCGCCCGGGCGCTTGAGGTATATTTGAGATGTAGGTCCGGCTTCGTTTTTCATGAGCTGCGGTCCGGAAATACCCGTTGCCACATTCCGCAAGCAAGGAGCGTCTATGCCCTACGCCATCCGCATCCACCAAACCGGCGGGCCTGAAGTCATGCGCCGTGAACAGGTCCAGGTCGGCAAACCCGGCCCCGGCCAGGTCCTGGTACGCAACACTGCCATCGGCCTGAACTTCGTGGACACCTATTACCGCAGCGGGCTCTATGCAGTGGCGCTGCCGGCCATTCTCGGCAGCGAAGGCGCGGGCGTGGTGGAGGCGGTGGGCCCGCGGGTCAGGGATTTCAAACCCGGCGACCGGGTCGCGTATGTGGATCCCATGGGCGCGTATACCGACCTGCTGCTGCGGCCGGCGCAGCGGCTGGTGAAGATTCCGGCCGGCGTCAGTGACAAGAGCGCCGCCGCCATGATGTTGAAGGGCCTGACGGCCCACTATCTGCTGCACCGCACCTATAAGGTGAAGAAAGGTGACACCATCCTGGTGTACGCCGCCGCCGGCGGCGTCGGCCAGATTCTGTGCCAGTGGGCGAAGTATCTCGGCGCCAAGGTGATCGGCACCGTTGGCAGCGAAGCCAAGGTGCCGCTGGCCCGGAAAGCCGGCTGCAAGCAGGTGCTCGTCAGCGCGCGCGACAATATCCCGGAACGCGTGAAGCAGCTCACCAAAGGTGTCGGCGTGCCGGTTGTCTATGACAGCATCGGCAAGGACACCTTCATGGATTCCCTCGATTGCCTCGC
>Ga0307372_10007843_pt1 | contig 15177 bp, 14 predicted proteins | sample OX1MG_FD_202533 | JGI IMG/M metagenome (GOLD analysis project Ga0307372, IMG submission 202533) | Soil microbial communities from Risofladan, Vaasa, Finland - OX-1 | ecosystem: Environmental > Terrestrial > Soil > Coastal area > Acid sulfate soil | place: Finland: Risofladan, Vaasa | collected... | reverse complement strand
CGCCTTCCCGACTCAAGGAAGTCCTGGTCAGGGCCTATTTCGCCAGGATCTGGAAGCGCCGCCAAAGCCCTCCATCGCGCATCTATCGCACATCCGCCGCGGGCCGGGAGCGTCCGTCGGGGTCCGGCATGAGCCTCTCGGCCAGGACGGTGGCGGCCTTGCGGTCCGCCGCAGTGGTGGCCTGGGCGTAGATCCCGAGGGTCAGACGAGGGTCGGAATGACCGAGTCGGGACTGGGCTGTCTTCATGTCCACGCCGGCTTGGACCATGGAGGTGGCATTGGTCCGGCGCAGGTCGTGGAACTCCAGATCGGGTCGCCCGATGGCCGCCCGGGCCGGCAGCCAGCGGCGCTGGCGGAACCCGCTGTATTCGAGCGGAAGGCCCTCCTGACCGACGAAGAGATAGGCGTCGGGGTCGGCGGCGGTGATCCCCCGGCGGGCCATGTGGACGGCCAGGAGGTCCATGAGGGCGTCGGGCAAACTGAGGGTCCGCCGGCCGGCCTCGGACTTCGGAGGTTGTTCGATCATCCGCCCGCCCCATCCCCGGGTCCGCTGGTTGGAGATCGTCAGGCTCCGGTCCCTGAAGTCGAAATGCTCGACCCGCAGGCCGGCGCACTCGCCCCAGCGCATCCCCAGCACCGCCCCCATGTAGACCATCAGTCCGCTCGAACAGCTCTCTTCCAGTTCCGCGGCCAGCGCTTCGAGCTCGGCCGGCTCCAGCACCCGGCGGTGGCGGACACCGACAGCGGGCAGCTTCACGCCCCGGGCCGGCGAGCGCAGGACGATGTCACTCGCCACGGCGAAGTTGAGCACCGCTGTCAGCACCCCGTACTGACGCCGCACGGTTCGCGGAGCCAGCCTCTGACCCCAGACCCGAACCAGGCCCTGGACATCGGCCGGCGTGATGGAGCCCACCGCCCGAGTCCCCAGGGTCGGATAGATGTGGTTGCGCAGGATGGCCTCCTCCCGGGCCAGACCGGACTGGCGCTTGGCGGGGTTGCGGGCCAGCCACAGCGCGGCCAGGGCCTCAAAGCTGACCTCGGACCGGCGGGGATCGATCCAGGTGCCGCGGGAGATGTCCGCTCGTTGTTGGGACTCAAAGGTGGTCGCCTCCTTCCGGGTGAGGAAGGTCCGGGAGTACTGGCGTTTGGATCCATCCCGAAGGCGGACGTCGTAGACCGTCCGCCCGTCCCGTCGCTTCTTGGCAGTAATGCTCATCCAGCCACCTCCGGGGGTTGTTTGCGCGGCCGTCCCGGCCGTCGATCGGGATGCTCGGCCACCCAGGTCTGGACCGCCTCGGTTCTCCACACCCGGCCCGCGGCCAGCGTGGCCACGGGCTCCGGGAACTCAGGGCGGTCCCGGACGATCTGAAGGGCCCTCTGCCGACTGACGCCGAGCAGGGTGGCGATCTCCTTCAGCCCGATGAGGTCCTCCACGAAGGCGAGCATACGGCTTAACCCTTGATGTTGTCAATGGTTTATTGCCCTATCAAGTCCGCGACCGCAGTACGGCCCGACGGCGTCGGCCGGCTCTCACGTCCGGCGGCCCCGACCAGCTCGGCGACGAAGGACTCGAGGGCGGCAGCGGGGACCCGACGGCAGTTGCCGATACGGACCGAAGGCAGGGTCCCGTTAGCCAGGAGCTCGAAGAGCTTCGTCCGCCCGATGGACAGGACATCGGCGGCCTGCTCTGGGGTCAGGAGGAGCTTGGCTCCAGCCTCAATCACCGTGTCCTCGATCGGGCCGCGGTCTGGACACCCACGTCCTTCGATGTCGCCAACCATCCGGCCTCCCGTGCTGGGACCGACATGGCCCCTCGAACCACATACCTGGGCCGGGGAAAGGCCCATGTTGAAAAAAAGTCCTGGCCCATCCCTAGGTGGAACAGGCGAACAGGGGTGCGCCCGGAGTTCTTCACCATCGGCCAATCGGCGAAGATCATGGGGTGTCAAACGACGACATCCCGATCAACTGGTCACCAGAGTCCGATGATGACTACGAGATGGCACGAGCTGAGCTCAGGCGGAGGTTCGCAGCGTGGTCAGCGGAGAGGGCGATCGCTGTCGGCGGCGATGGACCCGAAGCGCCGCTTCACTACAAGTGGAGCTTGATCGACGGCCACCTGACGCGTTGGACCCGCCACGATCTCAACGAGATGTACCTAGAGATCTGTCCTGCCAAGGTGATCGCCGAGGAGGAGGAGCTCGGTGAGATTCTCGATGAGGCCCGGACTCTCATCACGTTCTTGGCCGACACCGACCTGCTCGACCCGCAGAGTGATCCCCCCGACGTGCTCATCGACCACCTCACCCGGATCGAGAGCCGCTTCCGTGCGCACATGACTGACGTGTCCCGTTACAGCTTCGGTAAGCGTCTCGCGATAGCGGCCTCGGCCGAGGGTGTCCAGCCCGATGACACTCCCGCGCTAGAGGCGTTCATGGCGCGCTTCAACTCTCGACCCCGAGCCGAACGCGAGGCCATTCTCGGGCCACTGCCTGGGGTGTCTCGACCCATGGCCACCGGCCGATTCACCCCGCCCGGGACTCGTGCAACCGTGCCGTCAAACAAGAAGCGCAAGCGTCGGCGCTGAGCGGCTCCGGCCCGTCCGGGCTGGTCTGGCGGTGATGTCGCCGCCCGGCGGCGGGGCCCTGGCCGGAGAGCAGATCGGCTGTCTGCTGGTGAGGGAGGGGCGGGCCGGTCCGCCAGGCAATGCCCGGCGCCCCCGGACCGGCGGTCCCTTAGGCACCAGGAGGCGTCACTCCGACGTCCAGCGCCGGTGGGCTTGCACGTTGTGGAGACACACCACGGAGTCCCAGGTACCGCCCCCGTCGATCCAGGCCCGGGCGGTGAAGATCTGCGCGGCCGCCGCCCAGCGTCTCTGGCGCCACGCGCACAAGCCGAGCCCGTGCAGGGCCCGCAGGAAGGGACGGTTGTCGATAAGGCCCCAGGGCAGTACTCCATTGAAGCCGTCCGGCAGGGAGGCTTCGCCTATGGCCACGGCCGTGTCGTACAGCTCCAGGGCAGCCTTGGGACCCCTCGAGTCGAAGGCGATGTTGCCCAGGTGCACCCAGGCGTCGATGCAACGTTCGTCCTCGACTATGAGACCCTCCAGGACGCGGACCGACTCCCGGTCGTAGCCGGCCCGGTGCATGGCGGCGGCGTCGGCCACCGGGTCGATGTCCCAGTCCTCCTCGTCCACCCCGGGGATGACCTGTTCCATCTCGTACTCCGGTCGGGGTCCGGCGGCGATGATCTCCTGGATCAGGGGATCCATCTCCTCGTCATCCTCCTCGCCCCAGTACTGCTCCGCCGGGTCCCAGGTTCCCATAGGCCTCAGGGCCAACGGAGCGTCCAGGGCCTCAGCGTGGCTGGCCAGCTTCGAATAAACCCAGGGCTTCCCGGCCGGGGAGGATGACGGAGCAGCTTGGAGGGCGTCCAGCGCCGGCAAGCCCAGCCAGCGTCGGTAGGCACCGAGCAGGAGCGAGGTCTCAACCGTGACCGGCCCGGGAGTCAGATCGGCCAGTGCCACGCGATGGCGCTCCCCTCCCCGGCGACAGACCGCCGTCAAGCCACGTCTCTCGTCTCCTTCGAAACAGACCTGAACGACCTCGACTTCAGTCCCCACTATCCGAGCCGGGAACGGAAAGCGGGCGGAAGTGGCGAATACGGTCTCGAAGGCGGTCAGCTCTTCGCTGTCCCCGTAGGCGTCGACCAGTATCTCGGCCACCAGCTCGTCGAGGTCGTCCACCGCTCTCAGGGCCCTCCCGGGGAAACCGACTTGGCCCGCCAATTGTCCAGGACGCCATCGACGTCTTCGCGCACCAAGGCCCGGGCTTCAGCTCGATCGGTACCGGCCATGAGCAGGGCGTCGTACCGGGTGTCGAGGTGACGCACGGAGGCGGCCACGGCCAGGCGCACCGCTTCGGGTTCCAGCGCCCGCCCGGCGGCGCTGCGACCGACCCGGCCGCTGCCCCGGGCCGCCGCATGCTCGGCGATGGCCCGGGCCCGCTCGGGCGGACAACCCGGGAACGACTCGAGGATGGCGGCGGCCAGGGCGTGGCTGTGGTTCTCGTCCTGGGCGGCCCGGCGTTCCTCGTCCCGGACCCGGCGGCGCCGGCGGGCCTCCTCATCGGCCAGGCATTCCGCCTCGGCCCGCTCCAGGGCCGGCTCCTCGACCAGCAGGCCCTGGCGCTCGTAGCGCCCCCGGGACCGGCTGAAGCGAACCACCACGGCGGAGAGGGCGCTGGCCTTCTTCGCCCGCCGGGTGAGGGCGGCATCCCCGCGGGACAAAAAGACCAGATGATCGAGATCGGCGCAGGTCAGACACAGCGGACCTGGCCCCTCCAGGAACATCAGATCCCCGGTCCCTGAGCACTCGGTGCAGGACCAATCCTTGAGGGCGTTGATGACCACCAGGTCGGGCGGCTTGGAGTTGGCCTCGGCCAGGCGGCGGCGCTTGGACTCCGACAGCTGGGGGGACACCCAGTGCGTCCGGTAGGCCGCCTCGATGGCCGGCGCACCGCTCACCGAGAACTGCAGGCGGCGGCGGTCCCGGGTCCGCGCCACATAGTCGGTCTCGCTCGGATGCAGACCTTGCTCTTCGGCCCACCGGCGAAGAAGCCCCATGGCCGTCGAGACCTTGGAAAGGTTGGCCTGGACGCCGCGCTCGAGAGCCGGCAGGCGACCCTGGCGCCACTCGTCGACCCGGGCGGGCTGGAGCCAACCCAAACGGAGGAGAACGTCCACGGGGGCGACGTAGGACTTCTCGGTCAGGGCGCCTTCAGCGGCCCGGGCCACCCTCACCGCCAGGTCCTCCCTGCTCATCGTTGCGAATTCTGCCCCAGCTTGGCGAGCAACGCTGGGCTCGCCGGGCTCGCCTCCGATGACAGATCCGCCTGACCCAGGACTGGCTTGAGGCCGCGCCCGGTTCTGGGCCGTTTCGGTCCCATTTCCCGTCGCGGCGGGAACCCCCAAAGTCAAAGGCCGGTGTCACAACGCCGAGAGTTCGGCCACCATCGAGGCCGAGCGGACGGCCAACGAGGCGCGGATATCCGAGGAGTGGGCCAAGCGCGAGGCCGCCATCCGCCGGGGCGGGGAGCGTCGCCCGGTGGCCGGCTTCGATTTGACGTTCAGTCCGCCATTATCCCGAATTCGGCATAAGCACCCAACCGGCGGTCATCTGCTCAGAGTGGACCGGCCGTCCGGCGCATCCCTCCGCGAGCGCATTACCGGCGCCGGTAGCGAACAGCGTCTGTGGTCCTGAGGCTGAGCCCATGGCCAGGCCGATCGACGTCGGGCACGAGATAGCCCCCGCTCGGGTCCAGAGCACCCTCGAAGAAGAGCTGCTCAATCCGGTGGTGATCATGGAAGTACTCCAGATGGCGAAGGTTGGGCACGGACCCAGCCACGTGGGCATGGAGGTTGGGGGCGCAATGGCCGGATACCTCCAGTCCGTGGGCCTGGGCCAGAGCAGCAACCCGGAGCCAATCGGTGTAGCCCCCGCAGCGGGTCACGTCGATCTGCAGGCAGTCCACTGCCCCTGCGGCCAGCATCCGGGCGAAGTAAGCCAGGTGGTAGCCGTACTCTCCAGCCGCGACATCGGAACGGCACTGGGCCCGGACCTCGGCCAGGCCGTCCAGGTCATCGGACGACACGGGCTCCTCAAACCAGGACACGCCGTAATCATCGACCATGGTCCGACCCAGGCGGATGGCCTGCTTGCGCGTGTAGGCGCCGTTGGCGTCGACGTACAGCTCGACTTCGGGCCCGGCGCAGTCCCGGGTCAGGGCGACGCGCTGCAGGTCCCGGGCGGAATCAGATCCCCAGGATTGGCCGATCTTGATCTTGATCCGAGGCAGGTTCCAGGCACCGACCCAGGTCTCGACCTGGGCCCGCGTGGTGGCGTCGTCGTAGCTCGTAAAGCCGCCGCTCCCGTAGATGGGCACGGCCGTGCTGACCTGTCCAAACAGCTTGGCCAGCGACACTCCGAGCAGCCGGGCCTTGAGGTCCCAAAGAGCGGTATCCACCGCCGAGATGGCACAGGCCACCAAGCCGGGCCGTCCGAGATTGCGACAGGCGCGGGCCATGGCCTCGTTGAGTCCAACCACATCCATGGGGTCCTTGCCCTCGACACAGCCGGACAGCTTGTCCTCGATCACCGATTGACAGCCCGCGCCCGCGTAGGTCCAGCCCAGGCCCTCCACGCCGCCAGCTGTCACCCTGACCATAACCAGGGTGGTCGAGTCCCAAGTGAGGGTGCCGTCAGCCTCCGGTTGATCGGTGGGGATCTCGTAGACCTCGGTGACCACGGAGGTGACCGCGGTCTCCATCAGTTCGTCACTGCCGGGGTATGGCGCAGCCCGGCGCGTGCACCGGCTATCAACCCATCGGCGGCGCGGGCAGCCAGGGCCATGATGGTCAGGGCAGGATTAGCCGCCCCTTGAGTGGGCAGGACGGAGCCGTCAGTTATGTAGAGGTTGGCCACAGCAAAGGTTTGAAGGTCCGAGTTGACCACCCCGTTTTTCTGATCGGCGGCCATGCGGGCCCCGCCGACCAGGTGGGCGTATCGCTTGATGGTGATGACCTCTTCGGCTCCGGCGGCCCGAAGGATCGTTTCCATCTTCTCCTGAGCGGCCGACATCAGCGCCTTGTCGTTGTCGCACTGGGTGTAGGAGAACTTGGCCACCGGGAGTCCGTGGCGGTCCTGGCGGTCCGCCAAGACGACCGAGTTCTCATAGCGGGGCAGGAACTCACACAGCGCCCCCACGCTGGCCCAATGCACGTAATCGCGCATGTACTCCCGCAACACTTCTCCCCAGTGTCCCTGGGCGGTCACATGCTCGGAGTAGGTGATGGGCAGGGGAGAGACGTTCTGGATGGAAAAACCCCGCTTGTATTCCTTGGTGGGGTCGGTCTCGTAGAACTCCTCCGAGGACACCTCGGGTGGCGGCGCCTTGTACATCCGGATCTCCTCGGAGAACCGTCCTGCCGTCTGGGGGGCGCCCTGGACCATCAGGTAGCGACCTACTTGGCCGTGGTTGTTGCACACTCCGTCGGGAAAAGCGGCATTGGCCGAGAGCAGCAACAGCCGGGGCGTCTCGATGGAGTAGCCGGCCACCGCCACCATCCGGGCCCGCTGGAAATGCTCCCGCCCATCGCGCATGTAATTGACGCCGGTGGCCAGTCCGGAATCGTCGAGGACCACTCTGGTGACCATGGAGTTGGCCCTCACCTCGGCCCCGTGGGCCAAGGCGTCGGGGATGTGGGTTATGAGGGGGGAGGCCTTGGCATTGACCTTGCAACCCTGCAGGCAGAAGCCCCGGTAGATGCAGTGGCCACGGTTGCCGAAGCGTCCATTGGCGATGGCAACCGGACCGATCCGGGCGCCGATACCCGCCGCGGTCGCCCCTCGGAGAAAGATCTCGCCGTTCCCGCTGAGAGGCTGGGCGTGGTAGGGATAGCCGTGGGGATCTCCCCATGGCCAAGGCTGGCCCGAGACAGGCAGCTCCTCCTCCAGAGCCTCGTAGTACTGGCGCAGATCCCAGTAACTGATGGGCCAGTCGGCGCCCACGCCGTCCTGGCTGTAGGTGCAGAAGTCGGATGGATGCAGGCGCGGTGCGTAGCCGGCGTAGTGCACCATCGACCCGCCCACCCCGCGGCCGGAGTTGTTGGAACCGAGAGGAACGGGATCCTCACCGGCGATGACCCGAGGCTCGGTCCAGTAGAGCCGGTGGGATCCACGCTCATCGCTTACCCAGTCGGCGGCGGGATCCCAGAACGGCCCGGCATCGAAGGCCACCACCTTCCAGCCGGCCCGGGCCAAGCGCTGGGCCAGGGTGGCTCCCCCCGCCCCACAGCCGACGATGGCGATGTCGACCTCGTCGGCATCATGGTAGCGGGCCATGTCGGCCCGCAGGCGGTGATCGGTTCGCTCGTCCCCATTGGGGACCAGCCAGGCCGACTCGTTCCGGGCGCGAACCGAACGGTCCGACAGGCGACGGGTCATGACCGGTGGCCTATTGAGGCCTCGTGGGTCCGGCGGGCCTGCTCTACCCGCCGGGCCCAGGGGACCGGATCGGTGGCATCCGCTTCGCCGACCTCCCAACCTTCCCGGCCGTCGACTCCGAGAGCCTTGTACCCCCTCGGATAGGCGGGCCCGCCGAAGCCGATCTCGTTCCATGCCCACGGATGGGAGTAGAAGGCGGCGCAGGCATAACGGGTCCACAGGGACCACACGTGGGCGGCGGCCATGCCGTGGTACTCATCGGCGTCTTGTACGGCCTGGATCAGGTTGCCCTGGTCTTCGGGGGCCAGTTCATGAAAGGGCCGTCCGTAGTCCTGCTGAGCGTCGGCATCCAGGGCGGCCAGCGTGATGCGCCAGGCGTCGCCGTCCTCGGGCATGTCCTCGTAGAACCAGCCGTCGGTCTCATCCAGGGCCAGGCGCTGGTCGACCATCCCCAGCACATCAATCCGGGGCCCGACATCCTGGGCCATTAACCGATCGAAAAGGGCGCCGGCGGTGGCCCGCTCGTCCGGTGTGAAAAAGCTCATGTCCGGTCGGGGATCCAGCCGGGCGAGAACTACCCCCGCGGTCACGTCGTCCCATCGAGCAACTTCATCCAGGACGTCGAAACCGGGGTAGCGGCCCTTGTGCTGGGGAGTAACGGCCCGGCGCCGAGGGGACCGGAACACCATCAGTCTCCTTCCCGCCGCAAGAGCGAGGCCAGGAGACCCATGCCCCCGACCATGGCCGCCAGCAAGGGGGCGAAGGCGGGGGGGCCCATTTCGATGTTGTAGGCCAGGTTGGAGCGACCCCCCGGCTTCTGGAGGATGCCACGCCAGTGCAGGTAGGTCCCCTGCAGTCCGTTGGCAACCACCAGGGCCGAGGCCAGGGGCAGCACGGTGTGGGCGGCCCGGCGGCTGAAGACGGCCGCCGCTCCGGCCGGCGCCACCGTGGGCACGATGACCATCGGCCACCACATCATCTTGTTGCCGAAGCTGGCCGAGTCGTGACTGGTATAGATCTCCGCCGCCGTGATCACCGCTCCGGCGGCGGCCAGGGCGGCCAGACTGCGCTCGAAGCGGCCGGTGCGCACGTCTACCAGCGCCCGGTCGACCAAGCCGACCAAGCCCGGCTCAGGTGGGTGCCGCCGGGTCGGCCTCCTCACCGGCTCAGCCCTCCTTCCGGCCGGGAAGGAACTCCTGGACCTTCTGGCGCAGACCGGTCTTGGCGACTCCCCAGGCGTCGTGGTCCCCCGACATCAGGGCCTTGGCCGCCGATTTCATCTGCTCGAAGGTGGCGTGGGGCGGGATGGGCGGAACGTCGGGATCGCAATGCACGTCGAGCAAGGTCGGACGTCCAGCGGCAAAAGCCTTGGCCCAGGCGGGGCCGATCTGGTCGGCGTGGGTCACCTCAATAGTCTCGAAGCCCAGGCTGGAAGCGAAAGCGGCATAAGAGATGTCCGGGAGGGACTGGGACTCGACGAACTTGGGGGCACCCTCCATGGCCCTCATCTCCCAGGTGACCTGGTTGAGGTCGTTGTTGTGCAGCACGGCCACGATCAGGCGGGGATCGGACCACTCCGACCAGTAGTGCTTGATGGTGATGAGCTCGGCCAAGCCGTTCATCTGCATGGCGCCATCGCCCACCAAGGCGATTGCCGGCCGGTCGGGATGGGCGAACTTGGCTCCGATGGCGTAGGGCACACCGGGACCCATGGTGGCCAGGTTCCCTGACAGTGAGCCACGCATGGAGCCGCGCATCTTGAGGTGGCGGGCGTACCAGTTGGCCGAGGAGCCGGAGTCGGCGGCCACCACCGCGTTATCGGGGATCTGCTCGCTCAGCTCCCAGACCAGGCGCATGGGATTCACCAGACCGTCCTGATCCGAGTCGGTCATGGCTCGACGTTCGACGGTGTTCCACCAGTGGGAAACGTTCTTCTCGATCTCGTCCCGCCAGGACCGATCGGCTTTGGCCTCCACCAGCGGCAGCAAGGCGGTGAGGGCTGACTTGGCGTCGGAGACGAGGTTGACCTCATAGGGGTAACGCATGCCGATGAACTTGCCGTCGATGTCGATTTGGATGGCCCGGGCCTGATCCAAGGGAGGCATGAACTGGGTGTAAGGGAAGTTGGACCCGATGGTGACCACGGTGTCGGCGCCCATCATCATCTCGTAGGAGGGTCGGGTCCCCAGCAGGCCGATCGCCCCGGTGACGAAGGACAGATCATCGGCGATCACGTCCTTGCCGAGCAGGGCCTTGGCGATGCCCGCTCCGGTCAGTTCGGCCAGGTCCAGAACCTCGGAAGCCGCATCCCGCGCCCCTTGGCCGATCAGGATCGCCACCTTAGCTCCGGCATTGATGATCTCCGCCGCCTTGGCGATGCCCGCATCGTTGGGCGAGACGGTGGGCCAGGAGATCCCGAGGCTGGAGGGGACCATCTTGAAGGCGTGCCCGGGCGGCGAGTATTCGAGCTCCTGGACGTCGGCGGGGATGATGATGCAGGTGGGCGCCCGTTCCGCCAGCGCGGTGCGGATGGCCCGGTCGATCAGGTTGGGGAACTGCTCGGGCACCGTGCCCATCTGCACGTAGTGATGGCAGACGTCCTTGAACAAGCTCAGCAGGTCCACTTCCTGCTGGTAGGAGCCGCCCATGGCCGAGCGGTTGGTCTGGCCGACGATGGCTACGACCGGAACATGGTCGAGCTTGGCGTCGTAGAGGCCGTTTAGCAGATGGATGGCCCCCGGCCCGGACGTGGCGGCACAGACGCCAACCTTTCCCGAGAATTTGGCGTAGCCCACCGCTTCGAAGGCGGCCATCTCCTCATGCCGGGCTTGCACGAACTTAGGCTGGTTGTCGGCCCGCCCCCAAGCCGCCAGCAGCGCGTTGATGCCGTCACCGGGAAAGGCGAAGACCTTCTCGATTCCCCAATCCCGCAGTCGACTCAGGACATAGTCGGCCACCGTCTGATTTCTCATCGGACCCTCCTTTTGGCAGTAGGCCGCGCCAATGGGCACCGCGGCAGTACTCCCGTGTCGCCCTCCACCTACCCCCAAACGGGGTACGTACACCTGTCCGCCGTGCGCCCGCACCGCCGCGCTCCGCGGAGTTGACGGTCATGGTGACTGACAGGGGTGGCCAGAGGTTTGGCGGTTGGTGCCAGGAGCAATAATTGCAGATAACAAGATCGATATCTAACGGCCTGAAGGAGACCCGTGTTCCTTGGGCTCGGGCAGGTATCGCAACAGCGGCCAGGTATGGCGAAGGACGGGAGACGGCATGTCGAGTCGGAGGGTCGTAGCCATCACCGGCGCGTCCGCGGGTGTAGGTCGCGCTACGGCGCGAGTCTTTTCCGAGAGGGGCTTTGATGTCGCTCTGTTGGCCCGAGGCGCGGCGGGCCTCGAAGCCGCAGCCAAGGAGGTCGAGGCCGCCGGTGGCCGAGCCCTTGTGGTGCCGACCGATGTCTCGTCCTTCGATCAGGTCGACGCCGCCGCCACGAAGGTCGAGGCCGAGCTGGGACCTCTGGATGTCTGGGTGAACGACGCCATGACCACCGTGTTCGCGCCCAGCTGGGAGGTGAAACCGGCCGACTTTCAACGGGCCGTGGAGGTGACCTTCCTGGGTCAGGTCTGGGGGACGACGGCGGCTCTGGCCCGAATGCGGCCCCGTAATCGGGGCAGCATCGTCAATGTCGGATCAGCCCTGGCCTTCATCGGCATTCCCCTCCAGGCGGCCTACTGCTCGTCCAAGTTCGCCTGTAGAGGCTTCTTCGAGTCGACCCGGGCCGAGCTGCTCCATGAGGGCAGCCAGGTCAGGCTCAGCATGGTCCACCTGCCGGCGGTCAACACCCCCCAATTCGACTGGTGCGAGACAACCATGACGCGCCATCCCCAGCCGGTTCCGCCCATCTACCAGCCGGAGATTCCGGCCAAGTTCATCCTGGCCGCCGCCCTCGACGGCCGCCGAAGCAAGGTGGTGGGTTCCTGGAACAAGGCCTTGGTCATGGCCGGGCGCCTGTTCCCCGGCCTGGGCAACCAGTACGCGGCCATCGGCGCCTGGGACAGCCAGCTGACCGACCAAGCCGTGAAGCCAAACCGGCCTGTCAACCTCTACCAACCGGCGGATGTCGACCAGGACCACGCTGCCCGCGGCGGGTTCGATGATCAGGCGGGCGGCTTTCTCGACCCCAGCTTCCTCAGGACAATGCCCCAGACGGCCCGGACGTTGGCCTCCGCCCTCCTCCACACGGCCACCGAGAAGGGAGCCGTCTACCGAGCCATGGCCGTGCATCGGAGGGGCGGAAGCCGATGAGGGGGGGGCCGAGTGGTGACGCGCCGGCGGACTCCTTGGACCTTCTGTTGGAAGAGGATCGCGCTCTGGTCAACCTATTCCGGGATTGGGCGGCCCCCGCCGGCCGGGACCCGGCTACGGCGGTAAAACACGCCTGGGACAAGGGCACCTTCGGCATGCTTGTCATAGAGCACGCCGCCATACGCCTGGCCGCCCAGGAGGACATCGCCCGGGTCTTGGGCGATCTCGGTCAGGATGGCTTGGCCGACCGGCTGACCCGACATACCTCCGCCGTGCGGGCGCTGCTAGATCGCCTCTCCGACCAGGCCCGGGGCCTGTCCGCCAGGGACCTAGCTATTTCGGAGCCCTTCGCCCACTCCATCGAGGAGCTGGGACGACTGATCGGTGCCGATGTGGCCTCTGGTCAGGATGAATCCGGTCGGATTCGCGATGCCCTGGGTGAAGCTCGTAGCCAACTCCGTACCGCCGCCTTCGTGGTCAAGAGGTCTCCCACCCATCCGGGCCCCTCCAAGGCCTGGTACGACCGTGTTCCGTTCCTGGCCTACCTCCATACGCGTTTCGACCGCATGGACGGCTACCCCGGCCCGCACACCCCACACCAGGCGGATACTGCCCTGGCCGACAAGTACCAGCCAGAGGGATGACCGGGCCGACCGGTCGGATCACGACCGGGTTGGTGGCGCAAGGCATCATCGGCCTGCGCTACCTATGCCTGACCGTCTTGCTGGTGGGTGCCGTGGGCCTGGCCGGTCGTTTCCTGGCTTGGCCGCTGCTGACCAGCACCGTCGGGCCTACCGCCTATGTCTTTGCCGCCCATCCCCGAACCGAGGTATCCCGCTTCCGCAACGCTCTCATCGGCCACGGCGTGGCTATCGGCGCCGGACTCGGCGCCCTCACGGCCTTCGGGCTCCGCCACCATCCGTCCGTCACCGCCGCCGGGGGTCCCTCCTACCGCCAGGTGGCGGCGGCCGCCGTGGCCGTGGGCGTGACCCTGCTCGTCCTCGAGGTGGCCAGGTCCCATCACGCCCCGGCGGCGGCCACCGCCCTGCTGATCACCACCGGGTTGGCCATGCCGGGCCGCCCCCTGGGCGGCCTCGTCCTGGGACTGGCCATTGTCATAGTCCTCGGGCCAGTTCTGGGCCGTTGGCCCTTCGGGCGCGCCGAGTCAAGCGCGCATCCATCCGATGACGGGCTCCGAGGAGCCGCCCGATCATGAGCTCCCCGGAGCGGATCGAAGGCTTCGCTGCCATCGCCGATTACGCCGTGCTGGGCGACGGGCGCACCGTGGCACTCCTGGCCTCCGACGGCAGTGTGGACTGGTGGCCCTTCCCCGTCCTGGACTCCCCGCCGTTCTGCTACGCCTTGCTGGAACCGGGAGGGGGCCGGTTCCGCCTCGCTCCGCAGGGGGCGTATAAGGCAACCCGTCGGTACCTGGAGGGCACCAACGTCCTGGAGACGACGTGCACGACGCCGACAGGCGCGGTCAGGCTCACCCAGGCGCTCAACACCGGCTCGGCCGGTCGCCTGCCCTGGACTGAGCTCGCTCATCGGGTCGAGGGGCTGAGCGGCAAGGTGGTCATGGCCTGGGAGTTCACCCTCGGTGACGGCTTCGGTGTGGCAAAACCCTGGGTCACCCGGCGCGGCGAGACGCCCGTGATCACGGCGGGGGATCAGTCCGTGGCAGTGGTCCTGGACGCCGCCGATGGCCTGACCGTCGATCCCCGGGCAGTGAGCGGGACGTTCTCGGTCGACGCTGACCGTCAGGTGGCCATGGCCCTGGTCGCTACCCGAGGGGAGCCGCTCTTTGTGCCCTCCGTGGCCGCCGTAGACGCCCGGCTGGACCGCACCATCGAGTCCTGGCGGCGCTGGAGCGCGCAGGTCGACAACGAGGGGCCCTGGTCCGGCGCCGTGGAAAGGTCGGCGCTGGCCCTCAAGGCCCTCCTGGCCGAGGCGGACGGAGCGATCGCCGCCGCAGCCACGACTTCGTTGCCCGAACGCGTGTGCGGTCCCAAGAACTGGGACTACCGATACGCCTGGGTCCGCGATTCGTCCTTCGCCGTCGACGCTCTGATCAACCTGGGCCTGCACGAGGAGGTCCACGGGGCCGTCTCCTGGCTACTGGGCGCGCTGGGTCGCAACGGCCCGGATCTATGCGTCTTCTACACCCTGGGCGGACAAGTCCCCGACGCCGAAACCGAGGCGGATGTGAGCGGATACCGCCACAGCCGCCCGGTTCGTATCGGGAACTCCGCTTCGGCCCAGGTCCAACTGGGCAACTACGGGGACTTCTTCGACACCATCCATCGCTACGTCGGTGAGGGTCACCTGCTCGACACCGAGACTGCCCAGGCGCTGGCCGGCCTGGACGATCGCTGCTGTGACGCCTGGATGGAGCGCGACTCGGGGATCTGGGAGTTGCATCGCCTCGAGCACTACACCATCTCCAAGATCGGTTGCTGGGTGGCCCTCGACCGGGCTGTCCGGCTGGCCCGATCGGGCCAAATTCCGGATCGGCACATCGAGCGATGGGCCAGTGAGGTCCAGGAGATCCGAGACTGGGTCGACACCCACTGCTGGTGCGAGGCCAAGGGCACCTACACGTTCTATGCGGGAACCGACCAGCTCGACGCCGCTGTCCTCCTGGCCGGACGTACCGGGTTCGACCGCGGCCCTCGCTTGGCCAGCACGGTCGAGGCCGTGGCCGCCGAGCTCGGGCGGGGGCCTCTCCTCTACCGCTACTCGGGTATGGAGGAAGAGGAGGGCGCCTTCGTCGCCTGTACCTTCTGGATGGTCGATGCCCTGGTGATCACCGGCCAGGTGGCCCGGGCCCGCCGGCTGATGGATGAGGCCATCACCTACGCCAGCGACTT
>Ga0307372_10007842_pt1 | contig 15177 bp, 13 predicted proteins | sample OX1MG_FD_202533 | JGI IMG/M metagenome (GOLD analysis project Ga0307372, IMG submission 202533) | Soil microbial communities from Risofladan, Vaasa, Finland - OX-1 | ecosystem: Environmental > Terrestrial > Soil > Coastal area > Acid sulfate soil | place: Finland: Risofladan, Vaasa | collected... | reverse complement strand
GGGTCTTCAGCAGCGTCCGGCTGGCCTGCGACAGCGTGTTGCGGTGGCCATAGGTCCAGTCGAATTCGGTCTTGTAGCGGTTCGACAGCCAGCCCAGCAGGCCGACGATGACGATTACCAGCACCACGTTGATGATTTGCTGCAGCAGCTTGGAGCGTTTTGGGTTCATCATTAGGGCGCTTCAGTTGCGTTCCATGTCCAGCCGCAGCACGGCCAGCCACAGGAAGAACACGACGAACAACAGGTAGTAGGCGACGTCCGCGGTGGACACCACGCCGCGGCGCAGGTTTTCGAAATGGCCCACCAGCGACAGATAGGCGATGGCCTCCGAGTACGGCACGCCGGGCATGCGCCCCACCGCCTGCAACACCCAGAACAGCAGCAGCACGCCGAAGCCGGCGATCGCGGCGATCACCGGTTCGCGGGTCAGCGTCGACACGAACAGCCCGGCAGCGCTGAACGCCATCACCATCAGGAACAGGCCAAGCAGGCCCGCGGCGATGCGGCCCAGGTCCAGATCGGTGCCGGCCAGCAGCGTCAGCGACATGATCGCCAGCAGCGCGATTGCCGCCAGCAGGAACGGCAGCAGGCCGAGATACTTGCCGATCACGATCTCGATCAGCGAGGTCGGCGAAGACAGCAGCAGGGTGATGCTGCCGCTCTTGCGCTCCTCTGAGAACAGCCGCATCGTCATCAGCGGGATCACCAGCAGCAGCAGCACGTTGGCGGTGCTGTAGAGGCCGCCGCCGATGTAGTCCGACACGCCCATGTAGGCGTCGGAAGACATTTGCACCGCCTGCGCGTAGGCGTTGAGATACAGCACGAAAAACACGCCGAGGATGACCTGCAGCACGGCCAGGACGGCCCAGGCCAACGGCGAGACGAAAATACGCCGGGTTTCGGTCCGGGCGATGGCCAGCACTTTGTTCACGATGACTCCCTGTTATTGCGGGGTTCGAGTATTGCGGGATGAGTGGAATCGCCGCCGCTGCGGACGGCCCTGCGCGCAGTCATCAGGCGGCGGCTTTTAGCGCGGTTTCGCCGGAGGTCAGTTCGACGAAGCGCTGTTCCAGCGTCTTGATCTCGGCGCGCAGTTCCAGCAGGCCCCAACCGTGGTGCACCGCCGCTTCAGCCAGTTGTTCGCGCGGGTCGGCGCCGGGTTTGAGTTGCAGACGGAACTGGCCCGGCTCCAGCGTCTGTACCGCGCTGATGCCTGAAATCTGTTCCAGCGCCGCCACCGGTGGCGGCGCCCGCAAGCGCAGCGAAACGCTTTCCATCTGCGCCTGGTCAGTGGCGGCCAGGCGCTCGGCGTAGACCACGCGGCCGTGGTCGATGATCATTACGCGGTTACACACCGCCTGCACTTCCGGCAGGATGTGGCTGGACAGGATGACGCTGTGGCTATCACCGAGCGCGGTGATGAGACTGCGGATCTCGCGGATCTGGTTGGGATCGAGACCGACCGTGGGCTCGTCGAGAATGATCACCTCGGGGTTGTGGATGATGGCCTGCGCCAGCCCCACGCGCTGCTGATAACCGGTGGAGAGATTGGAGATCAGCCGGCGGCCAGTGTCGCTCAGGCCGCAGGATTGTTTGGCCCTGGCCAGCGCCGGCTTCTGCTGGCTTGCCGGCACGTCGTGCAGACGTGCGCAGTAGCCCAGGTATTCGTCGACGGTGAGTTCGCCGTAGATCGGCGGTTTTTCCGGCAAATAACCGATATTGGCCTTGGCCGCCTTGGGGGATGCCGTCATGTCGATGCCCTTGATGCGCACCGTGCCGGAGGTTGGTGCCAGCGTGCCGGCAAGCATGCGCAACGCGGTGGTCTTGCCGGCGCCGTTGGGCCCGAGCAGGCCGAGGATTTCGCCCTTGCGCAGGCTCAGATTGAGATCGGCCACCGCCAGAGCTGCGCCGTAGCGCCGGTTCAGCGCATTCGTTTCGATCAATATTTCTTTGGGTGTCAGTTTGTCCGTTGTTTGATCCATGGGAGTGCGTCGGCTTCGTTGTTGAGCGTTTCGAGGTGGGTGATTTTCGGACACCGTCAGGGCTAACAGACTGTCATCAGCCCGTTGAGTTCCCGGCGTCAGTCCGGTGTGGCTACCGATACAGGCTCTTGGTCCCTGGCGGGTGCCGGCGATAACGTTGATAACTCCACCAATATTGCTCCGGCAGACGCATCACGCAGGCTTCCACCCCCTGGTTGAGTGCGGCCGCAGAGGATCCGGCATCGGCGATGCCGTCCGGGGCGCGGATCAGATGAAATCGGAAACCCCGTGCCCAACTGCGCCGTTCGGCGAGGACGAACCACACCGGCGCGCCGGTGCGGGCGGAGAGCTTGCCGACCAGATCCATACTGTGCGCGGGGATGCCGAACAGCGGCGCGAAACGACCCGACCCTTCCGGCGGGTCGTGATCGGGCAGCAGACCCACCGTCTCGCCGCGGCCCAGCGCGGCCAGCAGTGCCTTGACGCCGCGGGTCGAAGTCGGCATCGGACGCGCGTTTGGATTGCGCGTCCGGCCTTTTTGGATTAGCGCATCGAGCGCGCCCTTCTGTGGTTTGTAGAGCAGCGTCATCGGCCCGAACTGGGCGGCGAACTGGCAGGTTAGTTCCCAAGCGCCCAGATGCGGCGTCAGCAGAATGATGCCGTTGGCCGACGCGATGGTGCTGCACAAGGCGCGCTTCTCCTCCGCGCTGCCCAGCCAGCGCCGCAGGCGCCAGTCCGGCCCGAACCAGATCGCCGGTGCCTCGATCACCGCTTTCATGCTCTCGATCAACGAACGCCGGGCGATGCGGCGGCGTTGTTCAGGCGTGAACCCGGGCAGGCATAATTCCATGTGCCGCAGGGTGACGGCGCGCAGCCCATTGGGCAGCCACCACAGTAGCAGCCCCGCCACCACGCCCAGTGCGTGCAGCAGCGGCAGCGGCCAGTAGCCGACAAACAGGAGTCCCCAACGCAGCATGGTTTGCATGGGGCGTTATTAGACCTCATTGAAGCAGCGAAGGAGTGTGCGGGAATGATCGGATTGCTGCAGCGGGTGCGTTCGGCCTCGGTCGAGATAGGGGGACAACGCGTGGCTCAGATTGGTCCGGGCCTGCTGGTGCTGGTCGGCATCCAGCGCGCGGACCGCGAGCCGCAGGCGCTGCGTCTGCTCGATCGCTTGCTGACCTACCGCGTTTTTGCTGACGATGCCGGACGCATGAACCGTAGTCTCAACGACACCGGTGGCGACCTGCTGCTGGTGCCGCAGTTCACCCTGGCGGCGGACACCGGCAGTGGCACCCGCGCCGGTTTTTCAAGCGCAGCGGAACCGGGCCCGGCGCGGGCGCTGTTCGGCTTTCTGCTCGACACCGCACAACAGCGCTGGTCGCAGACCCAGGCCGGCCACTTCGGTGTGGACATGCAGGTGGCGCTGGTCAATGACGGCCCAGTGACATTCTGGCTGGAAGCGCATTGAGGATTGCCGCACTACACTACGGTAGTGGTATCCAAACAGTAGCCCGGTTCCGCGCAGCGGAGCCGGGGGCTTTCGTGACGTGCATCCTTGGCTTACCTTCGGCAAACCGGGCTATTGATCAAGCGAGCTTCCTGCCTGCAGGTTCACCCGATCCAACATGAATGCCATGACACGCATCCAACCACGCATGCACTACGAAGCCGGCAAGCTGGCCAAGCGCCTGCGCCGGCAGGTCGGCCAGGCGATCCAGGACTACCGCATGATCGGTGCGGGCGACCGCGTGATGGTCTGCCTGTCGGGCGGCAAGGACAGCTATGCCCTGCTCGACGCGCTGTTGATGCTGCGCGACAAGGCACCGGTGGAGTTCTCTATTACTGCCGTCAACCTCGATCAAAAGCAGCCGGGCTTTCCCGAGCACGTGCTACCGAATTATCTAAGCAGCCGCGGCGTGCCGTTCCACATCATCGAGCAGGATACCTACTCGGTGGTCAAGCGCGTCATCCCCGAAGGCAAGACGCTGTGCTCACTGTGCTCACGCATGCGGCGCGGCGCGCTGTATCGCTATGCCGAGGAAAATGGTTACACCCGGATCGCGCTGGGTCATCATCTCGACGACATCGTCGCCACCTTCTTCCTCAACCTGTTTCACGGCGGCCGCCTCAAGGCGATGCCGCCCAAGCTCAGGAGCGACAATGGCCGTCACATCGTCATCCGGCCGCTGGCGTATTGCCGCGAGGCCGATCTGGCCGAATACGCCCGACAGCGTGAATTCCCCATCATTCCCTGCACCTTGTGTGGCTCGCAGGACACCCTGCAGCGGGTGCAGGTGCGGCGCATGCTGGAACAATGGGATCGCAGTCACCCGGGCCGCAGCGAGCAGATCTTCCGCGCGCTGACCCAGGTTGATCCGTCGCAACTGGCTGATCCCAAACTGTTCGATTTCGCCGCGCTCGACGGCATCGCGGCCGCCGACTGGCTGATGCCGGGCGTACAGGATGCGTCCTGATGCGTTTGCGGCCGCGCACAGTGTGCGTGATCGTTCGGTGGCGCATCCTGCACGCCGTCAAACTGCTCCATTGAGTGGGCCCGAGACCGACGCATGAGACGTTTGTCCGTTGTCCTGATGATGATGCTGTTCACGCTGCCGGCCTGGGCCGGCGTCGAGGTCGATATCCACGGTCTCGGTTCCGACGAGCAGCACAACGTGCAGGCACAACTCGGCCTGCTGGCTTACGCAAAATCACTCAAGGGCAACACGCCAGATGCGGCCGAAGTGGAACGGCTCAACGCGCAGGCGCAGGCCGACATCCGCCGCGCGCTGCAGCCGTTTGGCTGGTACAGCCCCACCATCAAATCCGCGCTGCACCACAAGGGCGATGACTGGACCGCGGTTTACACCGTCAACGCCGGCCCACAGACCGACGTCAGCGAAATCGACATTCAGCTCACCGGCGCCGGCGCCAAACAACCAGCGCTGGTGCATGACACCCGATCCCTCTGGCCGCTGAAAAAGGGCAAGCGGCTCAAACAACAGGACTACGAAACGGTCAAGCAGCGCGTGCTCGACAAGGCGCACAGTCTCGGCTATCTAAGCGCCCATTACACCCGGCATGAGCTGCAAGTGAACCCGACCGAGCGGACCGCGCAGGTGCTGCTGACACTGGACACCGGGCCGCGCTACTACTTCGGCACCGTCACCGTCGAACAGGATCATCCGCGGCTGCAGGAACGCGTGATCCGTCGCTACGTCACGGTCGTTCCCGGGCAGCCGTTCCAGTCGGACAAAGTGCTGTCCAGCCAGTTCGCGCTCAGCGATCTCGGCTACTTCAGCAACGTCTCAGTTGAGCCGCAACGCGACAAGGTCAGCAAGGACCACCACATCCCGATCCTGGTCCACGTCACCTACGCCAAGCCGCGGGTGTATCGTTTCGGCGTCGGCTACGGCTCCGATACCGGCGCAAGGGCGCTGGCCGGCATCCAGTTTCGCCGGCTCAACTCGCGCGGCCACACGTTGAGTATTGATCTGCGCCCATCGCAGAAAATCAGCACCGCCATCGCCGATTACAAGATCCCCATCGGCAGCGTGCCCGGGCAGTCTTTCGATGTCACTGCCGAGGGTCTGCAGCAGGATTTTCAGGGCATCAACGAGCGCCTGTATTCGCTGGGCCTGGCTCGCGCGCAACTCAAGGGTCTGTGGCAGAAGCGCTATTACCTGACCTACACCCACGACCGCTATACCATCAACGGCGAGCCGCAGCGCTACAGCACCTTGTTGACGCCCGGCATCACTTTAAGCCGTACCAGCGTCGACAATGCCATCTATCCGCGTCACGGCTGGTCCGTATTTCTCGATCTGCACGGCGCCACCCGCGCCGATCAATTGTCCAACGCGAATTTCCTGTCTGCTTCTCTCAAGCTGCGCGGCGTGATCCCGATCACCTGGCGCTTGCGTCTGTTGGCGCGCGCCGAGGAAGGCGCGCTGGTCACTTCGGATTTCGATGCGCTGCCGCCGTCGCAGCGTTTCTTTGCCGGCGGCGACGACAGCGTGCGCGGCTATTCCTATCGGTCGCTGTCACCGCTCAACGCCTTTGGCCACGTCGCCGGCGGCAAATACCTCACCACCGGCAGCCTCGAACTGGACTGGGATGTGTGGCGGCCGTACGGGCTCGCTGCTTTCGTCGATGCCGGCGGCGCGGATGACGTGCCCAACGTGCGCCTGCACGTCGGTGCCGGCATCGGTTTCCGCTACCTGTCACCGTTCGGCGCCATCTCCATCGATCTCGCCCATCCGTTTGATCGAGGAGCCTCGCTTGTGCGTGTGTATCTAGGGGTCCGCGTCGGTTTATGAAAACTGCGAAGCGGACGCACATGCTGCGCTTGTTGCGGCTAACGGCTTTGATGGTGATCGCTGTTGTAGTGTTGTTGCTGGGTGCCGTGTACTTCCTGCTTGGGACTGACCGCGGCCTGCAACTGATCCGTGACGGCGTGCAGCGTTATGGCGGCAAGACCCTGCATATTGACAAAGTTCAAGGTCGCCTGCTGGGCAACTTCGAGCTCTACGACCTGCGCTATTCGGGGGCAAACGGCACGCAGCTGCAACTGGACCGTCTACGTGTCGACTGGACGCCTGCTGCGCTGTGGCACGGTTTGCTGCATCTGGACCAAGTGACCGTGGATAAGCTGCAGCTCGATCTGCCGGCCGCATCGAAAAAGAAGCCATCTAAGCCGTTTGAACTGCCGCAGTCGTTGCCGCTGAACTTGCGGGTCGACGCGCTGCAGTTGAACGGCCTTGATCTGCGGCAGGCCGACGCTGCGCCCTTCACGCTGGCCAGCGCCCACTTCAAGGGCAGCTGGATCGGCAACGCCTTGCGTATCGACCAACTCAGCACGGCCCTGCCCAATACCGGCCCGCTGACGCTGCAGGCGCAGGCCGTGACCGGCGCGCGGCAGCTCCAGATCAAGACGCTGCAACTCAGCGGCCCGGGCAGCGCGACGCTGACGGGCACGCTGGGCTATACCGATGCGCCGTCGGATTTAACACTGCGCTGGGAAAACCTTCAGTGGCCGCTGATGGGCAAAGCGGTGCCGACTGTTTCGGCACTGCAGGGCCAGGCACGCTTGACCGGCACGATGTCGAACTATCGCTACACGCTCACCGCGCAGACACAATACGCGGGCAAGCCACTGCAACTTCAGCTCGATGGCCGCGGCGATGAGAAACAGACGAAGATCGACACGCTTAAGCTCGATGCCGGCAAGGGCGGCAGCGCCCAGGCGCAGGGCACAGTGGCGTGGTCGCCCAAACGTATGGCCAATCTCGATCTGACGTTGCATCGGCTTGATCCGGCACTGTTCATGCCGGGCTGGAACGGCCTGATCAACGGCACGATGCAAACCCGCACCACATTTGTCGACGATGAGCCGGACATGGCCTTTACGCTCGTGATCGACCATTCGAAACTACACGGCTATCCGCTCAGCCTGCGCGCAGAAGGCAGCAGCAGCGCTCGACAGGCGACGCTGAAATCACTGACGTTGGATGCGGCCAAAGGCCATGTGCAGGCGCACGGTCGTGTCGGCTGGTCACCCAGCTTGACGGCGGATCTCGATCTGAAGCTGCAACATCTCAACCCGGCGGTTTTCGCGGCGCAATTCCCCGGCGACATCAATGGGCAGCTGCGGGTCAAGACACAGCAGGCTGGCAGCAAGGTGCCGGTGATGACATACGACGCTGCGCTTACTCATTCGACCTTGCGTGGCAAACCGCTGAGCCTGCAGACGCAGGGTCATGTGGAGCTCGAAGCTCACCAGCCGGTGGTCCATCTGAAGCGCTTGGCGCTGGCGCTGGGTAGCACCCATCTGGATGTCAGTGGTCAGGCGACGCCGCCGTTCGATCTGCAGGGCAAGTTGAACAGTCCCGATCTCGGCGTGTTCGCCCCACAGCTCGGCGGCCGGCTAAGCTTCGATTTTCGTTTGCAGGGCACCGAGGCGAGACCACATCTAGTCAGCAAGGGCGAAGGGCATGACGTGCATGACGGCGCACGTCGTGTAGCCTCCATCGACTGGAATGCCGATCTCGATCCGCTGAAACCGTCAAAGCTGAACCTGCAGGTCAAGGACGCCAGCATCGCTGGTTCTGGCAGTGGCGGCTTGGTCGTCAGTCAGGCGACGCTGCAGGCCAGCGGGAACGAAAAATACCAACGCATCAAACTGCATGCCGTCACGACCCGCGGCAGGCTCGATCTACAACTGGCGGGCGGCTACACCCGCAAGCGCGGGGAATGGGGCGGGCAGATCGTGTCGCTGCGGCTGGCGCCTGCCGACCTGCCGGTGTGGACGCTGCAGAATTCACCGGGTCTGCTGCTGGGCCGCCAGCGCTTGAGTCTGGAATCGACCTGCCTGGCGGGCGGGTCTGGCCGCATCTGTGCCGATTTGAAGCAGGCCGTGAAACAGCCGGGCCTGCAACTGTCGTGGAATCTGGATGCGGTACGCCTCGCATCATTTAAACCGCTGCTGCCGAAAGACTTGGACCTCGCCGGCCAAATCGATGGCAGCGGCAAGTTGCATTGGGAGAACGGCAACGTCGATGCCGTGCAGTCGAAGATGACGCTGAAAGGCGGTGTCTTGACGCTGCCAGGTGAGCCGACGTTGCAGTTCCAGCCAAGTACGTTGACGGTGGAACAACGGCAGCAGGCATTGCACGCAGTCGTCGATCTCAAGGCTGTGCGGGCGCAAGTCCAGGCTGATGTCACTGCTGCATCGGCAGCCCGTTTCGGTGAGCGCAGGCTATCCGGCTCGGTCAAGCTGTCGATCCCGGATCTCGCCTTTCTCCAAGCTTTTGTCGCCGAGTTGCAGTCGGTGCGCGGCCGCCTGGATGGCACACTCACTCTCGGCGGCAGCATCGCAAAGCCGCAACTCACCGGGCACGTTGATCTGGCGGACGCCAGCGCCAAACTGCGCACGCCGGGCATCACATTGCAAAACGTCACATTCAGTCTCAGCGGTGCAGGGAGCGGACCGCTATCAATCAAAGGCTCGATGCAATCCGGCGGTGGCAGCCTCGATGTCAGCGGACAGTTCGATCCCACCCAAATCCCGTTGCGGGTCAAGCTCGACGTCAAGGGCACAAATTTTCAGGTCATGGACACGCCGGACGCACGCGCCTGGGTGACGCCGGATCTGATACTGCTGCGCGATGCCGAAGGCATCCACGTCAATGGCAGCCTGACCGTGCCCAAGGCCGACATCACGCCGCGTGGTGGCCTGGGTCGCGACGAAGGCGTGACGGTCAGTCCCGATCAGCAGATCATTGGCCAGAAGCCACAGCCGGCCGGCACGCCGCTCAAGATCTATTCCAAACTCGATCTGATACTGGGTGACGCGGTACGCTTCAAAGGATATGGCCTGACCACGCGCATCATCGGCAAGGTCGCGGTCGACGAGACGCCCAAGAATCCGCCGCTGGCGCAGGGTGAACTCCAGTTGGTGGATGGCAAATACAAAGCCTACGGGCAGGACCTGACCATCAAGACCGGCCGCCTGATCTTTACCGGTGGGCCGGTGACCAAACCGGGCATCGATATCCTCGCAATACGCAAGCCGCGTGAAGACATACAGGTCGGGGTGCAGGTACGCGGCACGCTCGACAAGCCACAGTTGACGCTGACCTCACAGCCGGCGATGCCGCGTGAACAGCAGTTGTCCTGGCTGCTGTTCGGCCAGCCGCTGGAGCAGAATTCCAGCGCCAACCAGGGCATCATCGCCAGTGCGGCGCTGTCGCTGGGGCTGTCGGGCGGTGGTTACATCGCCAACAAGATCGGCAAGAATTTGGGCATCGACACCGTGTCGGTGGGCTCTCCCAGCGGCGGCGGCTCGGCGGTTGCGGCCGATCCCTACGCCGTCACTGGCTCGCAGGCGTCGCAGGGCACGCCCGGCGCCGCCACCGCCGCCGGCTCGCAAGCGGCGCAACTGACACTCGGCAAATATCTGACACCCAAACTATTCGTCAGCTACGGCGTCAGCCTGTTCCAGCCCGGACAGACCTTCCGCCTGCGTTACGACCTCGGCCACGGCTTCAAAGTGCAGACCGAATCCGGAACCTCCAACGGCGGTGATCTGATCTACAGCTTCGAACGCGGCAAGTAGCAACGTAGTCGCATAGCCGGGAGCCAGTCCTGCGCAGCAGACCTTCAGGCGCTACGCTCGCCGAAACCCGATTAGGGGCGTGCAACGCGAGCCGCAACCTGCATGAGGCCACGCAGTGCCTCGTTGACTGCCGCCTGCGTGGGGAAAGCCTTGGCAATCTCGGGTTGCAGTAATACAAGGTTCGTGCCTTGGCTGTGTTGCTTGAAGTATTTGCCACGGACCCCTTTCCCGAGATCCTCGCGCCGATACTCAGCTTGCAGGGTGTCTGCTTCTGTGGCCTTAACCTTCTTGGTAGATTTTGCGTTCATGTGGGGGTCGCCTCTCTGGCGCTAATGATGCGGATGCCCTATGCGTGCTCAACGTGAGACACCACGAGGACGCGCTGCTCTGTTGGCGAGTCCAAAGGTTAGCCAACGTTCTTCGCCCTGGGAATGGCTAGGGCATGCGAATGTGTAAGCCAACGAATCACCGAAGACGGAAGCTGCTTCCTCAAACGTAACGCCATGTTTTTTGACGTTACTCGCGGCTTTGACAAGGTTCCAGTCATAGTTCAGGCTTCGGAGTATAAGCCGCCGCTTCTTACCCCCTAGACAGTACGACTTTCGCCAAGGTGAGCGCGGGTCCGACGACGCCTTCGACGACTTCAAACACCGCATCCGCCAACTCACCGGCCGGAGCTGGGGTGTGTCGATGGGCTATCGGCGGCACAAACTCGGCGAGTCCCTGAGGGGCTGGGCCGGCTATTTCGGCATCCCGCAGTACTACCGTCCGGTGCCCGGCATCGACAACTGGATTCGCCGCCGTATCCGCATGTGCTACTGGAAGCAGTGGCGCTACGTGCGGACCAAGGTGCGAAACCTGTTGGCGTTGGACACCTACAAGCGTCAAGCGATCCTCACCGCCATCAGCAGCAAGAGCTACTGGCGGTTGTCGAAGACGCTGGCGACCCACAGCGGGATGACCAACGGCGGGTTGAAGCAGCAGGGATTGACCAGCTTTCGCGACCTTTGGATAAAGGCGCAGGGCTACGTCTGATCTTCGTGGGCGTCTGTTTCCTGAACCGCCCGGTGCGGACCCGCATGCCGAGTGGTGTGGGGAGGGCTGATTAACCGTCAGCCCTTACCCGATTAGGCACCCGGGGGCTCCTCAGCCTGATCATCGTTGTCTCCGCTTTCGGTGCCTGCCTGATGGTTTCGGGCGTTCCAGAATGTGTTGAACACGATCTTTAGCATGAGCCACCACGCATAGATCGAATACGTGGACTGGGCTTGATCAACGCCTATTAGCCCGTGCGCCAGTTCGTTTCGAAGGTTTGGGCCGAATGGGTCGCAGAAAAGCGCCTTAATTTCAAAGGCTATATCCTCGCCAAAGATGGCTTTGACGGCATCGTTTTCCATCAATGCGCTCAAGCCGTTCTCATTTTCTATGCCGTTTTGATCAAGGTTCGTGGTTTGAACATCAGCTTGTTTCAAGTGACACCGAACCAGATGCTCCAACTGGGGAACCAAGAGGTGGAGCGCGGTAACAAAATCGTTATCGAAGCCCGCATAGAGCGCCTTGCCAACAAGTTGCTCTCGACCGGCGGGGATAAATGGCGATTGTTTGGCCATCGCAACGAAGTCCCGCTCCCGAATACGGTGCTCCAGCCTGACAATCTCCAAGGCAGGCCAGATATCACCCTGAACTACGATGCCCAACTCCATAACGTAATGCTTGACCGTTTCGGCCCACAATGCGCTTTCTTCGGCGTCGGCTGAACCGAAGTCGGCTCCGGGCCGCTTAGCAATCACCCGCCCATCAGAGGACATGTGCGTTGCCGCAAATAGTGCCTGCAAGGGATGCTGCGTCATCATCTCCTGGGAAAACTCGCGAATTTTTTCGACTTGCGCCCCACGATAAATATTGGCCAAGGCCAAAAGGGCCTCCAGAGTAGGCTTGCCTCGGACGGCTTTCTTTGAGTTTTGAACCAATTCTGAAATATCAACTGGCTCTGACGAAATTACGCCCATTTCCTCTAGGGACCGCTCTCCCGCCGCGTTCAATTCGGCCCGAAGTTCAGCGATTCGATCATCGACGTTGTGAGCTTCACGGTAGGTCCTTTGCACCGACCTATATTTTTGAATTGCATTCTCATAGAAGCTCGCCGCTACCATATGGCTTGGAGATGAATCGCCAGATTGCCGACCGATGGCTTCGTTTACCCAAGCTTCGGCACATTGAACGATCATTTCCACTGTCTTTTCTTGGTTCCCCCCACGGGCGTACCACTGCTCTGCACCCTCGTAACAATCGCGGAAACGTTGAATATTCCCGAATTCGGCATATGTGTTGGCTAATGTTTCGAGATGGGAGGCCACATCGTGACGGCGATCCTTTCCGAGACGATGCTTATCCAGCAAATCGGCAATCCAGACTGGTAGGTATCCATCTTCAACGGTTGATCCTAGAAGCCCAGTCAAGAGTGCTTGTTCTATCGCTTGAAGTCGATCTCCGGCTCCAGCTCCAAGCATTAGACACAATTGGATCGCGCGATACCAGCATTCGCGGCCATCTCTTACCCAAGTCTCTGTATTAATTGGAATTTTCAGATATGCGTCTATAGCCGCTACCGCAGCCTGCGGTTCTCTGGGTTTGGCAACGAGCCAGACCAAATCAGCGACCCTAGCTTTCAGCTTAGGATCACCTAGTTCGCCATATATTGACGACAAGAAGGCAATATCTTCGCCCCCCAAATCTTCGGGTAACGCTGAGCGCTTTCCATCCATGACCATGAATGGCTTAAAAGGCTCGTTGATACTTCCTGCCTTTAACATCATTGAGCAGGCATCTGCGAGAAGCCAGAGAACACGCCCTTGTTCTGTTCTGTCGCCATCCACAGCTTCACGCGCGGCTGTCGATAGCGCTTGCCACATGGATGAGTAGTCTTCTCGCGCGGCAGCATTCAGCGCCTCATCCCAATGGGATGATTCGAAAGCTTCTCGTGTGATGGGTGTGTTGGCCGGATAGCGTGTCAACTTGGTTCCGCCTTGAGTGAGGGTGCCTAACGCCCGAAATCAGCGGCGCCGACCCGCGTAGCGAGTTGGCGTCCGATGGATTGAGCTGTTAGGCATTGACTTTTAGAACAACCGACAGCCGCTGCCCCGGTACCCACTCCGGCTTGTGCCATTGGTCCAGCCACGAATATAGCTCCTCGATGAACCAAAACGACTTGACGGCATCGTTGATGTCAGCCCGCGCGAAGTGCGAGCCATGAAACAGTGGGTTGCGAACCTTGGAGTAGAAATGTTTGAGCTCCACCCAGAACTCGGGATCAACCACTGCGATACTGAGTTCAGGATGTATGAGCTCCGGTAAGTGATGATAGTACGCAGACGCAGTGCCTGACCTTGCTTTAATTGAAAACGGATTGCGCACCTTTTTGTTCAGTTCTGTGGTCATGCACCCGAGTTCGCTGAGCTTGATCCAGGCTGCGCCGATCGTGTACGACTCCACTCCAAGGATAGCTCGCTGTACAAGCAGCGAAAGAAGATCTGCGTCGCTTCCGCGCCAGTCAAGTATCGGCGTCTTAAGTGGGCGATCACTGCTGTGGAGCGCGGCTGCAAAGCGTTCGCTGCGGAGCAGTTGCTTTGTGTAGTAGAACTCTTCACGCAGGTTCCACAACGGGATGTTACCCATTGGCGGATCAAATGCCATTTCCTCTCCATCAATGCCTAACTACTGAATAGACGGACGTACACGTCCGGTTATACACGGTGCAGCGCGCTCCGTCCGTCGTAGCGCAACTGCCTGATCCTGCAACAAAGCTCACTCGCCGCGATCCTGATGGCCGCCCGAGTATAGCCTGACCCAGCAGACGCGGAAATTTCGCTACTTTGATGTTTTTCCACAATCAGGAGTGACCGTCATGGGGTGACCTGCACGCTGCCCCGCCAACCCCGCGCCTCATGGACCAGGTGTCCGCGCTTTGCCGCCGTCGCCACCTGAGCGGGCGTACCGAAGAAGCGTACCGATTCTGGATCCGGCGCTACATCCTGTTCCACCACAAGCAGCACCCCCGTGTGCCCGGTCCGCAAGGCATCGCACCGTTTATCAACGATCTGGCGGTCAACCGCCACGTCGCCGCATCCACACAGTCGCAAGCGCTCAACGCGATCCTGTTCCTGTATCGGGATGTGCTCTGCGTATTCCGACGCCGCGATTTGCTCGAAATCCTTGATGATCGCTACAACAAGAAATCCACCCTCGTGACCAGTCAGCTGCCGGTCGAGCAGTGGCACGCCTATCTCGGCGAACCGACCCTGGCCGACGCGATCCTCGACCGCCTCGTCCACAACAGTTATCGACTCAATCTGGCGGGCGATTCGATGCGCCGCCGCACCGCTCAATCAGTGGCGCACACCGAGTCTGCCAAGGCATAATCCATCCTCCCGCCAGCAGCCCTTGCGGGGTGGCCGATTTGGCTCGGATTCGATGGCCGATTTCGTCGGAATATGCACATACAAGGTCAAGCGCTATGAACGGAACAAGACCACCATGCTGGCGCCGCCCGAGCTGAAAGCGGTGCACCCGCTGGGCAAATCTCCGGTGATCACCGACCGCGATGGAGACGGCGAACGCACTATTGCCGAATCCGGCGCCATCGTCGAGTACCTGATCGGGCGCTACGGCAACGGCCGGCTGATCCCAGCCGAGGGCACGCCGCAACGCCCGCGCTACACCTACTGGCTGCGCTACGCGGAGGGCTCGGCGATGCCGTTGATGGTGATGAAGCGGGTGTTCTCGCATCTGAGTTCACCGCCGATGCCGTCCGTCATGCGCCCAGTCGCAGGATTGATCTCCACCGGCGTGCAGCGTAAATGGCTGGACCCGCAGATCGATCTGCATCTGAATTACATTGAGTCGGAACTCGGCAAGTCACCCTGGTTCGCAGGTGATGAGATGAGCGGCGCCGACATCCAGATGAGCTTCCCACTGGAAGCCGCGGCGTCGCGGGGCGGGTTGGATCAGCGCTATCCGAAAATGACCGGCTTCCTCAAGCGCATCCACGCGCTGCCGGCCTACCAGCGCGCGCGGGAAAAA
>Ga0307372_10007839_pt1 | contig 15181 bp, 5 predicted proteins | sample OX1MG_FD_202533 | JGI IMG/M metagenome (GOLD analysis project Ga0307372, IMG submission 202533) | Soil microbial communities from Risofladan, Vaasa, Finland - OX-1 | ecosystem: Environmental > Terrestrial > Soil > Coastal area > Acid sulfate soil | place: Finland: Risofladan, Vaasa | collected... | reverse complement strand
GCATCCAGGGCGGCCTCAGCAGCCTCAACAATTACGGCACGATTGCCGGCACCGGGGTCAATGGCGAGGGCGTCTTTTTCAGCGCCGGTGGCAGCGTTGTCAACGGCTCGACCAGCACCCTCGGCGGGTTGATCGAGGGCAGTTCTTATGGCGTCGAGATCGCGGGCAGCGCCGGCATCGTCAGCAATTACGGTACCATCGCGGGGACCGGGACATCCGCCACGGGCGTCGTCCTCGACGCGGGCGGCACGGTCACCAACGGCGCGATCAGCACTCCCGGCGCCCTGATCACCGGGAGCGCGGGCGCCGTCGCGATCTACACCAGCGCCGGGACGGTCAGCAATTTCAGTATGATCGCGGGTACCGGGACAGCCGCCGAGGGGATCCTGCTGAACGGCGGCGGCACTGTCGGCAACGCCGCCGCCGGCGTGGTGCTCGGTGCCCGTATCGCCATCGCGATTGCCAACGGCCTCGGCACTGTCAGCAATTATGGGACCATCGCGAGTGCCGGCGGCGATGGCGTCAACCTCGCGGCGGGCGGTGCCGTGAGTAACGCCGCTGCCGCAGCGCTGATTTCCGGCACGGCGTATGGCGTCTACATCGCCGGCGGCATCGGCGCGGTCTACAACAGCGGATCGATCGGCGCTGGCGGTGCCGCAGGCAACGCCGTCTTCCTGGCGGGTGGCGGTTCGGCCGGCAACAGCGGCCTGATCTCGGCGACCGGCTATGGCGTCTTCATCGGCGGCGGCGTCGGCACGGTGGTCAATTCCGGGACCGTCACTTCGGTCCTCGACGGGCATTACGGCGTCGCGCTGACCGCCGGCGGCAGCGTCACCAACCAGTCGGGCGGCTATATCTACGCCGGTGTCTCGATCAACGGCGGCAGCGGCGGAACGGTCGTCAATGCCGGCTCGATCGCGCGCCCCAACCGCGATGGCGTCCACCTCGGCGCCGGCCTCGTCAGCAACAGCGGCAACATCACCGGATCGGTCGGCGTCGACGTCTACAGCGGCCCCGGCACGGTGGTCAATTCCGGCACGATCGCGACAAACGGGACAGTCGGCAGCGGGGTCACCCTGGGTGCCGGCGGCAGCGTCAGCAACACTGGACCGACGGCGCTGATCGCCGGCTATGCAAGCGGCGTCTCCATCGCCGGCGGCGCCGGCAGCGTCAGCAATTCCGGCACGATTCTCGGGACGTATTACAACGGCGGCTTCGGGGTCTATCTGGCGGTCGGCGGGACGGTCAGCAACACCGCGAACGGCGCGCTGACCAGCGGCGGTTTCGCCGGGGTGAAGCTGCAGAATGGCGGCACCGTCGTCAACGGCGCGACCGGTGCGACGACGGCGACCATTTCCGGCGGGAAATACGGCGTCTGGGACGCCTATTCGACGGCGACCGTCACCAATTTTGGCACGATCGCGGCGACCGATCCGACCGGTGCCGCGATCCGGCTGGCGGCCGGCGGCACGGTCGCCAATTACGGCATCATCGAGGCGTCGGGCAGCGCCACCGTCGGCGTCTACCTGACGTCCGCAACGCTGGCCAATTCGGGCACGATCACGAGCGTCAGCGGCATCGCAGTGGCGCTGGCCGGCAGCGGCGACCTGGTGATCGTCGACCCGGCAGCCACGTTTGGCGGCGCCATCACCGGGTTCGTCGGCGGCGACACAATTGATTTCGTGAGCATCATGGGCAATATGGACAGTTACGCCAACGGCGTGTTCACGCTGTTTAACAACGGAACACAGACGGCAACTCTGGCTTTATCGACGCCGGTCAGCAACCCGGTCTTCGCGCTCGGTACTGACGGCAGCGGCGGCACCCTCGTGGCCATCAGGAGCGGGCTCTACACCAGCGGTATCGTCCTTTCCAACCCGACGACGCAGAACCCGACGACGCTGGGCTCGACGGTGTACGTCACCAATACGACGACGTCATTCAGCGGCGATGCGGTCTATGGCACCAGCGCAGCGGCCTGGCAGCTGACGAATTACGGGACGATCAACGCCACCGGCACGCTGAGCAGCGGGGTCGATCTGGTCGCCGGCGGGACCGTCACCAACGCCGCTTCGGCGCTGATCGCCGGCTACGTCAATGGCATGGTGATCAGCGGCACTGCTGGCACGGTCGATAATTCCGGCACGATCGCGGGGACCGCGACGAACGGCGTCGGCGTCCGGCTGAACGCCGGGGGTACGGTAACGAATAGTGGGGCAATCGACGGCGCCGCCGACGGTATTCTCATCGCGGGCGCCGCCGGCACGGTCGTCAATTATGGCCAAATCGTCGCGACAGCCACGGGCGGGACCGGTGTGTATTTATTCGCCGGGGGTACGGTCGCAAATCAATCCGGAACCATTTCCGGCGACCATAATGGGGTGGCCATCCGCGGTGGTGCGGGGACCGTGGGTAATTCCGGCCTAATCGCCGGCACCGGTTCGACGGGCAACACGGTGTACCTTGGCTCCGGCGGCAATATTTCGAATAGCGGCACCATCGTGAGCGCGGCGACGCCGGTTATCTCGTCGGGGACGGTGGTCGGCTACTGGAGCGTCATCAGCGTCCGCAATCAGCCTGGCACGGTCGCCAACCTCGGAACCATCCTGCCGTCGAATGAGGCATTCGGTGTGGTGTTGTCCGCCGGAGGCACGGTCACAAACGGCTCGCCGAGCACGACTGGGGCGCTGATACAAAGCCCAGTCGAAGCTATAAAGATCGATGGCGGCCCCGGGGCGGTTGCCAATTACGGCAGCATCGTCGGCAACGGCATCGCCCCCGGAGTCCATCTCGGCGCGGGCGGCGGCGTCACGAACGCCGCCTCGGGGCTGATCACCGCCTACCGCGACGCCGTCACGATCCTGGGTAGCGCGGGCACGGTCGTTAATTACGGCAGCATCGCCAGCACAAGCACTTACGCCTCGGCCATCTTCCTCGGTGCCGGTGGCAGTGTCACCAACCAGGCCGGCGCGACCATTTACGGCCATTGGCTCGGCGTCAACGCGAAGAACGTCGCGGCAACGGTGACCAATTTCGGCACGATCGTCGATACCGCGAATTTCCTCGGCAGCACGGGCCTGCATGCGGTCGGCGTCATCCTCCAGTACGGTGGTGCGGTCGTCAACGGCGCCCCGACTGCGACCAATGCGCTGATCACGAGCTACGAGGCCGGCGTTTTCATCGGCGGTGGTAACGGCGTCGCGACGCCGGGTGCGAGCCCGGGCACGCTTGATAATTACGGCACGATTGTCGGCACCGGCGCGGGTACGTTGGCCGGCTTCGCGACAGGACTGGATTCGGGCGGCACGATCACCAACCACGGCACGATCGAAAGCGCCGCCGCCAATGCCGTCAACATCGGGGGTATGGTTGCGGGCACGGTCAATAATTTCGGATTGATCGAGAATTTCGCCACGTTTGCCGCCGCGATCTACAGCCGCGCCGGCGGGATCGTCACCAATGCTGCCGGCGCGATGATTGCCAGCCCACGCACCGCAATCAGCTTTAACGACACGGTCGGGACCACGGTCAGCTTCGGCACGGTGGACAATTCCGGGGCGATCGCCAGCACGGCGACCGGCGTATCGGGAAACGGCATCTATTTCGGCCAGGGCGGCGTCTTGACCAACCGGGCAGGCGGCCTGGTCACGGCCTATCGCAATGCCGTCTTTGTCACCGCTGGGACTGGCGCGATCGTCAATTTCGGCACCATCGCGCATCTCGGCGCAGGAACCAGCGGCGAGGCGGTGTTGTTGGGCGATGGCGGGTCGCTCGCCAATTATGGGCTGATCAGCGGGGCGCGGCCGGGGACGGTCAACTCCTACGGCGCGGTCGTCGAGGTCGCAGCCCAGACGGGAACGGTTCGCAACGACGGCACGATTACCGACACCAACCCGACCAACGGCGTCCACCTGGGCGCCGGCGGCACCGTGATCAACGGTGGCGCCGGTGCGACCACGGCGTTGATCGCCGCGCCCCACAGCGCAGTCTACATTGGCGGATCGGGCGGCGTGCCGATCCCGGGCGCCGTCGGAACCGTCGTCAATTACGGCACTATTTCGAGCACCGGGAACGGGGCCGGCGTCGCGTTTGCCGCGGGCGGCACGGTGACCAACGCGGCGGGTGGGCTGATCATCGGCTACCACGATGCGATCTTGGCGAAGAACACCGCGGCGATTGTGACAAACGACGGCATGCTCGCCGCTGTCGGCAGCGCGGGCAGCGGTGTCTATCTGCAGTCCGGCGGCAGTGTCATCAACAATGCCGGCGCCACGATCAGCGGCAGCACCGACGGCATCTCGATCACCGGCGGCGTCGGCACGGTGACCAATTTCGGGGTGGTCATTAGCTCTGCCGGCGACGGCATCTATCTGGGCCGGGGCGGCAGCGTCTACAACGCCGCGACGAGCGCCTCGATCATCGGCCTCGACGACGGTGTGCGTATCGATCAGGGCCTCGGCGTCGTGGTCAATTCCGGCACGATCACCGCGACCGGCACAGCCGGCTACCCGGTGGGTGTTGAGCTGCTCGCCGGCGGCAGTGTTACCAATGCGTCGGCAGGGCTCATCGAGAGTCCGGCGTTCGGGGTCAGTGTCACGGGCGCCGCCGGCACCGTCAGCAATTATGGGATGATCAACGCCACCGGCACGGGGTATTCGGCGGGGGTCTATCTTGGTGCGGGCGGCACGGTCAGCAATTCCGGCACGATCGACGGCACCGGCCCCAGTGGGATCGGCGTCGCGTTGGCCGCCGGTGGCACGGTGACCAACGCGGCGGGGGGGCTGATCACCGGCTACCAGAACGCGGTTGTGACGAAGAACGCCGCAGCGACCGTAATAAATTATGGCATGGTCGCCAATGGCGGCAGCGCCGGCGCCGGCGTCTATCTGGAGTTCGGCGGCAGCGTCACCAACAATGCCGGCGGTAGCATCGTCGGTGGCAACGGCGGGGTGGAAATCGCCGTTGCCACCGGCTACGTCAGCAATTCCGGCACGATCGAGAGTACGGTGGCCGGCGGCGACGGCGTGTTTTTGCAAGCCGGCGGCATTGTCACCAACGCCTCGAGCGGCGCGCTGATCGTCGGATATAACGGCGTCTTCGTGGCAGGCAGGGCCGGCACAGTCGATAATCTCGGCACGATCGAGAGTACCGGCGGCGCCAGCATCGCCGTCCACTTGCTGAGTGGCGGAAGCGTCACGAACGCCAATGGCGGCGTGATCGTTGCCGGGGTCGCCGGGGTCGGCGGCAGCGCCGCGGTGAAGATCAACAGCAGCCCCGGAACCGTCAGCAATTACGGCCTGATTGAGGGCAGCGTCGACCTGTTGGCGGGCGGTAGCGTCAGCAACGCGTCGGCCGGCGTCATCAGCAGTTATGACGTCGGGGTAGAGATCGCCGGTAGCGCCGGCATGGTCGGCAATCTCGGGACGATCGCGGCTACTGGCAGCATGGGCGTCGGTGTCAACCTGATGGTGGCCGGCAGCACCCTCACCAACGCCGGCACGATCGATGGGGCCGGCGGCGCGGTGACTTTCACCGGTGCCGGCAACCGGCTGATCCTCGATCCGGGGGCGGTATTTTCCGGCCAGATCAATGGCGGCGGCGGCGGCAACGACGTGCTGGAGCTGGCTGCCGCGTACGCGACCGGGACGATCGGCGGCCTCGGAACGACCGTCACCGGTTTCGACCAGGTTGTAGCCGACCCGTCGGCGGTGTGGGTGCTGTCGGGCGGCAACACTCTTGCCGCCGGCACCACATTGGCGAATGCCGGCACCCTCGAGATCGCCGGCAGCCTTGGGATCGCCGGCAGCCTCGCCAACAGCGGCGTCATCGACATCGAGGGCGGCGGCGCGCTGACCCTCGGGGCCGGCGCCGGCGGCACCGGCAGCATCGACTTCGTCGGCGCAGGCAGGCTCGAGATCGATGGCTCGGCGATCCCGGCAAACCCGATCGGCGGCTTCCTGGCGGGCGACGTGATCGATCTGCGCAACCTGTCGTTCGGAGCGACCAGCGCCACGAGCTTCAACGCCGGCACCCAGGTGCTGACGGTCACCGGCGGCAACGGCAGCGATGCGCTGACGCTGGGCGGCCTGTCGGCAGGCGCTGCCTTCACGGTCACCAGTGACGGCAGCAGCGGCACCCTTGTCACGCTGGCGTCGCCGGATTTGATCAACGGGCTGGGCGGCCCGGCGGGGTTCGGCACGGTCGTTCCGGGTCAGCCGAACGACGACGGCTCCAGTCCGGCGATCGACATCAGCTCGGTCTTCGCGGGCGGCCTCGACTTCTTCGGGCAGGTCTATAACAGCCTCTATATCAACACCAACGGCAACATCACCTTTACCGCGCCGCTCGGCACGTTCAGCCCATCGCCGATCACTCAGCTCAGCACACCGATCATCGCGCCGTTCTGGGCCGATGTGGATACCGGCGGCGGCGCGGGAGTGGCGACCGGGGGCAATTCGACCGGCTCGAACCTGGTCTATTACGCGGCCGATACGACCAACCACGTGCTGACCGTCACATGGGACGACGTCGGCTATTTTTCCCAGCATACCGACAGGCTGGATGCCTTCCAGCTGCAGCTGATCGGCACAGGCGGCGGCAATTTCGACATCGCCTTCCGCTACCAGGCGATCTACTGGACGACCGGGGATGCAAGCGGCGGGACCGGCGGCCTTGGCGGCACGGTGGCACGGGCCGGGTATTCCGCCGGCGATATGGTGAATACCTTTGAGCTGCCGCAATCGGGCAATCAGACCGCCTTGCTCGACATGCCGTTCACGCCGGCGCCAAGCGGCACGCTGGGGGCGACCGCCACGCCGGGCGTGTATCTTTTCCACGTGCGCAACGGCGTTGTCGTGACGTCGAGCAGCCTGTTTGACTTCCTGTTCACCTACGCCGACGGCAAGGACTACTATTACGGCACGGTATCCGATGACGGCAGCCTCGGCTACCACGTCGGGGAGACGATCACGACCGGCGCGGGGGGGAGCCCACTGCTCGGCACCTATACGATCTACGCCGAGGAAGGACTGGCGGCGACCGCTCCGTCCGGCACGGTCCGAGTCATCGATTATTCGCATAGCGGGGTGGGCGCGGCCTCGCCGACGCCCGTATCGACGGCAGCCGGGCAATCCGACGGGACCCAGGGGCTCGGCAGCGAAAGCGACAACGTGCTGGGGAACGACGGGCAGTTGCACCCGTTCAGCAGCACCGTGGAGGCGAGCTTTCCGACGATCGGGCTGTACGGCTTTGTGTTCACCTATGCGAACGGCGCCGCGTTCTATTCGGGCACGGTGGCCGATGACGGCAGCTTCGGGGTGACGCCCGGCACGCTGAATTTGGGCAACGGCACCTATACGATTTTTGCCGAAGGCATATCGGCGCGTGGCGCCGGGACGGTGGTGGTCGACCGCTTCACCGAAAACGGTACGTCCTATATCCCGAACGCATCCGGTGCCGTTATCGGCACGGGCGGGCTCGGCTCGGAGGCGGGCTCGCTGACCGTCTCCGGTATCAATTTCGCCTTCAGCGATCAGCTCGAGCCGGTGCTGCCGTCGACCATCGTGACGGTGCCGCCAGTGCCACCGCCCAGCACCTCGGATGTCATAACCGCCGAATTGAACGAGGTGTACAGCGAGGTGCTCGGCCGCAATCCCGACAGCAGCGGGCTGGCCACCTACAGCGCCGATCTCGCCAACGGCACGAGCCTCTCGACCATCCGCCAAGCGATCGCCATGTCGAGCGAGGCGCAGGGCGACCTCAACGCGCTCTATCTGCAGGTTTTTGGCCGCAACATCGATCCCGCCGGCCAGAGCACCTATACGAACCTGCTGATCGACGGGGGCAGCCTGGCGACCGTGCAATTGACGATCGCGCAGTCGCCGGAGGCGCAGAGCGACCTCCAACAGATCTACCAGCAGGTGCTGGCGCGCCCGGCCGATGGCGGCGGCCTGGCGACTTATACCGCCGCGCTCGCCAGCCTGACCACGCCGTACAGCATCGCCGGGCTGCGCGGCATCATCGCCCATTCGTCGGAGGCGGCGAGCGATCTCGTCCCGCTGTTCCAGAATGTCATCGGCCGCGCGCCGGTGGCGGCCGAACTGGCCGGCATGGAGGACCAGCTCGCGATGCCGGGGATCTCGCAACAGACGCTGACCGGCGCCCTGCAGACCGGCGGCGCGGCGGCCGCCGGCTACGTCACGATCACCGCTCCCGCCGGCAACGCAACCCTGACGGTGCAGCCGCTGACCCCGACATTGCTCGACTTTACCAATCCGGGCTTCGGCAATGATACCGTCGCCGGCTTCGACACCTCCCGCGATACCGTCGAGCTGGCGGCCACCCTTGTTGCCAATTTCACGACGTTGCAAAGCGATATCACGAGCACTGCCGCCGGAGCCTCGATCACGCTGGGCAGTCAGTCGATCCTGCTCAGCGGGGTCGCCCCGACGAGCCTCGCGGCGACCAATTTCCTGTTCGCCTGACCGCGATCCCGCCCGGTCGCCGGGCGGGATGTGGCAGGTGGGATGTGGCAGGTGGGATGTGGCAGGTGGGATGTGGCAGGTGGGCTGTGGTAGGTGGGATGTGGCGGGCGGGATGCGGTGTCGCCGTCAGGCGAAGGCCCCCTCGGCCGCCGGCACCCGCTTTACTTCATGCGCCTGCAGGCGCGGCAAGACTTCGCGGGCGAAGCGTTCGATCTGCGCCATGAACAAATCGTGCGGCAGCGCGCCGCGGTTGATCGCCAGCTGCACCTGGTTGGCGCCGGCGCTTTCGGCGGCGTCGATGATGCGCTGGGCGACCTCGTCGGCGGTGCCCATCGGCATCGTCTCGGCCTGTTCGGCGAGCTGGGCCATCGTCAGGTTGCGGAATTCGGAGCGCAGATTGGCGGCGGCGCGCAGGTTTTCCGGCCGCACGTAATCGGTCGAGGATTGCGTCGTGTAGCCGCTCTCGCGCTGCTTCTCGGTCTCGATGAAGTTGCCGTGGCTGAACAGGGTGCGATTGAAATAGAGGATATGCGGCCCGTATTCCTTCAGGGCCTGCGCCTTCGAATCGGCGACATAGGCGGTGATGCCGAGCGAGAGGTGATCGGGCGTGATGCGGTGGCCCGCCTGCGCCAGGCACTTGGCGTAATAGCGGATGATGTCGTCGCGCAGCCCCTTGTGGCGGCCGAGCCCCGGGGTGATCGGCAGGTTGTGGCGGGCGGCGAACTCGATCGACTCCTTGCTGCCGACCACCGGCACCCAGATCGGCGGATGCGGCTGCTGTACCGGCCGCGGCCACATCGCGACGTCATGGTAGGACCAGTATTTGCCCTCGTAGTTGAAGACCTCCTCGGTCCAGGCGCGGGTGATGATGTCGTAGGCTTCCTCGAAGCGCCCGCGCGAGTCGGCCAACGGCACGTTGTGCACCTGGTATTCCCGCAGGATGCCGCGGGCAAAGCCGGAGATCAGCCGCCCGTTAGACAGGCAGTCGATCATCGCCAGTTCCTCGGCGAGGCGCAGCGGCTCATGCAGCGGCAACAGATTGCCGTAGATCAACAGCTTCAGCCGCTTGGTGCGCTGCGCCGCGGCGGCGGCCATCAGGTTGGGGCTGTTCATCAGCCCGTAGGGCGAACAGTGGTGCTCGTTGAAGCCGACCCCGTCGAAGCCGAGCTTATCCATCAGCTCCCACGCGTCGAGATGCTCCGCGTAGGTGCGCACCGCCGTCGCGGGATCGAAATGCCGCTTTTCCAGCGGATAGGGCAATTCCTGCGAACCCGATGCCTTCAGGTGGTCGAGGTTGGCGTCGTATGCCAACAGGTCGAAGACAAATACTTTCATTGTGCTACCTCCGTGAGCCGCGCCGGTGCGATGCGCCTGGCGCCCAATCCCAACAGCGCCGTCGCCACCGTGGCGATGACCGCAAACACGCAGGCGCTCAGAAAGACATGCCGCGGCGCCAGGCCGTGCGACAGCAGCCAACCGCCGAGCGGCGCCGCGGCAATACCGCCCAATCGCCCGATGCCGAGCGCCCAGCCGATGCCGCTGGTGCGCATGCGCGCCGGGTACAACGCTCCGCAGGCCGCGTTGGAGCCGGTCTGGCTGCCGAGCACCGCAGCGCCGGCGAGGAAGATGACCAGCAGCAGCAGCAGATAAGGCATCGCGGCCAGCGCCAGCAACAGGATGAAGACAAGCCCGACGGCGAAATTCGTCGCCAATGCCCGCTGCGCACCGAAGCGGTCGATCAGATAGCCGAGATAGAGCACGGCGGCGATCGCGCCAAGATTGTACAGGCTCGTCGCAAACACCGCCTCGGCCGGCGTCAGGCCGGTCAAATGCAGGATCTCCGGAAGCCAGAAGACGAACAGGAACAGGTTCATCAGGCTGCAGAAGAAAATGATCCACAACAGCACGGTGCGCAGTGCATAGCCCTCGCTGAACAGCAGCTTGATCGGATTGCCCGCGGCAAGATCGACCGCGTGCGGTTGTCCCGCGGTGTGTGCGATACCGAGACGCTGCAGCAGCGCCCGGTGATGCGGTGCGAGGTTGGCTTTCGCGGCCAGAAACCGCGGCGACTCCGGCAGCCACAGGGCCATGACCAGCACCAGCACCAGCGGAAACACGCCGCCGATGATAAAGATGATCGGCCAGCTGTAACCGAGATGCAGCAGGTAGGACACGGCCAGCCCGCCGACAAAGCCGCCGAGCGGCGCCCCGGTGAAGGTCACCATGATCATCGTCGCGCGCAGCCGTGCCGGCGCGTAGTCGCCGGTCAGCGCGGTGGTTCCGGCAAACCCGCCGGCGATCCCGAGCCCGGTGAAGAACCGGGTCGCCGCCAGGAACTCGAGCGACTGGGAGAAAGCGCTGGCCAGCGAGGCGATCCCGAAGATCGTGATGCTGACAAGCAACAGCGGCTTGCGCCCAAAGCGGTCGCCGATCGGTCCGGCGAGCAGCGCCCCAACCAGGACGCCGACATTGGACCACAGGAAGGCCATCGCAAAGGCGCGCGGCGCGATGTGCCAGACATGGGTCAAGGACGGCACCGCCCAGCCGATTGAGCCGACATCGTAGCCGTCGCACATCTGCACCAGCGTGCAGATCACGATAACGCGAAGCTGCAAGCCGCCGAGGCGCTGGTTTTCCAGTGTGTGTTCGGTTGCCGATACAACCGCATCCGACATGTTGTCCTCCCTTGGGTCACATCCTCGACCATCAGCATGCCGCGGCCCGGATTGTTGCCACTCGTGTTGCATTTCCGCGCCCGTTGCGCAAGCCTCGGATCGTGCAATTCCGCCGGAGCCCCGCCGATGACAACCCGCCCGCCCGCCGAAATCGGCATGTCGCTCGACGAAGTTGACACGCCGGCCCTGGTCATCGATCTCGACGCTTTCGAGCGCAATCTGCGTCGCCTTGCCGCGCGGGTGCAGGGCACGGGCGTCCGGCTGCGGCCGCATGCCAAGACGCATAAATGCCCGATCATCGCGCTGCAGCAGATCGAACTGGGCGCGGTCGGGGTGTGCGTCCAGAAGGTCAGCGAGGCCGAGGCGATGGTCTATGGCGGGGTGCGCGACGTGCTGGTCACCAACGAGGTCGTCGGCCGCCAGAAACTGCGCCACCTGATGGCGCTGGCGCACATCGCCCGGATCGGGGTCTGCGTCGACGATCCCGCCCAGATCGCCGATCTGGAAGCGGCCGCCGGCGAGGCCGGGGTCGGGTTGCCGGTGCATGTCGAGATCAACATGGGCGGCAACCGGTGCGGCGTCGAACCCGGCGCGCCGGCGCTCGATCTGGCGCGCCGCATCGGCGACACGCGGCACCTGAGCTTTGCCGGCTTGCAGGCCTATCACGGCTCGGCGCAGCATTTGCGCGGCTGGGCCGAGCGCCAGCAGGCGATCAAGGGCGCGGCGGAGAAGGCGGCGGCGACCCGCGATCTGCTCGCCGCCAACGGCATCGCCTGCCCCAACATCACCGGCGCCGGCACCGGCACGTTCGAGTTCGAAGCGGCGGGCGGCGTCTATACCGAGCTGCAATGCGGCTCGTACATCTTCATGGATGCCGATTACGGCCGCAATCTCGATCCCGACGGCGCGCCGACGCAGGCCTTCGAACCTAGCCTTTTTGTCTGGGCGACGGTGATGAGCCGGCCGGCCGCCGAGCGGGCCATTGTCGACGCCGGGTTGAAGGCGCTCGCCTTCGATTCCGGCCCGCCTGTGGTGTGGGACGAGCCGGCCGCGATCTACGAACGCGCCTCCGACGAGCACGGCAGGCTCGCCATCGCCACCGCCACCAACCGCCTCAATCTCGGTGACAAGCTGCGCCTCGTCCCCGGCCACTGCGACCCGACCGTCAACCTCTACGACTGGTATGTCGGGATCCGCGGCGACCGGGTCGAAAGCCTCTGGCCGATCACCGCGCGCGGCGCGGTATATTGATCCGCCAGCCCGTCTACAGGGAGAACGCCATGCCGACCGACGCCCGCGCCTATGACCGCCCGCTGCCCAATGCCGCCTGGCTCGGCCGGCTGACCGAAGAGATCCTCGAACCCGAGCTGCCGATCGTCGACCCGCACCATCACCTGTGGGATCACCCGGGCAGCCGCTACCTGCTCGACGAGTTGCTGGCCGACGTCGGTTCCGGGCACAACGTCATTGCGACCGTCTTCATCCAGTGCGGTTCGGGCTATCGCACCAGTGGCCCCGAGGAAATGCGGCCGATCGGCGAAAGCGAGTTCGTCCGTGGCATTGCGGAGGAGGGCGATCGGCGTGGCGGCAAGACCAAAATCTGCGCCGGCATCGTCAGCTTCGCCGATCTGCGCCTGCCCAATGTCGATGCCGTGCTCGACGGCCAGATCGCAGCGGCCGGCGGGCGGTTTCGCGGCATCCGCCACATCGCCGCGCACGACCCGGCGATCATCGGGGCCTCATCCTATGTGCCGCCGCCAGGTCTGATGGACGACCCGAACTTCCGCCGCGGCCTCAAGCGCCTGCCGGCGCATGACCTGACCTTTGAAGCGTGGATCTATCACCCGCAGATCAAGATCCTGACCGCGGTGGCGCGCGACTGCCCGGAGGTAAAGATCGTGCTCAACCATTTCGGCGGGCCGCTCGGGGTCGGCCCCTATAAGCGCGATGCGGTGTTCCCGCAATGGCGCGCCGACATCGCGGCGCTCGCCGCCTGCCCCAACGTCTATGTAAAGCTCGGCGGGCTGGCGATGATCGTCAACGCGTTCGATTTTCACCTGCAGCCGTTGCCGCCGTCATCGGGCGAGATGGAAAATGCCTGGCGGCCCTATGTCGAAACCTGCATCGAGAAGTTCGGCGCCGACCGCTGCATGTTCGAAAGCAACTTCCCGGTCGACAAGGGCGCCTGCAGCTACCCGGTGCTGTTCAACGCCTTCAAGCGGCTGGCGAGCGGCGCCTCGGCGTCGGAAAAGGCCGATCTGTTCGCCGGCACCGCGTCGCGGTTTTACCGGCTGGCGAAATAGCCCGAGCGGCCCGAGAATTGAATCGCCCTGGGGATCAAGCCCGGATCACTGGACAAGGTCGCCGGCCTGGGTAACTCTCGCGCGATGGATGAACGAGTGTTCAGTGTGCGCGCCATCCTGGCCGGCGAGGCGCCGCAGGAGGCGCCGGTCGTCGTCAGGGGGTGGGTGCGCACAAGGCGCGACTCGAAGGCCGGCATCTCGTTCGTCCATCTGTCGGACGGATCGTCGTTCCACCCGGTGCAGGTGGTCGCGCCGAACACCCTGCCCAATTACGAGGGCGAGGTGCTGCGGCTGACCGCGGGTTGCGCGGTCGAGGCGACGGGAATGGTCGTGCCGTCGCCGGCCAGGGGGCAGAAATTCGAGATGCAGGCGAGCGCGATCCGGGTGATCGGCTGGGTCGATGACCCGGACACCTATCCGATCCAGCCGAAGCCGCACACGCTCGAATTTCTGCGCGAGGTGGCGCATCTGCGGCCGCGCACCAACGTCATTGGCGCGGCGACGCGGGTACGGCACACACTGGCCCGGGCGATCCATCGCTTCTTCGACGAGCACGGGTTTTTCTGGGTCAATACGCCGATCATCACGGCCTCCGACGCGGAAGGGGCGGGGGAACTCTTCCGGGTGTCGACGCTGGACCTCGCCAACCTGCCGAAGGCGCCCGACGGCAGGATCGATTTCGCGCAGGATTTCTTTGGCCGCGAGGCGTTCCTGACGGTGTCGGGGCAACTCAATGTCGAGGCCTACTGTCTCGCGCTGAGCAAGGTCTACACGTTCGGGCCGACCTTTCGCGCCGAGAACTCCAACACCAGCCGCCACCTTGCCGAGTTCTGGATGATCGAGCCGGAGATCGCCTTCGCCGACCTGGCGGACGATGCCACACTGGCGGAAGCGCTCTTGAAGTACACCTTCGAAACCCTGTTGAACGAGAGAGAGGACGATCTCGCCTTCTTCGACGAGCGGATCGAGAAGGGGCTGGTGGCAAAGCTCGAGGGGATCGTCGGCTCGCAATTCATCCGCATGGATTACGGCGAGGCGATCCAGGTGCTCGAGCGGGCGAACGAGAAATTCGAGTTCCCGGTCAAGTGGGGCATCGACCTGCAGTCCGAGCACGAGCGCTATCTGACCGAAAAACACGCGAAAAAGCCGGTCATCGTGATGAACTACCCGAAGGACATCAAGGCGTTCTACATGCGGGTCAACGACGACGGCCGAACCGTCGCGGCGATGGATGTGCTGGCGCCGGGGATCGGCGAGATCATCGGCGGCAGCCAGCGCGAGGAGCGGCTCGACGTGCTGGACGCCCGCATGGCCGAGCGCGGTATCGACCGGGAGCACTACGCCTGGTATCGCGATCTGCGCCGCTATGGCACGGTGCCGCACGCCGGTTTCGGCCTTGGCTTCGAGCGCACGCTCGCCTACGTCACGGGTCTCGCCAATGTGCGCGACGCGATCCCCTTCCCGCGAACTCCTGGAAACGCAAGGTACTAAGTGCCCGCATACCAGTACATCTATGTTATGAAGGGCCTGGGTAAGAGCTATCCCGGCGGACGCGAGGTGCTGCGCGATATCTGGCTGTCGTTCCTTCCCGGTGCCAAGATCGGCGTCCTCGGCCTCAACGGTGCCGGCAAGTCGACGCTATTGCGTATCATGGCCGGCGAGGAGAAGGATTTCTCCGGCGAGGCGTGGGCGGCCGACGGCGTGCGGGTCGGCTTTCTGA
>Ga0307372_10007836_pt1 | contig 15183 bp, 9 predicted proteins | sample OX1MG_FD_202533 | JGI IMG/M metagenome (GOLD analysis project Ga0307372, IMG submission 202533) | Soil microbial communities from Risofladan, Vaasa, Finland - OX-1 | ecosystem: Environmental > Terrestrial > Soil > Coastal area > Acid sulfate soil | place: Finland: Risofladan, Vaasa | collected... | reverse complement strand
GTATTGCAGTCCCGGGTGCTGCCTGCCGCGCACAGCATGGCGATCACGCGGTCACATCGTGGAAAGGTGTGGTTAGTGGGCGAGGAGCAGTCGAATTTCTGGCGAAGATATCGCCATATTAGCGCAAGCCAGGAAGGTCCGCCCCGGCACGCGAGCGGACCTAAACGCGGGTCTAGAGCATTTGGCGAAGGACGTACTGCAGGATGCCGCCATGCTGGTAGTAGGCGACCTCGAAGGGAGTGTCGACGCGAGCGATCGCCGTGAAATTCTTTTCCTTGCCCCGCGCGTCCCGCGCCCGCACCTTCACTTTCTTGCGTGGCTCGAAATTTTGAGCGAGGCCTTCCATGTCAAAGACCTCCAGGCCGGTAAGCTCCAGAGATTTCGGGTTTTCGCCGGGCAGAAATTCAAGCGGGAGCACGCCCATGCCAACAAGGTTGCTGCGGTGGATGCGCTCGAAACTCTCCGCCAAGACGGCGCGGACACCGAGCAGGATGGTTCCCTTGGCCGCCCAGTCGCGCGAGGAGCCGGATCCATATTCTTTTCCCGCGATCACCACCAGCGGAACGCGCTCGTCGCGGTACTTCATGGCGGCGTCGTAAATGGTCATTTTCTCGTTGCTGGGCTGATGAGTGGTCCAGCCGCCTTCGGTACCCGGAGCGAGCTGATTGCGCAGGCGGATGTTGGCAAACGTCCCCCGCATCATGACTTCATGATTGCCGCGGCGCGCACCGTAGGAGTTGAAATCATTGGGCTGGACGCCGTGCGAAATCAGATATTTTCCGGCAGGGCTGTCGGCGGGAATGGAGCCGGCCGGAGAAATATGGTCGGTGGTGATGCTGTCGCCGAGCACGGCGAGCGCGCGCAGACCGCGCAGATCGGAAATCGGGGCGGGCTTGAGCGGCATGCCTTCAAAATAGGGAGGGTTCTTGATGTAAGTGGATTTGTCGTTCCAGGCGTAAAGATCGCCTTCGGGGATCGGCAGGGCGCGCCAGTGCTCGTCGCCAGTGAAGACGTCGGCATATTCCTTGCGGAACATTTCACTGGAAACCGAGCTGCGCATGGTGGATTCGACTTCCCGCGGCGTGGGCCAGATATCCCGGAGATACACGGGCTTGCCGGACTTGTCGTTCCCCAGAGATTCGTTGACGATGTCAAAATCCATGCGTCCCGCGAGCGCGTAAGCCACAACCAGCGGCGGCGAAGCCAGATAGTTCGCGCGGCAGAGCGGGTTGATGCGCCCTTCGAAGTTGCGGTTGCCGCTCAGCACGGAAACGGCGACGAGATTGTTGTCCTTGATAGCCTTGCCGATCGGTTCGGACAGCGGGCCGCTATTGCCAATGCAGGTGGTGCAACCGTAGCCGACCAGGTGGAAGCGCAGGGATTCGAGATACGGCCAAAGTCCGGCCTTCTCGATGTAATCGCTCACCACTTTGGAACCGGGCGCAAAGCTGGTTTTGACCCAGGGCTTGGAGGTGAGGCCGCGCTCCACAGCCTTTTTGGCGAGCAGCCCGGCGCCGAGCATCAACGATGGATTCGAAGTGTTCGTGCAGCTTGTGATCGCGGCGATGACAACGGAACCGTCGGCCAGATCGAACCGATCGCCGTTATTTTGCACGCTCACGCGCTTAGGCGACTCCGTAAGCGATTTTTCAAAGGCGGCCTTGGCCTGGGTTAGCGGGACGCTATCCTGCGGGCGTTTCGGCCCGGCCATGGTGGGGACGACGGTAGCGAGATCGAGTTCGAGCCGGTCGGAAAAGACCGGATCGGGTGTTTGGTCCGTGCGGAAAAGCCCCTGCTCTTTAGTGTAGGCCTCGACAAGCTTCACCTGGTCTTCACTACGGCTGGTGAAGCGAAGATACGCGAGCGTTTCCGAATCGACGGGGAAAAAGCCCATGGTTGCGCCGTATTCCGGAGCCATGTTGGCGATGGTGGCGCGGTCGGGCAGCGTAAGACTGGAAAGGCCCGTGCCGTAAAACTCGACGAATTTTCCAACGACTCCCTTTTTGCGCAACATCTGCGTGACGGTGAGCACAAGATCGGTCGCCGTGGCGCCATCCGGCAGCCGCCCATGGAGCTTGAAACCGACCACTGCCGGGATAAGCATGGAGAGCGGCTGGCCCAACATGGCGGCCTCCGCTTCGATCCCGCCCACGCCCCAGCCGAATACGCCGAGTCCGTTCACCATGGTGGTGTGAGAATCGGTGCCCACGAGCGAGTCGGGAAAGGCGACGCGTTTGTCGCCCTGCGTGGTGTCGAAAACGACTCGCGCCAGATACTCGAGATTCACCTGATGGCAGATGCCCGTATCGGGCGGCACCACCTTGAAATTCTGGAGGCCCTTTTGTCCCCAGCGGAGGAAAGCGTAGCGCTCGATATTGCGCTGCATTTCGAGATCGGCATTGAACGCGAATGCGTTGGCGGCGCCGAATTTGTCGACCTGCACGGAGTGGTCGATCACCAGTTCGGCGGGGAGCAGCGGATTGATCTTCCTGGGATCTCCGCCCAAATGCCGAATGGCGTCGCGCATGGCGGCGAGGTCCACGACGGCCGGGACGCCGGTGAAATCCTGGAGCAGGACGCGCGCGGGCATGAACGAGATTTCTTTTTCAGAAGCGCCCGATGCGCTCGATGGATCCCAGCTCGCCAGCGCGCGGACATCCTCTGCATGCACGAATCGGCCATCCTCGTGCCTCAGCAGGTTTTCGAGCAGAACCTTCAGCGAGAATGGCAGGCGCGCGGCATTGCCCACGCCGGCTTTGGCCAGCGCGTCCAAGCGATGGATTTCAAACGAGTCGCCGCCAACGCGCAATGCGGCTTGGGTCGAGAATGAGTTCTGGGATGCCGGGCTCATGCGTGTATGAGATCTCCTGTGATGGGACGCGAAAACATTTTAGCGCATTCCGATGGAATGCCGGACGTTTTTCGCAAAAAGCGCGGCGGGCCGATTCTCCCCAAAGAGAGGGTTGCATTTTGTTTCGAGTGATGAACACCCAAATGCTGTGTTTGCAATTTGTTAGACGACGATCAAAATCGGTTTTTCAACGAGCCGTCCCACTTACGCGGCTCACACTGGAAAGCCCAGCCGCGCCTCACGCCCGGCGCTATTCCTCCTGGACGACCGCACGTTGCATTTTTAGCAACTGCATGAATTATTTGCCAAGGCTGGACCTTGCCTGGAGATGAGTCGGAGTGTATAGATACCCCGCCGTTGGACGGCTTTATCGATTCCGCGCTGGCGCCGGGTTGAACGGAGCGGCGTTGGCATAAAAGCCCGGCATGGGAAACCGGCATTGCAGCAATAGCCGGGCAATTGCAGCAACTCGTTCCCGGTGGCGACTGTTTATAGCAGGCGGGGCGGAGTGCCATGTCATCAACCTTAATTGGGGATCCCATGAAAAATATGTTGAACCGAGTTTTTCCACTTCTGCTCCTGGCATTCGCGGGCGGTTGCTCCTCCTCTCAACCGATGGTTCCGGTTTCCATATCGCCGACGGCGGCGGCGGTTGCGCCCGGCCGGAGTGTCCGATTCACGGCGTCCGGAGGGAACGCTTCGCAGTTCGTCTGGTCGGTCAACGGGATTCAGGGCGGCAACTCAAATGCAGGTACCGTCGATTCACAGGGAAACTACGCGGCGCCTGCCGGACAGACGAGCCTAATGGCCACGGTGACTGTCTCCACGAGCACCAACCCAACGAGTTCGAGTTCGGCGAGTGTCGCCGTCATCGCCCCCGGACAGGTCACACCGACTGCGAACCCGCAAGTAGCGATGTACACGATTTCTCCGCCAACAGACGCCTCGGTCTCGATTCAGTTCAGCGCCGACACCAATTACGGACTGAAGACGTGGACGCAACCGGCGCCCACGGGTGGCGGCCTTGTAAGCATCTTCGTCGCCGGGATGCGCGCTTCCACTCCGTATCATATGCGGGCGGTCGTTCAACTCTCGAATGGCTTGCAGTTTACCGATAGCGATCATGTATTCACAACTGGGGGATTGCAGCCCACTCAGCTTCCAACCTTGACTGCAACGACGACCACCGGCATGAGTCCACAAAGTGGCGTGGAGATGCTCGATCTTATGTTCGGAAACTCCGTGCCGGTAGTTGTTTCGGATTTGGCTGGAAACGTAATTTGGACTTATAACCCTAGCGGTGGCACCGGCGCTGATCTGATTCAGCCGATTAAGATGCTTCCAAACGGCCATTTCCTGGTCGTGTTCAGTCCGGTCGAAACAAGTCCGCCACCTGCAGGAACCATTACGGTAGTTCGGGAGGTCGATCTTGCTGGCACTACCATCCGCGAAATTTCGCTCGACACGCTGAACACCCGGCTCGCTGCGGCAAACTATAATCTGGTCGCCACCGACATTCACCACGATATTTTGCCTCTGGCCAACGGCCATTGGATCCTGATTGTCAGCACGACGAAGCAATTCACCGATTTACCAGGGCTCCCAGGAACAACAACGGTTATAGGTGACGCGCTCGTGGACCTTGATGCGAACCTCAATCCCGTGTGGGTCTGGTCGACATTTGATCATCTCGACGTCAACCGTCACCCAATGAGTTTTCCCGATTGGACGCACTCCAATGCTGTGCTCTATTCGCCCGACGACGGTGACCTGCTTCTTTCGATGCGTCATCAGAACTGGATCATCAAGATTGACTATAAGGATGGCCTCGGGACCGGAGACATTGTCTGGCACCTCGGTGAAGGCGGCGATTTCACGCTGCAAAACGGCACGGACCCGACAGATTGGTTTTACGCCCAGCATGGCCCTTCCCTCGTTACCCCCAATACCTCTGGTACGTTCTCTCTGGCAGTATTTGATAATGGCAATGACAGGGAATTCCCGGCGGGTGTGAATTGCGGCACTTCGGGTGCCCCTCCCTGCGGTCCCTACAGTACTGTGCCAATTCTCCAGATCGACGAAACCGCAAAGACGGCGGCCCTCACGTTTCACGACCTGCTGACGCCTGGATTCTCCGTGTTCGGCGGCAACGCCGAGGTGTTGGCGAACGGCAACGTCGAGTTTGACATGTGTGCCGTGTCCCCTGCCGCCGTCTACGAAGTCACTCAGGAAACCAACCCGCAGACCGTTTGGCAGATGACGATTGGGTCAAATTATGCGTATCGCGCTTTCCGCATGCCCAGTCTGTACCCAGGTGTCCAGTGGTGATGGCGCCGTTTCTCATTGCGATTGTCTTGCAACAGCCACGTAAATAATGAGAAAGTGAGCTGCGCCGCGTTTCTCATGTTCGCGGAGCCCGCTGCGAAGCCAGTGGAGAAAGCTACGTAACGTGCTACAATCCGAAAAGCGAAGAGTTGAGGGCGGTTAGCTCAGCGGTTAGAGCATCCGGTTTACACCCGGAAGGTCCAGCGTTCAAATCGCTGACCGCCCACCATCGGAGTTTTTCCGGGGGGGACGTAGTTCAGTTGGTTAGAACGCTGCCCTGTCACGGCAGAGGTCGCGAGTTCGAGTCTCGTCGTCCCCGCCATTTTCTTCAGGACTCAAGAGAATGGTTACTGTCCTACAGGCTGTGAATTTGTGACCTTGTTTGTGCCCTATCTTGAAATGACGGTCAGTCGCTTAACGATAGGCGGATGAACGGGCAGAGAAATTCCCCACCATGAGTCTGTCATTGTTGACTCAACGACGGAAAGCCGCGTAACTTGGAAACCCGGAGAGCCTGCTTCGATTTTACGCCTTCGTAAAAGCACGATCTTAGATGGCCTCGCGGAAAAGCCGAGGCGCCAAACACAAGGGAGACCGCAAAATGAACGAGACGCGAGGCGTGACGCGACGCGATATTCTCCGCATGGGATCGCTGGCGGCAGCGGGATTTTTGGCGGGAGGAAGAGCGGCGGCACAGGGCCAGGAGCCAAAAGCGATCGACGTACACGCGCACCTTTGGACCGACGATTATCTGGATCTCATGGAGAAATACGGCAAGAAGGACGTGTGGGTGCAGCGCGGGAAGGGCGCGGGCATGGGCGAGGCGGAGATGCAAAAACGCTTTGCGATGATGGATTCGGCGGGAATCGGCATCCAGGCGCTCTCGATCTGCCCGCAGTCGCCGCAATTCGAGGACAAGGCCCATGCCGTCACCGGAGCACGCAAAGCGAACGACTTGTATCTGGAGGCTGTACACAAATGGCCGAAACGGTTCGTCGCCTACGCCGCCGTGCCGCTGCCTCACGTGGACGAATCGCTGCAGGAAATGGATCGCGTGCTGGGGCAGCCGGGCATGGTGGGAGTCACGATCCCCACGTCCATTTTGGAGAGATCGATTGCCGATCCCGCATTCATGCCCGTCTACGAGGAACTTAACCGGCGCGGCAGCGTGCTGTTCATTCATCCAGGCGGTTACGGGGCATACACCCCGCTGATTTCCGATTACCACATCACATGGATGATCGGCGCTCCCATTGAGGACACGATTGCGATGACGCACCTGATCATTCGCGGCATTCCCCAAAAGTTTCCGAAGCTGAAGATCATCAACACGCACCTGGGCGGGGCGCTTCCCATGCTGATGCAGCGGATGGACAATATTTATACGTGGGAGGATCCGTCACTCACGGAAAAGCCAAGCATTACCGCGCGGCGAATGTGGTACGACACCGTGGGGCACGGGTACGACCCCGCGCTCAAGGCGGCGGTTGATTCGATTGGGGCCGACCGGCTGGTCTTTGGGACCGACTTTCCTTACGAGCCCGGTCCGCTATTCAGGCGTTCGATCGACTATATACACGAAGTCGGAATGAAACAGGATGATGTCGAGCGAATCCTGCACGGAACCCCCGCGCAACTCCTGGGGATTGCATAGGGCCTGTCGCCAATTGAGCCATACGTTAGAAAGTGGCGAAATTGATCCTTTCCGTACAATCCGTAACGTCGGGTGATGGGTCGGCTCTCATCCTTAGCCAGACTTTTATAAAACCACGCCTTCTTTACTCCCTTACCCTTGCAAACCGCTTCGCATGGTTGTTCTCGCCTTACACTTAATTGGTGACACGCCTTAGAGAATAAATAACAAGTGCAGGCCGTAGTTCCCCCAATGGACGATTGCAACTCGAGAGCGATCCGAAATGGCGAAACATGGACCCGTAGTTCTTTGGATGTGGGCGGAGCGTCGATTTTAGTTGATCACCAATTGATCAGCGGCCGGCGCAACGAGCGATCCACTCTTGTCTTGTCCTTCCGCCGGTATTATTTCGAACGCTTGCGGTTTTTCGGGAGTCCAATCGATGACCCATCCGGCGAAATTGCCGGCCAGAAATACAGCCTGCTGCACAATAAAAAACGTTATAAGAACGAAGAAGTAGAGCGCCGAAGTCACCGCCATGAGCGTACCTTTCACGAACCCGAAATATAGTCTCCACATTTCGGCATCCAACTCGCGCCACGACAGCCGGTTCGAGAAACGAATGGTAGGACGAATGTTCATTTCCAGCCTCCGATCATCCACATGAAAACTAAGGGCACATGCAAACTAAGAGCATGTTCAGTGCCAGGATGAGGCTATAAAAAGTATTCAAACTAAAGGTGCTTAGACCTTTGCGAGGCAACGACAGAAAATTTCCCGTCTCATTCAATTCCACATCTCTGGCGCCATGCCAGGGATGCCAAGGGGCTTTTTCGCATCTTATGGCTGCTGCAGGCGGCCATTTCCGTATCTTATTGACCAGAATCGCTGCTTCCCATCGCGCGCGCGTGCATAGCATTTCCAGCAGAGGTATCGCCAAGAGATCCCGATTTGGCTTAACCCGCATGGGACGTAGTCTTCGAGGCATTCATTGCAAAAGGCGAGCCGTTCGATCGTGTCAAGAATTTTCTGTTCGTGGGCTGAAGTGGTCACACGCACACGTTACCCGTGGACTACGCCGCCCCCTATCCTGCATGCGTACCGAATGGATAGCCCGCTGCTAGGCAAAAGTACTAGCCTTCCAGTTATCCTTAGTTTTGGAACTACAGCCGGTCCGCGAGCATTCTTTTTTTCGAGCCGATGGCTCCCTGAACAGTTGACCCACACTCTCAAATTCACGAACGGCATCGCCGGATGGCGGATTCCACTCCGCACCGTGTCTCTTTCAGTTCAACAAAGCGATCCTTGTCGCTATGGAACTTCGTTAGGAGCGCTGAATTTCGGCCTGATGTTCTTCCGCAGCCACATGAGAAGATCGTTTCTACGGCAGGATTTCGTAGCGAGTGATTCTTCCAAACCGACATTATTGTTATTGTTTTTCGCGGGGCTCTGAATGAGCGATTGGCACCGGCAGGACCTTACCTCCGTCCTGAAGCAGCTGGACGTTGAACCATCACGCGGCATCACGAAGGAGGAAGCTTCTCGCCGCCTGAAGCAATACGGTCGCAATGAACTTGTCGAGCATGGAACCAGGGGCGCTTGGCGAATCCTGTGGGAGCAGCTCACCTCTTCGCTAGTGGTCGTCCTCATCGTCGCCGCCGTGATTTCCGCGTTGCTTAGGGATTACAAGGACGCTCTGGCGATTGCTGCCATCGTCATTCTCAATGCCTTGCTAGGCTTCACCCAGGAGTATCGAGCCGAGAAGGCGCTGATTGCTTTGAAGAAATTCGCGGTGCCTTCCGTGAGGGTTCGACGCGACGGCGAAGTAAACGACATTTCAGCCGTCAATCTGGTTCCAGGCGACATCGTGCTTCTCGAAGCTGGAAACTCGGTAGCTGCGGACTGCCGCATTGTCGAGAGCGCGGATTTGCAAATGCTCGAGGCTTCCCTTACCGGCGAATCCGAACCCACTCGAAAAGTTACAAGCCCACTCGATCAAGCGGACCTGCCTCTGGGTGACCGCCGCAATATGGCTTACATGGGCACTTTCGTAACAGCCGGGCGAGGGCAAGCGGTCGTAACCGAGACCGGCATGCGCACCGAACTCGGCCGGATCGCCAGCCTGATTCAAACGGTTCATCGCGAGCCAACTCCACTTCAGCGACGCCTTCATCAACTGGGAAAGAAATTAGCAGCTACAGCCCTATTTCTGGTGGCCGTGATCTTTCTGCTCGGGCTGTTTCGCGGTGCAGATTTAAAACTCATGTTTCTTACTGCCGTGAGCATTGCAGTGGCGGCGATACCCGAAGGACTCCCTGCGATTGTCACCATTGCGTTGACTCTCGGCGCTCAGCGAATGCTCAAGCGAAGGGTGCTTATTCGCAAGCTCTCCGCCGTGGAGACGCTCGGCTCGGTTACGGTGATCTGCTCGGACAAAACTGGAACCCTCACCGAAAATCGCATGACTGCCGCAACCCTTCAACTTGCCGATCGCGTGCTCGACTTTCCGGCCCTCCTTCGGGACCACAGCGCAAACGACACAACAACGCCTGACGCGATTCGAAGTTCTGGTTTTGGGCTCTTGCTGGCTGCGGCTGCCCTTTGCAACGACGCCATCCAGCAGTCGTCTAACGGTCAGCACGATGCGATCGCTTCACTCGGCGACCCCACGGAAACGGCGCTGGTGACCGCGGCTGTAGAAGTTGGCCTGCCGAAACCGGAATTGGAGGGGTGGATGCCTCGAGTGGCTGAAGTTCCGTTCACATCAGAACGGAAGCGCATGACCACGGTCCACCGGATGCCATCGGCTACTCTGCCGTACCCTCTCGAAGCTGCCACAACACGCGACGGCGGGCGGCCTTCCTATGTCTGCTTCACCAAGGGAGCGCCGGTCAGCCTCCTGCAGGTCTCCAACACCATTTGGATTGATGGGAGAATTGAATCATTAAATGAATCCTGGCGCGAGCGCCTCTCTGGTGTCAGCAACGGCCTCGCCAGCAAAGGGATTCGTGTTTTGGCCGTGGCGTTTCGCTTCCTGAACTCATTACCTTCCCAAATCGAGAGCAACAACATCGAGCGAGACATGACGCTGATCGGCATGGTAGGACTGAAAGACCCACCGCGACAAGAAGCGGCCACAGCAGTGGCCACTTGCAAGCGAGCGGGAATTCGCCCGGTCATGATTACCGGAGATCATCCGCTCACGGCTCAGTACATTGGCGAACAACTTGGCATCACCGGCGGTCAAGTTCTCACCGGGCCGGAACTCGATCGTCTCTCTCTCGCTCAACTGAAAGACGCTGCGGAAAGTGTAAGCATCTATGCCAGGGTTTCGCCGGCGCACAAACTGAAAATCATTCAGGCTCTCCAGGAGCGCGGCGAGATTGTCTCCATGACTGGAGATGGCGTGAACGACGCCCCCGCACTCAAGAAAGCGGATATCGGAGTGGCCATGGGAATTACCGGCACCGATGTCGCCAAAGAAACGGCCGACATAATACTGCTGGACGATAACTTCGCCACCATCGTCGCTGCGGTCGAGGAGGGCCGCGTCATTTACGACAACGTGCGCAAGTTCATCAAGTACGTCTTGGCCACGAATTCCGGTGAGATATGGGTCATGCTCGTTGCTCCTCTTCTTGGAATGCCTTTGCCCCTGCTGCCACTTCAGATCCTCTGGATGAATCTGGTAACAGACGGCCTTCCCGCTCTCGCCCTGGGCCTGGAACCCGCCGAGTCCGACACCATGCGCCGCCCCCCTTATCCTCCGCGAGAAAGCATCTTTGCTCGCGGCATGGGCTGGCACATTATCTGGATGGGATTGTTGATGGGGGGTCTGGCTGTGAGCGTCGGCTACGCGCACTGGAGAGTGAACGATCCGGCCTGGCAGACGATGCTGTTCACCACGCTCACGCTCTCACAGATGGCCAATGTCCTGGCCATTCGATCAGACCGCAGGTCGCTGTTTCGGATCGGCCTGCTATCGAACAAGCCCTTGCTCGCCGCCGTTACGCTCACCATTGTTCTCCAACTGGCACTGCTATACGTTCCATTCCTGCAGATAATATTCAGCACTAGGCCATTATCGGCATCTCAGCTTGCCGTAAGCTTGATTCTCAGCGCCGTCATACTGGTGGCGGTCGAGATCCAAAAGTGGATGGCGCGCTACTTTAGCGGGCAAACGCTGGCTCGGTGCAGCTAGGGCGCGCCTGTATCTTCCCATGTCAGCCAAATGGCTTCCGGGCTGTCGGATTCTCTGGTAGCATCAATGTTCACAACATTTGCAGTTCTGGAGCTATGTAAATGGCACTCGTCTGTGAAATCTGCGGTAAGAAACCGAGCTATGGAAACACAATCAGCCACGCCCACAATGTCACCCGGCGTCGCTGGAACCCGAACCTCCGGCGCGTAAGAGCCGTCATCAATGGCGCGCGCAAGAAGATACGTGTCTGCACCTCCTGCATTCGGTCTGGCCGCGTAAAGAAGGCTGCCTGAAGGCGCTCTCCACCCGGAAGGAGTTCCGGTTGAAACGGGGAATTCTCGCTATCGTCGCGATCGTGGCCTGCGCTTTGGCAGCCTCGTGTAAAAAAGAAGCCGCGCCCGGGCCGGACGTGTGGGCCGTGGTGAACGGCAAAAACATCATGCGCGAGGACGTGGAGAAGGCGTATCGTTCGCGCGTAAACGCCGATGCGCCCAATCCTTCGCAGGAAGAAGCTCTTTCGCTCAAGATCAACATCCTCGACCAGCTGATCAATAGCGAAATCCTGCTCGAGCGCGCCAATCAGCTCAATCTCGTTGCGAGCGACGCCGAAGTCGAGGATAAGTTCACCGCATCGAAAAGTCCCTATACGGAAGAGGAATTCCAGAAGAAGCTCCAGGAAGCCGGGCTTACGGTGGACGATCTGAAGAGCGATCTTCGCCGCCAGCTATCGATCGAAAAGGTCTTGAACCGCGAGGTTGTCGCAAAGATTTCCGTCACCGATCAGGATGTAGCCGATTTCTATAATAAGAACCAAGCGCAGTTCGACGTCAAGGAGCCGCAGTATCACGTCGCGCAAATCGTCGTAACCCCGCACCCCGATCCTTCGGTGCACAACCGCAAGAACGACAAGGCAACCAACGCAACGGACGCTGCACGCAAGGCGGCGCTTCTGGAGCAGAAATTAAACGCCGGAGCCGATTTTTCCGAACTCGCCATGGACTATTCCGAAGACACGAGCGCCTCGACAGGAGGCGATATCGGCTTTGTTCCCGAGTCCGCGCTCGATCAGTCCGACCCGATCTTGAAAAAAACCGTGCTTTCCATGAAACCGGGCGAAGCCACCAAGCCGATACCCGTCAAGGGAGGCGGCTTTCGCATCCTCAAGCTCATTGGCAAGGAAGCGGCTGGGCAACGGGAACTCTCCGATCCGCAGGTTCAACAGCAGATTCGCGACATGCTTCGCAATCGCAAGGAACAACTCCTGCGCTCAGCCTATATCACCGAACTTCGCGATGAAGCGCACGTCACAAACTATCTGGTTCGTCAGGTCCTTGAATCCGCAGGCCAACTTCCCGATGCAAAATAAACGGGCGTTTATCCGATAATTACCAGCGATTCGCCTGTGTGGACTGTTTGACCCGCTGCCACGAGCAGGCGCTCGACAATGCCCGATTTGGGCGAGCGAACTTCGTTTTGCATTTTCATTGCTTCGACGACGAGCAGCTCCTGGCCTGCCTCCACCGCATCGCCTGCGTTCACGAGCACACGAACAACCTTTCCCGGCATGGGAGCGATTACTTGCTGCCGCCCTTCGGATGCGAGCGTTCCGCCGCGGCGCCGCCAGTGTCGCGGGTCTCGAATCGTCGCCAAATATTCTCGTCCGCCGAAATCGATTCGGAGGCCGGAGCCGCTGGGCTCGACACGAATGTCGAACGATTTCCCGCCAATCAGGATTGAGTAGCTTCCCGGCGTTATCTCGACAGCATCCGCTGCAATCGGCCGGCCGTCGATTGCGCACTGGATCTGGCCGCCCACTCGCGACAGCTCCAGCGTTTGTATCTTCCCATCGAGTTCGATGCTGATTTTCATGGCGTGCTTACGCAGACACGGATGCCTATCCCGCTAGCGCCGTGGCTCACGCTTCAACAGCTCCCGCCGGCCTTCGATCTTCCAGCGCGACTTCGCCACATCGCTACCATCCGCCGTGCCATTGCTTGGAACCCCGTCGGACGCCATGAGCCACAGCGACGCGGCGATGAGCGCGGCATCCTCCGCTTCCTGATTTGGCGTCCCTTGCCTCTCTTCGCCTGTTGAGCGCCCTTCGGGAGTTTGCCGCAAAAAATCGTCGAGCCAGCGAGTGTGGATGTCTCCTGTTTGGAAATCGGAAGAAGCGAGAATTCTGCGAAAGAGCCCGGCATTCGTCCTGATTCCGCTCGCGGAATATTCCTCGATCGCTCGCCGCAGTCGTGCGATAGCCTCTGAACGATCGCTCCCCCACGCGATCAGTTTCCCAAGCATTGGATCGTATTCGTTCGGCACCGTCCAGCCGCCATACACGCCGTCATCAAGGCGGATTCCCGGCCCGGATGGCGTGCGGTATTCGCGAATGGTGCCTGGTGAGGGGGCAAAATTATTCTCGGGATCTTCCGCGTACAGGCGGCATTCGATTGCGTGCCCGCGAAGCGTTACGTCTTCCTGAACGAACGGTAGCGGCTCGCCCGCGGCAATGCGAATCTGGAGCTTCACCAAATCCAGCGAAGTAACCGTTTCGGTCACCGGATGCTCCACCTGCAATCGCGTGTTCATCTCGAGAAAATAGAATTGCCGGTCCGCGTCCACCAGGAATTCCACCGTGCCGGCGTTCGTGTACCCGCCTGCGCGCGCAAGTTTCACTGCGGCATCTCCCATGGCCCGCCGCAGTTCCGCCGTCATGATTGGCGAGGGCGCCTCCTCGATGACCTTCTGATATCGTCGTTGCACCGAGCATTCCCGCTCGCCCAGATAGACGACGCAGCCGTGATGGTCGCCCAGAACCTGAATCTCAATATGCCGGGGCCGCGCCAGATACTTTTCGAAATAGAGCCGTCCATCGCCGAACGCATTTTCCGCTTCGGATTTGGCATCACGCCAGGCGCTCGCGAAATCGGCTTCGCGCTCCACCAGGCGCATCCCCTTTCCTCCTCCGCCCGCCACGGCTTTCAGCACAATGGGGAACCCGGTTTTTTGGGCGTCCGCTATAGCGAGGTCGAAATTCTCAATCGGGTTGAGCGTTCCGGGAACCATCGGGATGCCGATTGCACGGGCAAGATGGCGCGCGGATGTTTTCGATCCAAGCTGCTCCATCGCCGCAGGCGAGGGGCCAATGAACGTCAACTCCGCATCCGCACACGCGCGGGCGAATGCGGGATTTTCGGCAAGGAAGCCGTAGCCGGGGTGTACCGCATCGCATCCCCCGGCCCGCGCCGCGTCGAGAATTTTGTCGATTGCGAGATAGCTTTCGCGCGATGGCGCGGGGCCGATCCGGTACGCCTCGTCAGCCATGCGCACATGCAACGAAGCGCGGTCGGCGTCGCTATAGGCCGCCGCGGAGCGGACGCCAAGCTCGCGGCAGGCCCGCACGATGCGCACGGCAATTTCGCCGCGGTTGGCAATCAGTATTTTTCGAAACATTGGCCCGTTAGTCCGAAGGTCAGTCCGAAACGCGATATTTGAGAGGTCTTCATCCTCGTGGCGCTTCCTGTCCTGGCGTGATTCGATAATCGCGATGTAAGCCGTTTCAGCCGCAGCCGAATGGACAATAGTAACAGACCGTTATATCGCCTCCCGCGCCGAGGCCGACCCCTGGCAAATTGCAGATTTGCATCGGCTAAAAAAATTCCTTGGGCGGCAGTATATGCCTGGGCAATGCCGCGGCGACCGTGAACATCGGCTCGTTCACCACCTGGCTGAGACGCAGGCTCAGGGCGACGCTGCACAGCAGATACGCGTGAACATCGCGGAAGCCCCAGTGCGAAGCTAGCAGATCGATCATGCGGGATGTGGCGGCTCGAGCTGCTGCCACTGCGTCGGTGTGCGATTCGACTACGATCCACGCGTCGTCGTCCGGATCTTGCTTTCGCACCGTTGATCGCACCAGCGGCCCCGGCAGCGTCCGCCGCTTATGCAGATGAAAGCGCAGTATAACGTCTGCCGGGCACTCGATGCCGTTGATGCAGACCTCGCCGTGCCCTTGCGCGGCATGGGCGTCGCCGACGGAAAACAGCGCGCCTCGATTCAGCACCGGCAAATAAAGTGTGGCGCCCGCGCACAGCTCGCGCACGTCCATGTTCCCGCCGAAAATGCCCGGTGGCCGTGTGCGGAATACGCCATTTTCCGCCGGAGCCACGCCCATCA
>Ga0307372_10007831_pt1 | contig 15188 bp, 14 predicted proteins | sample OX1MG_FD_202533 | JGI IMG/M metagenome (GOLD analysis project Ga0307372, IMG submission 202533) | Soil microbial communities from Risofladan, Vaasa, Finland - OX-1 | ecosystem: Environmental > Terrestrial > Soil > Coastal area > Acid sulfate soil | place: Finland: Risofladan, Vaasa | collected... | reverse complement strand
CGCGCCGGCCTCGGATCCAAAACCTGACAGTTTTTCAGCCGCCCTCAAAGAGTGAAGGGCGGCCGAAAAACTGGGAATGAACATGAAACCAAAACCACCAACGACGCGCCCTCCGGGAGGGGGCCGAAATAACCGGCGGACTCTACTTATGAATGGCGGGAAATTGGGGTGCAGGCCACTTCAGGGCTATGATATTTCTCTGCTATCGTTTCTGCATCTCTGAATGCGCTTAGGGCTTCTTCGTAACGGTGCGCGCGCATGTACGCATCCCCCAAGAAAACTGAAGCGAAAGCGAGTTTTCGGAGCGTCGGCTCATTCTGCGGCAGCTTCCGATACGCGGCTACCAGCGGCTGCAACATTGTCATTGCGTCCGCTGGATTGCCGTATTCGGCTTCTATCTCGCCGATAGCGAGGAAAGAGTCGCCAAGAAAGAAACCCATGACCTTCGAGCGATCTTTAAGCACACTGCTGGCAAGCTGTTCGCCCTGATGTTCGTATTTAGCTTGCGCCGACAAATCTCCGATCTGACCTGTGACGTAATACAGTCGGAGCAGGTCTGTCATCTGTGCGTCGTCATCTCCAGCCTGTTGGCTTTCCTGAAGGGAGTAATCGTACCATTGAGCGGCTGCTCGGAAGTCGCCGACCTGTCGATAGATCTCCGCGATCTTGATCAGCGTGCCTGCGGCATTCTTGTGATCTTCAACAGACCGATACTTCTCGACAGCTTGCCCATAAAAACTGAATGCTTGCGCGTAGTTGCCCAAATCGCGCCGCAGATTACCGCTCGCCACATCTAGGTTCGCCTCTATTTCCGTCCGAAGGCGTGCGTCTGCTGCGCCCTCTAAGGAACGAGAGGCAACATCGATGAAACGCTGCGCTTCTTCAAAGGCTCCCGCTTCTTCAGCCAATTCTGCGAGTCCGAGGGCCAGAAGCCCATTCGTCGGAATGTTTCCAGCTTGGGCGAGCGCCAAATTCAAGTTGACACTCAGTTTAGTTGCTGTGTCGGTGACCTGAAAAAGGCTAGACATGAGCACCGGCCGGCCGTCTAACGTGCGTATTTCGTAAAGGTGGCCGCTCGGAACGCAGGCTTGCCACGCCGGGTTCAGACGAAGACTTGCGCTTTGGCAGCGATTCGAGTTCGGACAATCGGGCGAGGCGTAGCGCGGCTGACCCCAGATCTCATCGCCGTTCGCAAAGTGTATGAGCAGGTGATCAAAGCGGTAAGGGGGCGCGTACGGATAAAATTCGATTCGATTGCCATTAGGAAAAATAAAGGCATCATGCTCGCTCCAGCACCCTCTGGCCGCCATATGGATGCGGGGGCCACTCTGCGGAGAGGGAGCTGGTTGTGGTGCTTGGAGCGTTGACGTTCCAGTTTCATACTGGCTTGTTACGGAACCGGTGGGGTCATGTCGCTGTTGGAGTTCTGCACTCTGCTGAACACCGTTCTCAGGATCGACACTCGCAAAGGAGCGCTGCTGCGGCCGGTCGGATGTCGCACGTCGATTTGCCCCGATGGTGCAGGACGCAAGGAAGAACAGAGCCAGCAGAGCGCCAAACGTTGTACGATATCGCACAAGAGAGCGTCTTAGTCCCGGCTCTGTCGCCTGGTCGGCCATTCTTTCAGTGACAGAATTTAACTTGGTGATAAGGGATCAATCCCGTTTCAAACGCCCGAGCCACGTCGGGGGCTAAACTGTCGAGGCGAATTTCGGTGTCCGGACGTTGGTACCGATCGATCTTGCTGCTCCCGGCCGACGAATATCCAATTAGATCGACCACCCCATCGCAGTTCAGATCGTAGTAGTAGACTACCTGCTGCCACTTTGTATCCACGCCTTTGAAAACTGTATCGAGTTTGTCTTTCGTCGAAGCGCCCATAACAGCGTACTCGGGCATGTCCTGATCGCCTCGAAGCACTAACCAAGCGTCCGGTGGAGGAGTTTGAGATTGCATGTAGGCGCCGGCGATGTTGTCGCCAAAACGTTCGACACGGCTGATTTCTGCGTTCGCTTTTGCGGGAGCTTCGGCGACGCGGTTTGTCGATCTCTTAAGAAAGGTTTCAATAGTGTCGCCCGCGATAGCGTAATTGAGTCCCTCCCCCTCCATGCGAAAAGAGTTTATTCCGATGACTTGAGCCTTGTTGTTGAGCAAAGGACCACCCGAATTGCCTGGGTTTATTGCCGTCTGCGTCTGGATGACAGTTGCACTATGCGTAATGTTTTCATCCTTCCATTCGTACTTGGGCCTGATTTGGCTGATCGTTCCCGTTGTGTACGTCCATACCTCACCCTCGGGGTGCCCTATGGCATGCACATCATCGCCGACCTCCAGTTTGGAGATATCGCCCATAGAAAGAGGATGTAGTAACCGCGAGGGAGCCTCGACCTTCAGAATTGCCAGGTCCGAAATCTCGTCTATCTTGATAGGTATCGCGCCGTAAGCAAGATCCTTCCTTACATCCACACCTCGCTCCGGCTTGAAAACGACGGCAACTCGTTTTGCATCGCGAATTACGTGGAAATTGGTCAGAATTTCTCCCGCGCTGTTTATCACAACGCCGCTTCCAAGACCCGTATCGGTCACGACCAGGACGGTTGCCGGCGCCGCCTCCTTATAAACAGCGGTGTCAACGGCTCCTCGTGTTTGTTCCAAAATGAGAGTCTTGGGGAGGCTTTCCAAAACTGACAACACACGCGCATTCAATGCTTGGGAGCTAGCCGAAACCGGTGCAATAGCGGGAACGACTCGCTTCGCAAATGCGCGTTCGGCAAAGGCTCCTACGCCTTCCTGAGCAAGTTGGCCACTGTACTTTCCCGGCCGAGAACCGACTCCAGAAGAATGCACGAGCACAAGTGCCAAGACTGCAGCGACGGCGGTGCCAGCGACCGCCAGAACAACGCGAAAATCAGTCGCGGAAGTCCACTCCGACCCAAGTATTGATACTATTCGCCCGAATAGAGGGCTTTCGGCTTCGAGGGTTGAAGAGGCATCGCGTCTGACCATAGAAATGACCTCCTGCAGCAGAGCCGGTGGTGGTTTCGGGCCGTTGGCTTCGAGGCGGACCAACTCGCGGAGGTCGATGAGACGGTTGACGCAGAGGGGGCAAGACCGCAAGTGCAACTCAAGAGATTGCTTGACATCTGGGCCGACCTTGTCGTCAAGAAAGTCGCCCAAGATCCCGAGCGATGGGCAGTCAGGGCCAGCCATCTGACTCAACTGGCGCAGCACTCTCCGGTCGATTTCATTCATCGCGGACTGACCTCGATTCGTCCCTAGATACCGGTGGTCGCATGACGCTGTGCGCGAGCTTGGCGAAGGCGCCATCCTGAGGAATCACTCAGTGTCGCCCGAACCCCAGTATCCTCCTTCGGAACCGTAAACGTCGAAGCTTCCTTCTCCATTGTCCTGGATCTGTCCGAGCGGACGGCCTGTCGGGCTTTGAATGTCCCAAGTACCATCACCGTTATCTTCCGCTTCGCCAACGTGGCGTCCGTCGCTGCCGTAGATGTCCGCTGTTCCATCGTCGTTGCTTTCGACGTTGAAGTCTTCGCCGGAAGAATTCGAAATGAAAGATCCCGACAGTTCCTGGGCGCCTGCGGGGCGCGTCGAGACTAAGAAAATCACGCAAACGATCAAAGCGTAGCGAATCATGATTTCGTACCTCCTGAATGGTAGGACTCCTGAGGGCCATTATTTTTCCCTCGTGATGAGCCCGGCCCTCTTGAGGCATTCGCCTATCGCTTCCTTCGCCCTGTAATACTTGGACGCAACGGTGCCGTGCGGCAGCCGCAAGGTTTCCGTAATTTCCTTGTACTCAAGGCCTTTTTCTCTCATCCAGAAGATTTCCTGGTCAACGAGCGCGATTTGCTGAATGCAGCCATTCAGCTTCGTCCGAATGTCTTGGCTAATGGCGAGATCTTCCGGCCCCGGCGAAGGATCGGCGAGTGAAGCGGCGAAAGATGTCTCCGGACCGCCTTCATCATCAGCTGATACGGGCTGCTCGAAGACTTCGAGTTTGCGGCCATGTCTTCGCAAACAATTTCTCGCTTCATTTTCGGAAATCGTCTTCAAATACGAACGGAATTCGTGCTCTGAAGATCCTCGAAACGCCTCGAGTCCGCCTTTGAGAAGGACAGCGAAGACGTCCTGAAACAGATCATCAAGGGTTTCTCTTTCGATATTCCGAAACTTCCGCAACAGACGCCAAATCAGCGGACCGTATTGGCGCACGATTGTCTCCCAGGCCTGCTCCTCCCTCGCTGAGGCTCGCGCGACAAGATCCCGTATATCCATCGTCGCCTTCAGCCGCGGACTTTTGCGGCGTGGAAAAAAATCCGGTGACAGGAGTCTCTACTAAAGAAGAGCGCCGATTCAGAGAGACGGCGCCGGAACCAAAAAACGGAGGATTCGGCAATGTTGAACACCAAATGGCTCGGAAAGATCGTGCTCGCGGCAGCCATTACACTCACGGCTTCTTCCCCCTCTTGGGCGGCTCAGTCCGTCCAAGGTTACTATCGCAGCGACGGGACCTACGTCCAACCCTATTGGCGCAGCGATCCCGACGGCAATCCGTTCAACAACTTCACGTACCCGGGCAATTTGAATCCGTACACTGGCCAGGTCGCGCCGGGAAATCCGGACACCTACCTCCGGAACTATTACGACCGCGAGGGGGGCTCCAGCGGATACGGATCGGATTACGGTGCCGGATCAGAAGACGGTTCTGGCTCAGATGACGGTTCCGGAGACGAGTAACGGCGGGGGGAGGGAACCGGCGTATCGGGGATCGGCACCAACTGAAAGACAAAGGTGAATAAAATGAAGCGGAAAGGGTTTTCACTATGGCCGGCGGTGGGCGATGAAGAGGCGGCAATCGTCGCCGCTCGCCAAGGCTTTCACGCGGCCGTGTACTGCTCGATCGTAACGGCGGTCTTCGCGGTCTTGGGAGGGTTCGGATTTCAGATCATGGATTTCAATCTGTGGTGCCTTACCGACGCCGTTCTCATGGCCGGATTGGCTTTCGGCATCCGACGGATGTCAAGGGTCACCGCTGTGGTTGCGCTTCTGTATTACGTTGCGTGCAGGATCGATCTTTGGGTCGAGTACGGCTTCCAGAGCCCGATCATCGCTGCCTTTTTCATTCTGATGTTCCTGTCGGCCGTACGCGGGACCTTCGCTTATCACCGCTTGGAGGCGAGGATGCGCCCCGAGGCGATCGATCTCGGGTCGGCTCCAGATGTGAGCAAGGATTTCTCGATCGGGACAGTCATATGAAAGTTCACAAGAATATTGCGTGTGCAATCGCCGTAGCCGCCGCTCTTGCCATACCGGGACTCGCGATGGCGAGAGGATACCATCAGTACGCCCAGAGTTACACCCGCGCCTACTCGGCACGGTCACCGGTACATGTCAGGAGTTACGTTCGGCATGACGGGCGATTCGTCAGTCCGCACGTTAGAACCGCGCCCAATCACACGAAGCTGGACAACTGGAGTACTCGGGGAAACGTGAATCCTTACACTGGAGGAATCGGGACGAAGCGCCCATAGAGGAGGGCGGCAGAGCAATCCGCAATGGAGTGGGTCGCTGAATTCGGGACGGCCAATGGACGCACGGAGTAATCATTGGAGCGCTACTGGCAATGAAAGAGGTCGAACCGACATCGGCAACTGAAATGGCGCCACCGTTTCCGCGTTACTGGAAGGGGTACATTGCGGGAACAAACCGAGGCGAGGTTGTCGCACGTCTGCGTCGAAGCGGCGACATTATTACGGGCCGGGCGACGGTCTTAGACCGTTTGTTTGCGGCCGTAGCCGTGTCCGTTCGTGGCACGCTTAAAGAGCAGCACGCTGAGTTGGAGATTCGGGAATTCCGTGGGTTCCGTGCGGGAAGCGCTATGGGTGTCACGTTGCCGGTTGCGGGGAAGCTGACGCTCGCCGTTGACCTCGTCGTGAGTACAGCTCAGGGCCAGTGGACGACCGATATAGGCACGAATGGCTTTTGCAGACTGGAAGGGGCGAGGCCAACGCGATTTCGGTTCTGGTCGCGCATAGCAGCCGCCCACGTATGCCGTTGGACCCGACTCGGGTACTTGCTCTTCCTGATCGTGCTTTCATCACTGGATTCGGCAGCTGCGATCAAGCTCTCGGTGGCGGGCTTAGTTTTCGCTCTGATACCCGGAGCGTATCTCTTCAGATTTGAATTGACAGAGATTGTTCGAATGCTCGGAATCAAGAGGGCGTGGGGGGTTGAGTTCCAGCAACCCGTTCCTTCTGAGGTCTTAACCGCAATCGGGCAATATGTCCAACAACAGGTTCAGGAAGCTGTGTTCTTCATCACGCTGGATCAGTTTTTCGCCATACGGACGAAGGCGGTGCTGGCGTGGCTTGCAGGCAAGACGAGCGCGGACCGGCCTCAGTTCAACGCCTTTGCGAGTCAAATTGGGGTGCCGGCGGAAAATATAGAAGCAACCTGGACGGCATTGATCGGAACGGGCTGTTCGAAATTGGAACAAGAACAACTGACCATAACCGAGCGCGGCCGACGCTATGTAGCCCAACTGCAAAGTCTTTCGAACGTACCTGCATCAACTCCGGGCTAGGTGAAACGTGTATGCAATCGCGCCGACCGCCGCTCTAACGATCGGGCACTGCGACCGCGAGCCGTATCTGAGTGCTCCCGGGTCATTTGCGGTGTAGTCGTCTCGGTCGCCAGCTTGGCGGGTTTGGCTGAAACTTGAACGGTTGGTGAGAAGAACTTGCTTCAGAAAGGCTCCATCATAGACGACCGGTACGAGATCGTCGATTTGCTTGGTGGCGGCGGGATGAAGCAGGTTTGGCTGGCACGGGACCGCCGACTCGGCGGCCGACCCTGCGCTCTCGCGGAAATGATCGATTCCTTCAGAACTGACGCGACGCGGGCGGCGGCGGCGACTGCCTTCAGGCGCGAAGCGGAACTTCTGGCCAGCCTAAGTAACGAACACATTCCGCAGGTATACGACAGCTTCAGCGAGGGAAACGCGCACTACCTCGTGATGGAATACGTGCAAGGGGAAACGCTCGAGGAGAAGCTGAGAACTGCTGGCCCATTTGGCGAGGAGCTTGCAACCACTGTCGCTCTGCAGATTGCGGAGACGTTGCAATATCTGCATTCGTGCAATCCCGCCGTGATCTACCGCGACCTGAAGCCGTCGAATGTGATTCTTAAGCCTTCAGGTCATATGATTCTTGTGGATTTCGGTATTGCTCGGCATTTCCGGGCGCCTTCGACCGTCACCATGGTTGGCACGCCGGGATATGCGGCTCCAGAGCAGTGGAAGGGAAAGGCCGAGCCACGCTCCGACGTGTATGCTCTCGGTGCGCTGCTCCATCAGATGTTAAGCGGGCGAGACCCGACCTTAGAACCTCCCTTCAGTTTCCCACCGTTGGAAGATCTCTGTTCGGGATGCACGCGGAAAATTACTGCACTGGTGAACGATTCGCTTGAATATGACCTGGGCCGACGGGTCTCCAGCATCGGTATATTTCGAAAGAGGCTCGTCGAAGCGAGAAAGGCAGCAAGAGCTGCAAACGTGGCTGCGCAGGCGTCTCAGGCTGCTACACTCCGCATTCCTCAACCGATGCCGGTGGCGGAGCCGCCATCGCGTTTTATACTGCGCCAGTGGAGTTCCGTGCTGGTTTCGGGGGTCGTTGCGGCCCTTATTGGGCTGGCACTTTGGAACAACCTCGGGCCTAATGCCTCGGCGCCTGCATCGTCTCCGGGACCAAGTGCAGTCGCATCACCTGAGCTTTCCAAGTCCTGGCCGGAGGAACCGCCGGCACCGGTAGCCGGTCCGAGCAGTTCCAGAATTCGCGTCAGCAGGCTCCGCGCAAAGACGCATACGAGACGCGATTCCAATGGCCATCGGCATGGGCCCACGGTTAGGCTCGCGAGTGTACCGAAACCAGTTGGGCCCGCTGCAGGCACGTCCGAGGTCCCTCCACCTCGTTCAAGGAACCTCGAAAACGCCCGCCTCGGGGGTTATTTCACGATAGGCTCTACAAAAGACGACGTACTTGCGATTCAGGGCACCCCTGATCGCTTCACGGACAACTCGTTTAACTACGGACTTTCTAGCGTGTACTTCGATCCAAACGGGCGCGTGACAAGCTGGGAGAACTCGGCATTTAAGGAACTGAAGGTCCGGATGGTGCCCAAGGTCGCGTCGAGGCGCGGCTACTTTACGGTTGGTTCGAGTAAAGACGAAGTACTTGCAGTCCAAGGGACCCCCGATCGTTTCACCGACACCTCATTTCACTATGGGCTATCTACCGTGTATTTCGATGCGGACGGACGGGTTACCAGCTGGGAGAACTCTGCATTCAAAGAACTGAGAGTCAGGATGATGCCGACAGTCGCGACCGCGCGCAGCTACTTTACGATTGGGTCGACTAAGGATGAAGTGCTCACCATCCAAGGGACTCCTGACAGTTTCACGGATAGCTCTTTCCACTACGGACTGTCCAGCGTCTATTTCAACGCCGATGGACGAGTCACTAGCTGGGAGAACTCCGCGTTTAAGGAACTAAAGGTCCGAATGGCCCCGCAGAGGGCGCGCAGGGAAACCGAAGGCCCGTGAGTTTAAAGGGCAACGTGCACGATTGTCTGCTTTGACGCGGTGCAACATGGACGTGCGATCAAGCCTATTTCGCCTGACCGCGATACTTCTTGTATGGGGCCTCCTGCCCAACGCCTACGCCTACTACATGTTACTTCGGGTTGTAGTATTTGGAGTATGCGTATACGTCTCGTATGAATGCAGGAATCTTCGAAGAGACAAACTGACATGGCTGTTTGGTGGGGTTGCCATTCTCTATAATCCTTTTCTTCCGCTCTATTTCACGCGGGCAATCTGGTTCCCGATAGACGTGCTCGTGGCAGTGCTGCTCCTTTCGGTGCGATTTCAGAATATCGGAGTACCGCCTGAGCGCAAACCGCGCTAAATCAATTCGAGGGGATGATTATGGAGACGATTCCAGTCAAAGCTTCCGCGAAAGAGGCCCTAACCCTGCCGTTCGAGCATTTCGGCGAGTTTCTGCGTCTCAGTTTCTGGCCGATGATGATCATATGGATTAGTCAGTTCGTTGGCGGGGCACTTGCGGTTGCTACAGAAGACGCACTGTTTTACGCTCTGTGGTGGCTGGCTTATGGTATAATTGTTGTTCCGTTCTCGATTAGCTGGACCCGTTTGGTCGTTCTTGACGTTGGCAGCAACACAGGGCGCACTTGGCACACCTTTGGCCGGAAGGAATTCAAATACCTGTCGGTGGCGTGTACGATAACACTGCTGCTCTTCGGACCATCCGCACTATTTTTCTATATCGCGTATTCGATGGAATGGGCCGCAGTGCCACTAATATTGGCTTGCGTAGTTTTGATCGCGGAGCTTGCGGTGGGCATTCGCTTTACTTTCATCTTGCCTGCAATCGCTGTGGATTCTTATGTAGGGCTAAAGACCGCATGGAAGCAGACGCGATCTGTGGTCCTTCGAATAATGGCGGTTATCTTCCTGTCGGGCCTTCCGATCAACTGCGGAACGTCAATTCTGCACCGGATCGAAACGACATCCGCTGACCAACCGCCGCTTCTTGTCGTTCTCGGAACCGTTGGCGTATTGCTGCTATTTCTCTCCGCAGCGGTTACCACAGGCGCGATTGCAGTTAGTTTTCGGTCCCGAATGGATCCTGCGCTCTTTGTGGCACGCCAGGCTGTGGACGTTGTTGGACTGACCCCGTCGGAATGAGACTAGGTGCAACAGGTTGTGCTCGATTCTACGCCCATGTGGCGCACCGAAAAAGTGAAGGCTTGGGAAAATGAGAGTCAGAGGTCCTCTTTGCTGTCACCGCTCGCGATGCCCTCCGTGATTCCTGCTCTCGCCGACGATGATAAAGGGGGCCCAAGCGAATGGATGCGCGAAGTACGCGTGCTGGCCTTTCGTATTATGCATCACCTCCACCATCGCTCGTCTGAGCGTTTCACCATGCGACAGAGACTTGTTCTTTGCGTACGAGGCAAGCGCTGCAGTCATCAGCTGATCAGTTGCCTCATCGTCTACGCTCCACTGCGAAACCAAGAGCGATTTTGCACCCGCGTAGAAAAACGCGCGGACTAAGGCGGAGAGGCCTTCGCCGACTCCATTGGACGCCCCAGTGTTACAGCCCGAAAGAATCAGCCAATCGTTCTTCTCAAGCTTGAGCTTCAGGATGTCGTCTGTTGCCAAAAGCCCGTTGTCCTGGTCGGTCGGCTTCGGAGGTGGAGTAAGGACGAGAGCTGGCTCTTTCAGTCCCGTTATTTCGCCCGTAATCAGCGCATGGGTCGCGAAAGCGATGATTCTGGCGTGGCGTAGACGTTTGCGATTGAGCTTCATGACCCACGGTTTGGTGGCGCGTTCCTCCATGAAAAGGCTGTTTTGCGCGTTAGCTCCGAGAGCCCTTGCTTCTGCTATTAGCTCGCGGCGCGTTCCCGGCAGTCGCGCGAGCGCGCGGATGGCATCGATCGCTTGGGTGCCTGTTGACGCGACCATAGAGCCTCCGCGTTGATTACCGCTTCCGTCCAGAAGAGGATCGCCAACTCCGATGAACCTCTCTTCGTCACCCGCACGCCCTGTTGATTGATCCGATATGGCTCCTGCTTCTCCCCGCAACGCACGCAATGAAGTAGCTGATGGTAGAACGCTGATTGCGAGATTCTGCTCGGCGAGCCAAGACATCTGGGGATAAAGGGTTTCAAAATCTTTGGATGTCGGAGCACTGCGCGTTTTGTACCGCTCGGCCAGCATACCAAACGCTTCGCCAGAATCGTCGGCGATTAGGGCTGAAAACGGGATCCTGAGCAGCAGATTGTCGGGTACAAGAAGCAGCGACTTGACCCCGACCAGGTCCTGTTCGAAGGGCTTTAGTATCTCTGAGTAGACCCCGTAGGCATCGATCACATCGAAGGGTCTGTTCGGGTCGAGACTCAGACGAATGCGATCTACCGCCGCGGCCAGTTCCGCGCGCTTCACATCGATGTCGCGGTATACTAGCGATCTACCCGGACGGAGCAGCCACACAATTAGGCGGTCATTCAAACTCAAGTAGCAGATCAGCGCTTCGTCGGAATCGAGTAATTGCGCCGCAGTTGAGGGATCGATAGGGTCGGGTGCAGTCAGATCGGCATAGGCCGGAAAGCTGCGGCGCAGTTCCTCGTTAGCCTCCTGGAACTGAAGACTAAGTTTCGCTTCCTTTTGCTGCAGCCTCGATAGTCGATCAGGATCGCGCTGCGTGCCGGTTCTCCCGTATTCCTCCGTCAGTTTCTTCGTCATCGCTCGCCAACGGTCGCGCAATTGCTGCACACGATTCACAAGCGCTGCTGTCTCCGGGTCGTCGGGCGCGGATCGCGCGGCGGCGCGAGCAAGAGCCAACTGGGACAAGCCGGTTCGTATCTGTTCGGCGACAATGAACGCCTGCGTAGAGGCTCTCGCCGAATCGTATTCCGGCAAAGGAGCTCGCGCGATAACTGCGAGCAACCTAGCGTAGTCTCGTAGGTCTGCGTTTCCTTCCTTCAGAATGTTGATCAGAGCATCGTCATTGAGACCCGCGTCGGCCCGACGAACGCTTATGAGGGTCTGTCGGGCGCGCTCGTACAGGGTAAGTGAGGCTTCGCTTCGCCCCTGAGAAGCCAGCACAGCAGCCAGACGGGCCAGGCTTTCGGCGAGTTCTGGGTGATTTGGACCGAGGGTGCGTTCGCGAATAGCGACCGCCCGCTCCAGAAGCGGCTCAGCTTCTTGATACCGCCCCTCCTTTTCGTACAAGGAGCCCAGATCATTGAGCGATTCGGCGACGTAGCGGTGTTCGGAACCAAAAGCTTTCTCGCGGATCTTGAGAGCCTCTCGGTGTTGCTGTTCGGCCGACGAATAGTGGCCTTCTGTTTCGTAGAGGACGCCCAGATCGCGTAGGGTCTCTGCGACGTTAGGATGGTTTGGTCCTAAGGTCTTCCGGAGAATACTCAGCGCCTGTTGCAAAAGCGGCCCGGCGCGAAGATAGTCGCCCTCATCTTCGTACAGTTCAGCAAGGTCAACATTTATCGCCGCGAGTTTCGGGTGTTCCGGTCCGAGCGCTTTCTGATATATCGCGATTGCGCGCTGCTCAAGCGGAATACCTTCAGTGTAACGACCTTCCGCGTCGTAAAGCATAGCGAGATTGTCGAGCGTTTCCGCGACCTGCCAGCTCTCGGCTCCGTCGGCCTTCTCTCGAATCGCCAAGGCTTTGAGGTACAACGGTTCCGCCTCGGGATACTCGCCCTCGTCGTCGTACAGCGTTGCCAAATCGTTGTAGCTCTCGCCAAGCTCTGAGGCTCCGGATGAAAGCGTCTCCTCGCGAACGGCTAAGGCGCGGCGATAAAGTGTCTCCGCCTCGGGATACTTGCCTTCATCGTTGAGAACTATTGCTAGATCGTGAACCTTGCTAGCCGTCTTTGAATTCCGGCTCCCAAGGACTTTTTCGTCGATCTTGATGGCCCGCTGCAGGAGTTTCTCTGCCTCTCCGAAACGCGCTTCGTCGTAGTAGATCATCGCGAGAGCTTCCAAGCTCTCAGCGACCTCGGGGTGGTTTGGACCAAGCAGGCTTTCTCGGATTGTTAGCGCTTCGCGGCAAATCGTTTCTGCTCGCGAATAGTCGCCCGAGCTTTCAAGCGACGAACATTGATCTGTCAAGCTCTTGGCTTTGAGAAATGCATCGTCGAGCGCAGAGTCAGAGTGTGCTACCCCAGCTACGACAACAGCGAGGGCCAGCGCGGCAAATATCCAACTCGCGAGGCGGCGAGGGGCACGTGGGCGCCAGAGCCACGTGACGGTGGCAGCCGACCTGTTTGGCTGGTCGCGCGGCCGGACAGACAGGTCGCTCCGCCGCGTAAGAATGGCGGCAAAGTGTGACCCGAACTGGCTAGCCTTCATCAATTCGCTCGAGGAATCGTCGAATCAAAGCTCGTTCGAACCGATATCCGCTCGATTGCATCTGGGCGATGATCGGCCGAACGACAGTGATTTGCCCCAACCGTTTCGCTTCGGCGAGGATGCGCAGCGTCCCGATCACGTCGATTCCCCACTCAATGGCCGCGCGCCGAGCGCGAATTTCGTCAACCAGCAACTGCGCGCCTCGCTCCTTGGCAAGGGCGATCGCTTCGCGCTCTCCTTCGTGCAGAACGCTCGGCAGTCCGTCTATGATTGAACGGTTTGCGACAGAGGTTTTCTGAATCCAGGCGGCCTGAGCCACTTCGGCCGCGCCCGGCATACCGCCTTTCTTTACGACAATCTCGTCGTAGACAGCGTCGGGAATTAGCAGGGAGTCGGTAACCTCGTGGAGAAGGGAAAGCCGGCCGATGCGGGCGAAGATAATGATTGGGCCGGCATCGGATATGATCATGTGGCGCCGTTACGCTTGACCTCGGTGGCGAGCTCGCGATCGAGTTCCTCTGTGCTCATTCGAACGGCGGGTACATCGTAACGTCCCATCAGTTCGAGAAGCTCCCAGCGTGCGAGTCCCAGAATGGCCGCAGCTTGCGCCTCCGACAGCCTGTCGAGGCGTAGCAGATCCATTACGAGCGCCTCGCGTACGCGGCTGGGCACTTCCGATTCTTTCCAGCCAAAGCCGCCGACAACCTCTTGGGGCAGGCTTACGTGAAAATCCTTCTCAGCCACGGAACTTACCTCGTTTGGTCTATCTGACCGAGCGCAAAGCCCTAAGAAATATCACACGTATCATACGCTCGCGGATGACGCCGTGACCACGGCTCAAAGCGGAGGTGGCAGAGCCTCATCGAGTTTGCCCCATGTGGGGCAAACTGTACCGAAACGGCCACTTTGGGACACATTTCGGGCCGAAAAACCTAAGGTTTTCTGGGCTTTCTTTGGGGTTCAAATCCCTTCTGCTCCACCATCTTTCTCTTGTAATTCAAAGGATTTTTCCTCGAGTTTGCCCCTCCGTGGGGCAAACTTCTCTTTTTTGCCGTCCATCGGGTCGATTTCCGCGAGCTCCAGCGCATCGGCTTGGCTCGCATGAATGAAGCGTCCGTAGCGGGTGCGAAGGGTACTCTCCATGACTGCGGTCTGCTCAGAGAGCCAGGTCAGGTTCACTCCGTTGGTCAGCGCGACCTCCCCGCCGGCCGCATATGAACATCGTGAAAATACATTTCCGCGCTCATCGGAGCGCGGCCCCATTGAAGCAGTCCGCGGCAAGTACTCTCCAGCTCGCTCCCGCTCTTCCAAATATCCGTCATCGCCGACCGTTTAAATAATATTGAGCCATCTTTCCCGGGCCTTGATGTCATGAGATAGTCAAGTATAATTTGACCTATGCATGACAGTGTCGGCGACAACGGCGGCAAGCCGAGCCGCTCGCGGCTCTTTGAACTCGCCTCCGAGCAGGGTGGATATTTCACTGCCGCCCAAGGCCGCACGCGCGGGTTCAGCAAGGCGCTGCTCGCTCATCATGCCAAGTCGGGGCGCTTTCTCAGAGTCCGTCAAGGGCTTTATCGATTTCGCGAATATCCGAGTTCACCACGCGAGGACGTAACCGCCGCGTGGCTTGCGACGGGAAGGGAAGTGGCCGTGGTGTCACATGAGAGTGCGCTCGACATCCTCGGGCTTTCCGACGTGGTACCCGAAGTCGTTCATCTTACAGTGCCCAGAGCGATGCGCTATCGTTCCAGCGCCTCTGGGGTCGTAATCCACACGACGACGCGGCGCCTCGCGAAGTCCGACACTGTGGTTCGCGATGGAATCCGGGTTACCGCGGCAGTGCCCTCGATCATCGATGCGGCCCGGGTGGGAACCGCTCCTGAGCAGATAGAGGCCGCAATCCGACAGGCGCTCGAACGGGGCATGGCAACCAAATCAAAACTCCTGCGCGCCGCAAAAACACGCGGAGGCCGAGTCGAGCGCCTTGTCCGACAAGTTCTCGAAGAGCGACGCCGCCAGTGAAGTACCGAAGCGGCGCGGCATTTCGCCAGACACTCGAGCAGCGCCTGCTCGATCGATCGCGTAACAGACATACTTCCCTGGTCCGGCTGCGAAAGGCAGTCGTGTTCGACCGTCTGCTCGCACGGCTCGCGATCGCTGCGCCAGACCGCTGGGTTCTCAAGGGAGCCTTGGCGCTCGACTTCCGCTTGGG
>Ga0307372_10007830_pt1 | contig 15189 bp, 13 predicted proteins | sample OX1MG_FD_202533 | JGI IMG/M metagenome (GOLD analysis project Ga0307372, IMG submission 202533) | Soil microbial communities from Risofladan, Vaasa, Finland - OX-1 | ecosystem: Environmental > Terrestrial > Soil > Coastal area > Acid sulfate soil | place: Finland: Risofladan, Vaasa | collected... | reverse complement strand
GGCCGGTGTCGACGTGGAGGTTTGCGGCGGTGCGGAGGTCGGCGGTGCCGTCGACGCGGGTGCCGAGGTGGTCGGAGTGGTCGTGGTGGTCGGTCCCGGGGCGAAGTCCTTGGCCGCTGGGGCCTGTCCCAACAACGCCGCCAGCATGGCCGGGTCGTTGCCGTCCATGCCCAAGGCCCATATCCCCATGCCGCGGACATGGAACGCGTTGGCCAACTGCGCCTTCAAGGCCAGCGAAGTCGGATCGTCGAAATAGGTCTGGTGCCATTGGCTCCCCACCGTGTACGACGTCCACGCCGTCTGGGTGGACGGGTCCCAGAAGGTCGGGGTGTTCCCCGAAGCAATGACCCCGTAGCTGAGCGGTGTGTCCGAACCCGTGGACCGCGCCCCATGAGTCCCGTCAGTGGTCGGCCAGTCATACCCGTAGTAGGGCACCCCGAGAATGACCTTGGCCGCGGGCACCACAGCGGTGAACTGTTGCAGGGCTTCGGTGTCGTTGTACCCGCCGCCCACCAACGGCGCGGTGGCGCTCGGGGTCACCGGGTCGTTCATGTCGTAGGCCATCACGAAGAACCCGTCGAGGGCGGGGGCCAACGCCGCGACGTTGTAGAAGCCCGCCGAATCGCTCGCCGCACTGGCGTAGACGGCCATGGTGTTCTGCCAATGGGGGTTGGCGGCATGAAGCGCATTGGACACCTGGGTGATGAGGTTGGTCAGCCCGACACGGTCTTCGCTTCCCACGCCCTCGAAGTCGAAGTTCACCCCGTCGAGGTTCTTGGCCGTCACCGCGGCGATCAACGCGGACGAGAGCCGGCCCGGCGCCGCCGGATCCGAAGTGATCTTGTCCAGCGACTGCTGGTCGAAGTCGGTCACCGTCAACACCACCCGATCGCCGGCCGCGTGCGAGCGGGTCACCAGGTTGGCCAGATCCTGACTCTCGTAGCCGTTCCAGCCGGATCCGCTCTGGTCGAGGGTGCCGTCAGCATTGGCGTCGACACTGAAATACGCCAGGGTCGTCAGGTTCTTCACGTCGAAGCCATTCGATTCGGGAAGCGTCCAGTACGGCGCGTAACCGAAGATCTCATGAGATTGAAGCGGGGGGGATCCGGCCAGCGAGGGCGGAGCCGGCGCCGGTGCCGATGACGCCGCGGGAAGGGGTGGCACTTTGGGCGCATCGGACGCTTGGAGAACGTTCCCCAGCGCGGTCGGGGGGCGGTGGGTACCGGGCTGCGCCGAACGATGGTGGGGGGCGCCCCCCGACGCGGTGATGGCAAACGACCCGGTTGCCACCACCGCGGCCAGGACCACCACCACCAGTCCGACGGCTGCCGTCCGGACACGTCGTTGGCGGGATGCCCGCTCCGATTCTGCAGGCCCGGCTGGGCGGTGTGCCGACCCGCGCAGCGTCCGGGATGCCAACCAGGCCGCAGTCGCCACGTATGCGCTGACCACGAACCCCTGGGACGGGATTCGTGGTGCGACCAGCTTCGGGGCCGGGGACCGACCGGCCTCGGCACTCCGGAGACCGGCCGCCCATTGCTTCGACCAGGCGCCAACCCCCTTGAAGAAGTCGACCAGGTCGGGAGCCGGGACGAGAAAACGTCGGACCTGCGGGACAGCGGCACGACCGGGATCGCCCACTACGATCTCGAGAATCTGGCCGGTGGCGCCGTCCGCGGTGGTGACCCACTGATCAGCCGAGAATCCCAGGAGGAGGGACCACGGGACCAGCGTGGGGATGACCGCCCCGCTGCCGGCCGAAGGTCCAATGGTCATACCCGCCGACGCCAGCCGAATGTCGAAATGGGCATGCGGCGTCGGCGCCCAGGGGTCGGTTACCTCCCGGGCCGCAACCAATGTCACCGCCGCTGGTGGTGCCTGGCTCGCCGTTCGGAAGGGTCGTTTCATCGTGTCCCGGTCTGTCGAGCGATGCTCCGGATCTGTGACGCGGATGCATCAGCGGACGCAACAGTTGTGGTGACGCTATCACTCACTGCTGTTTTTCCGGGTCCACCAGGGGATGAACGCATCCCCGCCCACGACCTGGTCAGACAGCCACTGGCCTGTGCCTCAGGCGGCCTTGACCGCGGCCACCAACTTGGTCAGCGAGTCCTTGGCGTCCCCGAACAGCATGGTGGTCTTGGGGTCGAAGAGCAGCTCGTTGTCGATGCCGGCGAAGCCCGGTCGCATCGACCGCTTCAAGAAGATGATGTTCTTGGCCAGGTCGGCGTGGATGATGGGCATGCCGTAGATGGGGCTCCCCGGGGTGTTCTGGGCCGCCGGGTTCACCGTGTCGTTGGCCCCGACCACCAGGGCGACGTCGGCGTCGGCCAGCTCGGGGTTCGCCTCGTCCATCTCCTTCAGCTCGTCATAGGGCACGTTGGCTTCGGCCAGCAGCACGTTCATGTGTCCGGGCATGCGCCCGGCCACCGGATGGATGGCGTAGAAGACCTCGACCCCCCGCGCCATCAGCAGGTCGGCGAGTTCCCGGGCGGCGTGCTGCGCCTGGGCGACAGCCAACCCGTAGCCGGGGATGATGACGACCTTTCGGGCGTAGGCCATCAGCACCCCGAGGTCCTCGGCGGTGCCGGTCTTGACCGGTCGGGCATCGGCGCCGGTCCCATCAGCCCCGCCGGTGGCGGTGATGACCGAGCCGAAGGCGCTGAAGAGGATATTGATCAGCGAGCGACCCATGGCCTTGCTCATCATCCGGGTGAGCAGGGTTCCCGACGCGCCGACCAGGGTGCCGGCGATGATGAGCAAATTGTTGTGAAGGGTGAACCCGGATGCGGCCACGGCCAAACCGGTGAACGAGTTCAACAACGAGATGAGGACCGGAACGTCGGCGCCGCCGATGGGCAGCACGAAGATCACTCCGAGCACCAGGGCCAGCACGGCCAGGATGACCAGCACCGCGACATTGGCGGTCACGGCCACGGTAACCACCAGACCGAGGATCGCCACCCCGACGATCCCGTTGATCACCTGTTGGCCCGGGTAGGTGACCGGGCGCCCGGGCATCAGTTCCTGGAGCTTGGCGAAGGCGATGGCGCTTCCGGAGAAGGAGACGGAGCCGATCAGCACCCCGAGGACCACTTCGATGATCTCGTAGACAGCCGGCGAACCGGCCACCCCGCCTCTCGTTGAGGTGAGCACCAAGAAGGCGGTCATGGAGACCAGTGCCGCGGCGCCACCACCCACACCGTTGAAGATGGCGACCATCTGGGGCATGGCGGTCATCTTCACCATGCGGGCCGCCGGAACCGCCACCGCGGTTCCGATGACCATGGCCACCACCATGAGGACCAGGTGGCTGCCGGCGTGCCGCACCGACGGGATGGAGAAGGTCATGGCGATGGCCAGGAGGGCCGCCCCGGCGCCGAGCAGGTTGCCCTGCCGGGCGAACTTCGGCGAGCTCAAGCCCTTGAGGGCCAAGATGAAGCCGATGGCGGCCAGGAGGTAGACCAGGTCAATCCAGGTGAACAGGGTCATGGTGTGGATCCGCCCTCGTCCGGACCCTCGGTGGGCGCCTTGGACCGCCGGTCGGAGGGCTTGGCCTTGAACATCTCGAGCATGCGGTCGGTGACCACGAATCCGCCCACCACGTTGAGGGTGGCCAGCAACACGGCGAAGAAACCCAGGACGACCTGGGCGGTCCCCTGGGCTTCACCCAGAATCGCCATGGTTCCCACCAGGATGATCCCGTGGATGGCGTTGCTCCCCGACATCAGCGGAGTGTGGAGGATGCTCGGGACCTTGGACACCACCTCGTTGCCGACAAAGATCGCCAGCACGAAGATGGTCAGAAGTTCGATGATGCCGACGCTGCCGATGCTCATGACGTCTCCTCCTTCTTCTCATCGGTCGGGTCGACCGGGGTCGATTCGACCGCGGCGGCCGGAGCTGGCGTGCCTACCGGTTCGGGGGCTGGCAGGCCGAGGGCTTCGGCGGTCGCGGCATGGACCACCGTCCCGGCCTTCACCACACAGGTGCCGGCCACGATCTCGTCGTCGAAGTCCGGGGCCAGCTCGCCGTCCTTCACCACCAGGGCCAGGAAATTGGCGATGTTGCGTGCATAGAGGAAGCTGGCGTGGGTCGGCATCGATGCCGGTGGATTGGACATCCCGACGACGGTGACGCCATGGGCGAGAATGTCTTCACCGGCGACCGACAGTTCACAGTTGCCGCCGGAGTCTGCCGCCATGTCGATGATGACGGCCCCCTCGGACATCCCTTCGACCATGGACTCGGTCACCAGCACCGGGGCCTTGCGGCCCGGGATCTGCGCGGTGGTGATCACCACGTCGGCGGCGGCCACCTCGGCGGCCAGCAATTCCTGCTGCTTGGCCAGGTACTCGGCCGACTGTTCCTTGGCGTAACCGCCGGCTCCCTCCTGGGTCTCGAGATCGAGCTCGACGAACTGGGCACCCAAACTCTTGACCTCGTCCTTGGCTGCGGCCCGAACGTCATAGGCCCGCACCACCGCCCCCAGCCGCCGGGCGGTGGCGATGGCCTGGAGCCCGGCGACACCCGCCCCCATGACCAGGACCTTGGCCGGCGGCACGGTGCCGGCCGCGGTCATGAACATCGGGAAGAACTTGGCCAGATGCTCGGCGGCGCTGAGCCCGGCCCGGTAGCCGGACACGGTGGCCTGGGAGGAGAGGGCGTCCATCGACTGGGCCCGGCTGATCCGGGGCAGCAGATCGAGGCTGTAGACGGTGGCGCCTTTCGCGGCCAGAGCCTTGACGACGTCGGCCGATGCCACCGGTTGCAGCATGCTGATCACCGACACCCCATCGGGGAGCTGGGCTGCCTCTTCGGGGGTCGGCGGCTGCACCCTGGCCACCATGGCGGCACCGGCCAGGGCGGCGGCCGCGTCGGCGACCACGGTGGCGCCAGCCTGTCGATAGGCATCGTCGGTGAACCGGGCGGCACTGCCGGCACCGGACTGCAGGACGACGTCGATCCCCGAGCCGGCCAGTTTCGCCGCCACCTCGGGAACCACCGCCACCCGCGCCTCACCCGGGAGGGACTCTTGAATCACGGCGAGTTTCACGGCCCGTTGTCTACAGGCAAATCGCCCTCCCCGACCACTCGACCCGCCTCGGGGGCCGGCCGGGAAGCCCCGCCCGGCTCCACGTTGGGGGTGGCGGCGGTGTCTCGGGACGGCCACGCAGCGTGACCGACCGAGTCATGACGCGTCGCCACGGGCAGCTGCCAAGAAAGCCGGCCTCTCGCCCCCACCATGAGCCACCAGGTTGGCTCCCGATACATAGCCGGCGAGGGACGGGGACGAGAGAAACAGACACAGATCGGCGAGGTCCCTCGGCGTGGCGAACCGGCCCAGAGGCACGGTGGCCGCCACCGCGGCCATCCCCTCCTCCCCTCCGTAGTGGTCCAGGCCCCCTTCGGTGGCGACCATGCCGGCGCTCACGCAGTTCACCCGCACTTTCGGCGACCACTCGATGGCCAGGGACTGGGTCAGGTTGATCAACCCGGCCTTGGCCGCCCCGTAGGCCGCCGTCCCCGGGGACGGACGGGTCCCGCTGACCGAACCGATGTTGACGATCGACCCGCCCTCCGCCTGTCCCTGCATCACCGCATTGGCCGCCTGGGCGCAGTAGAAGGGGGCTAGCAAATTGAGGGTGACGATCGAAGCGACAAAGCGAGGGGACACCGTGGCCGCGTCTCCCTCGGGTGACCCTCCGACGTTGTTGACCAGCACGTCCAGCCGCCCGAAGCGCTGCTTGGCCTGGTTCATGACCGACGCCGCCTGCTCCGGATCGCGGACGTCAGCCACGACGTAGACGGCGCGCCGCAGCGCGCCGTCGGCATCATCGGCGGTCGGGAGCTCATCATCGGTCTTCTCGGATCGACCGCACACCACCACGTCGGCGCCGGCAGCCAGAAACCCTTCGGCGATGCCACGCCCGATCCCCCGCGCTCCCCCGGTGACGACCGCCACCTGACCCGCGAAATCGAAGCGCATCGCCGGGCGGGGGTTCTCTGGTGTCACCACTGCTGCCTCCTGGTCTCCGACTGGTACTGTCCTATTCTGACGGTGTATCAGATCACGCTGCGTGAGAACCGGTGCCCGAACCTCAACCGGACGGCACCTGCCTGCCTCTGACCCGAAAACCGACCGACTCGGAGTTTTCCATGCCCATCGAGACCTATCAGAAACTGCCCGGCATCGCCGAGGTGGTCATCGACCATCCGCCGGTCAATGCGCTCGACGTGGCCGGATGGTTCGCCCTGGCCGACGCGGTGGTGACGGCCGGACGGGTGGCCGACAATCGGGTGGTGATCGTGCGGGCGGAGGGACGCGGTTTTTGCGCCGGGGTCGACATCAAGGAGATCCAATCCAAGGGCGACGAGGCGCTGATCGGAGCCAACCGAGGTTGCTACGCGGCGTTCGCCGCCATGTACGAGTGTGAGATCCCGGTGATCGCCGCCGTTCACGGGTTCTGTCTCGGTGGCGGGGTGGGCATCGCCGGGAACTCGGACATCATCGTGGCCTCGGACGATGCCACCTTCGGACTCCCCGAAGTCGACCGCGGCGCTCTCGGGGCCGCCACCCACCTGTCCCGGCTGGTCCCCCAGCACCGGATGCGATCGATGGTCTACACCGCCCAGGTGGCCACCGCGGCCGAGCTCCATCACTACGGTTCGGTCCTGCGGGTGGTGCCACCAACCGAGCTCCTGGACGCCGCCTATGAGGTGGCCGCCGATATCGCCGCCAAGAGCCCGACCATCCTGCGGCGGGCCAAGGAGTCGCTGAACGGCATCGATCCGGTGGACGTCAAACGCAGCTACCGCCTCGAGCAGGGGTTCACCTACGAGCTCCATGTCGCCGGGGTGGCCAACGAGCAACGGGCGGCCTTCGTCGAGAAGCGCGACGCCGACACCTCGAAGTAGCGAGCGGACGGACAGGGACGAGGACAGTGGCCGACAAACGACTCTCACTCGACGAGCTCATCGGCGAGCTCCGCAGTGGCATGACCATCGGTATCGGGGGGTGGGGGTCCCGGCGCAAGCCGATGGCGGCGGTACGGGCCATCCTCCGTTCGGACCTCACCGATCTGACGGTGGTGTCCTACGGGGGTCCGGACATCGGCCTTCTGTGCGCGGCGGGCAAGGTGAGAAAAGCGGTGTTCGCCTTCGTCACCCTCGACTCGATACCCACCGATCCCCACTTTCGGGCCGCCCGCCAGGCCGGCGCTGTCGAGACCATGGAGGTCGACGAGGGGATGTTCTACCTGGGCCTGCTGGCCGCTTCCCAGCGAATCCCGTTTCTTCCCACCCGGGCCGGCCTCGGCTCCGACGTCCTCACCCACAACCCGTCCCTCCGCACCATCACTTCCCCCTACGACGACGGCGAGGAGTTGGTGGCCATGCCCGCGCTGCCCCTCGACGCCGCGGTGATCCACGTGAACCGGGCTGACGCCGGGGGATCGGGGCAGATCCTGGGCCCCGACCCGTTCTTCGACGAGCTGTTCCTCGGGGCGGCTCAGCGCCGGTACGTCACCACCGAGCGGCTGGTCCCCACCGAGCAGTTCGCCTCCGAGGGGGCCATCCAGACCATGAGCATCAGCCGGCTCCTGACCGACGGGGTGGTCGAGACCCCAGGCGGAGCCCACTTCACCGCCTGTGTCCCCGACTATTCGCGGGACGAGGCATTTCAAAAGGCCTACGCATCGTCCGCCGGCGATGCAGACAGCTGGGCGGCGTTCAGCCGGCAGTACCTTGAACTCGACGAGGCCGGGTACCAGGCGGCCCGGATGGAGCCTGTCGCCACCCACACCGGGGGGGCGCGATGAACCCGGACACCGATGTGAGCCGGGCCGAGTTCTGCGCCATCGCCTGCGCCGAGGTGTTCCGGGGGGACGGCGAGGTAATGGCCAGCGCCTTCGGAACCGCTCCCGCCCTCGGTGCCCGGCTGGCCAAGCTGACCTTCGCCCCCGATCTGGTGCTCACCGACGGCGAGGCCGCCTTGATGGTCGGGGCGCCGGCCCTCGGCACCTCGGCGTCAGAGCTGATTCTCGAATCGCACATGCCCTACCGGAAAGTGTTCGACGTGGTGTGGTCGGGACGGCGCAACCTGATCATGATGGCCTCCCAGATCGACCGCACCGGCAATCAGAACATCAGCGCCATCGGGGAGTGGGCCAAGCCCAAGGTCCAGCTGATCGGGGTGCGCGGGGCTCCCGGGAACACCGTCAACCATCCGACCAGCTACTGGGTGCCGAACCACTCCACCCGATCCTTCGTGGAACAGGTCGATGTGGTGTCAGGCGTGGGGTACGCGCGAGCGGCCTCCGCCGGCCCACCGGCAAGCCGGTTCCACGAGATTCGGCGTGTGGTGTCCAACCTCGGCGTCTTCGACTTCGAGACACCCGAACACACCATGCGCCTGCGGTCGGTCCACCCCGGGGTGAGCGTGGACGAGATCGTGGAGGCCACCGGGTTCAGCCTGACGATCCCCGACGAGGTCCCCGAAACCCGGTTGCCGACCCCCGAGGAGTTGAGCCTGCTCCGCGATGTGCTCGACCCGTTGGGCCTCCGGGATCGAGAGGTGAAGTCGTGACCGGAACCGGGGGCCGGGTGCACCCGGCGCTGCACACCCGATTCTGCGAGATGGTAGGGGTCGAGCATCCGATCGTGCAGACCGGCATGGGCTGGGTGGCCGGTCCCCGGCTGGTGGCCGCCACCGCCGAGGCTGGTGGCCTGGGCATCCTGGCCTCGGCCACCATGACCTACGACGAATTGGTCAAGGCCATCGCCGAGGTGCGGGCTCGCACCGACAAGCCCTTCGGCGTCAACCTGCGCACCGACGTGGCCGATGTCGCCGACCGGGTGGCGCTGATGATCGAACACGGGGTGAGGGTGGCCAGCTTCGCCCAGGCGCCCAATCCGGACCTTGTGTCCCGGTGCCAGGAAGCGGGATTGGTGGTGATGCCCACCATCGGGGCCCGGCGCCACGCCGAGAAGGTGGCCGGGTGGGGAGTCGACGCGGTGATCGCCCAGGGCGGTGAGGGAGGCGGCCACACCGGCACCGTCCCCACCTCGCTGTTGACACCGGCGGTCGTGGACGCGGTGGGAGACAAGGTGGCGGTCATCGCCGCCGGCGGGTTCTTCGACGGCCGGGGGCTGGTGGCGGCCTTGGCCTACGGAGCCTCCGGCATCGCCATGGGCACCCGCTTCCTTCTGACTCAGGAGAGCCGAGTCCCCGACGCGGTCAAACAGGTGTATCTGGGGACGCCGGTCACCGGCACCGTGGTGTCGACCGCGGTGGACGGTGCACCCCAGCGGGTCATCCGCACCGAGTTCGTCGACCATCTGGAGAAGGCGAGTTGGCTGCGGAACCTGCCCCGGGCCCTGCTCAGCGCCCAGGACTTCAAGCGCGAGACCCACACGTCACTGGGTGCATTGTTGAAGGAGGGTCGGGCCATGAAGCACGGCAACGAGCTGTCGTGGCCCCAAGTGGTGATGGCGGCCAACGCGCCGATCATGACCAAGGCGGCGCTGGTGGACGGCCGTACCGACGTGGGGGTACTCCCTGCCGGCCAGGTGGTCGGCGAGATCACCGAGTTGCCGACGGTGGCCGAGCTGATCAACCGGGTGGTGACCGAGGCGACCGAAGTGCTGGACCGGTTCGGATCGGCGGCTGGACGGACCGCCTGAATCGGTCCGCTACGCCGTGGCGGGATGCCGGCCGGCTGCTCCCATCTCGAGCATCTGCCTTCGGGACCCGTGCTCCCCGGGCGGTCTGGCTCGCGCGCCTACCACTCTCGGTGGTGACGAACTCACCGGCGCCCTCGACCGCCGGATCGGGACTTCTGGCCCTGGTAAGCGGTGGCGTCCTCCATCAGCGTGGGACCAAGCAATGGAGAAGCCGGTCGTCACCTGTGGCGGGCTGCCGAGAGGAGATTCATGAACACCACATCCCTGGATTGCTGCGGCCGATATCCGGAGGGTGGCTCCGTACCGAGCATCCCGGAATTGGCCGATCGCGCGGACCATAATGGCGGTGGGCGACAGAAGACGTCGCCGGTGCCCATGGGGCCTGGCATCCATCCAACGTCTCGCCCCAGGGGGTAGCGCACGGTGTCGACCTTGCCAGCAATGATGCATCAGCTGTTCGGGAGCCTGATCAACCTGAACCATCCGGGCCACTACGTCCACTGGGGATTCATCCAGATCTCGGTGGCCAACCTGATCCTCATCGGGTTGATGGTGGTTGTCTTCTTTGCCGCCATCCTCATTCCGTTCCGGCGGCACGGGGGCCGAGGGTGATGCCCGCGGACACCGAGGTCGCAGCAGACAGTGCCGCCGACCTGCCCGAGGACGCTGACCAACTGACGGCGAAATTGCGCCATGCTGCGGTCGCCGCTTTGCCACCCGGGCGCCTGATGCCCGACCGCCAGCCCGCCTATGTGGCCTCGTGGATCTACGTGTTCGGCGTCCTCACCCTGTCGGCGTTGGCGGTGGTCATCGTCACCGGACTGGTGTTGGCCATCTTTGGGCCGTCGTGGTGGCATGTGTCGACAGTCGGGCTGTTCGTGAACTCCCTTCACCTGTGGAGCGTGGAGGTGTTCTTCTTTGCCATGGTGGTTCATCTCTGGGGCAAGTTCTTCATGGCGGCATGGCGGGGCCGCCGGCGTGCGACGTGGATAACCGGAGTGGTGTCCTTCGTCGTATCAATCGGTGCCGCCTTCACGGGTTACCTCTCCCAGCAGAATTTCGACTCCCAGTGGATCGCCACCCAGGCGAAAGACGGGATCAACTCAACGGGAGCCGGCGCCATCTTCAACGTCACCAACTTCGGCCAGATGTTGATGTGGCACATCATCCTCCTGCCCTTGGTGGTCGTGCTCCTGGTGGGCCTCCACGTGCTACTGGTTCGGCTGCGTGGTGTGGTGCCGCCGTTTGCCCCACCCAAGGGTTCAACCATCGAGACCGAGACGGTTCCATCGCACGAAGAGATCCCAACCGGGGACCGGCCATGACCGCATCCCCGAAACCCACCATCGGACTCCTCCGGGATCGACGCTTCAAGCCGGATCGCGACGTCGAGGAGTGGCACGGGAAGTACCTCCCCTATGACCTGGTGAAGGAATTCCTCATCGCCTTGGCGGTGGTCGTGCTGCTGGTCGTGGGGCTGACGGTGGTCTTCTCCTCTCCCGACGACCAGCCGGTGACCGTGCGTTCGTGGTCGACGGCCCAACCGGTTGACTTCGCCCAGACCGCCATCACCGAGCTCGACGGCTCCAGTGGCACCGCCGGCTACGGGCCGCCGTACAACCAAACCCCGGATGCGAGCCAATCGATCGGCCCCTTCTCGCCCGAGAGTTGGTTCGGTGTCCATCACCCGATCGATAGCGCCAACGACTACGTCGTCGCCCCACTCCTGACGCTCCCCAACCAACCGGGTCTGGACGCGGCCATTTCCACCTACACCTCCGCGCCGGCCACCCAGCAGGCGAGCTGGACGGCCGCCTACGAGAAGGCGGTGGCCGACGCCACCTTCACCCGTGGAGCGCTCCAGGTCCCGTCCGGCCGATATGGGCCGGTCGCCCCGATGATCAGCGCGCTCACCTCGATGGCTCGAAGCGGTGCGCTGGACGGAGCATTGATCAGTTCACGCCAGTTCTACGGGACCGACTACACCAAACCGCTTTTGTTCATGGCCGACGGCACCTACCTGGCCAACCTTGGTCAGGCTCAGCATCTCCAAGGGCCCCAATGGGGGATGATGAACGAGACGGGGAACTACCCCGGGCAGGCGTGGCTCTGGTTGTACACCATGTGGTACCAGGTCCCCCCGATGAAGACCTCATCCAACGCCGACCTCCAGGTCTGGGCCATCATGATGGTCCTGACCCTGCTGTTGGCCTTGGTCCCCTTCATCCCGGGACTGCGTTCCATCCCCCGATGGACCCGCGTCTACCGAATCATCTGGCGTCGCCACTACCGGGACCTGAACGAAGAGGTCGACAACACCGGGCCGTCGCCGCCGGCTGCTGCCGAGAGCTGAACGGCCGGACCGGCCGGACCGGCCGGGTAGCCGAGGGTTACCGACCGGGACTCGGGTCGGATGCCTGCATCTGTTCGAGGAGTTCCTGCGTCTCGACCAGCGAGGCGGTGATGATCTGCTTGGCGACTTCGAGAAGATCGAAGAGCATCGGCTCGCCAACCGAGTAGTAGACGTTCGCCCCGACCTTCCGAGCTTGGATCAAGTTCGCTCGACGCATCAGGCCGAGTTGTTGGGAGAGGTGCGATGCCTCGAGGCCGACTTCGGGGAGGAGTTCGCTGACCGGGCGCTCGCCGTCTCGGAGGACTTCGAGGATACGGATCCGCGCCGGGTGTCCGAGGGTCTTGAAAAAGTCGGCCTTCACTCGGTAAATGGGAGTCGTCATACCTGTGGGAGCTCCTCGCGCTGACACGGCCCACCAATTGTGAGCGATGGACGGTGGGACATTGGATAGCTGTCGCGCCAGAGCCGGGCTTCGGGCCTTGACGCTCCATGGATTGATGAATCTGGCAATTGGATAGCGGCCGGCGGCATCAGAGATCGTTACCGGCGTAGGAGAGGTTGAAGCTCTTATTGGCCAGCGGGAAGTCGGGGACGATCGTGTCGGACAGGGACACGGGCAGGGCGGGCCAGTTGAGGAACGAGGGGTCGACGACCTTGACCCGGGAAAGCCGCCCCTGGGTATCGAGCTCGACCCGATGAACGACGGCGCCTCGCCAGCCCTCGGCGATCCCGACCCCCCCATCGGGCCGGACCGGCGCCGTCGAGCCCACCGGCGACACCACCGCGTCGAGGGCGTCGGCCCGATCAATAAGGAGGGCAAGGAGTGATAGAGATGCCCGCGCCTCGTCGACGCGGACCGCGTAACGAGCCAGTACATCGCCACCCGGGTGCAGCGCTGGGGAGAAGCCATCCGGCAGGTCGACGAAGGGATGAGCCAGACGGGCATCGAAAGCCAGACCAGAGGCGCGGCCCACAGGGCCGACCACCCCGAGGTCACGGGCGTGGGACCCGTCGAGCGTCGCGGTCCCGGTGAACCGCTCCATGACGAGGGAATTCGACTCGGTGAGCTCCACCAGTTCCTCGAACCGCTGTCCGACCTCAGCCAACTCGGCCGTCGTCGGCAGGCCGCGGACCCGGGCGCCCCCCGGAACCACACCGCCCCGCAACAGGCGATGCCCGGTGACCGTGCCGTTCAGCTGTAACAGCTCTTCGCGGAGAGTGAGGGCCCAGGCCTGGGCGAGCCCGAATCCGACATCGTTACAGAGCGCGCCGATATCGGCGACGTGGTTGTAGAGCCGTTCGAGCTCCAACAGCACGCCGCGTAGGACCTGGGCACCGTCGGGTACCTGCACCTGGAGGGCGTCCTCTACTGCCTGGCAGTACGCGAGCGCGTGACCGACCGCGGTGTCCCCGGAGATCCGCTCGGCGATCTCGAGCCCGGCGTCGACGTCCCTGCCCTCGAAGAGCCGCTCGATCCCTTTGTGGAGAAACCAGAGCCGGGCCTTCATGCGGAGGATGGTTTCGCCGACGACCCAGAAACGGAAGTGTCCTGGCTCGATGAGCCCGGCATGTACGGGTCCGACCGGGATCTCGTAGACACCGGTGCCCTCCACCGGCACGAAGGGGAACGATCCGGCGTCGTCCACCATCTCGGGCGGCTGGCCCGACCCGTGGCGCATCGGGTGCCAGCCATCCGGCCAGTGTTGGTGGAGCACCAGGCGACGGGGCTGAGGATGGCCGACGGGCGCGATGCCGAAGAGGTCAGCCAGCTCTCGCTCGAACCGACTGGCTGGAAACGACAGGGGCGCCAACGTCGGCACCTCCGGGCGGGACCGATCAACCGGGACGCGAAGCTCGATCCGGGTATCGGGTGGTCCGGCGGTGAAGAGGTAGACGACCCGCATCGACGTCCCGTCATCGTGGCCCGAGACCAGCGCCAACCGCATCCCTTCACTGAAGAGAGAGCCTGCCACCTCGACCAGATCAGCCGCCTGGACGGTCCCGGCCCGTCGATGATGGCCTGCGGGGTGGAAGGCCACCGACAGAGTGTCGGGCAGCCTCATGACGTCACCACATGAGCTGCAGCCTGGAGCAGGCTCGCCAGCGGCCAGGCAAAGACCCCGATGAGACCGCAGACCACGAGGCCACCGACCAGCGGCGCCGCGACCCAGCGGGGTGGCGGAGCCAGCGGCTCGGAGGCCGACGACGGACCGAGGAGCATGTGGCGGGCGTGCCCGACGACGGCGACGAAGATGACGACCATGGCGACAATGGCGACGATCGCCGCCCACCCCAATCCGACTTGGAATTCGGCGCGGGCCATCAACAGTTCACTCGAGAAGAGGCTGAACGGTGGGAGTCCGAGCAAGGCCACCAACCCGACGCCGAACACGCCACCGAGGGCGGGGCGACGGGCAAGCAGGGTTCGGACGCCGTCGATCTGACTCGTTCCCTCGGCGGCCATGATCTCTCCGGAGGTGAGAAACAGCACGCTCTTGGCCAGGCCATGGCCGAGGATGTGCAGTAACACCGCGGCGATGGCGAGCGGGATCCCCGCCGCGGCACCGAGGGCGATGAGACCCATGTGCTCGATGCTGTGATAGGCGAGCATTCGCTTGTAGTCGCGCTGGGTGAGCAGCAGGGATGCCGCGACCGCGAGGGAGAGCAGCGCCACGCCGACGAGCAGGGCCCGGGAGAATTGGGGCCCGAGGGCGAGGTCGGTGACCGCCTTGAAGCGGAGGATCGCGTAGAAGGCCACGGTGAGCAAGACACCGGACATGAGGGCGGAGATCGGGGCGGGCGCCTGGCTGTGGGCGTCAGGGAGCCAACTGTGCATCGGAGCCAGGCCAACCTTGGTGCCGTAGCCGAGGACGAGGAGTGCGAAGCCGAGTCGCAGCACCGAAGGATCGAGGTGCCGGGCGTTGGCCATCAGCGACGTCCAGTCGAGGGCGCCGGCCGAATGTCCCCCGGCGTGGAGGGCCGCCAAGTAGACGAGCACCGTGCCCAGGAAGGCCAGGGCAATCCCGACCGAGCAGATCACGATGTACTTCCATGAGGCTTCCAGCGCGCCCTTGGTCCGGCGGTGTCCCACCAGGAACGTGGTGACGACGGTGGTCGCCTCGACCGACACCCAGAGCACGCCGACGTTGGCG
>Ga0307372_10007829_pt1 | contig 15189 bp, 13 predicted proteins | sample OX1MG_FD_202533 | JGI IMG/M metagenome (GOLD analysis project Ga0307372, IMG submission 202533) | Soil microbial communities from Risofladan, Vaasa, Finland - OX-1 | ecosystem: Environmental > Terrestrial > Soil > Coastal area > Acid sulfate soil | place: Finland: Risofladan, Vaasa | collected... | reverse complement strand
CGCCTGTCCCCCAGCGTGGGGCCGCAGGATGTTGGGCAGGCGCACTTCGACGGCCAAGAGAGGGACTCCTGAGGTGAGCGGGGCAGGACCCCGGCGGAAATCTGACTGGGACGGTAGGGATTCTACCTACTGTCCAGAACCACCTGCTCCTCCCGGATCTTCCCGTCGATGATCCGATAGGACCTCACCACCGGAGCGATGTCCCGGAGGGAGACCAGGACGTAGTGCCAGTCCGGATCGGGGGCCTGGGCGACGTCGGTCGGGGAGGGATAGGCATCGGTGTGGGTGTGGGAGTGGAAGACGCCCAGGATGGTGAGGCCCCGGGCTTCGGCGTCACGATCAGCCGCCAGGTAGGCCTTGGGATCGACCGTGTAGATGCGGGCCGAGCGGGCCAGGTTGGCCGTCGGATAACAGAGCGAGGCCTGGGCGGTCCTCGGGTCGCCTCCGAGCAAGCCGCAACCCTCTTCGTGGAGGCCGTCGTAGCAGTGCCCGACCATCTGGAGGTAGACCTGGCGGGAGAGGCGGAGTCCGTCGGCCATGGGCCGGTCAAACTAACCGGCGCCGCAGGCGCGCCCCGTAATCTGGGGGAATGTCACCGAAGGGTCGGACCCGGACCACCGGCGCCAAGACCGACCCCAACAACCGCTCGGTGTCCCAGAACCGCCGGGCCCGTCACGACTACGAGATCATCGACACCTACGAGGCCGGCATCGCCCTGCAGGGCAGTGAGGTGAAGTCGCTCCGGGAGGGCAAGGTGGTGCTCCGCGACGCCTATGCCCGGGTGGACGATGGCGAAGTGTGGCTGCATGGAGTCCACGTGCCTCCCTACCTGCGGGCCCAGGGTTTCGGCGCCCATGACCCGGACCGGTCCCGCAAGCTCTTGCTGCACCGTCGGGAGATCGAGGAGATGGCCGGACGGGTGGCCCAGCAGCACCTCACGCTGGTGCCGCTGTCGCTGTATTTCAAAGAGGGGCGGGCCAAGGTCGAACTAGCCGTGGCCAAGGGCCGCAAGACCTATGACAAGCGGGCCGCAATAGCTGAGCGGGATTCGGACCGGGAGGCGGCCCGGGAGTTCCGCCAGGGCCAACGGGGCCGCCCGCCGGGCTGAGGCGGGGCGGCCGGGGACCTCTGCTCGCCTTGTGACCCGGCCGAAGAGACCGCGCGCCGATCCCGGCACGGACGGCGGTGACCCAATAGCCTGAGCCGGCGAGGAGGTCCAGATCATGACCACAACGGGGCAAAGCAGTGGGCGGCGGAACGCCACTACAGGTCGGAGGAGGGCGGCGGTTGGGGCCGCGGTGATGGCTGCCCTGGCCTTGGGGGTGGCCGCTTGCGGTTCGAACACCAAATCCTCCACGTCGGGGGCCAAAGCGTCCAACGGCGCTACCGTGATCCTCGGGACCACTGACAAGATCGTCTCCGCCGACCCGGCCGGGGCCTACGACCTGCCCTCCTGGACCCTCATCTACAACGTCTACCAGACCCTGCTGCAGGTACAGCCGGGCACCACGGCCATATCTCCCGAGGCGGCTTCGTGCGCCTGGCAAGGGACCGTCACCTACGTCTGCACCATGAAGGCCAACCAGCGCTTCTCCAACGGAGACGCTCTCACCGCCGCCGACGCCGCCTTCTCCTTCCAGCGGGTCCTTACCATCAAGGATCCCAACGGCCCGTCCAGCCTGCTGGCGCCGATCAAGACGGTGACGGCGTCGGGCACCCAGGTCATCTTCAACCTGACCGCGGCCGACTCGACCTGGCCATATGTGCTGACCACCGCGGCCGGCGCCCTGGTGGACCAGAAGGTGTTCCCGCCCAACAAGCTCGAGCCCGACGCCCAGGTCATCGGCTCTGGCCCCTACGAGCTCAAGTCCTATACACCGGCCCAGCTGGCGCAGTTCGTGCCCAACCCTCACTATGGCGGCTCCGACGTGCTCCATAACAAGGGCTTCATCGTCCGCTATGAGCAGGACGCCTCCACCCTGGTATCCGACGCTCAGAGCGACGCCGTCGACATCGCCTATCGGGACCTGACCCCGACCGAGCTGACTGCTCTCTCCCACAGCCGCAATATCACGCTGGCCTCCGGTAAGGGCATCGAGATCCGCTACCTCACCTTCAACCTCAATCTCATGCCCGGGACCAGCCCCGCCCAGAAGCTGGCCGTCCGCCAGGCGGTTGCCTATCTGGTCAATCGGTCCAGCATCGCCACCAACGTTTACCAGGGGACGGTCAAGCCCCTGTACTCCCTCATTCCCTCCGCTCTGCAGGGCGCCACCAACGCCTACGAGACCGCCTACGGGGCCAGCCCCGACCTGACCAAGGCCAAGGCGGCCCTGACCGCAGCCGGGGTCACGACGCCGGTCAAGTTCACCCTCTGGTACAACACCAACCACTATCAGGACACCGACCTGGCCACCGAGCTCCAGCGCGAGCTCAACGGATCCGGCCTGTTCACCGTTTCCCTGCAGACGGCGGAGTGGACCACCTACAGCAATGCCGCTCTGACCGACCAGTACGGGGTGTTCCTGTTCGGCTGGTTCCCCGACTACCCGGATGCCGATGACTACACCAGCCCGTTCGTGGAGTGCAGCACCGACTTCCTCAACGACCACTTCTGCAACCAGCAGATCAACACCCTGATCAGCCAGGAGCAGTCCACCACGGCCCAGGCCACCAGGAACACGGCCTTCGCCCAGATCCAGACCCTCACCGCCCAGGGTGTCCCGGTGATACCTCTCTGGCAGGGTGGTCAGGTGGCCGCCGTGCACTCCGGGGTATCCGGCGTTCAGTCCACCCTGGATCCCTCCTACACCTTCCGGTTCTGGCTGGTAGGCAAGTCCTGAGTCGGCCGTCCCGGAAGGGGCCGTCGACTCCGCCCGCATCTCTACCGCCTGCCGTCTTGGACGGCGGGCGCCCCAACCGCTGATGCGGACCTGTGGCTGCTAACGGCTCGCTCCGGCGTTACCTGTTGACGCGCCTGGCGTTGGTGCTACCCATGGTCCTCATCCTGTTGACCATGGTGTTCGTGCTGATGCGGGTGGCCCCGGGCAACCCGATCCAGGCCGCCCTCGGCGGACACCTCTCCCATGCCCAACTGTTGGTCCGGGAGCGGGCCGCCGGATACGACAAGCCTCTGCTGGTCCAGTACGGGGAGTACCTCCGCCAGGTCTTCACCGGCAGATTCGGAACCACCCTGACCGATAACCGTCCGGTCTCCCAGGTCATCGCCCAGAACGGCGCCGCCACCCTCGAGCTCTCGACTACGGCCATGTTGGTGGCCATCCTGGTCGGCCTGCCCCTCGGGATGCTGGCCGGACGGTTGCGCGATACCTGGGTTGACACCGCCAGCCGCCTGTTCGGAATCGTCATCTACGCCGCCCCGGTCTTCTTCCTGGGCCTACTGGCCCAGCTGCTGTTCGGCCACATCCTGGGGCTGCTGCCGACTTCGGGTCAGGCCAGCCCCCTGACCCAGCTCGACATCACGCCCCACACCAACATCCTGATCATCGACGCCGCCATCGACGGCCGTTGGGCCGACATACCCGACCTGCTCGCCCACCTCGTTCTCCCGGCCACCACCTTGGGTCTGGTCATAGCCGGGGTCATGGTTCGTCTGGTCCGGGTGAACGTGATCCAGGCGCTCAAGGGCGACTATGTCGAGGCGGCCCGGGCCCGCGGCCTGCGCGAGCGCCGGGTGGTCATCAGCCACGCGCTGCGCAACGCCCTCGTCCCCATCATCACCGTGACCGGCCTCCAGGCGGCGCTGCTCCTCTCCGGGGCGGTGCTGACCGAGGACACCTTCAACTGGCCCGGCATAGGCAACCAGTTGCTGCAGTACCTGGAGAACCGGGACTACATAGCCGTGCAGGGAATCATCACCATGTTCGCCCTGGTGGTGGTGGCCATCAGCCTGCTTATCGACTTCCTCAACGCCTGGGTCGACCCGAGGGTCCGATACTGATGGGGAGCCGATGACCCAGACCGGCACGCTGCCCGGAGCGTCCGCTCCCCTCGAACCGGCCATGGAGGACGACCCGACCCGGGGATCCTCATCGAGTCTCCGCCGACTGATGGGGCCGCTGGTGGCCGCACGCGGCCTGCCCCGGTGGCTGATCCTGACCGGGGCGGCCATAACCGGGCTGTTCGTCATCCTGGCTCTCTTCGCGCCCTGGCTGGCTCGCTACGGTTTCAACCAGTACACCGCCCACGGAGTCCGCTTCGCCCGGCAGGCGGCCCCGTCGGCGGCGCACTGGTTCGGCACCACCGTTCAGTCCGAGGATGTCTTCGCCCGCGTCATCTACGGCGCCCGCACATCCATCGAGGTGGTCGTCATCGCCCTGGCCTTCTCCCTGATCATCGGCGTTCCCCTCGGCTTGGTCTCCGGCTATTTCGGCGGAGCGCTGGATCGTGTGCTGGTCCTGATCAACGACTCCATCTTCGCCTTTCCCTATCTGTTGCTGGCCATCGTCATAGCCTTCTTGTTGCAGGGCTCGGTGGGCGGGGGAGTCTTCACCGCGGCCATCGCCATCACCGCCGTGTACATACCCCAGTACTTCAGAGTGGTGCGCAGCAGCGTGCTCTCGGTTCGGGAGGAGCCCTACGTGGAGGCGGCCCGGGCGCTGGGCGCCCGTCCTCGCACCGTTATCCGCCGTTACGTCTTCGCCAACGTGGTGCAGTCCGTCCCCGTGGTGGCCTCGCTCAACGCGGCCGACGCCATCCTGACCCTGGCCGGTCTTTCCTTCCTCGGCATCGGGATGGACCCTTCCGTGGCCGCCGAGTGGGGCTACGACGTGTCCCGGGGCGTGGCCGACGCCCAGGCCGGCTTCTGGTGGACGGGGCTCTTCCCCGGACTGGCCATCATCCTGCTGGTCACCGGCCTTACCCTGCTCGGGGAAGGGATCAACGACACCGTCAACCCGGTGCTGCGCCGACTCCAGACCCGACCGGTCGTACTGCCGGCCCGGCCGGAGGGGCCGGGGGGGCCGGCGCCCGGGTCGACGCGACCTACGGCGGTGTCGGCGCCGGAACCGCTGCTTTCCCTACGGGATCTGCGGGTCTGGTACGGAACCACCCGGGGACCGGTCCGGGCCGTGGACGGCGTGAGCCTGGACATCGGGCCGGGCGAGACCGTCGGCCTGGTTGGGGAGTCGGGCTGTGGCAAGTCCACCCTGGGCCGTGGCCTCATGGGCCTGCTGCCCACCGGAGCGGTGAGGGATGGGCAGGTTCTCTTCGACGGCCACGATCTGCTGATGAGCTCAGCGGCTGATCTCCGCCGGCTCCGGGGGCCATCCATCGGCATGATCTTCCAGGAACCCATGACCCGGCTGGATCCGCTGATGCGCATCTCGGAGCACTTCCGCGAGTTGCTGCGGACCCACCTACCCGGCATCAGCGACGATGCGATCCGCCAGCGGTCACTGACCACCCTGGGGAAGATGGGCATCCCTCCCACTCGCTTCGACCAGTACCCGCACGAGTTTTCCGGCGGGATGCGCCAGCGCATCATGATCGCCCTGGTCCTGGTGCTCGAGCCGAAACTGGTGATTGCCGATGAGCCCACCACCGCCCTCGACGTGCTGGTCGAGGCCCAGATCCTGGCCATCCTGGCCGACCTCAAGCGGGGCTTCGACGTCTCCGTGCTGCTGGTCACCCACAACCTCGCCATAGTGGCCGAGGCCTGCGACCGGGTGGCCGTCATGTACGCCGGGCGGATAGTCGAACAGGGCCCGGTCGGAGCCGTCTTCGCCCACCCCGACCACCCCTACACCCAGGAGCTGCTGGCTTCCACCATCTCCCTGGCCACCACCGAGCTGCATTTCATCCCGGGGGCTCCCCCGGACCTGGCCGCCCCGCCGAGCGGATGCCGGTTCCACCCCCGCTGCCCCCACGTCATGCCGATCTGCGTGTCCGATGCCCCCCCGACGGCCGGCGCCGCCGACCACCCGGTCGAGTGTTGGCTGGCGGTCCCCGGTCCCCGGGCCGGGTCGGAGCCCAGCCCCGCCGGACCAGCCTCATGAGCGCCGTACCCGTGACGGGTGAGGTCCTCCTGGAGGCCCAGGACCTCCAGGTCCACTTCGGCCTGCGGGGCGGATTCGCCCAGCGCCTGTTCGGCCGGCAGGCCGGCGCCGTCAAGGCCGTCGACGGCGTCAGCCTCCAACTCCACCGCGGGGAGGTGCTGGGCCTGGTGGGCGAATCGGGCAGTGGCAAGACCACCTTGGCCCGGGCCCTCCTGTCGCTGGTCCCGATAACCGGAGGCGAAGTGCGCCTGGGCGGACAGCTCATCTCCAACCTTTCCGAACGCGACTTCCGGCCCTACCGGCGCCAGCTGCAGATGGTCTTCCAGGATCCCCACGCATCGCTGAACCCTTCGATGCCGCTGGTCGACGCCGTCGGCCATCCGCTGCGCATCCACGGCATCACCCGCGACGCCCGACGGATCCGGGAGACGGTGGGTCAAGCTCTGGAGCGGGTGGGTCTGGCCCCGGCCGAGCGCTACCTGGACAAGTACCCGTCCGACCTCTCCGGCGGCCAGAAGCAGCGGGCGGTTCTGGCCCGAGCGATCATCCTCGACCCCGAGGTGGTGGTGGCCGATGAGCCGGTCTCCATGTTGGACATGAGCGTCAGGGCCCAGGTCCTCCAACTCATGCTGAATCTCAAGTCCCAGCTCGGCCTGACCTACCTCTACGTGACCCACGACCTGGCCACGGCTCGCCTGTTCTGCGACCGGATCGCCATCATGTACCTGGGCCGGATAGTCGAGACCGGTCCCACGGCTGCGGTCTTCGACCAGCCCCGTCACCCCTACACGGAATCCCTCCTCAAGGCCATCCCCGTACCCGATCCCAGCCACCGGGTTCCGCGGGATCTGCCCCCGGGGGAGATCCCCGACGCTGCCGCTCCGCCCATGGGTTGTTCGTTCCATCCCCGCTGCCGGCGCGCCTTCGGTCCCTGCGGTTGGGAGAGCAGGGACCTGGCCGCCCTGTTGGAAGCCCGATGGCTGGAGCTTCCGCCGGCTGAGTTCCAGGCTGACCGGGCGGTGGTGGGTGACGTCGCCCGCCTGGCCCAGCCATCCCGGAACGCCTTCGTCCCCGCCGCCGCCGGCCATATCGGGGCCGAGGTGGCCAAGCTGTTCGAAGACCAGCGCCGGCGCCGCCCGGACGACCGCCTGTGGGAGGGCGTGGCCTCGATGGCGGTGGAAACCGGCGGGCTGGGTGTCGAGTTCCATCCGGCCGTCGATCCCGTCCTGGGTCCGATCGGCGGCGCCGAGCCGTCCACCCAGGTCGCCTGCCACCTCTACCGGGAGGACCTCACGGGCCCGGAACCCGCTCCCCCGCTTGGCGCCCCCAGCCCGGGCCAGGAAAGATGACCCCATGACAGTGGACATGCACAACAAGGTGGTCCTGGTCACCGGCGCCACCGGGGGCATAGGCAAGGAGACGGCCAAGGCCCTGGCCCGGGCCGGAGCCACTGTGATCCTCTCCGGGCGCGATGCCGGCCGGCTGGCCGCGGCGGTGACCGATGTGCGGTCCGACCCGGCCGACACAGCCGGCTCGGTCGAGGGCCTGGCTATGGACCTGGCTTCCCTGCAGTCGGTCCGGGCGGCGGCGGCGGAGCTGCTGGAACGATGGGACCGCCTCGACGTCCTGATCAACAACGCCGGGGTCATCCTCAGCGGTCGCCAGCTCAGCCCGGAGGGCTACGAGCTCACCTTGGCCACCAACCACCTCGGCCACTTCCTGCTCACCGACCTGCTGCTCGACCGGCTCAAGGCCAGTGCTCCCTCCCGCATCGTCAATGTCAGCTCCACCGCCCACCGCGGCGCCCGGAGCATGGGCTTCGATGATCTTCACAGCGAGAAGAGCTACTCGGCCATGGGTGCCTACAACCGCTCCAAACTGGCCAACGTCCTCTTCACCCGGGAGTTGGCCCGCCGGCTGGAGGGCAGCGGCGTCAGCGCCTTTGCCGTGCACCCCGGTGTGGTCCGAACCGGTTGGGGCAAGGGCGGGGACACCCGGGGCGGGCTCAACCTGTTCCTAGCCCTAGCGCTGCCCATACAGATCAGTCCCAAGATGGGCGCGGCCGCCTCCGTCTACGCCGCCACCCAGCCCAGCCTGGAGGCCGACAGCGGGGCCTTCTTCCAGCGTCTCGTGTTCGGGAACTTCGGCCCGGTGCACAAGGCCCAGACTTCGTCCGCGGGCCAGGACGACGCCGGGGCTGGCCACCTGTGGGACCTGAGCGAGGAGATGGTGTCAGCCCACCGGTAGCACCGGCGGGGCCTCAACCCTCCCGTTCGGTGGGACGGATGAGGATCTCGTTGACGGCACCGAGCCATCGTGAGCGGCCCCGGTGGGCTCGGTGCCTCCGAGCATGCTCTGGTTCCGGCCGGCGTATGGCGACCGACCGCCTCCCCTGCCGTCCAACCAAAGATGCGACCACTTCTCCCGGTACGACTCGGGCCATCCGCCCCGAACCTCAACCCACCTCATCGCACCGTCGGGCAGCACCAGCCTGAGCGTGGCTTGCATCGGTAGCCTGTCGGAGGCCGATTCGGTCCAGGCATCGCGGAACCGACCTCTGTCGTCGGGGTAGCGGGCGAGCTGGGCGCGCAGCTCGGTCACCAGCTCAACCGACAGCGGACCAGACACGAGGGACGATTCGGAGGTCTGGTGCGGAGGGTCGAGAAGTTCCGGATCCGATGATCCGGATAGGGCCTCCCCCCATGCCTCGGCCCGGATGCTGGCGTCGAGGCTCGTGTGTCTCGAGTTCAATGCCACCGCTTCCCTTCCATAACCGAGGGTACCGGTACGACCTTGAACGGATCGAGATGCAAACGCGTGTCCGCGACCGACGCGTACGCGCCAGAGCCGAGGTTGGGAGCTCGCTCGCCTAGATCCGGCGGTCAGGCGCCGGCGCCGGTGGTGACCAGACGGTCTAGTCGCTCGAGGGTCTTCGCCATGTTCTGCTGGGCTCGTCCGGCCATGCCTATGAGCTTGATCAAGGCCCGGACGCGCATGGTGGCCAGGTCGTAGGTCTCGACGACGCGGGTGCCGTCCTCGGCAGGGAAGAGCTCGTAACGCCAGGTCGGGCCGCCCTTGTTGCGCCAGGCGACGACCCGGCCCTCCTCGAACTCGGTGACGATGGGGTTGGTCTTATAGGAGATTCGGTTGTGCATCGACATGCCGAAGGCTTCCCCGAGGGCCAACCGCTGCTGGGTCCTCGTTGCGGTCACGGTGCCGGAGCCGTCTATGACGGAGTGCTTGACCGGGTCGGCCAGGATGTCGAAGATCGCCTGGGCCGGGGCAGCGATGAGGCGCTCGGTGCTGACGGTGTCGGAGGAAGTCATGCCTGAGCCTGCCACAGCCCATACCGACATGCGTCATCTCGCTCGTGGAGGTGGCGGGAATCGAACCCGCGTCCTCTAGCTCTTTTCCGGGACTTCTCCGAGCGCAGCCGGTGGAAGGTCTCGGGCCCCGCTCCTTCACCGGCATCGGTGCGGGACCCCAGTCAGCTGAGTTGTCCCCGCCCGGCCCGCTGACGTGGCCGTTCAGGTAAGCCCCACTAGATGACGTTCGTACCCGACCCATGGGGCTGAGGCCGGACGACCGTCGCTACTGTTTAGGCAGCGAATGCGAGCTGAGGCTCGGCATTTGTGTTGTTTTCCGGCTCTTTAACGTGGTTCCGGAGACCACGGCTCGCTTCTCCCGAATCCAATGCCAGAGTCGAATCCAATCACCCCCGGGTTGCTTATGGGATCCGAAAGGATACCACCGCCCTTCCCCGGTCCGGCCGGGGGGTCCCGCCGTCCAAGGCTGGAACGGAGCCGGCCCGTCCACGGTCCCCTGTCCCGGCCCGGCCGGCTCCGGCTCAGGGCAGGCCGGCCCGCCCGACATCCACCCCGATGGTCTCTATCCGCCCCGAGTGCTCGGCCTTGGTGACGGCCGGGTCGCTGCTCACAGCCGTGCACACGAACAGTGTGCGGCCGTCCGAGCCACCGAGCATGCAGGCGTAGGCATCCCGCCCGGTGTCGATCCGGGCCAGGACCTCCCCTCCCTCGGCCAGACGGATGACGTCCTTGCTGGTGGGCGAGGCCACCCACACGGCGCCCTCGGCATCCAGGCAGATGCCGTCGGGCACAGCCCCGGGCGGCATCGGAGCCCACACCCGCCGGCCAGAGAGGCTGCCGTCAGGGCCAATGTCGTAGGCGGTCAACCGGGCCGCGAAGGTCTCCCCGATGATCATGGTGCGCCCATCGGGGGTGATCACCGTGCCGTTGGGGAACATCAGGTCCTCGGCGGCCGCCGACACCCGGCCGTCGGGATCGACCCGGGCCAGGACCGCTCCGACCGGAGCCTGGCCGGCCTGGAAGTCGAAACCGAAGTTGCCGACGTAGGCCCGACCGGAGGCATCGACCACCATGTCATTGCAGTGGAAGTCGGCCAGGCCGGACAGATCCGCCAACTCCTCCAACCGCCCCGCCGGTCCCACCCTGAGCAGGCGTCGATCGACCATCGAGACCACCAACAGCCGGCCTTCCTGGTCCCAACCCAGACCGGAAGGCATCCCCTCGACCCGGGCCACCTCCTCGGTGGCTCCGCTACTTACGTCACAGCGGAGGACCACCCCGGCGTGCATGTCGGAGAACCAGAGGGCCCCCTCGTGCCACCGGGGCCCTTCGCCAAAGGCCAGTCCATCCACCAGGGTCTTCAACTCACTCACCGCCTCTCGCCCGGGGATCAGTGCCCGGTCGGGCGGGCGGACTGGGTCCCCACCAGCAGATCGCGGAAGGGGAGGTCCCTGTCGACCTGCGGATCCTTGGGCAGTCCGAGCACCCGCTCCCCGATGATGTTACGCATCACCTCGTTGGTGCCCCCGGCTATGCCGGACGCCGGAGCCGACACCACCAGCTGGGACCAGCGCCCGCCGCCTTCGGTCTCGGCCGACCAGGCCACCGCCGCCGGTCCGGCCAGCCCGGCCGCCACCTGGGCCGACAGCCATCCCAGTTGGGTGCCGGCCAGCTTGGCGATGGATCCTTCCGGGCCCGGTGTGCGCCCGGCGGCCACCGAGGCCCGGATGCGTAGGCCGACGAAGCTCAGGATCCGGGAGCGGATGAAGAGGTCGGCCAGGGCCTGGCGGACGAGCGGGTCACCGATGGCCCCCGACGCCCGGGCCAGCTCCAGATGGGGGGCGATGGGCTCGAGCGGTGAGGCCGTGCGCTGCCCGCTGCGACCGGTCCCGATGGCCACCCTCTCGTTCATGAGAGTGGTGAGCGCCACCCGCCAGCCCTCCCCGACCTCACCCAGCACCTGATCGGCGGGGATGCGGACATCGTCGAAGAACACCTCGTTGAACCCGGAGGCCCCGTTGATCTGGCGGAGGGGCCGCACGGTCACACCGGGGGCGTGAATGTCCAGCACGAACATCGTCAGTCCTTTGTGCTTGGGCACATCGGTGTTGCTCCGGGCCAGGAGGATGCCGTAGTCGCAGTAGTGGGCGCCCGAAGTCCACACCTTCTGACCGTTGATCACGTACTCGTCCCCGTCCCGGACCGCCCGGGTCTGCAGGCTGGCCACGTCGGACCCGGCGCCGGGCTCGGAGAAGAGCTGGCACCAGATCTCCTCGCCCCGCGCCGCCGGGCGGACGTAGCGCTGCTTCAGCTCCTCGGTCCCGTGGGCGAGGATGGTTGGGATGCACATGCCGAAGCCGATGGTGTAGACGCCGGTCGGCAGGACATGGTCGGAGGACTCCTCGTTGAAGGCCGTCTGATAGGACCCGGACAGGCCCTGGCCCCCGTACTCGGAGGGCCAGGTCAGCGCGGCCAGTCCGGCGTCGAACAGATCGGCCTGGAACGCCTGGGCCCGCGCCACCATGCCCGCCTCCCCGCGCCCGTCGCCACGTCCGACAGCCGCGCCGCCGCCGCCGCCGGAAGCATCCGGGCGGTCGGCCAGGAAGCGACGGACCTTCTGGCGGAAGTCCTCCAGGGACGGGGCCCCCGCCGTCTCTGCCGGTTCCTGGATGCTGGTCGTCATTGAATTCCCCTCCTGAGTCCGGCCCAGGGTAGGGCAGGCGCACCGCCGGGCGGGGGCTGGCGGCGGGCCAGCAGCCCGGCCCGGCTGGCCGTATTGTCTCCAGAGGTGTAGCCGGGCGGGGGGTTGAGGGCTTGCGCAGTCACTGGCGACGTTCGGGGCGGGTCGGGGACCACGCCGCCGACCTGGGCGGGGAGTCAGAGGCCTACCTGGTCGGCCAGCTGGCCGCCTGGCTGGACCACCACCGCCGCCGAGTGCCGGAGTGGGCCTGGGTCAACGCCCTGTCCCGCTCGGGGCTGGACGACCTGGTGGCCGTGGACCGCCTGACCTGGCGTTCCCGCCGGTCCCGGACCTGGGCCACCACCTTCCTGCAACCGCTGGCCGCCGACCTGGCCCTGCACTGCCGGGGCAGCGACCAGAGCCTGGCCCAGCTCCAGCTCCGCTTCCTCTGGCCCCTGGAGGCCCGCATGGCCGCCGGACGCGGCCCCTTCGGCACCGACCCCGCCCAGCTGGCCGCCATCGTCCGCACCGCCCTCGGCTGGGGGGCCGGGCGTTCCGCCGCCCTGTCAGGTGGTTATCCGCCGGCACCCATCGGACGGGGCCTGGGCCACGGCCGCATCAACCGCATCGCCCTCAGCATCCTGGGCCCGGCCAGCGTCGCCCGCCGTCCGGGTAGCGGCCCGCCGAAGACCCCGAACTCCTAAAAACCTTCCATCAGGTGATGGCCTGGGCGATCGCCTGGCGGACCGATTCGCTCACCGCCGTCGTACCGCCCCAGTGTCCAGGCCGACCCCCGATATCGAGTGGGGCGCCGTGTAGGACCACGGGACCCCGCTTCCGCTGGGGGAAGGAGCGCCGCCGCGTCAGGCGAGAGATCGCTGGGCGCGCTCGATCAGGCCCTGCAGATGTAGTCCGCGTCGGGCATCGAAGGGATGATCGGCTCCCGAGCGGACCACCTCGGCCAGCTCACGGGGTATCGATTCCACGGCGGCGGCGTACTGGTCGGCGGCATCCGGGCCGCCGTCTTCGAGGCTGATCACCCCCGCCGCGCCGTACAACTCGAAGGTCCAGATGCTTCCGTCCATCGGCTGGCTGATGGACAGTGCGGCCTGGCTCACCGCCCCGTTGCGGTGCTCACAGTTGAGGACGATGTAGCGCCGGGGATCGCCCCGGGCCGAGATGTCCCCGATGGGGCCGATGGCGGCATCGAGGAGGTCGATGACGTGGGGGCCGACATCCAGCAGGGCCCCATGGGCTATCCGCCACGGGGTGGCGAAAGGAGCATCGCCCAGTACCGCCCCGGAGATGGCCGCCGCCCGCCCGCCGTAGGGCGCCAGAGCCGCGGCCCGATCCAGGAAGGCGATGGTGGAGGGCATGTAGCGGCGGGTGAGAACCATCTGGGAGCGCACCCCGCTCTCCTCGATGGCGGCGGCCAGTTCCGAAGCGCCGGACAGGTCGAGGCCCAGGGGCTTTTCGAGCAGCAGGTGCTTACCGGCGCGGGCGGCCCGGATCCCAAACTCGCACTGCACGTCGGGCGGAACGCCAAAGGCGAGAGCATCGACCGCGTCCATGAGAGCGTCGAGGTCCGCAAAGGCCTTCGTGTGACGGCGTTCGGCCAAGGCTCCGGCCGCCTCCGGGCGCCGGGCCCAGATCCCGACCAGGTCCACGTCCGGGGAGCGGGCCAGCATCGGAGCATGGAGCATGGCCGCCCACGGTCCGGCTCCCACCAGCCCGATGCGCAGGGGCGGGGCGTCGGTCAGGAGAGCACCCGGTCTTCAGAGACCAGAAGCCACACGCTCACCCCGAGGGTCCAGGCCAGCCAGAGGAAGTCGGCTATTACCCCCAAGAACCCAAAGGTCGTGCGGGAGGTTGCGATTCCACCGCCGGCCACGACGCCCACCACCGCGGTGACCAGAGCCAGCCAGGACAGCGGGACCGGGATGGTCCCGTTGAGCAGGCCGGACAGCCCGATGGAAACCAGCATGGCCGCCAGGGCCAGCGCCGAGGCCGAGGCCAGGCCGGTGGCCACGTGGTACACGTCGAGTACCTCGGGCGGCAGGGCCGTCTGGTGGGCCAGTTCCTGGTATCCCCCCCGGGCAGCGGCCGCCGCCAGACCGAGCACGACCGCTCCGGTCGCCCCGATCAGGTACGAAGGCGCCCAGGAGTCCCCCGCGGCGGCATCCGCCCGACGGATGCGGGCGAAGAGGTTCCCGGCAAAGATCACGAACGCAAACAGAGCCGCCGCCTCCAGAACGATGGCGGCCTGCTGGGCGTGGTAGTGCTGGAGTACGTAGAGCTCGACCTGGGATCCGCTGGCGTCACTGCCGGGGGCCAGCATGCGCAGGACGGTGGCCACCGCGCCCAGGGCGAAGAAGGCGATCCCTGCCACCCCGGTCGTCCGCCGCACCACCGCGGTGGTGGCTCCTATCGGCGCGGGAGCGACTCCCGTGGGGGCGGCCACCAGCCGGCTGTGAGTGGCGTCGGACATCTCAGGCCCTGGAATCGGCCAAGGTACCGTCCACCAGCTCCTTGAACCGCTCCAACTCGTCCGGTGGGTCCAGGAGGCCGCGCAACCGGTCGTGACCCAGGTGGGCCCGGGCGTAGAGCCGGGCGACCAGGGACTTGCGCCCGTCCTCCGCCTCGGAGCCGGCCTGCTCCAGGAGAAGAGATGCGGCGTAGACATCGACCATGAGCATGGCCAGGGGATACAGCCGGGCCTCGGCCGTCGGGCCGTCCAGGGTCTTCCATCCCCGAATGGCCTCCTCTAGGAGGGCGACCGACTGGGTCACGGTGTCGACAGTGGTCTGGTCTCCGGACGGGGCGGCGCCCAGGGCCGAGCGCACCCGGGCCAGGAAGGCCACCTCGGCCTGGTCGCGCAAGACGGACCGCCGCACGTCCAGACAGAGGATGTTGTCCGGTCCTTCCCAGATGGTGTTGACCTGGGCGTCGCGCAGCAGGCGGGCCACGGGCCACTGCTCGATGTAGCCGTTGCCGCCGTGAATCTCGATGGCGTCGCTGGCCGCGGTGATGCCCAGCCGGGCCGCCCGCAGCTTGATGAGCGGCGCCCCCAGCCGGAGCCGGGGACCGAGGAAGCCGTCGAAGACGAGGGCCTGAGCGGCCTCGACCTCGACTATGAGTTCAGCCAGCTTGCGCTGGGCCAGCGGCT
>Ga0307372_10007828_pt1 | contig 15189 bp, 2 predicted proteins | sample OX1MG_FD_202533 | JGI IMG/M metagenome (GOLD analysis project Ga0307372, IMG submission 202533) | Soil microbial communities from Risofladan, Vaasa, Finland - OX-1 | ecosystem: Environmental > Terrestrial > Soil > Coastal area > Acid sulfate soil | place: Finland: Risofladan, Vaasa | collected... | reverse complement strand
AGGCTGACCACGACCCGGCCGTCCACGCCGCGCACCGCGCAGGACCTGTCCTACTACAGCGACCCGGCCGGGAACATCACCCGGATCAGCGACGCCGCGCAGGATGCCATCTTCTTCGCCAACCAGCGCGTCGACCCGACCGCCAGCTACACCTACGACGCGCTCTACCGGCTGGTGTCAGCGACCGGCCGGGAGCACCTCGGCCAGGTCGGCAGCGGGCTGGCGCCGCCGGCCCAGGTCACCAGCGACGACTCGTTCCGCCTCGGGCTGCCGCAGCCGGGCGACGGCAACGCGATGGGCACCTACACCGAGCGGTACGGCTACGACGCCGTCGGCAACCTGGCCACGATGACTCACCAGGCCAGCTCCGGTGGCTGGACCCGCAGGTACGCCTACGCCGATCCGTCCCGGATCACCGCCGCAGAAACCGGCAGCCGCCTGACCGCGACCAGCCTGCCCGGGGACCCGGCCGCGGGCCCGTTCACCGCCAGCTACGATCACGACCAGCACGGCAGCATGACAAGGATGCCGCACCTGGCGTCGCTGACCTGGGACGCCGACGACCGGCTGGAGTCCACGACCCGGCAGGCAGGCGGCCAGGTCGCCTGGTACCGCTACTCCGGCACCGGCCAGCGGGTCCGCAAGGTCACCGACAGCCAGGGCAATGCCCCCGCACGCAAGGCCGAGCGGATCTACCTCGGCGGGCTGGACCTGTACCGGGAGTACGCCGCCGACGGCACCACGATCACGCTGGAGCGCCAGACCCTGCACGTCACCGACGGCGCGTCCGTCATCTGCCGGGTCGAGACCAGGACGGCGGGCAGTGATAACGGGCCCGCGCGGCTGGCGCGGTACCAGTTCGGCAATCATCTGGACTCGGCGCTGCTCGAACTCGACGGCGCGGCCGGCGTCGTCAGCTACGAGGAGTACTTCCCCTACGGCGGGACCAGCTACCAGGCCGTTGCGGCGCAGACCGGCGCGCCCAAGCGCTACCGCTTCACCGGCAAGGAGCGGGACACCGAGAACGACCTGTACTACCACGGGGCCAGGTACTGCGCGCCGTGGCTGGGCCGCTGGATCAGCGCCGACCCGGCCGGCCTGACCGACGGCCCGAGCCTGTATGCCTACGCCAGGGATAACCCGGCGGCCTGGCGAGATCCAGACGGTCGGCAGGGCGAGCCCTGGGTCCCGATCGGCATCTGCCTGCCCGCCTACTCGCACTGCCCGGAGCCGGGCGACAGCGACCCGTTCAGCCAGGCCACCAAGGCCAGGCTGGCCCAGCAGGCACCCAAGCTCGCCCCGCCGGGCACGCCGCCACAGGGCGGGCAGGGCAGCGGCGGGCAGGGCAGCGGCGCGCAGTCCGGCGGGGGACAAGCTGGCGGGGGCGCCATCCCCAAGCCCGGTGGCCAGGGCGGATCCGGGCAGCCCGCCGGCCAGGCCGCGGCCGCCGACGATGACGACGACCTGCCGCCGGTGCAGCTGCTGACCCGCGGCCAGGGCGCACAGGACTTCAAGCCGGGCAAGTTCCACCTGGAATCGCTGCTCTCCCTGTCCGGCTCCACCGCCCTGGCGTCGCTGTACCTGCGCCGGACCCTGGAAGGGACCCACACCACGCTCGGCGTGATCGCGACCGGCGCGACCGACACCAGCGGCAAGACCCCGTCGGGCACGATCACCGGCGTCTACCACGTCGCCTGGCCGCATGACCCCAAGGGCAGGAGCCCGGTCGACATCAGCCTGTACCTGATGCCGTACCTGCGGGTGAACACGGACGAGAAGAAGAACGTCAGCGTCGAAGGCGGTGGCGCGGCCGTCGGGACCGCCTCGGCCGACCTGGGCAAGCACGCCTCGGTCGACATCAACGCGACCGCGGGAGTGGACAGCACGAGCAGCTCGTCGGACAACTCGGTGGTGGTCAGCCCGTCCGGCTACTACGGCCTCGGCGCCGACTTCACCATCAAGGTCTTCGACTCCAGCGGCAAGCCGCTCTTCTACCTCTATCCAGAGGCCGGGGTTGCCTGGGTCTCCGGCGAGCAGAAGACGCCGGGCGCGCTAAGCGGCACGACGGTAACGAGCACTCAGTACTACGCGGGCGTTGGCGCCGGCACGGGCAAGGTTCCGGGCTTCCCGTTCCTCGGCGTCTACGTCGGCGTCACCACCCAGACCTGGCATACCTCGTTCACGCCGCAGACGCCGAAGCCCATCTCGCCGCCGGCGCAGGGCGTGCTCAATATCGTCGGAGCTTGGTGAAAGGGATACCGATGACCGATTTCCCGAGGCTCGTGGTGACCGGCCCGGCCGAGCAGGCCGGCCTGGTCCTGCCGCTCTCCGCTGCCGAGCTGGTGATCGGCCACTCCGGTACCGCCGACCTGAAGCTCGGCGACCGGTACGTCAGCCGCAGGCACGCGCTGGTCACGGTCGGCGCTGACGGCGAGGTGACGATCCGCGACCTGAACTCCACCAGCGGCACGTTCGTCAACGGCCAGCGCCTCGCCGGCCCGGCCGTCCTCGCCCCAGGAGACGAGGTCCGGTTCGCTGACCTGACCGCGACCTTCGAACCTGGCACGCCGACGGTGCCGGGTCAGCGAGGCGGGGGAGCAGACCAGGGCCGGCCGCAGGCCTCGGCGGCGGGTGGCGGGCCCGCGGGTGGCGGGCGCGTGGGTGGCGGGCCTGCGGGTGGCGGGCCTGCGGGTGGCTGGCCAGCGGGCGGTCCCGCCGACGGTGGCGTTGCGGGCGGCGATGGCCCGGCAGGAGGCGGCCCGGGCGGCGGTACGGCCGGGGACGGCAGCGTCTATGTAGTGACCGGCGCAGTCCGGTCCCCGGCGCTGCCGGGGATCGCCGGCCTGACCGTCCTGCTGCTCGACAAGAACGTGGGCGGCGACACCCAGCTCGCGCAGGATCACACCGCCGGGGATGGTACCTACTCCTTCAGCGTCGCGATACCGGCCGGCTACCTGGCCGAGCACAGCAAGGTCAGCCCGGACCTGCAGGTCCAGGTCACCGGGACCAACGGCCAGCAACTCGGTGTCTCGGCGGTCAGGTACTCCGCGCCGCGGCAGCTGGTGCTCGACGTCGTGGTCCCGGCCACTGGAGCTGGCCTGCCGAGCGAGCATGAGACGCTGACCGCCAGCCTCGCAGCGGCTTACCCCGGGAGCCTGGCCGCCCTGCAGGAGCAGGACGGACGGAGCGACGTCACGTTCCTGGCCAACAAGACCGGCTGGGATGCCCGCGCGGTCGCCCTCGCCGCGCTGGCCGAGCAGTTCTCCGGCGTGACCGCCCCGGCCGCGCCGCCCGGGCCAGCCGGGCAGACCCTGGTCTGGCCGCCGCCTACCGTCAGCCTCCGCCCGGAGTTCTACTACGCCCTGTTCCGCGCCGGGCTGCCGGCTAGCGCGGACACGCTGTTCCGTGCTGGCGTCCGCACCGTGCAAGGAATCTGGCAGCAGGCGATCGCCAGCGGGGTGATCCCGCAAGCTCTCGCCGAGGAACTGCCCGCCGCGACCCAGATCTACAGCTCGCTCGCCAGCGCGCACCTGCTCGGCAACGTCGCTCCTGCCGGGGTATCGACGATGGCGGAGATGCTGGCGCCGACCTTGCCTGACCAGGGTGAGCAGCAGCGGTTCGCCGAGCTCTATACCGCACACCAAGGCGACTGGGCCAGTTTCTGGCCGGCCGTCACCCAGGCACTCGGCCAGGAGAAGGCCGGCCAGCTCCAGCTCGACGGCCAGCTCTTCTACCTGACCGGCAACAACCAGCCGCTGGTCACCGCCTTGTACCAGGCGCACGCCGACAGCCCGCTCACCGCGGTCGCTGACCTGGCGGCGCACGGCTACTACGACCCGGCCCAGTGGCAGCCGCTGATCGGCGACCAGATCCCGCCCGGCATTCCCGGCGCCAGTGTCGGCGAGCAGGCCGCCAACTACGCGCGCCTCCTCGCCGCCCAGGTCAAGGTCGCGTTTCCGACCGCCGTCCTGGCCAGCCAGGTCACCCGCGGCATCATGCCGATCCCCGGCGGCGCGACCGGCGGTGCGGCAGATGGTGCGGCAGATGGTGGGGCGGATGGTGCGGCGGGCGCCGGGCCGGGCACCTCGGCGGGCCGGAGTGGCCCCGCCGAGCTCGCCGCGGGGGTGGCCGCCTTCCTGACCGCGCACCAGGGGGCCTTCGAAGTCGGGGCCGAGCCGGTGCAGGCCTACCTGGCCAGGACCGGGACAGGCGACGTCCCGGCCGAGGTCAGCAAGGCGGTCCAGCGCCTCCAGCGGGTCTACCAGCTGACCCCGGACGACGCGAGCATGGCCATCTTGCTGCACCACAACCTGGACTCCGCGTACGCGATCACCCGGTACGACTCAGCGGGATTCGCCCGCGCGTTCGACGCGCGGCTTGGCGGCCAGGCGGCGTCGATCCACGCCCGGGCCAAGCAGGTGTTCGCCTCGGTGCTCAGTGTCGCTGTCAGCTACCTCGGCGGCCGGATCGCCCCGTCGCTCGGCGGGGACGTGCCCGTGCTCACCGGGCACTGGCCGCCGAAAGAGCCGCCAGCCTACCCGGTAGTCGCGTTCCCGACGCTGGAGGACCTGTTCGGTTCGCTGGACTACTGCGACTGCCAGGACTGCGGCTCCGTCCTCAGCCCGGCCGCTTACCTGACCGATCTGCTGCACTATCTGGATCAGCCCGCGCCGGCGAGCGGCGCCAACCCGCAGGATGTTCTGCTGCAACGCCGCCCTGACTTGCAGTACCTGCCGCTGACGTGCGAGAACACCAACGTCGCGCTGCCTTACATCGACATCGTCAACGAGACCCTGGAGTACTTCGTCGCGAACGGCCTGACCCTCGACGGCTATCAGGGGCACGACACCGGCAGTGCGGTGACCTCGGCCGAGCTGGTCGCCAGCCCGCAGTACGTCAACGACGCAGCCTACGCCGAGCTGCGAAATGCCTTCTTCCCGCCGCCGCTGCCGTTCAGCCGGCCGCTGGCACTGCTCCGGCTGCACCTGGCGGCGCTCGGCGTCGCACTCCCCGACGCGATGGCTGCCCTGGTGCCCGGCGACGCGCTGACCGACCACTCCACGCCGGCCAGTTACGGCTGGGCCGATATCTGCATGGAGCGGCTCGGCATCTCCCGCGACGAGTACCGGCTGTTCACCGACGCCTCACTCGGCCTCGGCGACCTCTACGGCCTGCCGCCCGCGACCGCGCTCGCGGAACTGCAGGCCATGACCCTGGCGGACTTCTCCCGACGGCTCGGCGTCAGCTACGCCGAGCTGATCTCGGTCATCTCGACCCGGTTCATGAATCCCGCTGCCTGGCTCATCCCCCGGCTGGAACGGCTCGGCGTGCCGGTCACCACGCTTGCGGAGCTGCACGCCGACCCGACCACGCAGGCCGCGTTCATCAGCGCCCTCCCGGCCGGCCTGGACGCCACCGCGTATGGCGGCACCAGCGCAGGCGACTACGCTTCGGTCGCGGCGTGGGTGCTGCGGGTCTATCCGCAGATCCAGAGCCTGATCACGGTCACCAGCGCGGGCCTGGACGGCTGCTCGGGCGCGGACCTGCGACTGCGGTACTGCGACGGGACGACGCTGACCGGCACCGACCTGACCAAGCTCATCCGACTCGTCCGGCTCTGGCGCACGCTGACACCGCTGATCAGCGACGACGTGCATGCGATCGAGCGGACCGACGACATACTCGGCGCGCTCTACCCGCGGGCCGACATCCCGGCCGACCCGGCAAACCCGGCCGGCGACGCCGCCAACCGCGCCTTGCTCGACTCGGGGTTCGCCACCTTCCTGCCGCGAGCCGGCTTCCTGTTCCAGGCGCGCGACCTGCTTTCGGTCCCGCCGTCCGGGCTGACCCGGCTGCTGGCTTGCTGGGCGCCGATCGGGACGACCGGGGCTGACTCGCTGTACCGTGCCATGTTCGGCGCCCCCGTCACGCAGCAGGACCCCGGCGACCAGACCGCGACGGTCGCCAGCACAGTCAATGCGGGGGATGTGCTGACCACGACCGTCAACGGCGTGCAGGTCCAGCACATCGTGGCGGCGGGCGAGACCGCCACCCAGGTCGCGGCCGCGATGGCCGCCGCGATCAACGCCACGACCACGCCCGACCCGGCATCCGGTGTCGCGCTGAACGCCAGGTTCCTCGCCACGGCCACCGATGCCGTCATCACCATCAAGGCCGGATGCACGCTGGCCTGCGCGGTCTGCGCCGGGGCGAGCGAGGGCTACGCGCCAGGTGCCGGCATCCCGCTGGAGCGGGCCGCGACCGTGTCGGGGACGGCGACGGCCGGTGACACGCTCACGACCACACTCAACGGCGCGGGGATCGGCTACCTGGTCACGACCGGCGACACGCTCGCGAGCATCGCCGCGGGGATCGCCGCCGCGGTGAACGGCTCGACCATTCCCGACCCCTATTCCGGCATGCCGCTGAACGCGCTCGTCGTCGCCTCCAGCGCGGGCGACACGGTCACGATCAGCACCGCGAACGCGGGCGCGCCGTTCACGCTCGCGTGCACGCTGATCCCGGCTAACGCCGGCACCTACACCGCGGCGGCCCCGGTGCCCGCGCACGCCACGGCCACGCTCGCGGGCGCGGTCACGCTAGGCGACGTGCTGGTCACTACCGTCAACTCCGTCCCGGTCAGCTACACCGCCGGTGCGGCGGACACCACCGACGAGGCGCTCGCCGCGAGCATCGCCGCGACGATCAGCGCCGCGGTGCAGCCGGATCCGCAGACCGGGCTGCCGCTCCGCAGCGAGGTGCAGGCGACCAGCGCTGGTCCGGTCATCACGATCACCGGCGCCGATCCGGCCAGCCCCCTCACGCTGGCCTGCGCCGTCACCACCGGCACCGAGGGCTACGTCGCCGCAGGGCCGTTCCCTGCGGTCGCGACCGCAACGGTCGCCGGGATCATCCCGGCGGGCACGACGCTGACCACTACCATCAACGGCTTGCCGCTGCCCTATGTGGCGATGCCGGGCGACACCACGGCGAGCATCGCCGCGAGCATCGCTGCCGCGATCAACGCCACCGCCACCCCGGACCCGGCAACCACCCTGCCGCTCAACGCTGTCGTCACCGCCTCGGCGGCTGGCGGCGTCCTGAGCGTCACCGCCCTCTCGCCGACCACGCAGTTCACCCTGGACGTGACGATGTCGGCCGCCGGGTACACGGCAGGCCGCCGGACCCCGCCATTTGCCGATGACGGCTACGGCGACTATCTGGCCGACCCGTCGGTCACCCTCTTCGGGCACGCCGCCACGGTCGCCGCCGGATGCAACCTGACCGGCGCGGAGTTCACGCTGCTCTGCACCGAGCTCGGCTTCGGCCCGGCGACGCCGCTGCGCCTGGCCAGCGTCAGCGCGGTGCTGCGCTTCGGCTGGCTGGCACACGCGATGGGGCTGAGCGTCGCCGAGTTCCTCCGGTTCCGCGACCTGACCGGCCTGGACCCGTTCGCGCCGCTTGACCCGGGAACGCCGGCCGAGCCGCCGGCGATCAGGCTCATCCGGCTGCCGCCGGCCATCTCCGCGGCGGGGCTGACCACGGCGCAGGCGCTCTACCTGATCTGGAACGCTGACCTGGCCGGCACCTCCGCGCCGGGGCAGGACGTCATCACCGGGCTCGCCGCCACGCTCCGGGCCGGCTTCGCGGCGGTGCAGGCTGCCTTCACCGTCGCGGACGATCCGGACGGCAGCATCGCGCAGAGCCTGATGGCCCTGGTCTACGGCACCGCGGCCAGTAACTACTTCTTCGGGCTGCTGAATCAGACCGTCACCTTCTCGGTGGCCTACGGCGCCCCGCCCGGCGACCCGGTGCCACCCGCCGTCATCGACGCCTCGGCCGGGCGGCTCGGCTACGACGACCTGCGCAAGCAGCTCACGTTCGCCGGGATGCTCGACGCGGCGACGGCCACCGCGATCGATACCGCGATCACCGGCAGCGGCGCCGACCCGGCGCTGACGCCCGCCGTCGCGGCCCTCGCGGCCGCCAGCGCCCAGGCGACCGGCCCGTTCTTCGCCGCCTATCCCGAGCTCAGGCCGCTCTACTCCGGCTACGTCGCGTCGGCCAGCCCGCTCGCCGACCGGCGCACCGCGCTGCTCGCCAGCTTCCTGCCGGTCCTGGCTGCCAGGCGCAAGCAGCAGCAGGCGCTCGCCGCGATCACCGCCGCGGCTGGCACCGACCCCGGATTCGCGCCCGCGCTGCTCACCGATCCGGCCGTGCTCGGTGCCGACGCGGGCGGCGGCCCGGCCAGCACCGACGCCACCGCGCTCGAAACACCCGGCCTGGCTGCGGCGTACCACTACGGCAACGACCTCGCCGCCGCGCCGGACCAGGTCGCCGACGCGGTCCTGCTCAGCTACGCCCAGATCATGACCGTCGGGGGGACCGTCACCGCCGGCGACGTGCTGACGACCACGATCAACGGCGCCGACGTCGCCTATCACGTCACCGCCGCCGACAATACGGCCGAGCTGCTGGCCGGCCGGATCGCCGCGGCCGTCAACGCCGCGACCACGCCCGACCCGGTCAGCACGGTCCCGCTGAACCAGGTCGTCTCCGCCACCTCAGACGGCCCGGTCGTGACCATCGCCGGGGCCGACCCCTCGGGCGCGAACGCGGACTTCACCCTCGCCGGTTCGGTCTCGGCCGGCGCCACGGAGACCTTCACGCCAGGCCGCCAGCTCCCGTCCAGCGGCCCGATCGCGGCCCGCTGGACCGGCTACCTCAGCGCGCCGCAGGACGGGTTCTACGACATCGGCATCGCCGCGGACGCCGGGGCGGGCATCACGCTCACGCTCGGGAACTCCGCGGTGATCCTGGCCCGCTCGGGCGGCCTGTGGACGAACACCTCGCCGGTCTCGCTGGCCGGCGGGCAGCTGGTACCGGTCACGCTCACCGCCACGTCGCTGACGACGACGTTCTCGGTGAGCTGGCGCACCGCCGGCGTGGGCTGGCAGCCCATCGCCGGGCAGCAGCTCTACTCGGCCGCCCTGGTCGCCCGCCTGGCCTACAGCTACACCCGGTTCCTCAAGGCAACCTCGCTGGCCGGGGCGCTCTCGCTGACCGCGGCGGACCTGGCGTACCTGGCGGCCGATCCCAGCGTCGGCGCCGGCTGGCTGAACTCGCTGGCCGTCCAGGGCAGCCCGGCCCCGGCGACCGCCGCGCGGCTGGCGTCGGTGCTCACCGCCGTGCTCGACTTCGCCAGGCTGAAGAAGGCGCTCTCGCCCGCCGACGACCGGCTCCGCGCCGTGCTGGCCAATCCCGCGGCCACGCTGGGCGACGGCTCGCCGGCGCTGCTGAGCCTGACCGGCTGGTCGGCGCAGGGCGTGAACGCGCTGCTCACCCACTTCCTGCACAGCACCGATCCGGCCGGCCTGCGCTCGGTGCCCTTGTTCGCCAGGATCTATGACGCCTACGCGATCGTCCGGTCGAGCCGGCTGACCGCCCCCGCGCTGATCTCGGCGGTCACCAACGCCCCGTCGGCCGGCACGGTCGGCGCGCTCCAGGCGGCGCTGCGGGCCGGTTACGCGGCCCAGGACTGGCTCACCGTGATCGGCCCGATCAGCGACAAGGCGCGGATCGCGCAACGGGACGCGCTCGTCGCCTACGTGCTGCAGCGGCTCGGTGACGCCTACCAGCGCGCTCTGGTCCTGACCACGATCACCGCCGTCGTGGCTACCGGCGGGACGCAGCTGACCTGCACCGCTACTGCCGGGGTGAGCGACGGGATGATGGCGCGGGGTCCCGGCATCGCCCCGGGAACGGCGGTTACCGGAGTCGCCGGGAGCATCGTCACGCTCAGCCGGGGCACGACGGCGGCGATCGCGTCCGGTGCGTCGGTCACCTTCGTCCCGGCCGCGGCGAACGCCTTCGCCACCCCGGACGCCCTGTACGAGCACTTCCTGATCGACGTCCAGACCCAGCCGCCGGTGCTCACCTCGCGGATCAGGCTGGCCCTGTCGGCGGTCCAGCTGTTCATCGAGCGGCTGGCGCGCAACCTGGAGCCCGCCGCCAGCCCGAAGGACATCGACGCCGGGCAGTGGGCGTGGATGAAGCGGTACCGGGTCTGGCAGGCCAACCGCGAGGTGTTCTTGTGGCCGGAGAACTGGCTGTACCCCGAGCTGAGGGACGGCCAGTCGCCGTTCTTCAAGCAGGCGATGAGCGGCCTGCTGCAAGGCGACATCACCGACGACTCGGCGGCCTCCGCCTACCTGGACTACCTGACCAACCTGGAACTGGTCGCCAAGCTCGAGCCGTGCGGCATGTACTACCAGCCCGGCACGGCCGACGCCGACGAGACCAGCTACGTGGTGGCCAGGACCGCCGGCGGTCACCGGAAGTACTACTTCCGTGAGCTGGCCGCCGGCGCCTGGACGCCGTGGGCCGAGGTCCCGATCGACTGCGAGGACGTGCCGCTGACCCCGGTGGTCTGGAACGGGCGGCTATTCCTGTTCTGGCTCAAGGCAATCAAGCTGGCGCAACCGCGGTCCGGCTCGACCGCCGGCCTGAAGAGCGGCGCGGTCTCCGGCTACGGCATCGACGACATGCAGAATTTCGCTCAGACCAGCACCCAGGCACAAGGCGCCAACTCGATCGGCGGCGGCGCGATCTTGTACTGGACCGAGTACTACAACGGCAAGTGGCAGCCGACCAAGACCTCTGACGTCAACGCGCCGGCTTCGATCGGCACGTTCGACGCGACCGGGCCGAACTCCCTCGACACCGCCCGCGGCCTGATGCGGATCGTGCCCGCGCGGTTCACCGGCGCCAGTCTCATCGCCGAGATCTTCGGCATCTCGTTCGTGATCCCTGGCGAGGCGCTGATCCTCGCGATCACCACCGGCTCGGGTACCGCCGGCGGATTCGTCCTGCACAACACCCACAGCCTGCCGGTACGGATGGACGACATCACCGCGTCGGTCAGCCTCGGCATCTTCGGCGCCAACGTCAGCCTGGCCTACGTCCTTGACCCGGCGGCGCCGGACCGGGCGCTCGCGCCGTTCCAGCTTTACAGCGGCGGCTACGGCGCCGGCACCTTCTCGATCAGCTACCAGGACGTGGCCGGCGGCGGTGCCCAGTACCTCAGCCCCGTGCTCAGCTATACCTGGATGCCGCGCTTCACCCAGCCGCAGCCCGGCCTGCCGTGGGACGCGCCCTTCCTCTACGAGGACCGGCGCAACCTGTTTTACGTGCGGACCACGCTGGCGCTCGTGCCGCTATGGAACTGGTACGGGTTCGGGCTGCTCGACGGCCTCACGGTGACTCCAGCGGTTCCGCCGCTGGTGCTGCGCCGCCAGGTCATCACACCGACCCCGGCGGAAATCGGCGCGATCACCGGCTCCGGCGGCGATCGCTACGCCATCCAGCGGTACCTGACCCAGAACGACACGATCGGCGCGGCCCTGTCCTCGCCGCAGGCGGTGACCTATCAGGGCCGGATCATCTCCCCGGCCGGCGGCCTGCCCGCCGGGCCCGTCCGCACGGAAGGAGCACGCTCATGAGGTACGTCGCGGGAATCGGCCAGTTCCACTCCGCCGCCGACCTGGGCGTGATCTACGGGAACGGGACCTCCGACGGTCCGGTGGCGAGCATCGGCCCGGACTGGTGGCTCACCGAGTCGTTCAGCTATGACTTCCAGAACTTCTTCCACCCGTTCGTCACCGACCTGATCAGGCGGCTGAACGAGACCTCCGTCGCGGGCCTGCTCGATCCCGCCTTCCTGGCGACTCTGGACATCCCGTACACAGCCGACGACTACCAGCCGCTGAATTCGGGGACTGTGTCGGTCGCCCTTGAGGACAAGATGATCGACACCTCGATCGGCGGGCCTTACGCCAACTACAACTGGGAACTCCTGTACCACATCCCGGTCATGGTCGCCGTGCACCTGTCCAACAACCAGCGGTTCGCCGAGGCGCAGAAGTGGTTCCACCTGGTCTTCGACCCGACCAGCCAGGACGGGCCCGCGCCCGAGCGGTTCTGGCGGTCGTTCGTCTTCCATGGCGGCTCCGGCATCGCCAGCATCGCCACGCTGCTGGAGCTGCTCTCCACCCCGGACTCGGCGCTGACGCCGGCGCAGGTGCAGGCCAAGTCGGACGTGATCACCGGCTACAACGGCCTGCTCGCCCAGCCGTTCAGCCCGCACGTGGTGGCGCGGACCAGGCCGACCGCCTACCAGTGGTACGTGGTGATGAAGTACCTGGACAACCTGATCGCCTGGGGCGACAGCCTGTTCCTCGCCGATACCGTGGAGACGCTGAACGAGGCGACGCTCTGCTACGTACTGGCCGCCAACATCCTCGGCCCGCGCCCGGACGTGGTGCCGCGGCCGGGCAGCACGGGGGCGAAGAACTTCCTTCAGCTCAAGCAGGCCGGCCTGGACCGGATGTCGAACGCGCTGGTCACGCTCGAGGCGCAGTTCCCGTTCAACCTGGTCAGCGGGCCCGGCGGGTCCGGCTCGGGCGCGTCGGGTTCCGGCGGGTCAGGCACTGCGGGCTCGGACGGGCAGCCGGACTCCAGCGGCGCGCTCTTCGGCATCGGCCGCGCGCTCTACTTCTGCGTGCCGCGCAACGCCAGGCTGCTGTCCTACTGGGATACCGTCGCCGACCGGCTGTTCAAGATCCGCAACAGCGAGAACATCGCCGGGGTGGTCCAGCAGCTGCCGCTGTTCGACCCGCCGATCGACCCCGGCATGCTGGTCCAGGCCGCCGCCGCGGGGATCGACATCGGCTCGGTGGTCAGCGGGCTGAACGCCCCGCCTGGCCCGCTCCGGGCGCCGCTGCTCATCCAGAAAGCGGCCGAGCTCGCCGCTGAGGTTCGCTCGCTGGGCAACGCCCTGCTCGCCGCGACCGAGAAGGGCGACTCCGAGCAGCTGGCGCAGCTACGGCAGGGGCACGAGGTCAGCCTGCAGCAGCTCGTCCAGAACGTGCGCTACCTGCAATGGCAGCACGCCAAGGAGGCGACCAACGGGCTGCTGAAGACCCGGTCGGCGGCGCTGGAGCGGTACTCGTACCACCTGAACCTGCTCGGCATGACCCCGGACACGAACTCTGTCCCCGCCGAGTTCACCCTGGACCGGCGCGAGCTGACCGAGGACAACTTCGCCGACGCCTACGACACGCTGGTCAGCACGTACGACCTGACGATCACCCCGGTCGCGTACAGCCAGTCCCAGCCCGCCCAGGGCTCGTCGCCGTCGGCCAAGTCCGGCGCCAGCGGAAGCGGGCAGCTAGCGCTGAACAAGGGCGAGAGCTCGGAACTGAACGACTTCCTCACCGCGGCCAGGGACTTCCGGATCGCCGCGAACATCGCCAACGGCATCGCCGGCGGGCTGTTCGCGGTCCCCAGCGCCGAACTTCACCTGGCGTTCTGGGGGATCGGCGCGCACTCGAAGCTGTTCTCCGGCGAATCCCTGTCCGGGATGGCGAAGGTGGCCGGGGAGATCCTGCAGATCCTCGCCGCCTACAACACCGACCAGGCCGGCATCGCCGCCCGTACCTCCGGATACCAGCGCCGGGCCGACGAGTGGACGCAGCAGGCGAACGTGGCCAGCCGGGACCTGGCACAGCTCGGCCGGCAGGTGATCGGCTCGCTCATCGGCGAGCAAGTCGCCAGGCACGACTACCAGACAACCCAGAAGCAGGTACAGCACGCGCAGGACGTCCAGGCGTTCCTGGCGTCCAAGACGACCAGCGCCGACTTCTATGCCTGGATGCAGTCGGACCTGTCCGGCCTGTACTACCAGTACTACCGGCTCGCCTGCGACCTCGCACGCAAGGCCGAGCAGACGATGAAACGCGAGCTGATGCGCCCGGAGCTGGATGCGACGCGGTTCATCGGCTACAACTACTGGGACGCCGGCCACCAGGGGCTGCTCTCCGGCGAGGCTCTGTATCTGGACGTCAAGCGGATGGAGCTGGCCTACCACGACAACAACAAGCGCGAACTCGAGCTGACCAGGCACGTCTCGCTCCGCCAGCTCGACCCGCTCGCCCTGCTGACGCTCCGGATCACCGGCAGCTGTACCTTGACCGTGCCGGAATGGCTCTACGACCGGGACTGCCCCGGCCATTACATGCGCAGGATCCGCGACCTGGCCCTGTCCGTCCCGTCCGTGGTCGGCCCCTACACGCCCCTGAACTGCACCGCCAGCTTGCTGGCCAGCTCGGTGCGCACCTCACCGCTGCTTGCCAACGGCAGCTACGGCCGGAGCCCTGGCCAGGCCGATGACCGGTTCGCCGACTACTTCGGTTCGGGCGACGTCATCGTCACCAGCGGCGGGGTCAATGACAGCGGAATGTTCGAACCGAACGCCAGGGACGAGCGGTTCTGGCCATTCGAGGGTGCCGGGGCGATCAGCACCTGGCGGCTATCCCTTCCGGCCGAGCTGCGCGCCTTCGACTACGGCACGATCTCCGACGTGATCATGCACGTCCGCTACACCGCGCGCGACGCGGGCGACCCGCTCGCCGCCGCGGCGACCAAGGAGCTCTCGGCGATGCTCGATGCCGCGGGTGATAGCAGCCAGTCGATCATGTTCGTGCTGAAATATGACTACGCCTCCGAGTGGTCGGCCTTCGTCACCGGCGCCGGCGACTTCGCGGCGACCCTGACCCGGCAGATTTTCCCTTATGCCGTGCAGTCCGCACGGAAGCTGACCATCGACGGACTGACGCTCTATGCCGACAGCGGTACGGGAACCGTCGCCTCGGTGACTCCCGCTGCCGACCTCGCCGCGCTCTCGGCCGGCTTGTCTGGCGCCGGCGGCCAGGCGGCGCTCGCCCTTCCCGCCGACCCCGCCGTGCTCACCCGCGACGCCTCCCGCCAGGTCTTCCTCGTCCTGCGATACCACTTCGGGCAGAACTAGCCACGCTGGCCCGCGCTGGCCGCTCCCCGCTGCCCGGGATGCCGACCCGGCCGATGTGCTCGGCGAGCTTGGCGTAGCGGAAACGATGGCGCGGTGACCTGGGCGGCGGTGGCTGCCGCGATCGCGCGCCCGTGGATCTTCCCGAGCACCTGGTCGTGCCTGGCGTACCCGGGCTTGCCGATCGTCAGGTTGCGGTCCATGGAAATCAGCGCGGCCCCGGAGGCGGCGGCGAACGCCGCTGCGGCACCGCCGCCCGGGGCGGGTAAGGCCGAGGCCAGGTCGTCGAGCCATGCACTGACTGACTGCTGCCGCACGGGTCGTGA
>Ga0307372_10007827_pt1 | contig 15190 bp, 12 predicted proteins | sample OX1MG_FD_202533 | JGI IMG/M metagenome (GOLD analysis project Ga0307372, IMG submission 202533) | Soil microbial communities from Risofladan, Vaasa, Finland - OX-1 | ecosystem: Environmental > Terrestrial > Soil > Coastal area > Acid sulfate soil | place: Finland: Risofladan, Vaasa | collected... | reverse complement strand
ACCGGCGTCAAGATCACCAACAAAGAGCTGGCCGCCGTTCCCCTCGACTCTCATGAGTTTCACGGCGAGTGGAACTACACCATCACTGCTCAATCAAACGCGGCGTGAGCACTTAGGAAGCGCGTTCAGGGCTGGGCGGAGCATGCCAGCCATAGCCACGCCCATCACCAGTTCGGCGACATCTACCTCTACATGAATCTTGCGATGCCACCTCCGGGCTGCGATCAGCCGCCCAGCGACGTACAAGGAAACCGCGAGCATAAGAGCGACGAGGAAGTCAATAAGCCAACCCGGAACCATCATGCGCTACCTCAGAAGGCTCGCTCGGGGCCGGATCGTACTACCAGCTCGTGAGATTCCGGCCTCAGGATGAATGGGAGTAGGTAAAAATGCTCTGCTGATCAGAAGCGGCTCAACCCGAAAGTGCTGGACTGGGGAGGGCCGGCGCGATAGCGCTTCAGTGCTTGACTGCGCGCCCCTCGAATGTGTAGCCAAATGGCTTCGGCTCTCCAACGACGTAGTAGGTATCCAGTTGATCGATCTCAAAAGCCAGCCAGCTCGGTCAAATCGGAGATTGGTTCAGTGAGGTGACAGCCACCGGCGAGTCGCATATTGAGCGGTTTCGATACGGTGCTCCAACGCTGGACCTCCGGATCCGGGGCATGTCCATGCTCCACAAAGTGAAGGGAGCCGCCCGGCTTCAAGACCCGCCGTATCTCTCCCAGGGCTGCGTTGAGATTCGAGATCGTGCATCGAGTGCACGTCGATAGCACCGCGTCGGCCTCTGCGTAATCGAGATCCAGTCGTTCTCCAGTCAGACCCGCCGAATCCATTGGACTGAAGCCCTTGCAATCCGGTGTTGAGCGATCCTCACACATACCGACGAGGGTTCGATAGCCGACACTTTCGTGATTTCGGGCGGGTAGTAGCGCGCGTTGAGCCCGGTGCCGAACCCGATCTCCACCACCTCACCTCGCAGTCCCGCGCACACGCGGGCTCACACAGCGCGATTAGGTTTTCTTCCCATGACCTTGTCCTGACATCAGAGGAGTTGATCTTGGTAGACACCGTTTAGCGATGTCCCGAGCAAACTATATCGGCGAGCAGTAATTCAGCACTTGGGCAACATGTAACCCTGGCGATCCTCCCGCTCGGACCTCCCCCATCAGACGCTCACGAAGCGTTTCGGGCCTCGCGCCACCCCCGCTCTGGCCACCGGGAAAGCTGACATGGAGGTCACAGGTCCCGAAGACTACGACTACGACTACGGCAAGGGAGAAGGTTCACACTTCGACCCCGATGGGAACCTCAGAGGCACAGCCAGACCCAGCACGACCCAACCCGAGAAAGCGTTCTCGGGGGCGAACAACGCCACCCCCAAAGCGAGCAGCGCCGTGGGCCACGACACGAGGGCCCGGACGCCCCAATGATCGGGGTCGCTCTGAGCTCGCGCCACGGCGTCCTCGGGTGTCGTCGTCGCCGAGTAGCCGACGGTGCCGACCGTGGCGCACAGATCGTGGGTCGTGGCGGGTGGCGGTCGTAGGTGACAAACGCCCGGATGGTGGCCAGGTTGACCGACGGGCTCAGCACGGCGGGTTGCTCGGCCAGGGCCTTTCGATGCGGGTGGCACACGCATTGCAGTGCATGCCCCCAACGTGAGCTCCACCGTGGCGACGGGTCCGAGGTCCTCGGTGGCGGGCGAGGCGGAACTGGAGGGGGCGGTCAACACGACGATCCGGGCTCCACTCCGTCTTTCCCCGTGCGACCAGCGCGATTGGGCGCAGAGCGATCTCGGGCTCGGCTTGTGCGCGCGGCGCGGTCATCGAGACATTGCGAATCGGCGACGAAGCTCACGCGGAGATGCACCGAGATGCCCGTCAAAAGGCGTCCTCGGCAGGGACTAGGCCAAGGACCTTCCCCCTCAATCCCCCCACGGCCCCAGACGATGGGCTTTGGCGAGACGATACCGCGCCACGCCCGCGTCGCGACGAGCGGACTCCACCACCAAATGCCTTGACAGCTATATACAGAACAAGGCATGTTCAAGGGAATGGTCACGACGTTCGAGGTGCTGTCGGAACCGAACCGGCGCTGGATCCTCGACCTGTTGCGGACCGGGGAGCGACCTGTCAGAGACCTCGTCGAGGTCATGGGAATGAGCCAGCCGGCGGTGTCCAAGCATCTCCGGGTCCTGCGTCAGGCCGGGCTCGTGGAGTTCCGAACCGACGCCCAGCGTCGCGTCTACCGGGTCCGGGTCGAGCCTCTTGTCGAGGTGTACCGGTGGCTGGATCCTTACCGAGCATTGTGGGCCCACGGCTCGGTGGACAAGGGGCTCGAAGACTGAAGGGTCAATCGGGTCCCAACTGTTCGACCTCCAAGAGCGTAAAGGCGTCGATCACAGCTCGAAGCACCTGGCGGGCGATCCGGGGATCGAGCCCACGTTCCGACGCGAGGTCCGAGGTCCGTTGCAGCATGTCGTCTTCGCGCCCGCGGTCGACCACACCCATGCTCTGTGCCCGCTTGAAGTCGATCACCTCTCGAACAAGGCCAGTTCGTTCGGCCAGGAGGTCGACGAGTCGTGCATCGACGTCGTCGAGGCGCGCTCGGATGTCGGTCAGGGCATCGTTAGTCACGCCCCAATCCTTCCATGGCGTTCGAACCGTGCTGTTCGAACCGTGCTGTTCGAACCCTGCCGTTCGAACCCTGCCGTTCGAAGCCCTGCCGTTCGAAGCCCTGGGCAGTGCGTGGGAGGATGGGTCGCGAGGGGCCTGACCCTCACGAGGGAGACGACGACATGCCCGATAATGCCACCACGTGGAAGCTCATTCATTCTGAACGCGAGGCCCTGGCCAACACCCTCGAGGGCCTGGCGTCCGAGCAATGGGCGGAACCGTCGTTGTGTGCGGGGTGGTCGGTCCAACTCGCGGCGGGCCACGTCCTGGCTGGAGCCGAACAGACGCCAGTTGCCTTTGCTACCAGCCTGATCACGAGCGGACTGCGTTTCAACACCATGGTCGACCGCGACGCGAGGCGGCTCGGCGCGTTGGCTCCCAAGGAGATCATCGAGAGACTGCGGGCCAGGACCACGACCACGAACCACCCACCCGGACCGGTCTCGGCCATGCTCGGTGAGATCGTGGTCCACGGCGAGGACATCCGGCGACCACTCGGCGTGCACGCCAAGATTGCCACCGACGCCGTGGTGGGATGCCTCGAGATGTACAAGAGCGCGAACTTCCCCGTCGGCACGAAGAAGCGCATCGCCGGGCTGAGGTTGTCGGCAACCGATGTCGACTGGTCACATGGTGCGGGCCCCGACGTGAGTGGTTCGGCGCTCTCGATCCTCATGGTGATGACCGGGCGAGGCATCGCCATCGACGAGCTCTCCGGTGAAGGGGCCGCCATCCTTCGCACCCGCCTTTAGAAGCTCGAGTCCACGCCGCGGCGCGTCACACCGGGACCGGCGTGGTTGTAGCTTCTCTGGAGGCCCCACAAGTAGTTCGAAAGGAACCCATGTCGATCGCGATCGGTGACCGCATCCCCGACGTCGAGTTGCGCCGGATGGTCCGCAAGAGCCCCGAGGCGATCCGAAGTGGCGAGGTCCTCGGGAAGGGGAAGGTGGTCTTGTTCGCCGTTCCCGGAGCCTTCACCCCGACATGCTCGGACTACCACCTCCCGGGGTTCGTCCACCGCGCCGACGAACTCTTCGCCAAAGGCGTCGACACCATTGCGTGCATTTCGGTCAACGATCCCTTCGTGATGGGCGCGTGGGGGCGCGATCAGAAGGTGGGGGACAAGGTGCAGATGCTGGCCGACGGCAACGGCGAGTTCACGCGAACCATGGGCCTCGAGGCCGACATGACCGGCGCTGGGCTCGGAGCCCGTTCGAAGCGTTATGCGGCGGTGATCGACGACGGGGTGGTCACCGCCCTCTTCGTCGAAACCGAGCGGGGATTGAACGTCAGCTCGGCCGAATCGGTCTTGGCGGCGCTTTAACGGGAGGCGGCGAGGGTCGGTCAGATCTGGATGTGGCTGAGGAGCTCGGCCTTGCGGGCGTCGTAGGTCTCGAAGTCGATGATCTCGGCATCGAACTCGCGTTGTAACTGCTCCACCTGTTCCAGGATGGCGCTGCTGTCGACGGGCGCGGCGGTCTCCTCGGCGGCATCGGTAGCCAGGGGGTCGTCGGTGGACGGGTCGCCCTTGCGCTGCCGGCGGTCGCGCTTTTCCGCAGCCCGCGAGCGCTTGTCGATGTCGCGCTGGCGCTTGGATGCGCTACTTCTCTGCGCAGCCACGGGTCAGGACACCGGTTCGGCGATAACAGCATCGACGACGGCGCCGTCCTCGGCGGTCGATTCCTGGACCTCGGACGACGACTCCCCGACGGCGACCACTGCACCGTTGGTGTCCCCAGCGCTTTCAGCCGTAGGTGCCGCACGGTCGGGGCGGGGCCCGTCGGGACGGGGCCCGTCGGGACGGTCGGGGCGACCGCCTCCGGGACCACCTCGGCGTCGTCCACCTTTGTCGCCGGCCAGGGTCCGGACCACGTAGGGCAACAGGGCCATCTCGCGAGCGTTCTTGATGGCGAGGGCCACCGCGGCCTGGTGTTGGGTGCAGGTCCCTGTGCTGCTGCGCGACTTGATCTTGCCGCGCTCACTCATGAAGCGCCGCAGCAGGCTGCTGTCTTTGTAGTCGACGTGTGTGACCCGGTCCTTGCACAGCATGCAGACCTTGGGACGCCCGCGCCGGATCCGGCTCTTCGTGTCAGTCGGTCGCGGCCGGGACCGTTGTTTGCGGGAAGATGGCATGTCCGGTTCTCCTGGAGCGTCGCGCACATGACTTCAGGAGTCCGAAGCCCGAATCGGAAACCGAGGATCAGGGTCGGCGCGAGCGGCAAACCCAATCGACGGTATTCTAGCGTCTGCTGACTTCGGGCGTCCACCCGGCCAAGTAGCCTGGTCGACTCATGTCCGTTCGTGGTGACCTTCGCAATGTAGCCATCGTGGCACACGTCGATCACGGCAAAACGACGTTGGTGGACGCCATGCTCCGCCAGACCGGGGCGTTCCGGGCCAACCAGGAGCTCACCGACCGGGTGCTCGACTCGGGCGACCTCGAGCGCGAGAAAGGCATCACGATTCTCGCCAAGCACACGGCGGTTCCCTACGGCTCGGTGAAAATCACCATTGTCGACACTCCCGGGCACGCCGACTTCGGGGGTGAGGTCGAGCGAGCCCTGGCCATGGTCGACGGCGTGCTCTTGTTGGTGGACGCGTCCGAAGGGCCCCTGCCCCAGACGCGCTTCGTGTTGCGCAAGACCCTCGAGGCCCGTCTGCCGGTCGTGGTGGTGGTCAACAAGGTGGACCGGGCCGACGCTCGCGTCACCGAGGTCGTCCACGAGATCGAAGAGCTCTTCCTCGACCTCGACGCCGATGAGGACCAGGTCGGCTTCCCCGTGCTTTACGCCAACGCCCGCGCCGGGCGGGCCGGGACCTCACCCGATGCCATCGGGCCCGACCTGGTCCCGTTGTTCGAGGCCATCGTCGAAAGCGTGCCCCCACCCCAGTACGACCCCGAGATGTCGCTCCAGGCGCTCGTCACCAACCTCGATGCATCCCCGTACCTGGGGCGGCTCGGGATCTGCCGCGTCTACAACGGCACGTTGCGCCGGGGCGAGACCGTGGCGTGGTGCCGGCTCGACGGCTCGGTCCAAAAGGGCAAGGTGACCGAGCTGTTCTCTTCCAAGGCGCTGGAACGCGTCGAGACCGACGAAGCCGGTCCGGGCGAGATCGTGGCGGTGGCGGGGTTCCCCGACGTGACCATCGGCGAGACCCTGGCGGATTCTGACGACCCCCACCCGCTCCCGGCCATCTTGGTGGATGAGCCCAGCTTGGCCATGACCATCGGCATCAACACCTCACCGCTGTCGGGCTCCGATGGCACCAAGGTGACGGCCCGGCTCATCAAGAGCCGACTCGACCAAGAGCTCGTGGGCAACGTCTCGTTGCGGGTGCTTCCCACCGACCGGCCCGACGCCTGGGAGGTCCAGGGCCGGGGCGAGCTCCAGCTGGCGGTGCTGGTCGAGACCATGCGGCGAGAAGGCTTCGAGCTGACCGTGGGCAAGCCCCAGGTCGTCACCCGCACCATCGAGGGCAAGCTGCACGAACCCATGGAGCGTCTGGCCGTCGACGTCCCGACCGAGTACCTGGGGGTCGTCACGCAGTTGCTCGCGCTTCGCTATGGGCGTCTCGAAGAGATGGTCAACCACGGCACGGGTTGGGTGCGCATGGACTACAAGGTGCCGGCGCGCGGGCTCGTCGGATTCCGCACCGAGTTCGTCATCGAGACGCGCGGGACGGGCATCCTCCACCACGTCTTCGACGGATGGGAGCCGTGGCACGGCGACCTGCGGGTCCGACGCAACGGTTCCATGGTGGCCGACCGGCGTGGCGTGACCACGACCTACGCGCTCATGGCGCTCGAGCAGCGCGGCACGTTGCTCGTGCCGCCCGGTACCGAGGTCTACGAGGGCATGATCGTGGGTGAGAATTCCCGGACCGACGAGATGGACGTCAACCCGGCCAAGGAGAAGAAGCTCACCAACGTCCGGTCCTCGACCGCCGACGAGCTCGAGCGTCTCACCCCTCATCTGCAGCTCTCACTGGAGCAGGCCCTGGAATTCATCGGGGAAGACGAATGCGTCGAGGTGTCACCGCACTCGGTCCGGCTCCGTAAAGTCGTTCTCGATCAAGCCATCCGTGGGCGCCAGCGCAGTCGCTCTCGTCGAGACGTCACCGACAACGGCACCGGGCCCAAGCAGTAGTCGGACCCGGGTCCACGGGTCCGACTACACGGGTCCGAGCTATGGGGCCTCAGGGCGCGAGCGCCAACGGAGACGACGTCACGGGGTCATAGGCGGCGTAGCGCGCCGCACGTAGCCCCACGAAGATGGGGCCGCTCGTCCCGCACGACCGGTGCCGAGCCAGGGCCACGCCGAACACGTCGTAGCCCGAGGGCGTCTTGAGGATCTTCGAGTATCTCGGTCCTGTCCCGCTCGACAGGTTCGAGGTGATGACCCCACTGGGCTTGAAGGTGGTGCCGCACCAACGCACGAGCGGGGGAGCGCCGGTGAGAGCCAGGGTTCCGTACTGGGCCTTGTTGATGAGCTCGATCCAACCCACGCCGCTCAGAGCGATCACGACCAGCGTGATCAGAGCGACACGGCGCGCGGCGCGCCCGAAGCGGACGGCCACGGCCGACCCGAGGGCCGCCACCAGCACCACCTCCAGACCGGGGCCGAGCCCGACAAGCGACTCCAAGACCCAGGTCACGACAGCGACGACGCCCAGGGCCACGAGCACCCGGCTCGGCGACACCCACCCGGGTGCGGTCGCCGTCTCGGTCTCCCCGGCGGGAGGGCTCGGCAACGGCTGGCCCCAGACCACCCTCCGAGCCTAGGGTTGACAGTCCCAAATTCTGACGATGCCCGATTGCGCTCGGTGGGGCATCATTGATGTAGATGAGGTAGTTGAGAACGATTGGCATGCACGTAAGGGGGGCTCATGACCGGTTCCGGTCCCGGTGATCGGCGGTTCAGGGCGACACCGCCCTTGACGCGGGAATGCAGGCTCTGCTGGAGGAATGTGGTCCTCGAACCCCAGCACGTCGAGATGACAGACCAACACGTCTACGTTCGTTGTCCGAACTGCGGGGGGTCGTTCCCGATCCGACACAGCGATGCCGAGGCCATGCTCGGTCACGAGGCCTCCGCGGCCGGCTGACGCATACCCCGGGAAGGCCCGGGGATGCCCTACAGCCCGAGGAGCAGGCCCGGCAAGGCGAGCGCCGACGCGCACCGTCGCAGGGCATCGAGGGCGGTGGCATCGCCCCGAGCTGCTTGGGCCCGTAGGACCAGCGCCTCGCTCAGAGATGTCGCCGAGGCCGGGGCGGAGAGCAAACCGGCGACGTCTCCGGTGATCTCGGCCCCCAGGGCGGCGGCCGCGGCAACAGCGGGAGGCGCATCGAGGGCTCGAGCCGACTGCGCGGCCCGCTGGATCCAGGGCAGCGCCTCATCGCTGCGACCCGCCAGGACCAGGGCCAAGCCGTTGAGCACACCGGCAAGGTCACCGAAGGGCCCCAGGCCGGGTCGCTCGACGATGTCGAAGCGCACCAAGGCCTCTTCGACCCGACCGGCCACGGTCAGTTCGGTGCCGATGACGAGCAGCGCCATCCCGACCACAGGGTCAGGAGAGGAGACCGGGGCGATCGGGGGGACGAGGCCCGAGGCACCTCGGGCGACGGCCACGGAGAAGGTGGCGGCACACCCCACCCAGGGATAGCCCTCGGGGTCCACCATGGCGCTGAGCCGTTGCAGCGTCTGGGCCTGGACCCCGGCGTCGTCGAGCCGACCGCTGAAGCGCGCCATGATGGCCAGCAGGCTCCGGCCGTGGACGGCCATGTCGATGGCCCCGAGCTCTTCACCGAGCTCGGCGAGCCGTAAGGCGAAGCGCTCGGCCTCGGCCGTGTCGAGCGCCGTGCCCCACAGCGACCGGATGAAGTGGTGCCACGCCAGGGTGGTCAGGGTCCCGAGTTGCCTCGACCGGTCTCCGGCGGCGTCGGCGAATTCCAGGGCTTGCGCCAGCCACTCCGGGACCCGCCGGTCGGTCGGTCGGGCCAGGCACAAAAACGAGGAGGCGGCGACAGACCCCACCTTGTCACCGGTCTCCTCGAAGAGCGCCAGGCCGAGCTCGAGCTCGCGTGCGGCCTCGTCCATGCGACTCATGTTGAACAAGGCGACGCCGATGTTGGCGTGTCCCCACGCCTCTTTGTCGACGATCCCGAGGTCGTGCCAGCGCGCCGTGATCGCCTGGAGCTCGGGGAGTGCGATCGCCGGCTCGGCGAACACCTTGGCGTTGGCGGCGGTGTGGTCCCGCTCGATGGCGACGGCGGGGTCGTGGGGGTCGTCGGCCACCATGGCCAGGGTCTCGAAGACGTCCTCGGGCCGGCGGCACAGGGACTGCACCTTGGCGAGGTCGAGGAGTGCCGATGATCGCCGGCACCCGAGCGCGACAGCGCGTTCGAGGAGGCGCATCGCATCGAGCAGACGCGCCGCCGCGAACAAGTCCTGACCCGCCCGGGCCAGTGCCTCGGCCGCGTCGGCGACGACGGTGGTGTCTTCAGAGAGGTACCCCGCAGCGCGGTCGAGATGTCGGGCACGCTCCTCGGATCCCACCACGAACGAGGCGGCCCGGCGATGCAACTCCCCGCGCACGTTGCGCGGCAAGGTCTCGTAGGCGACCTCGCGCAGCAACGAGTCCACCGTGTCGTAGCCGCCTTCGGGCGCGTGGCGCATGAGCCCGTTCTCAACCAGGGCTTGCAACGCCGCAGGGGCGTTCGGTGAGCCCAGGGCACTGAGATCCTCGGCCGTGGCCCCGCCCATGACCGCGGCGTGCTGGAGGGCCAGCTTCTGTTCGGGCTCGAGCGCGTCGAGTCGGGCCGCCAACAGGGCCTGGAGCGTGGCCGGGATGGTGCCCGGCGCGCTCAACCGGTAGCAGTCGCCGTCGTCGACCAACAGGCCCTGGGCCCGGGCCATCGACACCAGCTCGCGTAGATAGAGAGGATTGCCCCCGGCCCGGTCGACGAGGAAGTCCGCCGCCTCGGTGCCGAGCGGCTTGTCACAGGTGAACCCACCCGCCAACGCCACGGCGTCAGGCCGGCTGAGCGGACCCAGGCGGACCGTGGTGGTGGCGGGGAAGGCGGCCAGCCATTCGCCGGGATCGCTGCGTCCGACGAGCACTGTGAGCAGGGGCACGTTGTTGAGCCGTCCCGAGAGCTCTCCGAGCACCTTGAGCATCTGGTCGCCGCTGCGATGCATGTCGTCGATCAGGATCATCATCGGCCGGCCGCTGCCTTTTTCCTGGAGGAGCCGGCCCAGCGCCCACAACTGCTCCTGGTGCATCCCGGCCGGATCGATCGACTGGAGCGACTGGTCCATCTCCCCGGCGAGCGACATGACCCGGGCGGTCACCTCGGGGTCGGCCACGGGCCCGAGCTGGCGGATGACCTCGGCCGCCACCCGGGCCCCTCCCAGGGCGCCGTAGGCGGGGTAAGTCGAGCGCACCACGGTGCCGTCGACCTCAGCGGCCCGGGCCAGTTCGGTGGTCAGCCTGGTCTTGCCCGAACCGGCGTCGCCACAGACCACGACCACCTGGGGCTGGCCGTCGCGACTCACTCGTCGCCACTGCGCCTCGAGGAAGGCGAGCTCGTCGTCACGACCCACGAGGGGAGGAGCCGCCGCGCTGGGCTCGAGTTCGACGGCTTGCAACGACACCGCCTCGAATACCTCGACAGGCTCCTGCTTCCCCTTCAGCAAGATGGGCTGTCGGGCCCGGAACGCGATCCGTCCTCCCGCCAGCTCGGTGGTGAGGCGACCGCACAAGACCTCACCGGGACCGGCGGCTTTCTCGAGGCGGGCCGCCACGTTCACGGTGTCACCGATGACGGTCATGTCCCCGCCCGCGCCCATCGTCGTCGCCATCACCTCGCCGGAGTTCACGCCGATCGAGAACACCAGGTCCCCACCGAGGTGTCGCATGGCCATGGCCGCCGCCACGGCGCGCTCGGCATCATCGTCATGGGCGAGCGGTACTCCGAAGACAGCCATGACCGAGTCGCCCATGTACTTGTCGACGGTGCCGCCGTGGTCGGTGACGATCTCGCCCAACTCGCGAAAGGCGGTGTCGACCAACCGGGCCACGACTTCAGGGTCGGTCCGCTCGGCGAGCGAGGTGAAGCCCACCACGTCGGCGAACAGGACCGTGGCCAACTTCCGTTCTTCGACCGCGATGACCGGGGCGGCCACCGGAGGGGTGGTGCGGTCGAGGCCGGCGCCGCATTGTCCACAGAACCGCTGTCGGTCGCTGACCGCGGCCCCACACGATGGGCATCCCCCCACGGGAAGCGTCGCCCCGCAATGCCCGCAGAACAGGTAGCCCTCGGGGTTGGGCGTATTGCACCTCGGACACAGGTCCACACCTTCACGGTACCGCCCGCCGGTGACCACGGTCCCCGCCGACCAGGGCCGGGTCCGACGCCACGGCGGCCCCGTAGTCGCTCGGATGATATTCGGGCCACAGACGAGGCTCGTGGAGGATTTCGGCGCCTAGTTGTACACCTAGTGCCACCGCCGCGTCGAAGAAGGCGCGCCCAGCCCGGTCGCCGAGGTGAAAGCGATGTGCAGCTCCCGGTTCACCGCCACCGCGGCGAGCGGGCTCAACCAGAACGATGGTCGACCTTGTGTCCCGTACCCGATGACAGAGCCGAAGTCCATGACGCGCGTCGCATCGAGGGGACCGAGCACCGCGTCGTAGAACTGCGAGGCGGAAGCGACGTCGGCACACTGGATCGAAACATGGTCGAGCACGCTGTGATGCTGGCGATGACCCGCCCGCTCAGTATGGGAACCCGCTCAGCATGGGAATCAGGATGCGAGACGGCACGGGGGGGTGCCGCATGTGCGACCCCGGGGGGGCCGAAGGCCACACGGAGCGGCAACCCACCGAGCCGGGAACCGAAGACCGCGCCGACCTCGGCGTCCCGGGACGACCCCGGTCACGTCCGTCGCCACAGGCCGTCTTCTCCAGCCCTGCAGTGGGGTGTTCGATGCACTCGCACTGGCTGACCAGGCGATCCCCCACCGCCCACCACCTTCGTCGGTAGCGCCTGGGGAGAACAAGCGGAAAACCTGGGGATTCTCAACGGGTCCCGGCCAGGGCCAGCGCGCCCAGCGCGCCCGCCATGGCCAGCGGCGCCGCCACCAGGCCCAGACGCGTCGCCTTGGCGACCGCAGGGTTGGCTCCGGCGTTCCGGGCGGCACGCAGCCACAAGATCCAGGCCAGCGAGCCGGTCACGAACAAGTTGGGCCCGATGTCGAGCCCGACGAGCAGCGCGAAGGGGCGGTGCGGCACCCGCGCCGCCAGCAGTGACGCGGCGGGCAGGTTGTTGACGACAACGCTCGCCAGGGCCGCTACCGCAGCGGTTCCCCAGGCGTCGAGATGCGAGAGGGCGTTGGTCGGCCCCGACCAGCTCCGCCCCAAGGTCCCGAGCGCCAGCGCCACGCCGAACAACCCGACCAGGACCGGGATACCCAGGACGTCGAGCACCCGGGTCGACGACGTCGGTCCCCGGGCTGCTCTGACCCCGGCCGCGGCGAGCCCGATCCCCGCCACGGGAAGGGCCGGGGCCCGCAGGACCAGCACGACCACGGAGACCGCCGCCACCGACACCACCGCCACACCCAGCCCGACACGGTCGCGCTCGGGGCCCGCCATCGGAGTGGAGTCGACCGTCACGCTCGGGCGCAACACCTGGCGATGCGCGTAGGCGACCACCGCCGCGGTGACGAGTACCGACACGAGCCAGGCGGGGGCCACCTCGACGAGGAAGCGTCCACCCGACAGATGGAGGTGACCGAGGACGATGAGGTTGGTCAGGTTCGAGCCGGGCAGGAGCAGCGAGGCCGCGTTGGAAAGAAGAAGGCATCCGTACAGCAGCGGGGCTTCGCTCCCGCCGCGGCTGCGCGCCGCATAGACCAGCACCGGCGTGAGGAACGCCACCGACGTGTCGAGGTTCAAGATGCTCGTGACGCTCGACACCAAGATGACAGAGCCGGCGAACAGCACCGCACCGCTCGACGAGGCGCGCGCCAGGGCTCGGCCTGCCGCCGCGAAGAGCCCACCCTCGTCGGCCACGAGCCCCACGAGCAGAAGCCCCGCCACGAGGACGAAGGGCGGCCAGTCCTGGCTCGCGGCCGAACGCGCCTCGGTCCGGTCTGCGGCGATGGCGAGCGTCGATCCGACGATGCCCATCGCGGCCAGGGCCCAGGCCCCGAGACCGCCGCCCGCAAGTCGCAGCCGCTTCAGCGTCGTTCTCTTCGACGTCAGGAGTCGGGAGTGACAGCGGGTGTGAAGCCGAGGGTGTACGAGGTCATCGACAACGAGCCGAACGCGTATCCCTCGACGAGCACGTCTGCAACCAGGCCGGCCGCATCGGCGAGGCCCGCCAGATAGAGCAGTGGGATGAAGTGGTCAGGGGTCGGGACGGCCAGGTCGAAGTCGCCGTGGCTCGATGCCTCGACGATCGTCGCCGGCGACGACGCCATGGTGGCCCGGGTGTCCTCGTCGAAACGCTGCGCCCAGTCGGTGCCGGACTCGGGGTGACGCCCGTCCATGAGCCCGAGATTGTGGACCACGTTCCCGATGGCGATGACGAGCACTCCCTCGCGTCGCAACGGTGCCAGTCGGGCGCCGAGCTCGAAGTGGTACCGAAACGGCTTGGTGGCGTCGATCGCCAGCTGCACGACGGGTGCCTTTGCCTCGGGGAAGGCATGAACCAACACCGACCACGACCCGTGGTCGATGCCCCAGCTGTCTTGGTCGAGCCCCACCCACATCGGCTCGGCCAGCGCAGCCACCCGACGGGCCAGGGCCGGGTCGCCGGCCACGGGATACGACACCGCGAAGAGCTCCGGGGGAAATCCGTAGAAGTCGTGGATCGTCCGGGGCCGGGCCATGGCGGTGACAGCCGAGGCGTTGATGTACCAGTGAGCGGAGACCACGAGGATGGCCCGGGGCTCGGGGACGCCGGCGCCGAAGGCCCGCCACGCCTCGGTGTAGCGGTTGTCCTCCAGGGCGTTCATGGGGTTGCCATGTCCCACGAACGCGGCTGGCATGACGGTGTCGTCCCCGATGTCGTCACGTGCCGTCGTCACGGCCTCACCCTAGACATCCCATGGAAGCCCCGACGATCCTCACCGACCGCCTGTAGGTTGGCCCTATGCCTGAACCTTTCCTCGACGCCACCGCTCTCGCCGAGTTGGTCAGAGACGGCTCGGCGTCGCCGGCGGAGCTCGTCGAAGACGCCATCGACCGGATCGAGAAGCTCAACCCCGAGCTCAACGCGGTCATCCGTCCCCGCTACGACGAGGCGCGCCGCGAAGCCTCGGGGGAGCTTCCCGAGGGGCCCTTCCGCGGTGTGCCCATGGTCTTGAAGGACTTGATGTGCTTCACCGCCGGTGAGGAGATCCACGAGGGCATGGGCGCCCTCAAAGCGGCGCGCTACGTGGCTCCACGCGACCAGGAGCTGGCGCGGCGTCTGCGCGCCGCGGGGTTCGTCGTGGTGGGTCGGACCAACACCCCCGAGCTCGGCATCGTGCCCACGGCCGAGCCCCTCGCCTACGGGCCGTCGCGCAATCCCTGGAACACGGCCCATTCGACGGGGGGATCGAGCGGCGGATCGGCCGCCGCGGTGGCGTCGGGCATGGTGTCGGTCGGCCACGCCGGTGACGGGGGCGGGTCGATCCGTATCCCGGCCAGCGAGTGCGGGTTGGTGGGGCTCAAGCCGTCGCGGGCCCGGGTCCCGCTCGGGCCCGAATGGGGCGACCACATGGGCGGTCTCGTGTGCGAGCTGGCCGTGACCCGCACCGTGCGCGACACCGCCGCGGTCCTCGACGCGGTGGCAGGGCCCGCCCCGGGAGATCCCTACGCGGCGCCGACCCCGGCCCGTCGGTTTCTCGAGGAGCTCGGCGTCGATCCGGGTCGACTCCGCATCGGGATGCAGAGCGCGGCGTTCGGTGCCGCGGTCGTGACCGATCCCGATTGCGTGGCGGCCACCGAAGCGGCCGGTGCGCTGCTCGAGTCGGTCGGCCATGTCGTCGATCCCACCCACATCACCGCGCTCGATGATCCGGGGTTCGTCGAGCAGTTTCTCCTCGTCTGGGCGGCGGGCATCGCCAACGACGTCGTGCACTACTGGGCGGAGAAGCTCGGCCGTGCCTTGGGCCCCGACGACGTCGAGCCCTTGACCTGGGCGCTCGTCGAAGCGGGCCAGGCTGCGAGCGCGGCGGACTTCCTCGCGGCGCGCCACAAGCTCCAAGACATCTCTCGTCGGGTGGCCGAGTGGTACGAGACCGGCTTCGACCTCCTCCTCACGCCGACGCTCGCCCAACCGCCGCCCTTGATCGGAGAGTTCGACTCACCGGCGGAAAACCCGCTGCACGGACTGTTGCGTGCCGCCGAGCTCGTGCCCTTCACGCCGCCGTTCAACGTGTCGGGCCAGCCGGCGATCTCCTTGCCGCTGTACTGGAACGCCCAGGGCCTACCCATCGGGGTGCAGTTGGTGGCGCCCTACGGACGAG
>Ga0307372_10007826_pt1 | contig 15191 bp, 13 predicted proteins | sample OX1MG_FD_202533 | JGI IMG/M metagenome (GOLD analysis project Ga0307372, IMG submission 202533) | Soil microbial communities from Risofladan, Vaasa, Finland - OX-1 | ecosystem: Environmental > Terrestrial > Soil > Coastal area > Acid sulfate soil | place: Finland: Risofladan, Vaasa | collected... | reverse complement strand
CGATGTCAGCCCGCCGTTCCTGCCGAACTCCTTCCGACATAACGACAGCTGGCCGGCTCGGCACCTCGCCCTCGCCGGTGTCCTTCGTGCGGGCACCCAACGGCGAGCGTGCCGCCGGCCACCCAGCTCGCCCGCGCGGCCCTCGTCCCGGTTCGGCCACACGCCGCGCAACCTGTGCACCACCTCAGCGCGACGCTTTAGCCAGGTTCCCGCAGACCGTCCGGGAAACCGCTGATCAGATGGCGCAGATGACCCGCTGGCGCCGCCGCGCAGGACGCAATGCGGGCATTATGTCGGTATGCGGTTGCTAATACTTGGTGGCACCTGGTTTCTCGGCAGGACCCTTGCCGAGCAGGCATTAGCTTCCGGCTGGCAGGTCACTACGTTCTCTCGTGGCCGCAGTGGCCGCGACGCTGAGGGGACCAAGCGAGTTCACGGGGACCGAGCCCACGTCGCGGATGTCGCAGCGCTTGCTGCATCGGGCTCCTGGGATGCCGTCGTGGACACTTCCGGGCATGTCCCTGGCGTAGTGTCCACAGCCGCCAGGATGCTGCGGCCGGCTGTCGGCCGGTACGTGTACATCTCCACCGTCAACGCTTACCGTGGCTGGCCTGTCGAGCCGCTGACTGATGACTCGCCCACCTACAACGCCGTGACCGGGACGGGGCCGGTAACCGCTGGCGCAGAGCGGGGCCTTGCCCCGGCCGCCGAGTACGGGCAGCTGAAGGCGGCCTGCGAGCAGGCGGCCTCCCGGGAGTTCCCCGCCGGGACGTGCCTCGTGCTGCGCCCCGGCGTCGTCGTCGGCCCGTATGAGTATGTCGGCCGGCTGCCCTGGCTGCTGCGGCGCATGCAGGCCGGCGGCCCAGTCCTGGCTGCCGGGGACCCGCTGAGGCCCATCCAGCCTGTCGACGTGCGCGATCTTGCCGCGTTCATCCTCCGGGCCATATCGAGTCAGCTTGGCGGCACCGCAAATGTCACTGCGCCCGCAGGGCATTCCACTTACGGTGAGCTGCTGGAAGCCTGCCGGGATGTGACGGGCGGCCAAGCTGAGCTCGTCTGGGTAGACGATCAGTGGCTTGCCGGGCAGGACGTCGAGCAGTGGACGGAGATCCCGCTGTGGCGTACCGCTCCGGGCACCTGGGCGATCAGCTCGGCCCGCGCTTTCGGAGCGGGGCTGACGTGCAGGCCGCTGCGGGAAACGGTCGCAGATACCTGGGACTGGATGGGCCGGGAGGATCCGGTGCCGCACGAGCGGGCCGCCGAGATCGGCCTGGACGGCGGGAAGGAGCGAGAGCTACTCGCTGCCTGGGAGCGGCACCGTATCCAGGCCATGTGACGGGGGCAGCGAGCGCGGCGCGGAGTCAGCGGTGAACGCCTCGATGCGCCTGGCGAGCGTCACCGTGATCGGCGAGCTCGCGAAACGCGGCTCACCGAGGGCCGCGGCGACACCGCACAGGCGCTCCACCAGGGCATGCCGCCGGTGCTCTGGCGCGACTTCCCAGACCGGCCTCAGTGCGTCATCCGCGGCATCCAGCCGGCCGTGTGCCAGCTCCGCGCAGGCCAGGTCTGCCCGCGCAGTCATGCTCACCAGGCTTCCGGTGCTGTCCTGCGGGCGGAGCCGGATCGCCTCGCGGGCGCGGGTGGCAGCCCGGCCCGGGTCATCGATCTGGAGCAGCGCTGTGGCCGAGGACATCGCCTGCCGGGCCGGCCCCCAGCCGAATTCCCCGCCGATGGCATCGTGGAGCTCGTCATCGCCGACCTCGCCGATCGCGTCGCGTGCCTCGTCGGCCAGGCCGAGGGCCGTCCGTGTCTGGTCCTCCGCGCCCACGTGCGACCACGCCCGCGCGGAAATGCTGTGCAGCCGGGCCCGTGCCGTCCCCTGGGGGGCCAGAGCCAGCCCGGCATCTGCCAGGTCCACGGCGTCGCTGGTGCGGCCGCACCAGTAGGCTGTCAGGGCCTGCATGCCAAGCGCCCATGCCTGGAGTGACCGGTGACCTATCATCTCGGCATAAACCGATGCGGCGTGCGCCTGCTCGACCGTGGCATTCCATACGGCAAGGTCGAATGACGCCACGGACATTAGTGCGCATACCTGGCCGGCTGCCAGGTACAGCTCGGCGAGCTGCGCGGGCCGCCGTGTCCGCTCGGTCATCCGCAGCGCGAGATCCCGCGTTCGGCGGCTTTCCGCCAGGAAAGCGAGCGGCGGGACCTCGTTGTAGCTGAGCGCGAGCTGGCGCACTTCCGCGCGCAGCTGGTCAATGCCCAGGGAGGGTACCTTCTTGCTGCCCTCGGCCGCGGCCTGGTCCCCTGACTCGTACGCAGCTGCCATGACCAGCTCCCCTATATCGATCCGCAATCCGCCAGCGTCCGCCGCCCGGCTCCCAGGGGCGCCCGCCGGCCCTGCCAGGAATCCTGTCCCGACTGCAGGCCTGGCACGCAGGGCTACCTGCTGACGGGCAGCAGGAGCTTCCCGCGCGGCTAATGCCGCGAGCCTCCCGCCTGCTGACAGGAAATCATCCACGCGTGCTGCCACCTGGGCCGAGGGCGTTTTCTGCCCGGACCGGAGTCTCGAGATATAGCCGGAGTTACACGGAACCAGGCGTGCGAGCTCCCGGACGCCCATGTGGCGCTCTGCCATCCTGCGGCAGAGCTCCTCACTGAAGTTACTCATCCCGGCTGAATTTACTCATCCCGCGCCTGCCAATCACGGCTAAGTGCTGACCATTACGTGCTGCCTGCTGCCCACTCCCGGTAGCACCTTTCAAGATTACCTCCCGAATCTGTTCACTAGCGGCATCGGTATCAATAACAGGCGGGAGCAGCGGGCATGGATCACGCACCGGGAATCCCCGCCGTGGCTGCCAGCCACCCCGTCCCAGCTGCCGTCTGCCGCGGCTCGCGAACTGGCCCGCAGCCTGGCTCCGGAGACCAGGCGCAGTGCGTGCCCGGAGGTGAGCGATGTCTGACCTGGGAGCAGGAGTATCCCGGCGAGGCAAGGGAACTCGCCAGGCTGCGCCGGTGGCTGATGTCAATACTGCCGGACTGCCCGGCGCGCGAGGACCTGGTCCTCGTGGCAACGGAACTGGCGGGCAACGCGGTCCGGCATACCGCCAGCGGCCGGGGCGGCGCCTTCGGCGTGCGGGTCACCTGGGAGGACGGGGCTGTTCTGGTTGCGGTCGACGACGCCGGCGGGCCGGGTGAGCCGCGCGTTGTCGATGACCCGCTGGCGGAGGGCCGCCGCGGCCTGCTGGTCGTCCGGGAGCTGTCGGCGCGCGCAGGCGTGTCCGGCGACTACCGCGGCCGCACGGTATGGGCCGAGGTTCTCTGGCCTGACGCGGACGGGGTTGCGGCAGGCGCGGCGTACCTGGGCAGCCGCTTCGGGGTGGTGGCCTGGTACGGACGCTGCACGGGGCAGTGGTGGGCGCTGGCCGGCAGCGAGCTGCTGTCCGCGTCCTCGGTGCCTGAGCTCGCCGCGCTGCTCAGCGCGGCCGGGCAGGCGGGGCTTGCCGGCCCGGCCACTCCCGGCGGGGTCGGGGCCGGGCTTCTTGCGGGCGGGGCGGGCCAGCGCCGCCCTGGCCCGCCCGCGGGAAACCAGGCGGCTTGACGCCGCCGACCCGGTGTCCCTGCCGGCGCTCCTGTCCTCATCAGCCTCCCTGCGCGCGCTTCCGGCGCCGGGCCCGGCTGGTGACCCGGCCCATCAGCCTGCCCTTCGTGGGCATCGCGGGGGAGCCCGGCGGCCCGGGCGAGCGGATCTGCGCCCTGCCCCGCCGCGATGGCACCTGGGCCTACTGGCGTCCGGGACCCGTGCCTGTCCCAGGTGGCGCCGCCCAGGCGGCTGACATCGTCGCCGGGCCGCCCGCGCCCGGTGCCCAGCTCCCCGCCGCCGTTCCGGGGCGGGACAAGACCGGGCCGGGGGCGGCCGCGTGAGCCGCCCGCTGGCCCGTGAGGCGGGGATGCCGGGACCTAGACCGGATCCCGGGAAGCGGCAGGCCCCCGTGCTTGCGCTGGCGCGCGTGCTCCCAATGCCGGTTCCCGGCATCCTCCCGCCCGCCCTGCCGGGGCGGCCGACCCGGCGGCTGACCGTGGTGACGGCGAACCTGTGCTATGGCGGCCTTGACCCGGAAACCGGGGATGATCTCCCGCTGGAGGCGACGGTCGGCGCGCTGCGCCGCGCCCGGCCGCATGCCGTGCTGCTCCAGGAAGTGGGCGCCGCCGGGAATCCGTCCGGGCTGTGGCGGCGCCTGCGGCGGATCGCTAACGCACTGGGCATGGAGCCGGCGGTGCTGGGACCCTCGGCCGCGATCCGGTCCGAGCTCGGGAACCACACGGCGATCCTGGTGGCCGCAGGCCGGGGGCTGCGGGTCACGGACCAGTGGCCGCCGCCGTCCCCGGCCGGGCCGCGGGTGCCGTGGTGCCGGGCCGAGGTCACGGTGCCGGGCCTGGCCGGCCCGTTGCACCTGTACAGCGCGCACCTCAGCGCCCGGTCGCCGTCCGCGCGGGTGCACGCCGCCGAGCTCATCGCCAGTTACGCCGCCGGGCACGCCGGTCACGTGGTCGCGGGCGGGGACTGGACGACTACCCGCGCGCCGGGCCCGGGCCCGGCGCAGATCGCGGCGCTCCCGGCCGCCGTGCGGGCGTCGCGCTGCCGCCAGGGCCCGGACGGCGCGTGGGCGCCGCGTTACGACGTGGATGCCCCGTTTGCCGCTGCGGGCCTAGCCGACCTGGCGGCCTGCCACGACCCGGCGGGGCTGGCCGCGACGACCCGCGACGGCGCCCGCGCCGACCGGTGCTACGCCACTCCCGCGCTCGCTGGCGTACTGGCGGCCTGCCAGGACCTGGTGACCGGCAGCGATCACCGGGCGGTCGCCGTCACGTTCGACCTGACCGGCCTGCAGGAGACCACGCGGTGACCGCCCCGCCCCCGGCCGGATCCTGGGATCTCCTGGACGGGCTGGCCCGCGCGGTCGGGCAGGCATACGTCGGCCAGGCCCGGCGCGCTGACCGGTTCGGCGCGCTGACCGGCGCCCGCGCCGCGCAGGCCGATTACCTGAGCGCAGAGGAGTGCCGGGGCCGGGCGGCGGCCCATGAGGACGCCGCGGCCGAGCTCGCCGCCATCCTCGCCGGGTTCGGCCTGCAGCCGCCGGGAAGGCCATCCGGCGGCCCCGGCCCGGCGCCGCTGGCTGCCGCCCGGCCCGGCCTGGTAGCCGGGGCCGGGCTGGGCGGTACCGGGCGGCCCGCCGACGATCTGTACCTGGTCGCGCACGATGACGTGACGGGCCGGCTGCGGCTGCACTCGCGGGCGGCGGCGCTGGGCATCGCGGCTGCGCTGCTCGCCGAGCTGATGCTCGGCGGCCAGCTCACCGCCGCGCCGGGCGCGACCCTGGCCGCAGTGAAGGGCGCACCCGCCCCCGGTGACGCGCTGGCCGCCCGGATCCTCGGCCAGGTGACCGCCGAGCGTGAGCCGCTCAGCACGCGGGAGTGGCTGGCGTTCCTGGCCCGCACCGCTCCCGCCGACGTGGCAGGTCGGCTCGCGCAGGCCGGGTACCTGCAGCCGGTCCCGGCCCGGTGGCCCCTGGGCCGGGACCGGTCGGTGCCGGCGGACCAGAGCCGGGCGTTCGCGCCGGTGGTCCGGGCCCGGACCGCGCTGAACCCGGCCCCGGCCGCTGACCGCGCCCACCGCGGCGCTGGCCGCGATCGCCGACGCCGCCGGGCTGCGCCCGCTGCTCCTGCAGTACGCCCCGGCCACAGCCCGCGAGCGGGGCGGGATCACCGCCGTCCTCCCGCCAGGCATGCATGACCTGATCGTGTACGCCAGGACCGCGGCAGACAGCGCGCTGCTCGCCGGCTGCACCTGAACCCCTTTCCAGTCCCCTCTACCCTCTACAGGCAGCAGGAGCCAGCAATGTCCAGACCAGCCAGCATCCCCCCACCCCGCAGGCCCGGAACCGTGTCCCGGGCGCTGGCCCGCGACCGGCTCGGCATCATCGCGGTGCTATTATTCGTGTCGTCGAGCGTCGCGCCGCTGTTCGCCGCCGGGTACCTGCGGCCTCGGTCGGCCCGTCGGCGTCGCCGCCGCCCTGGTCGCGCTGCTGTCCTACTCCTTCCTCCAGGTCGCCCTGTACGGGGCCCTCGGCCCGGCGCGGCTTGGCCCTGCCCTGTGATGCAGCAGCACGGGGCGCTTTACGATCCGATCCCCGGCGGCTGGGTCGGCCTGGCCGCGGTCACGGTGCCCGTCCTGGGCGTGCACGGCGGCGACGACCCGGTTAGCCCGCTGGCCAGCGGGCTAACCGGGTATGCCACGGCCCGCTCGGCCGAGCTGGTCAGCATTTCCGGCGGGCGGCATGACGCGCTGAATGACCAGGACCACCGCACCGTCGCCGCGACCGTCGTGCTGTTCCTGGAGCGGCTCCGGCGGGCGGCCAGCAGCGGGCCGATCGCGATCCGCGAGGAGCTGGCGCAGCCATGACCCGCTACGTGATTATCGGCGCCGGCGCGGTCGGGGTCACTTTCGGCGCAGAGTTGCACAGAGCGGGCCGGGACGTGGTGCTGGCCGCGCGCGGCGCCCAGCTGGCCGCGCTGCGCGCCGGCACCATGCGCTACCTGCGCCCGGACGGCGCCCGGACCCTGGACCTCCCGGCCGTCGGCGGCCCGGGCGAGATCGACCTCACCTCCGACGACGTGCTCGTGCTCGCCACCAAGACGCAGGACGCCGGGCCGGCCGCCGCCGACTGGGCCTGGCGCCCGGTCCGGCAGCCCGACGACAGCCACCGGACAGCCGCGGCCAGCCTGCCGGTCATGACCCTGCAGAACGGCCTGGACGCCGAGCGCACCCTGCTGCGCCGGTTCGCGACCGTCCTGGGCGGCGTGCTGCGGGTGCCCGCGACCTACGTGCGCCCCGGCGAGGTCGCTTCGGCCGGCGGCCCGGCCGGCGGCGTCGTCTGGCTCGGCGCCTATCCCGGCCCCGCCGTCCCGCTGGAGCACGCCGGGCTGCTGGAGGGCATCGCGGCTGACTTCCGGGCGGCCGGCTTCGACACGCAGGTGGTGCCGGACATCTCCCGGTGGAAGGCCGCCAAGCTGCTGGCCAGCACCACGTTCGCGCTCGACGCCCTGTACCAGCCGGGCGACCTGCGCGACCGGGCGGCGGCGCTGCTGCGCGAGGAGGCGAGGGAGATCCTCACCGCGGCCGGCCAGCCGATCGCCGACATGCAGGCCGAGAGCACAGCCGACCTCACCCGCTTCGGCGTCCAGCCCATCCCCGGCCACGAACGCGGCAACTCGTCCTGGCAGAGCCTCACCCGCTCGGGCTCGCTGGAGACCGACTTCCTGACCGGCGAGATCGTGCTGACCGCCCGGCTGATCGGCCGCCGGGCGCCGGCTAGCGCGGCCGTGATGGAGCGCGTGCACCGCGCCCAGCTCGACGGCACCCCGGCCCGATCCCTCGGCCCCGATGACTTGCTGGAGCTGCTGCCGCAACTGCAGGCGGGAACCCTGCCCTGCTGAGAGGAACAGGTTCGTGCCAGATCCGAGCGGGCCGTCCCTGACCGAGGTAACGGCAATGACTGTTGATTCCAGGCGATGCGCCTATTACCTTCCGGACTATGGCCGCCACAGCATATGTAACACCGTCCCGACCGTCCTCGACATCCTGGGCGCGCATCTTCCGGGCACCCTGGGAATAAGTGAGCGATCCATCATCCGGGGCGCGGGAGCGAACGGGAATGCAGCGCATCAAGCGCCCATGAAACGTCCGCTTGGCGGCGTGTACGTGGTGCTTGTGGACACCCTGTCCGCCAGACTGATGCAGCGCTTCGAGGAGTCATCCGGTGTCTTCAGTGATTTCGGTCGCGTGGACCGGCATGCGCTTTCCTCAGTCTGCCCGACTATAACGCAAGCCTGCCTGCCGGCGATATGGTGCTGCTCGCCGCCGAGCGCGAACGGCTACCACGGCCGGTTCTTCTATGCCGCCAGGGATGACCGTACAACCGGGCCCATTCTTGATGACCCCGTGAACGTGGACATGACGCGGGCCGCCGAGCTGCGCGGACGACCCGGTCGGGAACTGCAGATGCCCAGCTGGGCGCCCGCATTACGCAACTTCGGCATAACACTGAGGTCCTTCATCACGTCCGGGTTTCCCGCATTCACCAGGGCAATATACGGTAATTGCGATGTTACCCTGGGGATTCCCCCGCGCTCGAACGCCGAGGCCTGCAGGCAGATCAGGCAGGGCGATACCGGCACGGTAGCTGCTGACATCTCGCTGATCGCGCAGTCACTGGACGCCTTTCGCTGTGCAGGCGCAGGCCAGGAGCTCATCTTCGTGCATCTCCTGTCGCTCCAGCGGCTTGCGTCCGCGTTCCCCGCCGGAAGCCCCGAGTACATGAAAGCGGCCGGCCCCCTGTGGGCGGCCATCGAGAAGGCGATCGCTGCCGTCACGTCAGCCGGCGAGTGGGCAGCGATCCTCACCTCGGATCACGGCGTGACTGACTCGATACGAGATAACGCGATTCATCTCAGGGAAAAGACGCTCGATGAGGTCTGCCGGCTCAGCTATGCCGCACCAGCGTGCAATGACAGGATCGCGTACTTCTACCCCCGCGACCAGTCAGCGAGAGATCGCATAGCGGAGCTGGTCGCCGATTGCTCACCGCCGGCGACCTGCGCGCTAATCGACCTCGACTACCGCAGCTATGAGCGCATCTTCGGCAAAGGATGGGGCAGCCTGGACATGCTCGGAGCCGGGCAGCTCATAGCCCTGAACGTGAACAAGGGGCCTGTCTATTTTGACTGGGATCCGCCATACAAGCTGATGAAGCGCAGCTCGCACGGAGGCCTTGACCGGGACGAGATCGAGATACCGTTCCTGTGCTTTTATCCCGGTCGCTAGCGGCCGGCCACCCGGGCCTTTGACAAGGCTGCCAGCAGCTCCCCGACCTGGCGAACTGGAAACCGGAGACGCACACGGAAAGGCGGTCCGCATGGTGCGACTGCAGGACGTGCGAGAGCTTAACGCCGGCCTCGACGGCGAAGTCCTTCGAGCCTGGCAGGCGGCCAGCGACACGAGCGCCGCCAGATCGCGCTTCGAGCGGGAGGTGCAGCTGGCCGGGCTCACTCACGAGGCGCGGCCCTATCCCGTCTCGGCCCGGCCCTACCTGGTCACCGCCGCGTCCATGCGAGCGGTGGCCGAAGCCTGCGAGGCCGCTGTCGACTGGGCGGACCGGATCGCGAGCCTTCTCCACGGCACCACGCACGCCCCCCAGCTGGAGACGGCGTACGGGCCCGCGATGTTCCGCGACCAGGTGCCCGGGCCCAGGCCGGCGCCGTATATATGCCGGGTCGACGGCATGGTCGACGAAGACGGCTCCTACCGCATCCTGGAGATCAACACCGCCTGCCCCGGCGGCGTGATGCACACCGGCACCGCCAGCCGGCTGTGGCTGGAGCACAGCGGCCCGCTCCCGGGAGGCAGGGAAGTCACGGCCGGCGGGCAGGACATCGTCCTGGATCCGGCATGTCTGCAAAGGCACATCCTGGCGGAATACAAGCGGGTAACCCAGTCCGCCGCCTCGACCATAGGAGTCGTGAATTTCAGCGGAAGGCTCAGTCACGAGGCGGACGCCATCAGGCGCGGATTTGAGGAACTGGGCGCAGACGGGCAGATCATCGACGCAGCGTCGCTGCGGTATGACGGCACCAAGACCCTGACCGGGCCGGGCCGCGAGATCAACCTGCTATACAGCAAGATATACCCGCCCGACCTCGCCGACCCCCGGCTGGAAGTTTTCTGCGATGCGGCCGTTCACGGGAAGTTCATGCTGTTCAATCCTCTTGTCGCGCAGTGGCACCTGGAGAGCAAGGCCACGCTGGCGTTCCTCAGCGACGAGTCCCTGAGCGCCGGCCTGCTATCGCCGGGCGAGCGCGACCTTGCCAGGGAGATTATTCCGTGGACGAGGATCGTGTCTGACCGCAGGACCGGCGATCCCTCTGGTGACCAGGTTGACCTGCTGGACTACATCGACGCCCATCGCGAGCACCTCGTCCTCAAGCCCTGCCAGTCGATGCGCGGCGACGGCGTCTGCATCGGCGATAGCACGGCTCCCGGCAAGTGGAGGGCTGCCATACGGGATGCGCTTAAAAAGCCGCATGTAGCACAGGAGCGTGTGCGCTCGCAATGCGTTCTCGCCGCGCGGCCGCGATCCGGCGAGCTGCGGCGCATGCGCACCGGGCTGGACTGCTTCGTCTTCGGCGGGCGCAGCGTCGGCCTGCACGCCCGCGCCAGCGAAAACGATGTCATCAACATCGCCAAGCAAGGAATGCTGCTGCCCGTGGCGTGCGCAGCCGCGGACATGATGCGGGAATAGCGAGCGCGCCCGACGAGCAGGGCGGGCATCCGGCTGGGCCGGTGATTCCGGTGCGAAGGCACGCCGGCAGGCGCCGCAGGAGCAACAGGGCCTTGACCTGCCTGGCGGCGGACACGGAAGGTGGCGGGAATGCCAGGATTCAATCCAGCGGACTACCGGGAGTTCATCTACCGGTCGCACTACATCAGCGCTGACTGCACGCGTTTTGCCGCCAGGTATGCCCTGTCGGGGCCGGGCGGCACCATCGAGTTCACGGAGGTGATGACGCTGCCACCGGGAGCGCTGACCGACAGCGCGCGAGCACTGGCCCGGTTGCTCTTCCTGGCCTGCGGAGTCAGCTACTACAAGGCGGCGTGCCCGCAGCGCATACGAGTACACGGCGGCCTATCTGACGGCGAGCACCGCTTCCTGGCCGCGCTCATCGAGAATGGCCTGGCCGAGTTCGCCTACCGCAACGGGTTCCCCCGGGCACTGCGACCCTCAATCGACGGCCTGCGGCAGGATCAAGCTGACCCGGCGAGGAACCCGAGAGATGACGATGGGCAGCCACTCGTGCCGGTGGGCGGCGGCAAGGACTCAGTGGTGACCCTGGAATCGCTGCGGACGACAGGCGCTGAGCCGCTGGCATTCTCGGTGAACTGGTCGGGAAGAATCAGCGCCTGCATCGATGCCGGCGGTTACAGGTCGGTGCACGCCGCCCGGCGGCTCGATCGCGTCCTGGGCGATATCAATGCCTGCGGTGCCTACGACGGGCACGTACCGATCACCAGTATCACGAGCCTCGTGGCACTGCTAGTCGCGGAGTCGATGGCACTCGGGCCGGTTATCATGTCGAACGAGCGCTCAGCCGATGACGGGAACATCTCGTGGAATGACATGACTGTCAACCACCAGTGGTCCAAGAGCATGGAGTTCGAGACTCTCCTGAGAAATCAGATGCTGTTTGCGGGCATGTCACCCGCCCGTTATTTCTCCCTGCTCAGGCCGCTGACAGAAGCGGCAATCGCACAGCGATTCGCGCGGTGCCCGGCTTACTTCCGTGCTTTCAGGAGCTGCAACTGGCAGTCCGAGCGCGACACCGGCCCCGCCCGCCTCCGCTGGTGCTGCGAGTGCGCCAAGTGCCATTTCGTCTTCCTGGCACTCGCGCCCTTCCTGGGCCCGCCCGTGCTGGAAGATATCTTCGGCTGCAACATGCTCGATGCGGCCGGGCGGAAAGAAACCTACGACCAGCTGCTCGGCATCGCTTCCCACAAGCCGTTCGAATGCGTCGGGAGGACCGACGAAGCGAGACTGGCCGCGAGGCTGGCCGGCGCAAGCCCGGCCTGGCGGTCCGCCCGGCTGCTGAGAAAGCTGCTCGCCGCGACAGAGGGGGATGCCAGCGATCTTGCCGAGGCCGAGGCAACGATGCTGCGGGTACATGGCGAGCACAACGTTCCCGCACGCTACAAGGCTGCCTTGCACGCGCTGATATAGGGCGTGCTGGCCGGGTGATGCGATCACGCCGCCCGCCAGGAGGCCCGCGATACGACCTGCCACATTCGGGCCACACGCCTGCCCCTAGATGATCAAGTCCCGGTCGCTGTCCAGCGAGAGCGCAAGAAGCAGGTTAAGCCGGGGACAGGGGAAAATCCGCGTCCAGCACCGGGGACTTACGAGCGCGAACCTACCGCGTTGCGCGGCCGATCCTGCTGCACCCGCCTCGGCGGCTAGCGCGTGTTCAGCCCCTGAGCTCGGATGACCGGGCGGCCGGCGCCAGTGGCGCTGTGATCTCGCCCATGCCAGAATCCGCCGCCGGCGCAGGCTGGCTCTCGCGGCTGGCGCCCGAAATCACTCACAGCCCACCCCGATAACCGGGCCGCGACCCGCGAATCTCAGTAAGCTCCGGTACCACTATGGTGGTGTACTGCCGCAGGCAGATCATCCCACCCCGGCTTGCTGCCCGGAGTCGTTTCGCTGCGCAAACGACCAGAAGGACACCATGACAGGAGAAAAGACTTGCGGATCGCACTAACTGGGGCAGCAGGCTTCATCGGCGCCAGCGTCGCGGCCGAGCTGTTGTCCCGCGGACATGACGTGGCCGCGCTGGATAATTTCGACGAGACCTACCCGGCGGCTTTCAAGCATCCCCGCATCGAGCGTCTCTCGCGGAGCCCCCGCTTCGCATTCACCGTCGGCGACATCCGCAATCCATCTGACGTTAAGACCATATTTGATCCTGGCCCCGACGCCGTAATCCACCTCGCGGCACAGGGCGGCCTGCGCCGGTCCATAGAGGACCCCGCAGCATTCGTCTCTTCTAATATCGGTGGCTTCACTAACGTGATAGCGGCCGCCGCGAACGCTCAGGTCCGCAACTTCGTCTACGCGTCATCAGGTGCCGTTTACGGCGGGACGGCTACCCTCCCATTCCGGGAGGACGACCCAGCGGTCTGGCCGCTGTCGCTCTACGGATCGACAAAGCGCAGCGACGAGCTGATCGCTTTCACTTACGCCCGCTATTACGGCCTCCGCTGCACCGGCCTTCGGTTCTTCACGGTATACGGGCCCGACGGCAGGCCGGACATGGCCGTCTACAACTTCACGAAGAACATCTATGAGAGATCCCCGATCCAGGTACACGGCCACGGCCGGATGGTCCGCGACTTCGTCTACGTCGACGATGTCGCCCACTGCGTCGTTCTCGCCGCCGAGGAACAGGCAGAATTCCAGACCACCCGCATCGGAGAAGGCCCGGCCGCTGCCGTAGCCGACGCGCCGTGGCGGGTCCTCAACGTGGCCACCGGAAAGCAGGTCAGCGTACTCGACATAGTCCGGCAGGTAGAAACCGCGGTCGGGCATGATGCCGAGATGAAATTCGTAGACGCGCTGCGGCCAGAGGTCACCGAAAGCCGGGCGGACCTGACTGCCCTTGACAATGCCCTCGGATTCGTGCCCGCCGTTACCATCGATGTGGGTATCCCGCGTGCGGTGTCCTGGTATCTGGACTACCTCAAGAATCACCCCGGCTGAGGCTCGGCGCTGCCCTGGAGGTGAAACGCGGATGCGAGCCCTCACCGGAACGCCAGATCGCCCCGTCCGGGACATCCTGGGCGGGGCGGTTTCTGCTTGGCTGACGTGCTATCAGTAATACTGCCCGGTGTCGGGCGGCGGGTACTGGGCCGGTGGCGCGTAGTACAGGTAGTACGGTTCGGGTGGCCGCTTGCGAGGCAGCATGAATGCCCCGGCCAGGGCAAGGCAAGACGCCCGCGCTGCGTTCACCGCTATTTCGCTGCCGCAAGGCTCCAGCGCGGCCCGTCCTGCGTATCGGTGACCTGAACGCCGAGATCCGCCAGCTCCGCCCGCACCTCGTCGGCCCTGGCCCAGTCCCGGCCCTGCCGGGCTGCCTCCCGGTCCGCGACGAGTTCCTCGATGCGCTCGGCGGCCACCGAAGGCGTCACCGCGGCGGCCTGCGGGCTCCCGGCCGTCAGGCCGGCCAGGTCCAGCCCCAGCGCCTGATCTGCCGCAGCAGCAAGCACAGCCTTGTCACGGGAGCTGAGGCCAGGCGCCCGCAGGGCGCCCTGGAACTCGGCCAGCGCCCGCGGAGTGCCCAGGTCATCGCTGACCGCCGCGTCGAAGCGATCAAGAGCCAGCCGCCCCTCAGCCCCGAGCTGAGCGTAAGCGTCACCGTAGTTCGTGACAACGGGCAGCGGACGGAGCGGCTCAACCCGAGCCAGCAGCCGGCGCAGCGCAGATGACGCGCCGCTCAGCCCGTCGCCGGTCAGGTCCTGCTGGCTGCGGTAATGCGCCATCAGCAGGAAGTACCGGAACGCCATCGCGGGATGCCCGGCCTCGGTCAGGTCCCGCAGGGCTGGCATGCGGCCGGCCGACTTGGAGATCTTGGCCCCGCCGAGCAGCAGGAACTCGTTGTGCATCCACAGCGGTCGACCTTGTCCTCCCCCTCGTCCCCGTCGCCCACAGCATGGCCGACATCAGTGATGTTGATGACCTGCGTGACAGTGCAGCCCTTCCACTCCAGCAGCCTGCGGAGCGTGTCACTGAACACGTACGCGCGGAGGTTGCCCAGATGCGGAACCGAGTACACGGTCGGGCCGCACGAGTACAGCCCCACATGTCCCGGGACCTCTGGAAAGTCCGTCATCTTGCGTCCCAGGGAGTTAAAGAACCGCACTGGTGCGCCCGCGTTCATCGACCCGCTTCCTTGTAGCTGCTCCTCGCGATACAGCCATCGCACTTATGGACAGACATCGGCCTGCGTGATCCGGGCCAGCACGCCCCCTGCCCAAAGAGTATCGGCCGGGCGGTCGCTGCTGGGCTACTGCGCCGCTTCCCCAGCCTTTACCACTTGGCCTCGATCGCCCGGGCTGGCGTCCTGGGACATCAGTAAGTCCGCGCCGCCGGGGCGAGCGGGCCGTCAGGCGGGCAGGTCCAGGTGCTGGAGGGCGCTGGCGGCCATCTCGGGGGTGACCGCGGTGCCGGACCACGCTGCCCCGCACAGGGCCCGCAGTCCGTCCAGGGGATCGCCGGAGCCGGACAGCCCGAGCTGGCCGGCCGCGGAGTCCAGCCGCGCGGTCCAGCCGCCACACTGGAAGCCGCCGCGCTGGAAGCCGCCGTCGCCCGGCGTCACCGCCGGATGGCCGGTCAGCAGGCCGTCCAGGTCACGGGCCAGGTAAGTCGGCCGCAGCCCCGGCGGGGCGAGCACCGCGTCGGCCGGCTGACTGACCCCCGTCAGCACCAGCAGGCTGTCGGCCTGGCCGCGCACCGCGCCCTCGATGTCGGTGTCCAGCCGGTCACCCACGACCAGCGGCCGGGTGGCGCCGGTTCGCTGCACGG
>Ga0307372_10007825_pt1 | contig 15193 bp, 11 predicted proteins | sample OX1MG_FD_202533 | JGI IMG/M metagenome (GOLD analysis project Ga0307372, IMG submission 202533) | Soil microbial communities from Risofladan, Vaasa, Finland - OX-1 | ecosystem: Environmental > Terrestrial > Soil > Coastal area > Acid sulfate soil | place: Finland: Risofladan, Vaasa | collected... | reverse complement strand
TAACCAAAAACTAACCAAAAAAGTTTACCGACGGATCGCCCGCAAACCGGAGATCCGCAGATGGCCGACTCGGAAGAGTCCAAATCGAACGAACCTAAATTGCCGATGGTGATCTCGCCGAGGCTCGACGGCTCGGACGAAGACGCAGCATCGTCATTTCCCGGTGAGGACGCGGCTCATACGGCATCGGCCGCAAGCGCCGGTAGCGATCATCCGCTATCGCGCTCGTTGCGGTTTGCGCTACTGGCCGTTTCGGTAGCGGCGGCAGCCGCAATCGGTTCGTTCGTTGGCGCGCTATCGGCGTCCGGCGTCATCCATTCGTGGTCCGCTTCGGCGGACAAATCCCCTGCTGTCATGGCGAGCGCCCGGCAAACGAATAAGGTCGAACTTGCCGAACTCGCCGCACTCAAGAGCAATCTCGACGGCGCGACGCGCGGCGCCAGCGGTCAGTTCGCCAGGCTTGCCGAGCGGTTGGATCGGGCCGAGCGCACGCAGATCGAGGCGGCGACCAAGGTCACCCACATCGCCGACGCGGTAGACCGCCTGGAGAAGAAGATAGTTGTTGCTGCTGCGGCAGCTTCGGCGGCGCCGGAGACGACCGGTTCGATCGCAGCCAGCCCGCCGGGAGCGGCCGGTGAAGCCAAGCTCGCGGAAAAGATTCTGCCGGATTGGATTGTGCAAGACGTACGCCGCGGTCACGCGCTGGTCGAGAACAACCGTGGCGGCGTGTTCGACGTCGCGGTCGGCGGGATACTGCCTGGTCTCGGCAGAATCGAGACTATCAAGCGGCAAGGCGGCCAATGGGTCGTCGTCACCGCCGGCGGGCTCATTACCGAGCATAACAACTAAATGTGTGTGCCGACGCCATAGTCGGGCGCCACCGTCCATGCCACCTTATCCGCGCCGCGAGCGCGGATAGGGGAGTTGGCCGTTTGAGCCTGGCTCGTAGCGTCGTCGTTGCCGGCATCGCCGCGCTCGTGTGCGCGCTCGCTTCTGCCGCCATGACTTTCGCGGCCATGACTTTCGCGGCCATGACTTTCGCGGCCATGACTTTCGCGGCCATGACTTCCGCCGCCATGGCGCAAACGTTGCCCGCGCCGGTCGCGCCTCCCGACCGAGCGGAAACGCAGGAAAGCTGCCCCGGTCTTATCGCTGCCGAACGGCCGCGCATCACGCCCGCTGCTTTCAAAGTTGCCGCGCTTGGCGAAGATCAGGTGCGGCTCACTTTCATCGGCCATGCCACTTTCCTGATCGAAAGCCCGCAGCAGGTGCGCATCGCCACCGACTACAACGATTATGTGAAGCTGCCGGTTACGCCTGACATCGCCACCATGAATCATGCGCACGAAACGCACTACACCGACCATCCCGATCCGGCGATCAAATATGTGCTGCGCGGTTGGGGCGAGAGCCCGGACAAGCCGGCGATCTGGGATCTGAAATACCGCGACGTGCGCGTGCGCAACGTGCCGACCAATATCCGGACCTGGAGCGGTGGCACCGAGCGGTACGGCAATTCGATCTTCGTCTTCGAGATCGCGAATTTATGCATCGCCCATCTCGGCCATCTGCACCACACGCTGACGCAAGCGCAACTCGACGCGATCGGTCGCGTCGACGTGGTGATGGCGCCGGTCGACGGCAATTACACGCTCGACCTCGACGGCATGATGCAGGTGCTGACCGCGCTGAAGGCGCCGCTGATCATCCCGATGCATTTTTTCGGCTGGTACACGCTCGAAGGGTTTCTGGAGCGGGCGCAACGGCAATGGCGGATCGAGAGAGCGGAGCTGCCGTCGGTGGTGGTGTCGAAGGCGACGTTGCCGAAAAGCCCGAAAGTCCTGGTGCTACCGGGATTTTGAAGGCCCGCTCTGCGTTGGTGTCAGCTTCCGGCCAGCGTGCGGCCGGCGTATAACAACTCCGGAACATACGAGGTAGCTGACCATGTTGAGCGCCGCGCAGAACGATCTGATCACCCGCAGTGGACCAGGCACCGAAGCCGGCGGTCTGCTGCGGCGTTATTGGCAACCGGCGGCGCTGATCGATGAGCTTTCCGGCAACCGCCCGGTCAAGCCGGTGCGGCTCCTCGGCGAGGATTTGGTCGCGTTCAAGGACGAAAAGGGCCGCTACGGACTGATCGGCCGACATTGCCCGCATCGCGGCACCGATCTCGCTTACGGCCGGCTGGAAGATGGCGGCTTGCGCTGCCCGTTCCACGGCTGGCTGTTCGACGTCAGCGGCCAATGCCTGCAAACTCCGGCCGAGCCCGACAACAGCAACCTTTGCGCCAACATCAAACAGAAGTCCTATCCGGTGGCGGAAAAAAGCGGAATTTTGTTTGCCTATCTTGGACCGGGCGAGCCGCCGGAATTTCCGCAGTTCGACTGCTTCATCGCGCCGTCGACCCAAACCTTCGCATTCAAGGGCATGATCGACTGCAACTGGCTGCAGTCGCTCGAAGTCGGCATCGATCCGGTGCACACCTCGTTCTTGCACCGTTTCTTCGAGGATGAAGATCCGAACCAAGGCTACGGTAGGATGTTCCGCGACACCTCGAAGGATTCGGACATGCCGATGACCCAGATCATGCGCGAATTCCCGTGTCCGCGCATCGAGGTCGAGCCGACCGATTACGGCTTCCGGCTGGTCACGTTGCGCCAGATTTCAGACGCCAAGGCGCATGTGCGCGTGACCAATCTGATCTTTCCCAATGCTTTCATTATTCCGATGAGTCGCGAGATGACGATCTCGCAATGGCATGTGCCGATCAATGACACCAAGCATTATTGGTACGCCATCTTCACGTCGTTCGGTGAGCCGGTGAACAAGGACGAGATGCGCCGCCAGCGCTTGGAGCTTTACGAATTGCCGGATTACGTGCCGCGCAAGAATAAGCACAACGATTACGGCTTCGATCCGCACGAGCAGGAACATGCGACCTTTACCGGCATGGGCGCCGACATCAACGTGCACGACCAATGGGCCTGCGAGTCGATGGGCGCCATTCAGGACCGCACGGCCGAACATCTCGGCACATCGGACAAGGCGATCAGTGCCTATCGACGGCTCCTGCGCACGGCGCTGGACCAATCCGGCAAAGGCGAGCGGCCGATCATGGTGCTGGATAAGGCGTCGGCTGCGGCCGTTACCGGCCCGGCCTGCGTCGACGGCATCGGGCCGGCCGGCGACTGGCAGGGTTATTGGCAACGCACCAACGACGACCGGCAGAAGACGAAGACCTGGACCAACGGGCACTGACGGCGCGTGATGGCTCCGCGCCGGCCGGTATCTGCGAATTTCGTCGATCGTCACGGTCTGTGGACCGACGCGCAGACGCGCCAAGCGAATGCCGTCGCGCAAGCGATCAAGAAACATAAGCTCGAACTCGTCCGCTTCTCGTTTGCCGACCAGCACGGCGTGCTGCGCGGCAAGACCGTCGTCGCCGCCGACGCACCCGCGCTGATGCGGGCCGGCGTTACCATGACGACGACGTTGCTTGCCAAGGATACCGCGCACAACACCGTCTATCCGGTGTTCACCTCCGGCGGCGGCTTCGCCATGGCGGAGATGCAGGGCGGCGGCGATTTCGTCATGGTCGCCGATCCGTCGACGTTCCAGGTGCTGCCGTGGACTGGCAAGGATGGGACGCCGAACACCGGCTGGCTCCTGTGCGATACTTATTTCGCCAACGGCAAGACGATGCCGTTCTCCACCCGGCAGCTCTTGCGCAATGCGCTCGATCACCTCGGTGCGGCTGGATACGATTTCCTCGCCGGGCTCGAGGTCGAATTCCATCTGTTCAAGCTGGAGAATCCGCGGCTGATGCCGACGGACGCGACCTGGCCGCCGCAGGCGCCCGAAGTGAGCCTGCTCAATCAGGGCTACCAGTATCTCACCGAGACGCGCTTCGATCAGATCGCCGATGCGCTCGAGCCGATTCGCCGCGGCATCGAGGCGCTCGGCTTGCCGCTGCGCTCGCTCGAAATCGAGCTCGGCCCAAGCCAGTGCGAGTTCACCTTCCGCCCGCAGCCCGGACTTGCCGCCGCCGATACGATGGTTCTATTCCGCGCGGCGACGAAGCAGATCGCACGCCGCCACGGCTTGCTCGCGAGCTTCATGTGCCGGCCGGTTTTGCCGAACCTATTTTCCAGCGGCTGGCACCTGCATCAATCGCTGATCGCGCGCAAAGACCGACGTAACGTGTTTGCCGGAAACGAGCGCGAAGGCCTTTCCGCGACCGGGCTGCATTATCTCGGTGGGCTGCTGAAGCATGCGCAGGCGGCGGCCGCCTTCACCACGCCGACGGTCAACGGCTACAAGCGCTACCGCGCCTACACGCTTGCGCCCGACCGCGCGATCTGGGCGCGCGATAATCGCGGTGTGATGCTGCGCGTGATGGGCCAGCCGGGCGATCCGGCATCGCATCTGGAAAATCGTGCCGGTGAGCCGGCGGCTAATCCTTATCTCTACATCGCGTCGCAGATTTACGCCGGCCTCGACGGCGTCGCGCACAAGCGCGGCCCCGGGCCGTCAGCGGATACGCCCTACGAGACGAAAGCGCAGGCGTTACCGAAAAATCTCGGCGAGGCGGTCGCCGCGTTGCGCGCAAGCAAAGTTTTCCGCGCCGGCTTTGGCGATGCCTTTGTCGATTATTTCGCCCACATCAAGGAAGCCGAATTTGCGCGCTTTACCGCCGAGACCGGCGGCGAAGGCAACGACGTGACAGCCTGGGAGCAAAACGAGTATTTCGATTTGTTTTAGGAGCGTACCGGAGAATGCGTGCCGGTACGCGTGCAGACCAATCACCTACGTAAAAACAATCTCATGCCGTAAGACGAACGGGGCGAGCATCGCACGCACGTCGTCGGCGATGGCGTCGCGCTCGCGCTCGGGACTAGTGCCGATGGTGACCGTGGCGAGACTGCCGTGACTGCCATGCGGGCCGACCTTGACGCTGCACGTGATTCCTTTGTCTGCGAGCGGGGCAAGGATTTTGTTGAAAACGCGGGTGGCGGCATCCCAACGAAGCGCAGGCTTGAATACCTTGCCGACGCCGGTGAGCGGCATCGGATCGATCGGGAAAATCTGCACCGGAACGGCGGCACGCTCGGGGGATCGCTCGCGGACCCAAGCCTCGAGTTCGCCCGCCGCGGGCGTCGCCCCGGGCTTTAATTGCACGTAGCCGACCGGCAATTCGCCGGCGTAGGCATCGGGCTGGCCGACAACCGCGGCGAGGCTGACGGCCGGATGCTGGAACAGAATGTCCTCGATGGGCGTGGGATCGATGTTATGGCCGCCGCGGATCACCAGGTCCTTGGCGCGGCCGGTGATCCACAGCGAACCGTCGGCGTCGAGTCTGCCAAGATCGCCGGAATTGACCCAGTTGCCGTCAATGAACGCGCCCTTGTTGTGGACCTCGTTGAGGTAGCCGCTGAAAACTCCCGGTCCGGCCATAATCACGACGCCGATTTCGCCGGTCGCACAATCGCGTTCGAGCCGGCCGTCGTCGTCGAGCTTGACGACGCGAACGCGTGCGTAAGGCACCGGCATGCCGGCCGAGCCAAGGCGCACCGGACGGTCCGGATAGGCCATCGTGTGGACGCTCGACGTCTCGGTCATGCCGTAGACTTCGAGCACCGGCAGCCCGTACTTGTCCTGAAGCGTCTTGCCGACGGCTACGGGAATTGCCGAGCCGCCACCGGCCGCGTATCGCAAGCTCGATATGTCGGCATTGCCCGGTGGCACCGCCGCGGCAGCCGCCAAGACCGTCGGCACGCTCGACAGCGTTTCAGGTTTGAATCGCTCAACGAGGCCCCAGACATTCTTGACGCTGGCCGGATTACGCCAGCCGGCGGGTGACAGGACGACAAGGCAGCCGCCGTTCGAGAGCATCGTCAGCGCCTGCGTGAGCGCGCCGCCGACGTGGAAAAGCGGCAGGCCGAACAGCAGATTGGCGCCGGGCGGCGCTTTGAGAATCAAGTTCATAGCCCACGCCTGGAAGACCTGGTTGGTATGGGTGTGGCGGACAAGCTTCGGTGTGCCGGTGGTGCCGCCAGTGTGGAAGTAAGCGGCAATCTCATCACCGGATATCCGCCGGCCGCTCACAAGCCGGTCGGACGGCTGCGCCGCAACCAGATCGCCAAACGAATAGATGCCGTTGGCCGGATCGCCGGGGCCGTGCACCTGCACAATCGCTTTGAGGTGTTTCAGCTTCCCGCGCACCTGCTCGACCTTTTGCCAGATATCCGTGCCCGGCATCGGGCCGAGTGCGACCAGCACCTTGGTGCGCGCGGCTTCCAGGATCTCCGCGATTTGGTATGGCTCAAGCAGCGGGTTGACGGGATTGGCAATGCCGGCCGCTTCGGCGCCGAACAGTGAAATAAGAGCCTCGGGCAATAGCGGAAGCAGCAGCGTCACCACATCGCCACTGTTGACGCCGAGCGCATGAAACATATTGGCGGCTTGGGTTACGCGCGCGGCGAAATCGCGATGGCTGATGATAACCGGTTTGTCGGACGGATCGGCGTTGGGGAGGAACTGGATCGCCGGCGCGTCGGGATGATGAGCCGCACCCAATGTGATGGCATCAAAGGTGCTCGCCGCGGCGATACGGTCGCGGTAAGGAATTTGTTCAAAGGCGCGGATGTCGGCGTCGGTGGCAAAGTTTGGATAATCTTTGCCGATGACGCGATCGAGCAGATGTGCGCCGGCCATGCTGAGTGTCCCCCCTCGTCGTGCTTGTCCGCCCTAACCCATCTCACAGGGACAAGCGGGCGAAAGTGTAGCATGCCCGGCCGCGGCCGTTTATCGGCAGAGGGCTGACATGATTTGACGGAGAAATCCGGCGCCGGCGGGCATTCGGCGCGCGTTCGGGTCAGACGTCGACGCTTGCCGTGAGTGCGTGCGCCTCGATGAACAACCGGCGCGGCTCGACCTTGTCACCCATCAATTCGTCGAACACGGTGCCAGCTTCGTCGATTTCCCTGACGCCGACTTGCAGGAGCGAGCGGGCATTGACGTCCAGCGTCGTCTCCCACAATTGCTGCGGGTTCATCTCGCCGAGACCTTTGTAGCGTTGCAGCGAGATGCCTTTCCGACCGACCGCCGTCACCGCGTCGAATAGGCTGACCGGGCCGTGGATCGGCGTCTCTTCGTCCTTGCGCCGCAGCATTGCCGGCGGCGTCGGTCGCGGGAAAATCTGCTGCAACGACGGGGCGAATTCGTCGAGTTTGCGTGCGTCGGCCGAGCCGAGGACCGCCTGGTCGAGCACGGCCACTTCCTTGACGCCACGCACCGTGCGTTCGAACCGGAAGCCTTCGCCTTCGGTGAATTGACCGTCCCAGCCACGCTCGGTCTCCTCGGCCAAGGCGTCGAGGCGGCGCGCGATATAGGGCGCCGCGGCCTTGGCATTCTCCGGATCGCCGACGATCTCGGCGTTGAGCACGCCAAGGATCGCGGCCTGCTCGACGACCTGCCGGTTATACCGGCTGTGCAAGCCGCGCAGGATGTTACGGATGATCCGCGCATCCTCGACCAGCCGGCGCAAGTCAGCGCCGGCGCGCACTTCGCCGGACGACAGCCGCAACGATGCCTCTTCGAGACCGGTGTCGATCAGGTAATCCTCGAGCGCCCGCTCGTCCTTGAGATATTGCTCGGACTTGCTGCGGCTGACTCTGTAGAGCGGCGGTTGCGCGATATAGAGATAGCCGCCGTCGATGACCTCGCGCATCTGCCGGTAAAAGAAGGTCAGCAGCAGGGTGCGGATATGCGCGCCATCCACGTCGGCATCGGTCATGATGATGATTTTGTGGTAGCGCAGCTTGTCGATGGCGAATTCGTCGGTGCCGATGCCGGTTCCGAGCGCGGTGATCAGCGTGCCGATCTGCTCGGATGCCAGCATCTTGTCCATCCGGGCGCGCTCGACATTCAAAATCTTGCCGCGCAGCGGCAAGACAGCCTGAAATGCGCGATTGCGACCCTGCTTGGCGGAGCCGCCGGCGGAATCGCCCTCGACGATGAACAATTCGGATTTGGCGGGGTCGCGCTCCTGACAATCGGCGAGCTTGCCGGGCAGCGAGGTAATGCCGAGTGCGCTCTTGCGCGTCATCTCGCGCGCCTTGCGCGCGGCTTCGCGGGCGGCGGCGGCCTGGATCACCTTGCCGACAATCACTTTGGCCTCGCCCGGACGTTCTTCGAGCCAGGACTTGAGCGAGTCGTTGATGACGCCCTCGACCACGGGACGGACCTCGGAGGAGACGAGCTTATCCTTGGTCTGTGACGAGAATTTCGGGTCGGGCACCTTGATCGAGAGCACCGCGGTCAAACCTTCGCGGCAATCGTCGCCGGTGAGCGCAACCTTTTCCTTGCGCGCCGCGCCACCGGATTCCGCGTAAGCGGTGATCTGGCGGGTCAGTGCGCCGCGGAAGCCGGCGAGATGAGTGCCGCCGTCGCGCTGCGGAATGTTGTTGGTAAAGCACAGCACCGTTTCGTGGTAGCCGTCGTTCCACCACAGCGCGCAGTCGATGGCGATGCCGTCGCGCTCCGCCTTGATCACGATTGGCAGCGGGACGAGCGGCGTGCGGTTACGATCGAGATACCTGACGAACTCCTCGACGCCGCCCTCGTAACGCAGCTCGATGCGCTCCTCGACCGCGTGGCGGTTGTCGGAGAGGACGATGTTGACACCGGAATTGAGGAAGGCGAGTTCGCGCAGCCGGTGTTCCAGCGTGGCAAAGGCGAACTCCGTCATGGTGAAGGTCTTCGTCGACGGCAGAAAGGTCACCTCGGTGCCACGCTTGTCATAAGCGCTGCTGACGACGGCGAGCGGAGCGACCGCCTCGCCGTCGCGGAATTCCATGAAATGTTCTTTGCCGTCGCGCCAGATCGTCAGCTTGAGGGAGGTCGATAGCGCGTTGACCACGGACACGCCGACACCGTGCAGGCCGCCGGAAACCTTGTAGGCGTTCTGGTCGAATTTCCCGCCGGCATGCAGCTGCGTCATGATGACTTCAGCCGCCGACACGCCTTCGCCCTTGTGGATATCGGTCGGAATACCGCGGCCGTCGTCGCGCACCGTGCACGAGCCGTCGGGATTGAGCGTAACGCTGACCTCCTTGGCGTAACCGGCCAGCGCCTCGTCGATGGCGTTGTCAACGACCTCGTAGACCATGTGGTGCAGGCCCGAACCGTCATCGGTGTCGCCGATATACATGCCCGGCCGTTTGCGCACGGCATCGAGCCCCTTGAGCACCTTGATTGATTCCGCATCGTAATCGGAGGGTGCAGGGGGTGTCTTGCGGGCGGCTTCGGCCATGCGAAAAGCTCTCGAATCGCTTGCTAAAATCGTCAATGAATCGCTTCGAGTCTTGTACACCAAAACTGTGTCGCGTACAGGGCAAAGTGACCCCCAGTAACATATTGCTAAATCGCTACTTTTCAATGATTCCGGGGTGCGAAAAATGCCCCCGATTCCGGCCTCGGTCAGATCGCTGCGGCGAGCGTCGAGGAAGCCGCAGCCTTAAAGGCGGGCGGCCCGCGCTTCGTGGGGCGGCAAAAGGTATCTGTTCTCGGACTTATAGTCGGGAACCGGTTTCTGAAAATCGCTGAGCGCGGCGGTCCAAAGTTCCACGCGATCCAAATCATCGTGCAGGCGATTCAGCGCCTCCATCAGATTGCGGACGATCATATCTTCGGCCGGTTCCATCATCGCGACCGCGCCTTTCATCTCAGGTAAAGGCGCCGCGCTTTACTCTGGTTCCCCGGTTTCAGAGTTCCTAAGTCCCCGAATAACTGCCGAATATCTGGAAATTGGAACAATCGTCCGATTCAGCGCTTCGATACATGTCGTTGTAACCGGCCGGAATTGACTTCGATCATCGCGGCGTCGTGCGCGGCCTCCGCGAACAGGGCGGGGTCGGCACCGGTCATCCAAACTTGGGCGCCCAACGCGCCGAGTTCGGCGTGCAAGGCCTCGCGCCGCGCCGGATCGAGATGCGCAACCACCTCGTCGAGCAGAAGCACGGGGGTCGAGCCCGACATGTCGGTGATCAGCCGCGCTTGCGCCAGGACGAGCCCAATCAACAGTGCCTTTTGTTCGCCGGTCGATGCGTCGGCGGCAGCAATGCCTTTGCGCGCATAGACGACGGCGAGATCCGTCAAATGCGGTCCGTCCAGCGTGCGTCCGGCCGCCGCGTCGCGAGGCCGATTGTCACGCAATACGCCACGGTAACGCTCTTCGACTTCGACTGCCGGATGTGCGGGCAGAAGCTTCTCCATCCAGCCTTCGATGGCAATCTCCGCTGGCGGAAAGCTCGAGTCCTTGCGGCTCGCCAGCACGGCGGCGAGCCGACTGACCGCTTCGGCGCGCACGGCTGCCACCGCGACCGCGAGTTCGGCGGTCTCGTGCTCAATGGCATCGAGCCAGTGCTGGTCCGGCGTCGGTTCGCTCAGCAGCCGGTTGCGGCCGCGTAGCGCGCGGTCGAGCGCGTTGACGCGACCGGCATGTTCGGCATCGACGGCCAGCGCGAGGCGATCGAGGAAGCGGCGCCGTTCCGACGGTGCGCCAGCGAACAACGTATCCATCGCCGGTACCAGCCAGACGACGCGCAGATGGTCGGCGAATGCGGCGGCTGACGTGACGGCTTCGCGATCGATCCGGCACTGGCGCGGGACCGTTTCATCTTCGGCGCCGCGTTCGATCCCGGTGCCGAGTGTGGCGAGCCCAAGCACGCCCTCGATTTCGGCGGCGACCGCCCAGGAGCCGTCACCCTCGTGGAAGGCCACTTCGCCGGGCGTGGCGCGGCGCAGCCCGCGGCCGGGCGCCAGATACGAAATCGCCTCGATCAGATTGGTCTTGCCGGCGCCATTCGGGCCGACGAGGACAATCGGCCGGCTGTCGGCGTCGAGCGTTGCCGCGCGGTAATTGCGGAAATTGGTCAGTGTCAGGCGGAGGACGCGGGCCATGGCCGGAACATCGAGTATCAGCGGGCAGGCATCAGAATCCCGATACCTGTTTCGCGATCCCCGATCCCTGTCAAACCCGCATCGGCATAAGCACGTAGAGCGCGCCCTTGGCGTCCTTGTCCTGGATCAGCGTCGGCGAACCGGGATCGGCAAGCTTGAGCACGGCCGCTTCGCCTTCGATCTGGGCGGCGATATCGAGCAGGTAGCGCGAGTTGAAGCCTACATCGATCGGGTCGGCTTCGTATTCGACCTCGAGTTCTTCGGTGGCGCTGCCGGAATCCGGATTGGTGACGGACAGCATGAGCTTGCCCGACGACAACGACAGTTTCACCGCGCGGCCACGTTCGCTCGATACCGTCGAAACGCGATCGACTGCCGCCTCGAATTCTTTTTTGTCGACGACCAATTCCTTGTCGTTACCCACCGGAATGACCCGCCCGTAATCGGGGAAGGTGCCGTCGATCAGCTTTGAGGTCAGGATCACCGAGGCGACGGTGAAGCGGATTTTCCCGGGCGACAGCTCGATGTTGATCTCGGCTTCGCCATCCTCGATCAGGCGCTGCACTTCGCCGACGGTCTTGCGCGGAACAATGACACCCGGCATCCCGGCGGCGCCTTTGGGCAGATCGAATTCCATCTGTGCCAGCCGATGACCGTCGGTAGCGACGGCGCGCAGCTTTTGCGACTGGCCGCTCTCGGCCACGTGCAAATAAATGCCGTTGAGGTAGTAGCGTGTCTCCTCGGTGGAGATGGCGAATTGAGTTTTCTCGATCAGCCGCTTGAGGTCGGCGGCCTTGAGGACGAACTTATGCGTCATGTCGCCGGGGGCGAGATCGGGAAAGTCGCTCTCCGGCAGCGTCTGCAAGGTAAAGCGCGAACGGCCGGCCCGGATGGCCAGCGCGGCGCGGTCGCCGGACGACTCCAGCACCACCTGCGCCCCCTCAGGCAACTTGCGCACGATATCGTAGAACATATGGGCCGGAACCGTGGTCGAACCGCCGGGGCCGACTTCGGCCGCGATCGTATCGGTCACTTCGAGATCGAGATCGGTGGCCTTCAGGCTGAGTTTGGACCGATCGGCGCGAATAAGCACGTTCGCGAGTATCGGAATGGTATTGCGCCGCTCCACCGCGCGGTGCACGTGACCGAGCGACTTCAATAATTCGGAACGTTCTACGGTGACTTTCATCGCACCATTCCGTTCGCGCCAAGGGGTAACAAACGTGGCGCGGCGCGGCGCTTTCGGCAAGGGCATGGCGCCGCCGCGGCGGCTTTTCCCTGCCTTTACACACAGCAACGCGACGGAGCAAAGCCTCCGCCGTCAGTCCTGGAGCTGGCGCTTGAGCACCTCGATCTCCTCGGCTAGCGCGTGGTCGTTGCTGACGAGCCCTTCGATCTTGCGCACCGCATGCAGCACGGTGGTGTGATCGCGGCCGCCGAAACGGCGGCCGATTTCCGGCAGCGAGCGTAGCGTCAGAATCTTCGCCAGATACATCGCCACCTGGCGCGGACGCACCACATTGGCGGTGCGGCGCGACGACAGCAGATCGGCGCGGCTCACATTGTACTGGCGCGCGACCACCCGCTGGATGTCCTCGATCCGCACCCGCTTCAGCTCGGGCGGCCGGATCAGATCGCGCATTTCGCGCTCGGCCATTTCCAGGGTCACCGGCTGGCCGGTGAGCTTGCTGTGGGCAAGCAGCCGATTAACGGCGCCTTCGAGATCGCGACCGTTATGGGTGATAGATTTGGCGACGAATGTCAGGACCGGCGCCGGCACGTCGAAGCCGGGATGGTGAATGCAGGCCGCGGCGACGCGGCTTTTGAGGATTTCCAGCCGCAGCTCCTCGCCGAGCGAGCCGACCTCGACCACCAGTCCGCCGGCAAGCCGCGAGCGCACCCGGTCGTCGAGGCTTTCCAGATCGGCCGGTGGGCGATCACTGGCGATCACCACCTGGCGGCCGGCATCGATCAACGCGTTGAGTGTGTGGCAGAACTCGGCCTGGGTGGATCGGCCCTGGAGGAATTGCATGTCGTCGATGACCAGAACGTCGATAGCGCGAACCGCCTCCTTGAAAGCCAGCGTCGTCTGTGTCCGCAAGGCCGAGACAAATCCGTACATAAACCGTTCTGCGGTCAGATACAGCACTTTGCGGTCGCTGCCGTTGCCGGCCCAGGTGATCGCCTGCAAGAGGTGCGTCTTGCCGAGGCCAACACCGGCATGGATGTACAACGGGTTGAACATCAGCGCGTCGCCGCGCCGGCTGGTCGCTACCTGCCGCGCCGCCGCATGCGCAAGCGTGTTGGAGCGTCCGACAATGAAGGTTGCAAACGAAAGCCGGGGGTCGAGCGGCGACCCGCCCAGCGCTTCGTGCACCGACATGAACGGCACGCCAGCGCGTGAATCGCCACTGCCGTTGTGATGAGCGATGCCGTGGGTCTCCCGCGCCGAGGTCGCAATTTCCGGCAGCTTCGGCTTTGGCGGCACCGGCCGGATCGCGGCCGAGCGGACGCTCAATTCCAGACGGGTGATGCCGGGCTCTTCCGCCTGCCAATGGGACAGCACACGCTCGCTGTAATGTGACTGAATCCAGTTGCGCAGGAAGCGCGTCGGCACCGACAGTCGGACGGCGGCCGCATCGACCGTTTCCAGCTCGATCCGCGCAAACCAACTCGAAAACACGTCTTCACCGAGTTCAGCGCGCAACTGGTTCTTGACCCGCTGCCAGCGCTCTTGTTCCGAGCTCGTCATGTCGGCCTGCTTTTTTTGCCGGAGATTGAAGTGAAGCGAATAATTTAGGTGAGACACACTCACCCCGCTCTACATCGGGAAAACGCAACGTTAGATCGGATCGTGAAATTGGCGGCGCTGCCGGAAGCGAACGCCGCAAACGGCGGGGCCGCTTCAGCCGCTGGAGCGGATCGGCTCAGCGATGAGGCCCGAGGGGGGCGAAACTCCGGGTGAAAAAATGCCAGCACGGCTGACCGGTCGGCGAACCTTCGTTCTCATTCCCCCACCTCCATCGTTCTCGTTTCGATGATGATCGCCGACGTCGCGCCTTGGATGTCTCGCGTTGGCGCGCCGATCGGCGTCACTTTTTGCTTTCCACTGACCGCCTAGGAAATTGACCGCCTAGGAAATTTTTCAGCGGGCTTTTCTTCCTCTGAAGTCGAACTGTTCTAACTTTGAAGTTGAGCCCTTTTCCCGCTGAAGTCGGCCCCGACGCGGCCGATCGGGCGCCTTCCTACTGTTCGCCGGACACTACTTTCCCGCACCCATCGTCGATGAGTTTGGTCAACACCAATTGTTTCAAAGACCCCTCGGAGACCGAAGAATTCAAACGCTAGCACGCAGTTTCCGCCCCGCAACCGGCAAAAAAACCTCGCCAACATTGAGCTTTCGCAGGTTGCGCGCCTGCGTGCAGCGCGGCCGTCGGTGCAAAGCTTTGACTCAACGAGCCGATTTACATTTCTGTGACAGCCTCGTCACAGTTCAAATTGGTTAGATCGAACACCGGAGCAAATAAAACTGCACACATCGGATTCGTGGCAGACTCAAAGTCCATCGCCTCCTATGCGCGATAACCCGTTCATTGCGCACAAATTATTTTGAGCAAGATTCAAGGGTAGCCCTGCGGTTGCGGACGCGGAGCAAATAGAAAATTTCACAGGGCCGGCATGGAATACCGCGACGCATGATTTTGTGGGTTGACGTGACAATTCTGCAACAGATTAGTGACGATCCGCCGCGAAAAACAGCGACGTGCTGGCGCAGCTCGATGGTCGCAAAAATATGAAAAATATCGCCGCGCGATTTTTTTCGGCGCAGGCGCCAGACCGAAATCGATTTGCGACTTGATGGACTGGGACTTGATAGATTTCGGACTCGACGGATTTAGGATTTGCCGAGTGCGGCGATGCGATGCGCGAGCCGCGAAACTTTGCGCCGTGCCGCGTTGCGATGCACGATATTTTTCTGCGCCGCGCGGATGATCACCGGCTCCGCTTCGGCCATGGCGGCGAGCGCCTTGGACCGATCGCCGGCGGTGATCGCCTCCTCGACTTTGCGGACCACGCTCCGCAGTCTTGAACGCCGCGCCCGGTTGATTACGGTCCGGCGTGCGGTTTGCTTGGCGGCTTTTTTGGCGGATTTCGTATTGGCCATGAATATCGATTGTGCCTTGTGAAGCGGGGCTTATAGGGGTGCCGAGCCACCCCGTCAACGCCACTG
>Ga0307372_10007824_pt1 | contig 15194 bp, 14 predicted proteins | sample OX1MG_FD_202533 | JGI IMG/M metagenome (GOLD analysis project Ga0307372, IMG submission 202533) | Soil microbial communities from Risofladan, Vaasa, Finland - OX-1 | ecosystem: Environmental > Terrestrial > Soil > Coastal area > Acid sulfate soil | place: Finland: Risofladan, Vaasa | collected... | reverse complement strand
CCCGGTGACCGGCTCTGGCGGGATGCTGACCGGCGTCGTCCGCGAGGTCGGCCCTGACTCGCCCCTCGGGTGCGAGCCCGGGGACCGGATCGCCACCCTGGTCTCGCTCAGCCTCACCCCGCTGGTGTTCACCGACGGCCTGGCCAGTTGGGACGGCAGGTCCGAGCAGGTCCCGTGCGAGGGGCACGCGGTCTTGTTCGGCCGGTCGATCGCCGCCGTGCTCCCTGGCGACCTGCCGGTACCGCTGGCGCTCGCGGTGCTGGACGTGTGCGGCGCGCCGGCGCTGACCCAGCGGGTCGTGTCGCAGGCGGCCCGCGCGTCAGGCGGAGCCGGGCAGGCAGGCAATGGTCCGGTGGTCGCCGTCCTCGGCGCGGCGGGCAAGAGCGGGTCGCTGTCGGCCGCGGCCGCCAGGCGCGCCGGGGCCGGCCGGGTCATCGGCGTCGTCCCGCACGAGCGCGAGGCGCGGGTACTCCGGGCCGCGGCTTCGGCCGGCGGCACCGGGCTGGCGGACGAGACCGTGATTGCCGACGCGACCGACCCGGTCGGCGTCGCGGAGGCGGTGCTCCGGGCAGGCGGCCCGGCCGACGTGACGGTCGTCTGCGTGGACGTGCCAGGCTGCGAAGGTGGCGCCATCCTGGCCACAGCCCAGGGCGGTACCGTGATCTTCTTCTCGATGGCCACCTCGTTCACCGCGGCCGCGCTCGGCGCCGAGGGGGTCGCCGCGGACGTGACCATGCTGGTCGGCAACGGTTACACGCCCGGACACGCCCAGCTCGCCATCGACCTGATCCGCTCAGAGCCTGGCGTCCGCCAGATCTTCGACGCGAGGACGCAAGGAGGATGACGATGACATCGGTCACTACGAGGACGCCGAAGCTCACCATCGACCCGCAGGTCGTGGCGAAGGCCCGGCGGCTGGCCCGCCAGGCGGGCCAGCCGATCGTCGAGATGGCAACGGCGCACACCACCGTGTCGGTCGAGCGGGCCGTGCTCCGTCTGGCCGGACTGCGCGGCGCCGACGACGACGGCCTGCCGATGGTGAACCGGCTCGTCGACGCGGTCCGGGCGCAGACCGGACTGGAGCACGGGGTCGCGCTGCCCGCCTGGGACGCCCTGATCAGGGGCGGCTATCCCGATCTCGCGACGCTGGCCGGCGACGCGGCGGCGGGCAAGGTGTCCTTCACGATCCCGGCCGGGGCCGACGCGGCAGCCGCCAGGACGCTCGCCAGCCAGGCTCTCGCCACTGGCTTCGCGCGGATCGACGCCAACAAGGCGGTCAGGGAGGCGATGATCGCCGAGACAGCCGAGCCGCGCAAGCCGTGGTTGTACCTGATCGTCGCGACCGGCGACATCTACGAGGACATCCCGCAGGCGCAGGCGGCCGCGCGCGAGGGCGCCGACGTGGTCGCGGTGATCAGGTCGACCGGCCAGTCGCTGCTTGACTACGTGCCGGAGGGCGCGACCAGGGAGGGATTCGCCGGCACCTACGCGACGCAGGAGAACTTCCGGCTGATGCGCGCCGCGCTGGACGACGTCTCCCGCGAGCTGGGACGGTACGTCCGGCTGACGAACTACGCCTCAGGCCTGTGCATGCCCGAGATCGCCTCGCTGGCGGGCCTGGAACGGCTCGACATGATGCTGAACGACTCCATGTACGGGATCATCTTCCGCGACATCAACCCGCGCCGCACCCTGATCGACCAGCGGTTCTCCCGGCAGATCCACGCCAGGGCCGGCATCATCATCAACACCGGCGAGGACAACTACCTCACCACCGCCGACCCGGTCGACGGCGCGCACACGGTCATCGTGTCCCAGTTGCTGAACGAGTACTTCGGCAAGGAAGCCGGACTGGCCGACAGCCAGCTCGGCCTCGGCCACGCGTTCGAGATCAACCCCGAGATCCCCGATTCGTTCCTGCTCGAGCTCGCGCACGCCCAGCTCGTCCGCGAGCTGTTCCCGGACGCCCCGCTGAAGTACATGCCGCCGACCAAGCACATGACCGGCAACATCTTCGCCGGGTACCTGCTTGACGCGTTCTTCAACCTGGCCACGATGATGACCGATCAGGAGATCCTGCTGATCGGCATGATGACCGAGGGCATCCACACGCCGTTCCTGTCGGACCGGGACCTGGCACTGGAGAACGCGCGCTACGTCAGGAACGCGGCCGGCCGGCTGGGGGAAAGCTTCCGGCCCGAGCCAGGCGGCTTCATCGACCGCCGCGCCAGCCAGGTACTTGCCGAGTCGGTCGACCTGCTGGAGCGGATCTGCGAAGACGGCCTGCTGAACGCGATCGCGGACGGCACGTTCGGCATCACCAAGCGCCCGGCCGACGGCGGCAGGGGCCTGGACGGAGTCATCACCAAGGCCGATGGCTACTTCAATCCGGCCGGCGACATCCTGGAAGATACCCAGCGCGACCCGGCGGCCAGTGCCCTCGCGGCGGCCGGCCCGGGCACGGTCAGCCAGAACGGAGCACACCGGTGACCGGGCACGAGAGTCAGCGGGCAGCCGGAGGCAGCCCTACCGTAAAGGCCCTGATCAGGCCGTATGGCGACACCACCGGCGACGCCCGGGTGCAGCTTTCCTTTACCTTGCCGGTGCCGTTCGGCAGTCCGCAGGAACAGGCCAGGGCGCAGGGCGCCGCGCTCCAGTTGGCCGGCAAGATGGGCCTGGACCCGGCGATGGTCGTGCACGCCAAGGGGATGGGACCTGATTTCACCTTCTTCGTCGTGTACGGCAGGGTCAGCCACCTGGTAGACCTCTCCGAGGTCACGGTGGCCGAGCGGGAGTACGAGGAACTGTCGCCCGCCGAGGTCAACCTGCGGATCCGCACGGCACTCGGCCGCAAGCTGGTCGTCGTCGGGGCGACGATCGGCACCGACGCGCATACGGTGGGCATCGACGCGATCCTGAACGTGAAGGGCCACGCGGGGGAGAAGGGCCTGGAGTACTACCGGGAGATCAAGGTCGTGAACCTCGGCTCCCAGGTGGAGATCGACCGGCTGGTCGCGGCCGCGAAGGCGGAGAAGGCAGACGCCGTCCTGGTCAGTCAGGTCGTCACCCAGAAAGACGCGCACATCAAGAACACCCAGGAGATGGCGGCCGCCTTCGCGGCTGCCGGGCCTGGCCGGCCGCTGCTGATCATCGGCGGTCCGCGGTTCGACCCTGCGATGGCCGCCGAACTGGGCGTCGACAAGATCTTCGGCAAGGGCACGACGCCCAGGGACGTGGCCAGCTACCTGGTGCACGCCCTCGCACCCGCCTCGGGGTCAGCCCCGGCAACCGGCCTCGCGGAGGTACAGGCATGACCGGCGGCAGCGCCACAGCCGGCACCGCGGACCCCAGGCTCGGGCTGACCGTCCGGCATCAGCGGTACGTGCCCTACAGCCATGCGCACTACGGCGGCAACGTGGTGGACGGCGCGTACGTGCTGGGCCTGTTCGGTGATGTCGCGACCGAGGCGTCGATCCGCGCGGACGGCGACGAGGGGCTGTTCGCCTCCTACTCCGACATCCAGTTCCACGCTCCTGTGCTCGCCGGTGACGTGCTGGAGGTGACGGCGACGATCACCCGGGTGGGCCGCCGCAGCCGCGAGATTGCATTCCAGGCACGGGTGCTGTGCCGGGCCGAGCCCGAGCGCGGTCCGTCGGCCGCGAGAGCGCTCGACGAGCCGGTCGTGGTCGTCACCGCCACGGGTACCGTCGTGGCCCCGCCGTCCTAGCCGGGCTGCGAGTACCACCACAAGAGTGCGCACGGTAGTTTTATGATCGCTACTAGTAGCATTGCTGTGATGACATCGATGCTGTGTCCGGTGCTGGTGAGCCGCAGCACAGAGCTGCACGGCCTGACCAGCCTGATCGCCAAAACCGGCCAGGCCGGCCGTCGCGAGCTGGTCGCGCACGCCGCCAAGCTGACGATCCCCGCATGTAACACATAGTGGTCTCATCGTTACTGCCGGTAGCATTGTTGTGATGACGTCAATGCTGTGTCCGGTACTGATCGGCCGCGAGGCTGAGGTCAGCGCGCTGAGTGCCGCTCTGGCCAGAACCAGTGACGGCTCTGGCGGCATGTTCTTTATCACGGGCGAGGCGGGGGTTGGAAAGACGCGACTTAGCCGAGAAGCTGTAGAAATTGCCGATTCGCGGGGATTTTACGTCCTAAGTGGGCGCGCCGTGGAGTCGGCGATTCCGGTCCCGTTCCGGCCGGTCACCGAGGCGCTCATGCGGGCCGCCCGGGCAGGCGTGGTTCTGGACGGCCCGGAGATGGCGAACTACCGCCCAGCGCTCGGCTCACTTGTCCCTGAATGGGGCCAGCCATCCGATAGCGAAGCCGAGGTGTCACCGATCATCCTCGGCGAGGCCCTGATCCGGCTGCTGACCCGGCTCGGGCCCGGTGGCGCCCTGCTGGTCCTGGAAGACCTGCACTGGGCAGACCCCGAGACGCTCGCGATCGTGGAGTACCTGGCCGGCGGTCTGGCGGGGACGCACATCTTGTGCGTGGTGACGGTCAGGGACACCGAGCCGTCGCCCGGCCTGACCGTCATGCGGGCGATCGGTGCCAGGCGCGACGCGGTTTCGGCCGAGCTTCGCAGGCTGCCGGACCGGGCGGTGCGGCAGATGGCCGTGGCTACTCTCGGCACCGAGGAACTGCCCGGTGAGTTGCCCGGGCTCCTCGCCGACTGTGACGGCCTGCCCTTCGCCGTGGAGGAGATGCTGGCCGCAGCCGTCTCCTCCGGGCAGCTAGTGCTCGAAACCGCAGGCTGGCAGATACGCGATCACGTCCGCACTAAGGTCCCCGCTTCCATTGTCGGCTCCGTGCGCGACCGCCTTGCGAATCTGGATCCTGCCGTGGCCGATATCCTCTCCTGCGCGGCGCTCCTTGGCAGGCAGTTCGACTGGACGCTGCTGCCGGGTACCTGCTGTAAGGACGAATCGAAGGTGCTCGCGGCCTTGCGGCAGGCACAGGATGTGCAACTCATCGACCCGGTCGCTGGTAACGACACATTCCGGTTTCGGCACAGCCTGACCAGGAACGCCATCTTGTCCGATCTGCTGGCGCCCGATCTGGCCAGGCGATCGGCCGGCGCGGCGGCCTCGATCGAGGCCGCCCACCCTGACCTGCCGGGAGCCTGGTGCGAACTCGCCGCCGAGTTGCATGAGGCGGCGGGCGACGGCCACCGGGCCGCTGAGCTGATGCTCAAGGCAGGGAAGCGGGCTTTCGACACCGGAGCGCTCAGCACTTCGGCTAAGGCGCTACGGGACGCGCGTGACCTGGTCACGGCGCTGAAGTCCGCCGATCCCGCGCTCGCGATCGATATCGGGGAGGCGCTCGTCATGACGCTAGCGCTGACCGGGAATTACGACGAGCTCGCGCCGGTCGCCGATCAGCTGATCGACGCGCTCGACACCGGCGAGGACAACCTGCGGCGGCAGGCCAGGATCTTGCTCACGGCCGCACGGGCCGGCTCTGAGGCCAGCCCGGTTGAAGCCGCACAGTACCTGGCCAAGGCACGGGCGCTCGAGGATCGGATTCGCGTTCCTGTCACCTCAGCGTGGACGGACGCGGTAGCGGCACGCTGCGCCATCGACGCTGGTGACCTCGATCAGGCAGCGGAGCTGGCGCATCGCGCTCTGGCCAGGGCGCAGGCGGCCGGGATGCGCGGCTGGGCCGCGGACGTGGCGTTCGAGGCGTTCGAGATCATCGGCCGTGAGGAGCGGGTACGGGACATCCGCTCCGCCCAGGACGCCTTCGAACACGCGTATCAGATCGCCGCCGGCAGCGGCGCCCCGTTCGCCGTCAGGCGCATCAAGGCACTGCATGAGCTGGGCACGGTCCAGATGCTTGACGAGGGAAGCGGGAGCCTGCTGTGGAAGGCCAGGGAGCTCGCGACGCAGGCTGGAGCCCTCTCGACGACGATCACTATCGACCTGCAGCTTGCCCACGTGGCGAGCGGGGGCACCGACCTGGATGGGGCGCTTGACGCCGCACGGCGGTGCGAGGAGGAGGCGGCCAGCCTCAAGATGACCCGTTCCCAGGCCATGGCGGTGGGCGTGGAGGCGTTCATCTGGGGCGTTCACGGCGACCGGCGGGCCGCGGTGCGGGCAGCCGGTCGAGCCGAGGCCATCGCACCGGACGATCCGCAGATTCTTGCCTATACGTGGGGCGGGGCCAGGGTGACCGCGGCGATCTTCACGGATAACCTGCCCCGGGCGACCGCCGAGTGCGAGACAGCGATCGGCTACGCCCGTGACATACCCTTCACCTCTGCATTTCTGGTCTGGGGTTACTGGAGCCTGCTCGGTGCGGTATCTGGCGAGGGGGCGCAGGCGCTTGCCGAGGCGCGCGCGGCAGGGGCGCAGGTGGCAAGGATTAACCGGGGCTGCCTCGCCTATGCCGAGGCGGTGCTCGCGGGCAAGGACGGCGATGTCACGCGCGCGGGCGAGCTTGCCCGGCAGGGCGACGAGCAGCTTGATCCCTATGCGCCCTGGTGGAGCCAGGTCATCAGGCGGATCGTGGCTCCCGCCGCGATCAGCGACGGGTGGGGTGACCCGGAGACCTGGCTGCGCGATGCCGCTCGTGACTTCGATGCGAGCGGTCACGCGCGGCTCGCGTCGGCTTGCCGTGGCATCCTGCGCCGGGCCGGGATGCGGGTTCCGCGAGCAGGCCGGGGCATCGCGCAGGTACCTATGCAGATGCGCCGCCTCGGCATCACCAGCCGGGAGATGGATGTCCTCCTGCTCGTGGCGCAGGGCTACTCGAACACGGAGATCGCGTCCATGCTCTTCATCTCGCCGAAGACCGTCGAAACCCACGTCGCGAGCCTGGTAACGAAGACCGGCCAGTCTGGCAAGCGGGCGCTGGTCGCGCACTCCGCTCGAATTTTGCATGTCTAGCCGCTTTGGGTTGAATTAGCCGGGCCAGATTAGCCGGGCGATCAGATCCGGGCGTGGCGGGCGGCGATCTCCCGCTTAACTCAGGGGGGCGCTCGCGGTAGCTCAGGGTGTGCCCGATGCGAACATCAAGTGCGGTGAGCGAACATGGATGACGTAAGCAAGGCGCTGCCGGATACAGCCCGCGGGCAACCGCCCGGGGTCGCAGCCGGCGGCGCGAGTAGCCCCGCGCTCGCGCAGTTAACCGAGAACCGCATGCTGAACCGTATGCGGAACTGACCTGTTTGGGGCGTTCCCAGTCGGCCTGCCCTCGCCGCCGGCTGCACCCGATGGCCCCCGTCGCGCGCAGGCCGGGCCGGCAAACCCCCAGCCGGCCCGGCCTGCGCGTGCTTGTCGCCAGCCGCCTGCTACTCGCCAGCCCCGCACTTGGCGGTCTCCGCGTATTCCGGTTAAGCCCAGCCGACGCAAACCTGTTACGCATACTGCGTGTTTTGCTCCTGTTTAAGGCATTTAGAGGGAAGGTGGCCTTCGGCTGGCTGCCTTAACTCAGGGTCGCTTGCCCGGTAGCTCAGGATGTACCCGATGCGCACGCTCGGTCTGGCAGGCGAACATGGACAGCTAGGAAGGCGCTGCCGGTGACTACCGCGGGACCGGCGTCCCGCGAACGCGTAACCGTCAGCACGAGCAGCCCCCGCGCTCGCGCAGCAGGCCGCAGGTACCCCGTGCGGACTCGCTTGCCAGGGGCGTTCCCGCGAGGAGGACGCATGACGATCGGTGCTATCGCAGCTGCGAGGTCGATGGACCAAGATCACCAAGATTACACTGACGGCCGGCCGGCTCCTGGAGCCGATCCGGCCGCCAGGTTCGAGCAGGACGCGATTCCCTACATGGACCGCCTCTACCCGGCGGCGCTGCGGCTGACCCGCAACCACTGCGACGCCGAGGACCTGATCCAGGAGACGTTCGCCAAGGCCTACTTTGCGTTCCACCAGTTCAGCCCGGGCACCAACCTCAAGGCGTGGCTCTACCAGATCCTGATGAGGACCTTCTACAGCAACTACCGCAAGCGCCGCAGGGAGCCCGAACAGGTCCTGGCCGGTGATCCGGTCGCGAGCGCCGACGAGCGCGGCCAGCTCGGCAGGGCGCCGCAGTCCGCCGAGGCAGAGGCGCTGGCCAGGCTGGCCGACTCCGGAGTCATGGGTGCCCTGCGTGACCTGCCGGAACGGTTCAAGGCCGTGATCTACCTGGCAGATGTCGAGGGTTACAAGTACGGCGAGACCGCCGCCATCCTCGGCATCCCGGTCGGCACCGTCATGTCCCGGATCCACCGCGGCCGCCGGATGCTGCGCGAAAAGCTGCACGGGCCGGCAGGCCGCTCCGCCGACGGGATGAGGCCCGCTGCCCAGATGCGGCGCGCTGCCCGGCCTGGTCCCGGGCTAGGCGCGGCAGCTTAGCCCGGTATGCTCGCCCGCCGGTCCGGGTGCGCGCTGTCCCGGACCGGCCAGCCCCTGGCGGGGCGGCGCCGGATCCCCCCGTCCGGCGCCCCCTTCCAGCGGCCTCCAGGCCGGCCAAGCCCCCCTGGCTGGTCCGGCTACTCGGCGGCGCCGTACTTCGCGATCTCCTCGTACTCCGCCTCGCTCAGCTCGCGCGGCAGTTCGCCCTTGGCGACCTTGGCGGTGTGCACGTGCTGCCGGATCGTCTCGACGACCTCTGGATTAGCCAGTGTCGTGACGTCGCCGACGTCAGTGAAGTTGGACACCGACGCGATCACCCGGCGCATGATCTTGCCCGACCTGGTCTTGGGCATGTCGGCGACGATCCAGACGTTCTTCGGCCGGGCGATCTTGCCGATCTCGGTCTCGATCGCGTGGATGACTTTCGCCTCCATCCCGTCGGCGGCGACGCCCGGCTTGAGCGAGACGTACATCTCGACGATCCGGCCTCTGATGTCGTCCATCACGGGCACGGCCGCTGCCTCGGCGATTTCAGGGACGGTCAGCGCAGCCGACTCGAGTTCCTTGGTGCCGAGCCGGTGGCCCGCCACGTTGATCACGTCGTCGACCCGGCCGAGGATACGGAAGTAACCATCGGCGGCCTGCAGCGCGCCGTCTCCGGCGAAGTACGGCCAGTCGTGCCAGTCGGTGCTCTGCGGGTCCTTGTTGTACTTGCGGTAGTAGACGTCGATGAACCGCTCGGGCTGGCCCCAGACTGTCTGCATGATGCCAGGCCACGGGTTCCTGATGCAGATGTTGCCCGCCCGGCCGCTGCCTGCGGGCACCTCGTGAGCGTCCTCGTCATATACGACGGGGTAGACGCCGAGCACGCCAGGGCCGCAGCTCCCTGGCTTCATCGGCTGCAACGCGGGCAGGGTGCTGCCAAGGAAGCCGCCGGTCTCGGTCTGCCACCAGGTGTCCACGATGGCGGCCTCGCCCTTGCCGACCTCGGAGTGATACCAGCGCCAGACCTCCGGCTCGATCGGCTCGCCCACGGTCGTCATGTGCTTGAAGTGGTAATTGTACTTCTTGGGCTCCTCCGGGCCGACCTTGCGCAGCATCCTGATCGCGGTCGGCGACGTGTGGAAGATGTTGACGCCGAGTTGCTCGGCGATCCGCCACGGCCGGCCACCGTCAGGGTAGTTCGGCACGCCCTCGTAGATCACGGTCGTCGTGCCGAGCGCCAGCGGGCCGTAGACGATGTAGGAATGCCCGGTAATCCAGCCGATGTCAGCCATGCACCAGTACACGTCGTCCGGGTGGATGTCCTGGTAGTACTTCGAGGTGCCCGTCACGTAGGCCAGGTAGCCACCGGTCGAGTGCTGCGCGCCCTTCGGGCGGCCGGTCGTGCCGCTGGTGTACATCAGGAACAGCGGTGCCTCGGCGGGCATCGGGACCGGAGCTACCGACGCGCCGACGTGCTCGGCCAGCAGTTCGTCCACGAAGAAGTCCCGGCCCGGCGCCATCGGCGTGGCGGACGCGTACTGTCCGGCGTGCCGTCGCCAGACCAGTACCTTGTCGACTTCCTGGCCCTGCCTGGCGGCCTCTTCGAGCGCCTCGTCCGCCTTCACCTTATGGTCGGTGACCTCGCCGGCCCGGAAATAGCCGTCCATGGTGATCAGGACCCGGCTGCCAGAGTCGGCGATCCGCGTCCCGCAGGCGTTGCCGCTGAAGCCGCCGAAAACCTGCGAGTGGACCACGCCGAGCCGGGCACAGGCCAGCATCGTCACCGGGAGCTCGGGCACCATCGGCATGTGCAGGGTCACCCGGTCGCCGGCCTGCAGCCCGGCAAAGTCCCGCAGCACGGCCGCGAACTCGTTCACCTGACGGTGCAGCTCGCCGTAGCTGACATGGACGTGCTCGTCGGTCTCCAGCTCGGGTACCCAGATAATAGCCGTCTTGTCGGGATTTGCCTGGGCATGCCGGTCGACGCAGTTGTACGACGCGTTGAGCTTGCCGCCGACAAACCACTTCCAGAACGGTGGCGTCGAGGTGTCCAGGACGGTATGCCAGCGTTCGTCCCAGGTCAGCAGGTCTGCGTATTCGGTAAAGCAGTCAGGGAACTTGTCCTGGGAGAACCTGTCGAAGATAGCGGGGTCAGCGGCGTTGGCCTGAGCTACGAAAGCTGGCGGCGGCTGATAGTAGTCCTCTTCACGCCAGTGAACCGCGATCTGGGATTCGGAGACCTCGGTCTCACGACTATCGGTCTCAGGGTTGTTCGTCATTTGATCGACCTCCAGCTCGAAGAGGATTTCCGCACAGCGGCTAGGCCGTTCTCGTCAAAGCAGCACGTGCCCCAGGGTGAGGGCCACTAAATCGTATCGCCAGGCGACAAGACTCAACAGGCCCGTGTCGTCCCATCCGCAGCAGCGGCAGCTGACGCCCCGGCCGCCCGCCGCCGGCCGGGGCCGATGTTGACATAGCCGGCCGGGGCGGTATCTTCTTCTGGCAGTCACGCACCTCGTCTGGATGGCACGTGGTCGCTTGACAGCGCCCGCCGCGCCCGCCGCGGCAGGCAGCATGAGCGGGGTTGGACCTGGAAGGGACCCAGGTGCTCAGTAGACAACGAAGGGCTCGCCCGTCGCCGGCGGGCGGCTCGTCGGTCCGAAGGATGTCTGGGTCCCTTCCTCGCTCAGCCCGCTGATCAGCTAATCTAGCGGCAGTTCGGAGTGCAGGCGGAGAAGCGGCTCGGATCACCGGAACCTCCCGGCGTGCTGACATCGTTGTGATCTAAGCACGCACATGGAAACGTCGTTTCGAGGCAGGACAGATTGACTTCTTCTCAGCAGCCGGCCACCTCGCTCGGCTCGGTGGCTGTCGTCATCCCGACGTACAACGAGCGCGATAACCTTGAGCCGATCGTTTCCCGGGTCAGGGCCGCTGTCCCGGCGGCCGACGTCCTGGTCGTCGACGACAACAGCCCGGACGGCACTGGTGAGATCGCGGACAAGCTCGCCGCCTCCGACGCGTCGGTGCATGTCCTGCACCGGCAGGGCAAGTCAGGCCTGGGCGCCGCATACATCGCCGGCTTCGGCTGGGCGTTGGAAAACGGATACGACGTGCTGGTCGAGATGGACGCGGACGGCTCGCACGACCCGCTGGACCTGCCCAGGATGCTCACGGCGCTGGAATCAGCCGACCTGGTGATCGGCTCCCGCTACGTGCCAGGCGGCACGGTAGTGAACTGGCCGAAGTCCAGGGAAGTACTGTCCCGCGGCGGCAACTCTTACGTACGGATGATGCTGGGAATCGCCGTCAGGGACGCGACCGGCGGCTACCGTGCCTACCGGGCGCAGACGCTGCGCCGGATGGGCCTGGACGAAGTCAGCTCGCAGGGCTACTGCTTCCAGGTCGACCTGACGCTGCGCACGATCCGGGCAGGCTGCACCGTCGCTGAAGTACCGATCACGTTCACCGAGCGAGCGCGCGGCGCCAGCAAGATGAGCCGGGCGATCGTGGCAGAGGCGTTCTGGCGGGTAGCTCAGTGGGGCGTTGCCGGACGGCTGGGACGGCAGCGCCGCACGAGCAAGTCCTGACGGCAGCCGCCCAGACCGCTGCCGCCGGACTGCTGCTGGCTAGGCGCTCCGGCGCTGCTGGCTAGGCGCTCCGGCGCTGCCTCGTCGCCGCCACCACGACCTCGGCTTGCTCGCCGCGCTGGCCACGGATGATCGCCAGCCGCTCAGCAAGGACTTCCTCAAGGTCGGCGATCGTGCGCCGTTCCATCAGCATGTCCCAGTGGCTCCGCGGCGGTTTGGCCTTCGCAGCGGACGACTCGTCGCCGGTCGCGGTCACCGCGGTCGCGCCGCAGACACGGCACTCCCACTTCGCGGGTACCTCCGCCTCGGCAGCGAACGGCACGCTGAACCTGTGGCCCTTCGGGCAATCGAAGGCCACCTCCTGACGTGGCGCCAGGTCGGTGTTACGGTCGTTCTCATAGCTCGTGGCGCCAAGGCGGGTGCCACGTAGTGCGCGTTCGGCCATATGCTTTTTGCCTCCGGGCGCTTGACGTTCGTACATGTCAACGGCACTGACACGAACAAGATTCCCGTCCGGCGAACCTTCCAATCACCCAGGCGGCTGCTTCCTGGCCGAGCCAGGCGCGCCGGGCAGGCGTACTGCCGGGCCAGGCCCGCTCTGGTCCGCTAGCTAGCCGATCTCGGGTGCCACTGGCCACGCTCGATCAGCAGGTCCCGCAACAACTCGGTCTGATCGGTCATGATGCCGTCAACTCCGAGATCGAGCAGCGACGTCATCAGCTTGCGGTCGTTCACCGTCCAGACATGCACCTGCAAGCCCGCCCGGTGCGCACGGCCGACGAGCGGGGCGGTCGCCATTCCGATCGGCAGTTGCGCGCAGCGTACCCAGCGGCTGGCGAACGCGGGCGCGAGCGAGGTGCCGGGCAGTCCGGATCGCAGCCCGGCCGCACCGACCGGCGACGCGGCCATGCAGACCGGACGGTCGAGCAGCCGCCTCGTGGCGCGCAGCCGGGCGGCCGAGAATGAGGTGATGCAGACCCGGTCCCACGCGGCGGTCCGCCGGAGCACCTCGGCGAGCGGCCGGGCGGCCGGCATCTCTTTCACGTCGATGTTGAACCGCACGTCCGGCCAGGCGCCCAGCAGTTCCTCGAGCCGGGGAATCGGGTCCGTGCCGTCGATGCGCGCCGCGGCGACCTCCCGGAACGGCAGGCTGGCGATGGCCCCCTTGCGGTCCGTGACCCGGTCGAGCGACTTGTCGTGGAAAGCGACAAGCACACCGTCTGCGGTCGCGTGCGCATCCGTCTCCAGGTAGGCGTAGTCAAGCTTGACCGCGTGCTCGAACGCCCGCCAGGAGTTCTCAGGAAAATGCGAGGCACCACCCCGGTGCGCGAAAGCGAGCGGAGTCGGCTGGTCAAGGAAGACGGTCGGCATGGTCGTCCCTCATCGGCGGCTGGTCATCGAAAGCATCCCACTCCCTGCGGCGTGCCTCGGCTAGCACCACCGCCGCCGCGGCCGCAACGTTGAGCGACCCGACCCTGCCTACCTGGGGAATGTAGGTGACCTGGTCGGCCGCGGCGAGCAGAGCGGCCGAGCAGCCGCGGTCCTCGTTGCCGAGTGCCAGGCACACGTCACCGCCGACGGCCGCGCGGTGCAGCGGCACGGCTCCCTGCGCGAGCTCGACAGCAACCAGCCGCAGGCCGGCCTGCCTGACGGCATCGGCCGCCGATGCCGGGCCGGGCACGTGCTCGAAGGACAGGTACCGGCCGGCGCCGAGCGCGGTCTTGCGCGCCGACGGGTGCATGGGGTCGGCCACGTCACCGCAGAGCCAGACATGCTCCACCCCGAACGCGGCCGCCGTCCGGATGATCGAGCCGACGTTGAACGGCTGGCTCACCGACTCGAGCAGCAGGCAGACCCTGGCCTGGGTGATCCTGCGCCAGGACCGGTTCAGCCGCTTGACCTCGGTCGGCCCGAGTTGGCGGCCGGCCGGCTTACCGGGTCCGCCCGCCGGATGCGGCCCGCCGGGTCCGCCCGCCAGGTCCGCCCTGCCGGACCGGCGCCCCGGGTGCTCAGCCGTACCGCTCACTGGCCCGCTCCGGCTGGCAAGCTGGAGCGGGCACCGGTCACCCGCAGGACCCGGTAGCCAGCCCGGGCAACGACGCGTTCAGCGGTCCAGCCCGAGTCGGCCAGCCATTGCCGCAGGGAGTCAGACCCGAGGTTTCGTTGCACGACCAGATAGGCGTCCGCCCCTGCGGCGAGCCGGGTCAGCCAGCTCGTGAGCAGCTCGTGCAACGCCTTCTTGCCGATCCTGATCGGCGGATTGCACCAGATCAGGTCGAACCGCGCGGGCAAGCGTTCGTCCTGCGGGGCGGCACAGGTGACGTTCGGCAGTCCGGCACGCTCGGCGTTGGCCGCGGTCAGGGCCAGCGCGCGCTCGTTGACGTCCACGGCCCAGATCCGCGCGCCGGGCGCGCGGGCGGCGAGTACCAGCGCTAGCGGGCCGTAGCCGCAGCCCAGGTCGAGCAGTTCGCCCTGTGCGGGCGGCGGCGGCCCGGTGTCCAGCAGCAGCCTGGTGCCCGGGTCCAGCCGCCGCGGCGAGAACACCCCGGAGTCCGTCTGTAGCTCCAGGTGCACGTCGGGCAACATCACGTGCACCGATCCCGGGCGGTGCGCGGCGGCCGGCTGGCCGGTGAAGTACTGCTCGCTCACCTGCCGGCGGCCGCCTCGGTGACGACTCCGGCAGGAGCGGCGGCCAGCGCCGGCTCGATGTAGCGGCGGGTCACCCACCGCTCGACGACGAACGTCAGCACCGGGATCGTGCCGGCCGCCAGCACGATCACCGTGCCCAGGCTCGCCGTTCTCATCCGCACCAGCCTGGTCATCGCGAACGCGACGACGAGGTAGACCATGTAGAGCATCCCGTGTGCCGTGCCCACGACTTTCTCCAGGCCGTCGCTGTGGGCGAACACTTGCAGCGGGATTCCGACGAAGCACAAGACGATCAGCATGGTGCCGGTCACGTAGGCCATGACCCGGTAAGCGCGGGCTACCGGCGCGCGGAGCCTGTCGGCGTCCAACTCAGTCCTCCTGTTCCTGCGCCAGTTCCGGAACCGGCCCGGCTGGCGCTTGTGCTCACCCGCGCGGGCTAACGCAGCCCGTGCCACTTACCGTGGCTCTTGACTTCGTTCTGCAGCCTGGCCAGGTAGGCGTTGTACTCGGCCAGTTCGATGTCCTCGGGTCCGGGCTGGCCGGTCCCTGGCACCCGGGCCGGTCCGGCCTGGTGGCTGGCACCGGGGGAGCGGGCACCGGCCGGCAGCGTGATCTCGTCC
>Ga0307372_10007823_pt1 | contig 15195 bp, 13 predicted proteins | sample OX1MG_FD_202533 | JGI IMG/M metagenome (GOLD analysis project Ga0307372, IMG submission 202533) | Soil microbial communities from Risofladan, Vaasa, Finland - OX-1 | ecosystem: Environmental > Terrestrial > Soil > Coastal area > Acid sulfate soil | place: Finland: Risofladan, Vaasa | collected... | reverse complement strand
CGATCCTGTTTGTTGCGCAGATTCGACATCTGCATCATAAGATTATGATTCGTTGATTGTTGTACGAGACGGGCGACAATCTTTTGCGATTCTTTTATATCGATTGACTCCCCTGCTTTTGCACTGGCAAGCATTTGTCCGATGTTCTCGTGCACATTTGTGCGTGCATTGGGTGGGCGGCTCGCAGGTTGCGTTGATAGCTTGGGCTCCACGTCGGCTTTTGCTGTTGTTCTGCTATCATCGACTGGTTTCCCTACGGATCCGACAGCAATTTTAGATTGCGTCTCATCGACTACGACGAAGGTGCAAAGTGATTTGAGCTGCCCGAGTTCTTCGTCGGTTTCAATCAGGAATCCCTGGAACATGAACGGCGTACCGACCCATGGCCGGTCCAATTCGGTCACATACATGCCGTTCTGCAAATCACCGACGTTGACCTTATATCGCATTCTAGTTACTCGTTTGTTTATGACCAAATATTAACATGAGATCATCGACTGTCTATTGAGTGGCGGAGTATCTAATTGAGTAACGATCAGTCGTTGTTAAGTACTGCTTATATAAAACGGTCGTATCCATATGCAGTGACATCTATCTCAGGTTTCAATCCCGCTATTATGTCAGCGACGCATCTGGCCGAGCCCACGCTCAGCGTCCACCCTAGCGGCCCATGGCCGGTATTGAAAAACAGGTTGGTGTACGGAGATGCTCCAAGTATCGGTGGGCCATCACAAGTCATGGGGCGCAATCCCGTCCAGTGGGTTACTTCACCCTGCTCGGCCGATTCCACATGCTGGGGCAGAATCGCAAGCGCTTGGCGCAGTATGTGTGCACCGCGTTTTTGATTGAGTGTTTTATCATATCCATTGAATTCAGCGGTACCCGCTATACGCAACTTCTTGCCGAGTGGTGCAATCACGATCTTTTGCTCAAAATCCACTATCGGCACACGTAAACCATGATCAACAGCCGAATCAATGGTCACTGAGTAGCCCTTCACGGGATAGATGGGCAGCTTCAGTCCCAACAATCGCGTCAACTGTGGGCTATAACTCCCTGCAGCCAGCACATAGTGATCAGCGGTAATATCTCCCTGCCCTGTATGCAATGCCTGAATATGCAGACCCTGCGAAATTATTCGGCTGACGGATGTATTGAAACGAAATCTCACACCGGTAGCAAGTGCACGCGCATGCATACCGCAAGTAAAACGATAGGCATCACCACTACCATCTCCGGGGTAATGGATAACGCCTACCAGTTGCTTGGATATATCGTCTAATTCCGGCTCCAGCTCAACTGCTTCAAGAGGACTCAGAAGACAGGAATCCAGACCCAGATGCCGCATCGAATCTGCTAATTTCCATGCATGATCAAGCGCTTTATGCTTCCGAAATATTTTTAAAGTGCCATTGTGCAGACGGTTGTAATCCAGGGTCAACGTGTGATCAAGTTCATCGAGGGCGCTGAGGCTATAAAGAGCCAAACGCAAATTCGCCATCGTGGAGCGTAAATGCGGTGCTGGTCGTGAAGCACGCAGAAATTTTAATCCCCATGCCAGCAACCCCGGTAATGCGCGTGGACGTAGTAATAATGGAGAATCTTCACGCCCAAGCCAGCGCAGCATCCGTCCAAAGGTACCTGGTGAATTCCAGGGATCAGCTTCACTGGGCGTCAGCAGTGCGCCATTGGCAAAACTGGTTTCGAGTCCTGGGCCCTCCAGGCGTTCCAGAACCGTGACGTTGAATCCTCGTTCAGAAAGATACCAAGCGGTCGTGATGCCGATCAGTCCGGCACCAATTACAATCACATCTTGCTTCATGTGAACTTATTAACCGCTGCTATTCTGCTGAGTTGTTATTCTTCAGAAACTGTTGAGCGAAATAATCCACGGTTGCCTGGTCCGCTTCCAGCCACGACTGGTATCGCAGGAAGCCATGTATTTCATTGGGAATCACGATCTCATGATATGGTACATGTTGGATCTGCAGGCGTCTGACCAAATCCACCATCTGATGGAAATGCACGTTGCGGTCATCATCACCCTGTATCAGCAACACCGGAGATTTCCATTTCGCTATATCGGAATCCGGAGATGATTGCCAGAAGATCTTCATCAGCATCTTCATATCCGGCATCTGATAACGTTGAATCGGCTTCCCAAACCAATCATCCAGGAACATGGACCAGTCATGCACGCCATGGAAATCCACACCAGCCTTGAAAATATCTGAATTGCGGGCCAGTGCCAGTGCTGTAAGATAACCACCGTATGAGCCACCCCAGATGCCGATGTGCTTGGAATCAACGCGCGAATCTTTCTGGAGAAAGCGTGCGCCAGCGAGCACGTCCTTGTATTCCGATGCGCCCGTGGGACCCCAGTGGGCTGGATAATGGAAATCATGACCATAGCCAATTCCCAAGCGGTAATTGACTGACAAGACGATAAAGCCGTGATTGGCCAGATATTGATTCACAGCGTAAGCGTTGCTGTAGTAATCCATGTTGTGCCAGGTCAACAGCATCTGTCGTGGTGGCCCGCCATGCACGAAAATAATTCCGGGCTTCTTCGCGGCACCATCCTGCGTTTCGAATAATTGACCCTGGATCAGCCAACCGTCACTTGCGCGAAAGCTAACGAGCTGCGGTACAACCAAATCAGCGCTGGGGAAATCTGCGGGCACCTGATCGCCATCCACTGTTTTCCAATGATCGTCCATCAGCGAACCCTGCATGACCAGCGGCGGTTGCCGCGCGCCGGCATCCACAAATGCAATGGTTTTGCCATCATCCGTGACCACCGGACTCCATTGGCTGTGATCACCTCGGGTAATCGGCTGTGGAGCTCCACTCAGAACAGACACGCGATACATATGGCGGCGATCTTCATCACCGGGCGTGTTACCCAGGTTGGCTGTATAGATCAGGGTCTTGAGGTCGGGCGTCACCGTCACATTTTCGATCATGAATTGTCCGGGGGTTAGCAGCCTTGCATTTCTCTCTTTGGCGGATACCACATAAAGATGTGGCCAGTTGTCCATCTCAGACATGAATGCCAATTGGTCACCCGCGACCCATCTCAGATTCACATCGCCACCATCCTGGGGGAAAGAGCCGCGCAAAGTGTCGGGGCTTTGCCACAGGCGCTGGCCGGTGCCGGACTTCACATCCGCCACCCAAATGGACCAGGGCACCGAATGCCAGGCGAGAATTGACTGGGGTGGACCGCCATCCCCTGGAGTGCGTGCGAAGGCGATACGCGTGCCATCCGGCGACCAGCGCGGTTCCAGGTCGTTGGCGGTGGATGGAAGCAAATGCTGAATTGGGGTGCTGTCATCGCGGTATAAGCTGATAAAACTGTGGTCGTCACGAGCTGAAATGAAAGCCAGAGCTTTGCCGTCTGGCGACCATTGCAGATCAGAATCCTGACCACCGTCAAAAAACAAACGCTCGGCTTTTTGATCGCCATCGATAGGCACCCACCACACACTGTTCTCGGGCAGATGGATGAAAGCCACACGCTGCCCATCCGGTGATATGGCAGGCATGTCGCCATCACCCAATACACGTGGTTCTCCGGTGGTCAGTGATACAGCCCAGACTTGCATCTGTGGCTGCACTGGACTTGAGTTGGGATCCGGTTGCAGGGATTCCGGCCAGTTGGCGTCGTGATCCCCGCCACGCACATACACCAGGTATTTGCCGTCACGGGAAAAACTCAAATTGGTAAGTTCCTGACCGCTATCCTGTGAATAGCGGGTCAGCAAACGGGGCTTGTAATCCGGGCCCTGGGCAACCCAGATATTGCGTACGCCGCGTACGTTCAGGACCCAGGCAAATGCACTGCCATTTGGTGAAGAGACCATACTGGAGGGATATGGATAGCCCAGGATCTGTTCCATGGTGAAGTTATGCTCAGGCTGTTGTGCATACCCAGGCCTGCTGAATGCCGCGCAGCTGATGGTTAATAGCATTATCCCGAGAATTTTTGCTTCACGATGCAGCATGGAAATCTCCTCTAGATACAGGCGGCTATCAATGCAACCGCCAAAACTGTGATTTACTATTATCGCGCCCTTTGCATGGGACTATCCAGCATCTGATGACTATCTTACAGTCTGTCCACTCACGCGGTGTATCCTGCTAGGCTTAGGGCAGTTCAGACAATGGACAGGAAGCTGGATTCCAACGATCCTTATGATTGGTACCTTCGCCGCGTTTGAATATCCAGTCAGAATTTCGTGAGGGTGATTGCGATGCGGATAAAAAATACACAATTCAACCATGCGCACAAAGCCGTATTTTACCGACAACCCGGATTGCACCCATCGATGAAACATTAAGCATATGCAACGCACGCCCTGCTCCGTCGCGCTACTCTGCAAGGCACCGATTCCCGGGTTCGCCAAGACCAGGCTTATTCCACACCTGGGTGAGATGGATACGGCTCGTTTCCAGGAGGAGATGGTTTCGCATGCGGTTATAACTGCGCTGGATGCATCGGTAGGACCTGTGGAACTGTGGTGTAACCCGGATGAGTCACATCCTTTCTTCGGAAAAATCATGAAAAAATATCCGGTGCGACTGAGCCCGCAGCCGCCGGGAGATTTGGGAACACGATTACACACTTGTGCTTCAGTCGCGCTCTTGGGTGCGGATAGCGTCATCCTGATGAGTACCGATTGCCCGATCATGCCGACTTACTATCTGGAGGAAGCCGCTGCTGCGCTGGCTCGGGACTGTGATGTGGTTCTAGGGCCATCCGAAGAGGGCTGTTTTGTATTGCTGGGTCTAAAACATGCCAAAGAAGAAATCTTCAGCGATATTCCCTGGGGCACCTCACTTGTGCTGACGGAGACTTGCGCGCGCATCAAACAACTGGGTTGGCGTAGTCATACATTGGCTACGCTCTGGGATGTGAATACACCTGCCACATACCAGCGCTGGCGTTTGATCACAGAATCCATGTCCAGCCAATCAGAAGTCCAACGTCTCTGAGTTCAGATATTGCCGGATTTAGTTTTTTTTTGATCTGAAATGGCCGCATTCTGTTTAATAAAATGGGTAACACACTTCATGAACAGCATCTGATATCGAAAGCAAATGAATTCCAGCATCCCTGAGTATACTGATCGGCATTAATGCAGTGATCCAGATAGCATTTGTTAAAGCTTGTTGCGTGCTCAAAGCCCTGCTCCGGACTGGTATAGTGTGATTACTGAATACTTGCCGTCGATTGATTGCGTGATCTGAAGAACACCCGATGCGACTACTACTCTATAACATACGTTACGGCACCGGGCACGGCCCTAGATTCCATTTTCCTCTGCCCGGTGTAGGTGGCTACATGCGTGGGACCTCACGAAATTTCCAGCGCATCGTGGAATTTATCAGGTCTGTTACACCGGATATTGTAGGACTCGTCGAAGTGGATATGGGTTCGGTACGCTCGAGCACGATCAATCAGGCGGAAGCCATCGCTGCCGCTATTGGTCATTCATCCGCGTATCAAAACAAATATGGGTTGGCCTCGATCAACCAGCGAATACCGATCGTCCGCAAACAAGGAAACGCTTTCCTAACGTGCTTTCCCAGCGCTGTCCAGCGGGTTCACTATTTTGACCTGGGTATCAAGCGGCTCATCATGGAATTGGAGCTGGATGATGTGTGTTTATTCCTAGTGCATCTGTCGCTTAAATACCGGCATCGCCAGTATCAGATGCACCATCTGGTTTCTCTGGTGCGCAGTTCCGACAAACCAGTTATCGTAGCCGGTGATTTCAATACACTCTGGGGAAGTTATGAGATCGATTTGTTCGCCGCGGCCGCTGGCCTGCATAGCGCGAATGCCCGTAACCAGCCCTCTTGGCCCAGCAATAATCCAACTCGGCAACTGGATTTCATCTTGTATGGTCCCAAAATCGAGATCAGCCATTTCGAAATGCCGCGGGTTGAGTATTCTGACCATCTTCCTCTGATCTGCGATTTTAGGGTACAGAGGAGACAATGACATGTGGCTGGTTATTACTATCGTAGCGTTGTTGCTGTTAGGTATCATTATGCTGGTTATCCGCCAGCCAACAGGATTGTTGGGCAGATTCCGTCAGCGTTACCGGCAAATCAGCATGGAAGCTACCTGGCAATCCTGGCTAAATGACGGCGTGCGTAACACTCAAACCAGCACGCAGATTGGATTGATGCATACCGTTGATGAGGATGTACGCGAGTCAGTTCACCAAAGCCTGCTGGAATTGGAAGACCGCCTGCGTCGCGACGCGCAACCCATGCTGGCTATACGTAAGGAGCTTATGGATAGCATTGACCGGCGCCAACTCAATTCAGAGATCCTCAAACTGCCGGTAAATACACGTGCAGATCTGCGCAGCAGCCATCCGAATATTTTACAGACCGATGTAGCGGCGCGTACTTATATAGATGCAAATGATTTGCGCATCACGGTGCTGCGTAAGTATGCCGGCTTACGTTATGGAGATTGTGCCGATGGTGACTGGTTCGATGTCTATCAGAAGGCTTCAAGGTTGCGCCAGCGTGGTACCCGTGGTTATATCGAACGCGCTTGCGGTGGAATGCAGAACGCTACTGATGATGTGCGGTTCAAGACCATGACACTGATGGATAGCGAAATCCGTGAGCGTCTTTTGCAGGTACCGGCAGGTACGCGCTTTCCTGGCTTTGGTAAATCAGCAGTACAGATCGGCGAGTCAATCTAAGCAGGTTGCGGAGGATGCCCGGCCTTCCTATGATAAACATGCTTTCTTGATTTATGCCCTAATAGGCCGCGAGGCCATCACGCCAAACTGGAGTATGTCCATGTCCACCAGCGCTTCCCAGGCAAACTGGAAAATCGAATACGACACCGACGGCATCGCCTGGCTGGGCTTCGACAAGGTGGGTGCCAGCACCAATGTCCTGTCAGGTCATGTCTTGGCGGAACTCGGCGAGCTGCTAAAGAACTTGGCCGCAAATCCGCCCAAGGGAGTGATCATCTATTCCGCCAAATCCAGCGGCTTCATTGCGGGTGCTGACATCAAGGAATTCACCGCGCTCAAGACCCCGGAAGATGCTTTCCAGATGATCCGTCGTGGCCAGCTGGTTATGGAACAGCTGGAGCGCTTGCCCTGCCCAAGCGTGGCTCTGATTAATGGTTTCTGTCTGGGGGGTGGCCTGGAACTCTCGCTGGCTTGCAGTTACCGAGTGGGCATCGATGACGAGCGGCTGAGTCTTGGGCTTCCGGAAGTGAAGCTTGGCATCCATCCGGGTTTTGGCGGCACGGTGCGCTCCACCCGCCTTGTGGGTGTATTGCCGGCCATGAGCTTTATGCTCACGGGCCGCAGTGTCCGCGGCGGCGAAGCCCTGAGGATCGGCTTACTGGATCGCCTGGTGAAATCTGACGCCGCCCGGCAGACCGCACGCAACCTGCTGCTCAGGCATGCGCCGAAAAAAAGTGCGCCTATCACCCAGAAACTGCTAGCCCAGGCTTGGTTGCGATCATTGGTGGCTAGCATGCTCACCAAGCAGGTGTCCGCCAAGGTACGCCGCGACCATTATCCCGCGCCCTACGCCATAATCGATCTGTGGAAACGTTATGCCGGCAGCGACGGTATGTATGTGCAGGAAGCGCATTCCATCGCGCGTCTCATGGTCAACGACACCGCGCGCAATCTGGTACGCGTATTCCTGCTGCAGGATCGGCTGAAATCCCTCGGCAAGAAATCCGATCTGGTGCTCAAGCATGTGCACGTGGTAGGCGCCGGCACCATGGGCGGTGACATTGCCGCCTGGTGCGCGCTGCGCGGATTCAAGGTGACTCTGCAGGACCGCGAAGACAAATATGTGCGGCCGGCTTTGGAGCGTGCACAAAAACTATTCGCGAAGCTACTCAAAGGTACTGAAGTTCTGAACGCCGTTAATCGACTGAATATGGACGTAGCCGGAGATGGCGCCAAAGATGCGGATGTGGTCATCGAGGCGATCTTCGAAAACGTCGAGGCCAAACAGACGTTATACAAAGTGCTGGATATGAAGATGAAACCCAGCGCCATCCTCGCAACCAACACCTCCAGCATCAGGCTGGAGACCCTGCGCACGGTCCTCAAGAATCCGCAACGGTTAGTGGGGCTGCATTTCTTCAATCCGGTCGCGAAAATGCCGTTGGTGGAAGTGATCCATGCCGAAGACACCTCCAAGGATGAGATCGCCAAATGCCTGTCGTTCACGCGCCAGATCGACAAGCTAGCAGTGCCGGTGAAGAGTTCACCTGGATTCCTGGTGAATCGCATCCTCATGCCCTATCTGATGGAAGCCATGCTGGCCGCCGATGAAGGCGTGCCCTTGGAAGCCATCGACCAGGCGGCCCTGGATTACGGCATGCCCATGGGTCCGATGGAACTCACCGACACTGTGGGACTGGATGTGTCACTGTCAGTGGCCCAGGTTTTCGCCAATGAATTCCATAAGAAAATCCCCGACAGCCTCACCAAGCTGGTCGCCGAGAAAAAACTCGGGCGCAAGTCCGGCGAAGGATTTTATAAATACTTGGACGGAAAACCCGTCAAGGATAAGAGTCGCGCCCGCCAGATGCCCGCTGACCTGCAGGACCGGCTGATTCTGCCAATGATCAATGAAGCGGTCTCGGTGCTGCGCGAGCTCATCGTGGACGACACGGATCTGCTGGATGCGGGCGTGATCTTCGGCACGGGTTTCGCGCCCTTCCGTGGCGGCCCGATCAACTATATCCGTGCCACCGGCGTAGATGATCTCAAGCGACGTCTGGAAAAACTGCAGGCCCAGCACGGACAACGTTTCGCGCCGGATGTCGGGTGGAACGCCCCTGCTCTCAAGGAACCCAAAGCATGAAATTCGAAAGCATGCCGAAAGACCATGAAGCGGCGGTCCGCATGCTCGCCATGCCCAAGGATACCAATGGTCTCGGCGATATCTTCGGTGGTTGGATCATGTCGCATGCGGATATTGCCGGAGCCATTATTGCCTTCCGGCGCGCGGGCGGCCGTGTGGTGACCGTGGCGGTGAACGAATTCGTGTTCGTGAGCCCTGTGTATGTTGGAGACGTGGTGAGCTTCTATACGGATATAGCACGCGTAGGTAACACCTCCATCAGCATCGATGTGACGGTGTTTTCTCAGCGCAATGATGGTGAGCATGAGACTTGTGTGAAAGTGGCGACCGCGCAGATGACCTATGTACGCGTAGGCGCGAATCGTCGGCCAATACCGATCGCCAAGTGATGCCAGCATGCCGAATACACTTGCCAGTGAAAATCTCAAGGAATTCTCGCCACTGAGCGGGCTCAAGCCGGAACACCTGAGCAGTCTGGTCTCCAAGAGTGTCATTCAGAAACTGGACGCAGGCCGATATCTCTTCAAGCAGAAGGACACCGAAAGACGCAACGTCTATCTGATCAGTGGCTGCGTGGAGCTGCGTTCCGGTGAGCAGGTTTTGGTAACCATCAAGGGTGGTTCTGATGAAGCCCGGCATCCACTGGCGCCGCAGATACCACGGCATGTCTCAGCACGCGCAGCGACCGGCATCGAATACTTCGAGATCGACAGTGATCTTGTGGACATCATGCTCACCTGGGATCAGAGCGGCACCTTCGAGGTAGGCGAACTCCAGGCCCAGCAACAGCAGGAGTATGACTGGATGACCGCGGTCCTGCAGGTCAAGGCGTTCCATCGAATTCCGCCAGCGAACATCCAGACACTCTTCATGCGCATGGAACAAATGGGCACCAAGCAAGGTGCCGTCATCGTCAAGCAGGGCGATGTCGGTGATTATTTCTATATCCTCACTCAGGGCCGCTGTTTGGTGACACGCGAAGCGCCCAATAGCAATAAAGCCATTCAGCTGGCCGAATTGAGTGCTGGCGCAAGTTTCGGCGAAGATGCTTTGCTGGCGGAATCCCGGCGCAACGCCACTGTTTGCATGCTTACAGATGGGGCGCTGGTGCGGCTTGCCAAGGAAGATTTCAAAGCCTTGTTAATCGAGCCGCAGCAACAATGTGTTGGACTTGAAGAAGCCAGGCAGATCGTGGCCTCAGGCGGTCAGTGGCTGGATGTGCGCCTGCCGAGTGAATTCGAGAACCAGCACCCTGAAGGCGCGCTCAATTTTCCGCTGTATTTTATCCGCATGAAACTCGACAGCCTCGATCCAAAACGCAAGTATGTGGTGTGCTGCGACACCGGCCGGAGAAGTTCTGCGGGTGCGTTTATTTTAAGCGAGCGTGGTTTCGACGCCTATCTTTTGAAAAACGGCCTCTCCAGTTACCCACTATAGCGAACTGCTCAGAACAGCATTCAATCTGAAGCGTAGGCCTGATCAGGCTGACCGTGAAGCTGATTGAAATGGCCAATCTCCTCCACCACGATGCGCATCGCCTGTTTTTCAGTATCCGTGAGATATGGATTCCAGATATCAAAGATCAGTACCACACGGGTCTGATCACTGCGATTCCAGGCTTCATGTTCGAAAGTATCGTCGAACACGATGCATTCTCCCTCCTTCCAACCACGGGTTTCATCACCCACGCGGATGCCGCAGTCTGGCGGGATAATCAACGGCAGGTGCGTCACCAGGCGGGTGTTTATGACACCCGTGTGTGGCGGTATATAGGCTCCGGGTTTCAGCACTGAAAAGAATACTTCAGGCGAATGCTCCGCCACGCGGCTGAGCGGCAGGTTGTCAAGTAATTGTGCGGTAATCGGACAACGACGGCAGTTGTCATCGAATCGCTTCCCATCACGGTAGAAAAAGAACGCATTCCAGTTTGGGGAATAATTGAGCTCTTCCCAATAAGCAGTACCGGGATGATCACGTGGCATTTCTATGAAGGGGCGGAAGCCCTGGTCGGAATGCAGCACCTGGGTCAGTTCGTTGCGGATTTCAATTGTGTGGCTTTCAATTTTTTCAAGCCATGGGAAATCCGTACGCTCAAACCAAGCATGATTGGGAATGCCTGGAAAAGTCATGAACGTTGGGTGTTGCATGGGATGGCCTATTGTGAGTGGTTCTTGGCCGAAATACATCCGCAGGCAATGATCAATGCGGCTAAACTCCGCAGCATCGTGTTGCATACGCAAAGGAGCCAGCAACTGTGTGAGATGTTGTGCACGCGCCTGCTGTACAACAGCGATGGCATGCTCCAGCAGCTGGCGCAACCCGACCGGGAGTTTTGGCATCTGTACCAGCAGTCCGATATTCCCCGCCAACGAGAGTGCCTCGAGATATATTTTGAGGGCTTCCTGGTGTCTGCCGATCTGCTCCAGTACCGTACCTTTGTTCAGCAGCGCTACCGGATAATCGGGTTTGATTTGCAGGGCCGCATCGAAGGCCGCGAGCGCTTCCGGCAACTCGCCACGTCCCCGATAGGCGAGTCCGAGATTCTTGTGCAAGCTGGCATCGCTGGAACTGTTAACCAGTGCGCGTTGCAACAATTCTATACTTTGGGAAAATTGCCCTGAACTGAGAGCTTGGGTCGCGAAGAAATTCAGTGCTTCAGAATGCTGAGGTTCAAGCTGCAGGATTTGCGAATACAGGGAAGCTGCATGCTGTAATTGTCCGGCTTGCACACATTGGCGTGCGCTTTCCACCAGTGCATCCATATCGGGAGGTTCCGATGCGGAACGGGTGTTCACGCTCTTAAAACAATTACATGGTGTGTGTCGGACGGTCAGCCTGCAATGCACCGCCCAGCAGACTCTCTATTTTGCGTTGCGTATTGCCGCCATCCTGCTCACTGAATTGCACGCCAATGCCCATGGCGCGTGAACGGTTAGTGCTGCGCGGTGTGACCCATGCGACTTTAGCCGCCACTGGGAGGCGTTCAGGAGAATCCACCAGCTGCAACAGGATAAAAACTTCATCACCCAGTTGATAGGCCTTATTGGTGGGAATGAACAACCCACCGTTTTTTACAAACGGCATGTAAGCACTGTACAGAGCACTCTTGTCCTTGATGACAAGATTGAGTATGCCCTGTTGGTGGGGTGCATTCATCCAGTTAACCTCCGCGTGCGGCGAGTGGTGCTGTCTCTAATGTTCGCAATCCTTCCGACCAGTCCATGAATAATCCTTCCAACAGCAATTGCCCGTTCACAGACGTCGTGGTCAGCGCTATCGCTTCATTTATACGGCTCAGGAAAGCATGTAGCCCACGCAAGTTTATCCCCATGAGGGCATTTTGCAACATCACCAGTGCATCGGCATTGATAATTCCAGGCTCGAGTGGATTACCGGTGGAGGCTATAGTGATCAGGTCTGAGGTCCAAGCTTGCAATAACCTCAGTACCAGAGGCAGGTTTTCCTTGCCGGCTTCGCTGGCACAGCTGATGGGGTTGCGCCGGCCGCTGTGCATTTCCATCAACATCTTGTAAAAATCTAGTCGCGACTGCATGAGTTCATCATTGGCCAGTTCCAATGCCAGCAAGGGCCCGCCACCGGCAATTCTCAGCAACGCCGGCCAGTCAAGCCTCGATGTATTCTCGTTAAGCCAGGTGACGGCAGTGTCCGTCGATGGTGTGTTGATGCGCACAGCCTGACAGCGGCTGCGGATGGTGGCTGGCAAGCGCGCTGGCCGGGCGGTCACCAACAGCAACAGCGTAGCGGCGGACGGCTCTTCCAATGTCTTCAGCAGGCTGTTGGCCGCATTGGCGTTCATGGCATCGGCAGGTGCCACCACCGCGATTTTCCAGCCGCTATGCTGGCTTGTGAGGGCCAGTTTCTGGGACAGTTCACGAATCTGGTCCACCAAAATCCCGCTCTTGTCTTCGGCTATGGCCACTCGGTAGAAATCCGGGTGGGCGGATGCAGCCAGCTGGCGACAGGCGCCACATTGCCCGCAGGCGTGTGTGCTTTCGGGCTGCCGACACAGGGCTAGAGCCGCGAATGCCTGTGCGAAATGCAGCTTGCCGGTACCAGCTACGCCGGAAATCAGCAGCGCGTGCGGCAGTGTGCTGTTGTTAAGGCGTACATGCAGTTGCCGCCAAGCTGGCAACTGCCAAGGTAAGGGGATTAATGAAGCTTCGGGTTTGGTATTCATTGCCAACGGGAAATGTGTTTATCCAATAATTCCGAGATCTGCGTTTGCACATCGGTAATGCTGCCACTGGCATTTACTACCTTAATGCGTCGCGGATCGCGACTTGCACGCGCTAAATAAACACGCCGCACACGTTTGAAGAAATCGTCCTTTTCCTGTTCAAAGCGGTCCAGTAACCCGCGCCGCTTGACACGCGCCATGCCGATATCGATTTTGGCGTCCAGCAAGATAGTCATGTCAGGCTGCAAACCTTTTAGCACCATGCGCTCAAGCGATTCGATATGCCGGACGGCGATGCCGCGGCCGCCGCCCTGGTAGGCGTAACTGGCATCCGTGAAACGGTCACAGACTATCCAGATACCAGCCTTGAGTGCCGGTCTGATTACATTCTCCACATGCAAGGCGCGAGCTGCGAACATCAGCAGCAGTTCCGACATGGGATGGACCTTTTCCATGTGGTTCGTCAACAGTATCTGGCGGATTTCATTGGCAGCCGGCGTGCCGCCCGGTTCGCGCGTGATCCGCACGCTGATACCACGTTCCTGCAGATAGCGGCCCAAAAATTCCAGGTGCGTGGATTTGCCCACACCTTCAACTCCTTCGAGGGTGATGAACTTCCCGCGCGAACTTTGTTTACTGCGCTTCATGGTGAATGATGCACGATCTGGTACTTCTCGACCGCCGCTGTCTGTTCTTTCAGCGTGGTTGAGAACTGATGAGTTCCATCACCACGCGCAACAAAATACAATGCATTTCCAGGAGTTGGATGTAGCGCTGCTTGTATGGATGCCAGACTCGGCATACAGATGGGCGTAGGTGGCAGACCATAGCGTGTGTACGTATTGTAGGGCGTGTCAGTACGCAGATCTTTGTAGGTGATTTTTCCATGATACTGTGCACCCAACCCGTAAATCACTGTGGGATCAGTCTGCAACTTCATGCCTTTCTGCAGGCGGCGTACAAATACGCCTGCGATCTCGCCGCGTTCCTGAGACTGCGCAGTTTCTTTCTCGATGAGGGAAGCCATGATCAATGCATCATAAGGTGATTTATAGGGCAATCCAGGTGCTCGCACCTGCCATGCGGCATTTAAGCGTTCCTGCATGACCTCATATGCGCGCTCAAGAAAAGCAACATCGCTGGTGCCTTTCGGAAATTGATAGGTATCAGGATAAAAATCGCCTTCGGGGCTCTGATCTGTGTGTCCGAGTTTTTCCATGACAGTGGCCGCATCCATATCGAGCAATTTGTGAGTGAGCGACGGGTCTGCTTCCACGCTTGCCAGGACCTGTGTGAATGTCCAGCCTTCCACCAGCGTCAGTGAGTGCATCACCACTTTGCCACTTTTTAGCAATTCCAGCAGGGCAGCGACACTTGTGCCGGGCTCCACCAGATATTCACCGGCGCGGATCGCGTTGGCATCACCCCGCAGGCGCGCCAGCAGCACCAGATCCAATGGATGCGGCAATACATCTTGATTGTGCAGATGTGCCGCTACCAGACGCAAGGACTCACCCGGCAGGACGTCTACATCCATTGATCGGCCGGTCACAACTGGTGTCAGATACCAACGGGTGTAAAGGAATCCAAGCACGCAGAGTGAAGCGATCAATAGTAACCCGATGGAATTTCTTAAGCCTTTTTTATACGACAAATGCACGGTCCTTTCATGTTTCTGAGGCCCAACTTTGTGCGCGGCGTGTCATGGAACCGATGGAATATTTCCAATGACCGATGGCTGTCACCGGCCATACGCCGATGAGGGAATTACATACGAAGATCTCCTGTGCCTGCATGAGATCAGCAAGTGACAGGCTTGCCACGCGTACGACGACGCCCGCCTTTCGGGCCTGCTCCAGCAGGTGACGGCGCATCACGCCTTCCACCCCGCAACGCTGAAGATCGGGTGTGGCGAGCACCCCGTGATCCAGCCAGGCAAACACATTGCTCATTGTACCTTCGATAACCGTACCCTCCTCATCCAACATCAGCCCTTCCTGCACCTGGTCAATTTCTGACCACTCAGCACGCGCCAATACCTGTTCAAGACGGTTCAGATGTTTGAGGCCGGCAAGTCGCTTGTTATGCCCGAGATGGGTATCACAAATTCTCAAGTGCAC
>Ga0307372_10007820_pt1 | contig 15197 bp, 11 predicted proteins | sample OX1MG_FD_202533 | JGI IMG/M metagenome (GOLD analysis project Ga0307372, IMG submission 202533) | Soil microbial communities from Risofladan, Vaasa, Finland - OX-1 | ecosystem: Environmental > Terrestrial > Soil > Coastal area > Acid sulfate soil | place: Finland: Risofladan, Vaasa | collected... | reverse complement strand
GGTACATCCTGCGCTGACGCTCGGTCTCTTGATTGGCGGGCGTTGGCGTCACTGCGGGAACATCGGTCGCGATCAACCCCTCGTCTTCCAGTCGCCGGATGAGCGGGTAGAGAACGCCCCAACTGATCTTGCGCGCCGGTCCAATGGCGACATCGAGTATCTTGCGCAAGAGATAGCCGTAGAATGGCTGGGCCATCAGTCGCCCCAACACAAACAACTCATACAAAGACTTTGTCTCGGCCATGCCACCCCCTTCGACGCTCGCGCACGCCCACTCATTCGCCACATAAATGCTCTCCCACACAGCTATAGCGGCAGGATGTATCTTTATGATATAGCGTGACGATACAAAGATCAAGAGCGCGCAACTAGACGATCGGGGAGGTATGCGTTCGTGACGCCGATTTATTCGTGGTGGGCGAGCCGGGCGATTCCGGTGAACCAGCGTTCAATCTCGGTATGGATACGTTCGATGGGAAAGTCTTTGGGACTGACCGTGAGTTGCAAAATTGTCCCTTTAATTATCGCAATCAGCTCCCAGGCGGCGACCGCTGGGTCCAGGTCAGCGCGGAAGACGCCCTGGCGGGCGCCTTCGCTCATGTACGATACGACATACTCATGCCAGTGGGCGTCCATCTCCTGCATGATGACACGGATCGCAGGGTCATGCGCCGCCCGCACGAATAACTCAAAGCTCGCCAGGAAGATTTCTGGGAACTCGCGCAACTGGTAGAGCGAATCGCTCAGTTCGCGGCGCAGTTCGGTGAGCGGATCACCGCCCGGCTCAGGATATGGCGCCCGTCGCGTGGCGAACTCGGTGGAGAGATAGTCCACCACCGAGCGGATCAGGTCTTCCTTGGAGGGGAAGTAGTAGTGCAGTGTGGCGATGTTGACGCCCCCCCGCTTCGCCACCTCGCGCGTGCGGAAGCGTTCCAGCCCACCCTCGGCGATCAATAGAAACGCGACGCGGGTCAGCGCCTGTCGCTGGGCGTCGCCATGCGCTGTGTGCGTATGCGCGGGCGCGTTGCCATCGCCATCGATTGCGGCTCTGCTCGTCATTGCGCTGCTCCTCTCCATCAATCAGTTAATGCAATATAACATACCCCCATTCGTCCACAATTTCAACCGCATCGTCGGCGTCGCCCACTTCGCCAGCGTGGCCAAAGAACCTCGGCCACCCGCTACCGGCGCAGACTTGTGAGCGCGCCCTATCGCCACGTATACTGCCCCCATACGATCACGTCTGATCGCCCCCGCTCCATACAGGAGCGTGGGGCAGGGGTAGCGCATAACCCGAAGGAGTGTTTGCATATGGCGATTAAAACGCTTGGCGCCGACCGTCTGTTGATCAACGGTCAACTGGCGCGCGCCGCGAGTGGGCGCGAGCGCACGCTGATCAATCCCGCCACCGGCGCGCCCGGCGCCAGCGTCCCCGAAGGCGGCGCCAAAGACATCCAGCGCGCCGTGGCCGCCGCCAAGGCGGCCTTCGACGACGGACGCTGGTCGCGGCTGGGGCCAGGCGCCCGCGCCGCCGCGCTCTACAAGTTGGCCGACCTGATCGAACAACACCTCGACACGCTGGCCGAGATGGAGTCGCGCAACGTCGGCAAGCCGATCAAGCTCGCCCACGACAGCGACCTGCCCTTCGCGGTGGACTGCCTGCGCTTCTTTGCCGGGGCGGCGCGCATGCTGGAAGGCAAATCGTCGGCGGAATACCTCCCCGGCTCCGTCAGCATGATCCGCCGCGAACCCATCGGCGTGGTGGGCCAACTTGCCCCGTGGAACTATCCGCTGATGATGGCGATCTGGAAGATCGGCCCGGCGCTGGCCGCTGGCAACACCGTCGTGCTGAAACCCGCGCCGGAGACGCCGCTCACCTCGCTGGCGCTGGGCCAGCTCGCCCTGGAAGCGGGTCTCCCCGATGGCGTCTTCAACGTCGTCAGCGGCGGCGACGAGGCCGGGATCGCGCTGGTGGCGCACCCCGACGTGCGCCTCATCTCGCTGACCGGCGCCAGCGAGACGGGCAAAGCCGTCATGCGCGCCGCCGCGGATTCGCTCAAGCGCGTGCATATGGAACTGGGCGGCAAGGCGCCATTCGTCGTCTTCGAGGACGCTGACATCGAGGCGGCGGCGCAGGGCGCGGTGGTTGGCGGCTTCGTCAACACCGGGCAGGACTGCACCGCCGCGACGCGCCTCTACGTCCAGCGCGATGTCTATCAGCCGTTTGTGGACCGCTACCTCGAACTGGTCCGTCAGGTGCGCGTCGGCGACCCTTCCTCGCAACAAACCGATATGGGGCCGCTGGTCTCCGCCGCGCAGTTGGAGCGGGTGGAAGCGTTGACCGGCACGGTGCGCGACAACGGCGCGTTCCTGGTCGGCGGCGGGCGCGCCAACGTCCCCGGCTTCGAGGGCGGCTTCTTCTTCCAGCCGACGGTAATCGCCGACGTGGCCGACGACGCGAAGGTTGTCACCGACGAAATCTTTGGCCCGGCGACGGTCGTGTTGCCGTTCGACACCGAGGCCGAGGTGACGCAGCGCGCCAACGCCGTGCGCTACGGCCTCGCCGGTTCGGTGTGGACGACCAACACCGCCCGCGCCATGCGGATGAGCGCGGCGCTGGAGTTCGGCACGGTCTGGGTCAACGATCACCTGCCCATCACGCCGGAGATGCCCCACGGCGGCTTCAAGCAGAGCGGCTTCGGCAAAGACATGTCGCTCTATGCGCTGGAAGACTATACCCAGATCAAGCACGTCCTGCTGGAGGCGACCAGCGCCCAGCGCAAGCCCTGGCACTACACGGTCTTCGGCGACGCCGAGTAATCAGCGGCGGTGGGGTATGGCGCACGGCGCGAACTGTGCGCCACACCCCACTGAATGTAGCGCCTTGCGGGTAGGCGCATGAGGAGCGCCTTGAAAGGAGCGCGGCGCAGGCGCCTCCGGCTTGCAAGCCGGAGACGCCTGTGCCGCGAGTTGACGATGAATCAGAACAGCGCTGGCGAACTTCTCCTCGAACAGCGGGGCGTGGCGCAATGGGTCCTTTTCAACCGACCGCAGCATCGCAATGCCCTGACCTGGGCCATGTATGACGGACTCCTCGCCGCCTGTGAAGCAGTGAACGCCGATCACAGCATCCAGGCGCTGGCGCTGGCTGGAGTCGATCATGTCTTCGCGGCGGGTACTGACATCGCGCAATTTCGGGACTTCGCAACGGAACAAGACGCTCAGGAGTATGAGGCGCATGGCAACGCGGTGATGAGCGCACTGGAGTCTGTACGTGTCCCAGTGATTGCCGTCCTTGAAGGAGCCTGCACTGGCGCCGGGGCCGTGATTGCCAGTGCGTGCGATCTACGAATCGCCGCGCCTTCGGTCCGCTTCGGTGTCCCTATCGCACGCACGCTGGGCAACTGCCTCTCCCACGCGAACTACGCGCGTCTGGTGGCGCTCCTCGGGTTCTCCCGCACGAAGGAGATCCTCATGACCGGGCGCCTCCTAGATGCGGAGGAATTGCGAGCGACCGGCGCACTCGCCGAGGTGGTCGCCGCGGAGCAGCTCTTCGACCGCGCTCAATCGCTCGCCGAGACGCTTGCGGCCAATGCCCCCCTCACCATTCAGGCGACCAAACTGGCGATGACGCGCGTCAGAAACCGTCTCTTCCCGGTCGAGGATGATGCGGACATCATTCGCATGTGTTATATGTCCCAGGACTTTCGTGAGGGCATAGAATCCTTTCTGGCCAAACGGAGACCGGAATGGAAAGGCGAATAAGTGGCCCGTTGTGCGGTCCACCAGAAGGGTGGCAGCGGAATGTCAAATGACGGCTCAGGCGCGTGCTGCAATGTCCTCAATTCACGAAGTAGTAGCCCATCCCCGGCTCGGTGAGAACATGTTGAGGCCGCGAAGGATCGCGTTCGACCTTGTGGCGCACCCGTCCAATATAGACGCGCAGGTACTCGGCGTCGCGGCAGTGATTGGCGCCCCAGACACCTGTCAGCAACATCCCGTGGGGATACACTCTGCCCGGATGGAGCGCCAGCTCCTGCAAAATACGGAACTCCGTCGGGGTGAGCTTGATGAGTTCGCCATCACGCCACACCTGGTGTTGCTCGAAGTCAATCTCGATATCCCCAAAGCGCAGGGTCCCTGTGGAGCGCGGCAAATCAGACCAATCGGCGCGGCGTAACACCGCTTGAACGCGGGCAATGAGTTCCCCAACCCCGAACGGTTTCGTCAGATAATCATCGGCGCCCAGACGCAACGCGGCGACTTTGTCCGATTCTTCGCCCAGAGCGGTCAGAATGATGATAGGAACCGTGCTGATGCGTCTCAGGCGACGGCAGACCTCAAGCCCATCCAGTTTGGGCAACATAATGTCAAGGATGACGGCGGCAAATGTCGTGCGGTCGAAAGCCGCCAATGCCGCTGCTCCATCGGTGGCGAGCACTACTGTGTACCCATGCTTTTCAAGCGAGTGTTCGATAAAGTCAAGGATGCTTGGTTCATCATCCACGACAAGTATATGTTTGTTCTGCGGCATGTCGATGCGCTCCCTTTTCTATCTGTGCCAACAGGCTAGTCGTCAATCGTCGTCAATTGGCTGCGGAGTACGATCCCGGAGGAGCGCGGGCGGGAACCAGAGATGAAAAACGGCGCCGCGCGTTCCATCTGTCCTATTTGACACCCAGATCCGTCCCTGGTGAGCTTCGACAAAGCCACGACAGATCGCTAACCCAAGGCCCACACCGTTTCGATTTCGCTCGTCAAGTTCCTCAACCCGATAGAAGCGATCAAAAATACGATCGGTGAGATGCGGGGGAATGCCCGGTCCATTGTCAGCAATCGTCATGGTGAGTCCTGGCGGAGGGGACGTGGTCGCCTCTTCGCAGGTGGCGCCGATCTCAACCAGGAGATCAGGCTCGCCGTAGCGTCGCGCATTCTCCAGAATGTTGCGCAGCACCACGACCATGCGTCGCCGATCTACCGTGAGGAGCGGCAATTCTGCGGGCAGCCTCACCTGGACGCGATGTTGATCCTCAGGCGCAAAGGTGAGGGCGATCGCCTCCTCCACCAGGACATTCAACAGGTACAGTTCAGGGTAGAGTTTGAGCGTACCTGCCTCCACCTGTGACATATCCAAGAGATTTGTCACCAGATCGGCCAGGCGATTGCTCTCGTCAACAATCCGACCAAGACTGTGCCGATGCCAGTTCAGATCAATTTCGTTCTCTGTTTCATCGAGCAGACCGGTCGCATATCCCTTGATGGCAGTCAGCGGGGTCCGCAGCTCATGCGAAACAATCGCCAATAAGTTCCGCTTGATGCGCTCCGCGTCGCGTTCTGCCGTGATGTCTTGAAATATCTTGCCCTGTCCGACCAGCCTACCATTCGTGTCGCGCACATGGAAGAGGCGTACACGGATGTCGCGTTGCACCGGAATGAATTGACCTTGAGTTCGATAGATTCCGCGCAACTGGAACTCGATGCTGGCGGGGTCGCGGCCGCTCGCAGCGGGTTCGAACACCTCGGAATAGAGCCTGGGATTGGCTAGCATCGTGAGCAATCGTTTGCGCAAACGACTCGCGTGAACGAAGGAGGCACGCAGCTCGTGCTGTGAAATGCCCACTGCGCGACTGAAAACATGATTGGCATAGACGATCTCGCCTGCGGAGTTCTGTAGCACGACCGCTTCGTGCATACTTCGCAGGATGGCTTCCAGCGTGTGGAATTGTGTCTGAATGGTCTCATCACTTTTTTGCAGATGCAAGCGGATTTGCCGCTCCATCACCAGGAAGGCGGTAATCAATTTTCCCATCTCGTCAGTGCGACGTTGATCTTTCACCAGGAGGCTGGCAGACTTGCCGAGACCTGGCCCCTCCGGCTGGATCAGCGAAACGGCGCTGGCGAGTCGGGTGAGCGGCGCAATCAGCCGCCAGCGTACCATGAACCAAAAGAAGGTGGCGCCAATGATGACCAACAGCAGCGCGACAATGAGTCCGCGTTCAAACTCGGTGACGATGGCAAAGGTCACGTCAGCTGGCCGCTGTACCACAACTGACCAGTTTGCCTCTGGGATCGGCGCCAGACTATAGAGCCAATCCCGACTCTGCTGGTGGGCGGTGAGTTTGCCAGACGTATTGCCCTGCGCGAACGAAGCGACTTCCAACGGAAGATCCGGCAGGTTTTGCGAGGTGGGGTCGGTCTTGGTGGTGGCTACCGCTTGACCACGGCGATCGATGATCCAGATGCCTACCTCGCTGGTGGGGGAGAGTTGCCGCTGAATCGCCTGGAGATGAAGGTTGAAGAAATCGAGTGAGACGTCGATCGCCATCACGCCAACCAGGCGTCCCGATTGGTTCCGCATGGTCGTGGCGACGGTGAAAACACTGGTAAGGGTCGTGGCGCTGATCCGCCGGGATGAGACGTAGGGCGCGCTGTTACGAATTGCCCCAAGGAAGTAGTCAGTATACCCGAAATCATGGCCGATAGTGATCTGGTTGCTAGGGTAGTCGAAAATCCCCTTCCCTGTCGGGTCAAGGATAGAATAGAGGCTGATATCTGGATAGGCGCCAAAGGCGGACGAAAAGAGCGCATTCAGTTGCTGGGGGTCGAGGCTGGTGGCGGCCTGGCTGGTGGCTAACTCCTGATCAAGCTCAGAGGCCGATTGCACATAGGCGCCAATCTCCAGCGCAACGGCTTGCGACAATCCTTGATCGGATTGAAATGCGTTTTGCTCAAGGGTATTGCGTTGAAACACATAGAGTCCCGTCCCCCCTAAGAGCACCGGGATGATGAAGAGAAGATAGAGACTGAGTAGTTGTAGACTGACCTTTTGCCGGACAATATTGCGCATACGGCGCCTCCTCTCCCCCTTTGCCTGTCTGACCATCAGTGTAGCACACTCCCCAAGCTCGTTCGTTATGCGTCTTGTTATGTCACATGGCGTGCTTGTCACGTATACTTCTGGCATACTCGTCACACGAGTGTGCGCGAACAGGGTCTAGATCGACGACGATCTCCCCCAGCCAGAGAGGGTTTCCAAGATGGTGAAGGGTATAGACCGTATGCCCCAGCGCCGATCACGCCGCGAGAGTGAAGTCAATCCCCTGGCTACGAATCAGACATGGGAGAAGTAGCGCCATGCATGAAATTTTCGTTACTCTGGGCTTTGGCATCGTGTCGGCGGCGATTCTCTCGCTCTCAGCGGTTGCGTTTACGCTCGAGTACGCCGTCACCAATGTCGCCAATTTGGCGCATGGTGAGATATTGACCGTTGGGGCGTATGCGGCCTATGTCGTCCAGCGGTCAACCGGCAACATCCTCCTCTCCGCGCTCGCCGCTGCCGGCGCTGGTGGGTTACTGGCGCTGGGGATGCAGGTTCTGGTGATTGATCGTTTTGTACGCAGTCGCGCCGGCAGCCTGCTGACCTTTGTCGCCACCGTTGGCATTGCGTTCATCCTTGAGAATATCCTGGTCATCATCTTCGGCGCCGCGAATGTCGCGTATACCATCCCCCAGAGCGCCCCCATGCAGATAGGGCCATTCCTCTGGACTTCGACGGAACTCCAGATCATCCTCTCTGCGCTGGCGATTACGGCGGCGCTCTATGTCATCATCACCTTTACAAAATTTGGGAAAGCGCTCCGCGCCGTCTTCCAGAACCGGGAACTGGCGCGCGTCACCGGCATCAATTCTCAGTTCGTGGCGGCGGCTACGTGGTTCCTGGCCGGATTAGTGGCGGGCTATGCCGGCTTCGTCCTGGCCGAGAGTGTCGGGACCTTCACCCCATATTTTGGTTTCAGCTTCTTCCTCATCACGCTGACGGCGACCGTCGCGGGTGGGCTGGGCAAGCCCTTTAGTACGATGGCTGGCGCCGTCATCGTCGGCTTGGCGCTGGTCTTCGCCGCTGCCTACATCAGTTCCAGCTACAACCTCGCCTTTGCCTTTGCGATTCTGACGGTCGTCGTGCTGGTACGGCCACGGGGCCTCTTCACCAAGCCTGGGAGGAGCATGTTCGAATGATCTCTCAATTTTGGGTGGATTACCTCGTCTCTGTGCTGACGGAAGGCGCGATCTTCGGGATCGCGGCGCTGGGGCTCAATGTCATCTGGGGCTGGGCGGGTGACTTCGATCTGGCTTTCTATGGCTATGTGGCCCTGGGGGCCTACATGACCATTGTCCTCACCGTCGGCCAGCCTATCCCACCCTCCCAATACATCATTGGGCTTCAGTTGCCCTATCCAGTGGCGATAGTCGGCGCGATCGCCGCCTCATCCCTGCTCGGACTGGTTATCGGCCTGATTGCGTTGCGCAACCTCAGGGGCATCTACTTTTCAATCGTGGCGCTGGGAGCCGTGTACGTTCTGTACGTGATCACCAGCCAGTATGTCCCCCTGTTCAACGGCTACAATGGCGTCTTCGGCCTGTTCAACCCACTGGGCGCTGAGTTGAACATTTCGTTCACCGACTATCCGTACTATTTCCTGTTTTTCTGCCTGATCGTCATCGCGCTTGTGTTCCTCTTCATGGCGCGCGTCTCCGAGAGCCGATTTGGCCTCGTACTCCGTTCCCTGCGTGAGGATGAACGCGCCGCCGCCGCCTTTGGCCGCAATATCTACGCGCTGAAGCTAAAGGCCTATGTTCTCGGCGCGGCAGTGGGTGGCTTAGCGGGGAGTTTGCTGGCGGCGTATCTCACAGCTTTCAATCCTTCAGCCTGGGCGCCACTCGAAGTGGTGATTCTCTATTCCGCTGTTCTGGTCGGGGGAAAGGGCAATATCCGGGGTGTCCTGCTGGGCGTGTTCGTGATCTTCATACTGGTACAGGAGTCAACGCGCTTCCTGCCAGATGTTCCAGGGCAGCCGAACGTCGTTCCCTCCCTGCGCCTGATCACCATCGGACTCGTGCTTGTCCTCTTTCTCTACTTCCGACCCCAAGGGCTTATTCCAGAAGGTCGTCGCCGGTATCACATGCCTGGCCCGCAGGCCGAACCCAGCGCCAGCGGAGACGCCAAGCTCCAGGCAGCGTCCGGTAGCCTCGTCCAGGCGCCTGGCGTGGAGGCGATGGCGGCCTCGGCGGTGGGGCCTAGCGCGGGGGCAGCGACCATCACGGCCACGTCTGCCAGGGCGACGCCTGCGCAGTCGGCTGTGGCGCCAGACAGTCTGCCCGATATTCTTGTCGTGGACGGCCTCACCAAGCGCTTCGGCGGGTTGACCGCCGTGGACAACTGTTCGTTCCGTGTGCCAGAAGGTCAGGTCACCGGACTGATTGGTCCCAATGGCGCTGGCAAGAGTACGGCAATCGATCTCATATCGGGATTCAAGCTCCCTGACGGTGGGACAGTAACCTTCAGCGGCGCCAACATCACTGCGCTGCCTCCGCACCGGATTGCCCGCCGCGGCCTGATCCGCACCTTTCAGACACCGAGAGAGTGGCCGGGGCTGACGGTACTCGAGAATGTGTTGCTGGCAAAATTCGAGCCAGACCAAGAGACATTGTTTCGCGGCCTCATCGGCCCGGGACTGGGACACCGCAGCATCGCTGAACGTGACCTGGCGCGTGCGCGCGAGATTCTGGCTGAGTTTGGCCTCACTACTCTGGCCAATGAGCGCGCAGGAAATCTCAGCGGAGGCCAGAAGCGACTGGTCGAGTTTGCGCGCATTCGGATGGCGCAGCCCAAACTGGTCATCCTCGATGAACCGATGGGCGGTGTGAATCCCGTGCTTGGCGAGCGTATGGCTGAGGCGATTGCAGGATTTGTTCGTGCAGGGACAACGGTGGTTGTGGTTGAGCATAACCTGCCGTTTATCGAACGGGTCGCTAACCAGGTTGTCGTCATGGCGCAGGGCGCCGTCATCGCCTCGGGGCCGTTTGAGGTCCTTCGCTCCAACCAAACGGTGATCGATGCGTATCTTGGCAATGAGGTGGGCGTATGAGCGAGCAAGAGCCAGAGTTGCGCGTTGAGAACATCACTGCGGGCTATGGTGGCCAGCCGATCATCGAGCAGGTCAGCATTACTGCGCGTCGTGGCGCGATAACGGCCATTGTGGGACCGAACGGAGCCGGTAAATCCACGCTATTGAAAGCGGTGGCCGGGTTGATTCGCCCCACGACTGGCAAGATTTATATCGAGGGCAAAGATGTCACCGGCCTCCCGCCTGAAGTGGTCGTCCGACGCGGCGCCGCCTATGTCCCCCAGGTGGACAATGTCTTTCCTGACCTGACGATTCGTGAAAACCTCGACATGGGTGGCTATATCCGCAAGTCAGGTGTACGGGAGCGGATCGAAGAGTTGTTCGAGTTCTTTCCCGACCTGAAGGCATCGGCGAACCGACCCGCCAACACCTTGAGCGGTGGCCAACGCACGATGCTCGCTCTGGCTCGTGGCCTGATGATTGACCCTGCTGTGCTGATCCTGGATGAGCCGAGTGTGGGCCTCTCACCGAAATTCCAGGGGATGATCTGGGAACACATCGAGCAGATCCGGTCAACCAATGTCGCCATCGTGATCGTCGAGCAGAACACGCGTGAGACGCTACGCCATGCGCAGTGGGCCTATGTCCTCGTCTTGGGAAAGAACCGGCTAGAGGGAACTGGACACGATCTCCTGAACGACCCCGAGGTGGTCAATCTCTACGTTGGACGCCTCTCCTGATACTACATGCTCGGCAGCGGGGTGATCCGAGCCAAGAAAGGAGCGGAGAACAGCGAGATACGATTTGCCTGTCCCCTGTGGACCATGTAGGCGGATTCAGCGAAGCAACCGTTTGCATCGATCAACGACCCAAACGGGCGGCCATACCTCCTGTGTAGGTGGCTGTCTGGATCTAGCGAAAGGCGAAGGCCATGCGTAAGAACTCCGTCATCTTCATCCTCTTGGTTGTTCTGGGATTATCCTCGTGCGGAATCGGGAGTTCCGGTTCCTCCACCGGGCCGGTGACGATGGGGGTCCTCTCCTGTTTCACGGGTACACTGGCCAGCCTGGGGCAAGCCATGTTGCAGGGCGCCCAGGTCGCGCAGAAAGAGATCAACGACGCAGGCGGCGTACTTGGCCGACAGCTCAACCTGGCGCACGCGGATACGCAGTGCGACGAAGCTGACGCCGTTCCGGCCACACGTCAACTCCTGGCGTCCCAGAATCTGGTCGGCATTATCGGCCCCGAAACCCAGGAGATCAACGCCGTCGCGCCGATTGTTACCGCAGCCAAAATTCCTGATGCGTTCCAGGGCGGTAGCACTCTCTTCGACCACAACACCAATCCCTGGCTCTGGCGCGACAGCCCTTCGGACTCGCAACTCGGCGTCGCGATGGCGCTGTACGCGCAGAAGAAAGGCTATAAGACCGCTGCTTTGCTCTTCTACTCCGACATCGCCGCGCAGACCTTCGCCCACCCGATTACCGCGACCTGGCAAAAAATGGGCAATTCGATCGTCGCCAACGTGACGGTGGCCCCCGACCAGACCGATTATCGTACCCAGGTCCAGCAGGTTATCAACGCCCATCCGGATGTGATCTTCACCCAGACCGACCCCGCGACGGCGGCGGTGCTGTTCCAGAACTTCAAGGAACTCGACAACCTGGCGATTCCGTTTGTCGGGACCGACGTGACCGGGACCTCTGACTTCCTGAAAGCCATCACCTTCCCGGTCGCCCATGCCCATCTGACGTCGGTCTATGGGACCTCCGTCAGTGGCGCTGCTGCCAATGACTTCAATGCTGAATTCGCCAAGCTGTTCGGTAGTAACCAGCAACCGCTCCCGAACGCAAACTACGGCTATGACGCCGTCATTAGCCTGGCCCTGGCCATCGACCGTGCGAACTCCACCGATGGCACGGCCATCAACAAACAGATGAACCAGGTGACAAACCCGCCAGGGACCCAGTGCTTCACGTATGCGACGTGCCTGGCGCTGATCAAGGCGGGAACCAAGATCGACCAGGAGGGCGCGAGCGGCGACCTCAACTACAACCAGTATCACAATGTCTTCGGACCGTATGGGGGCTTCCAGGTTGACCTGACGGGAAACGAGCAACAGGTCATCCTCCTCTCCGCGCCTGAACTGGCGGCAGTTACCCCATAAGACCCCGTTCACCATTGCCAGGACTTTCCGATCCGTCAACCGGTACCCTGGATCGGAAAGTCCTGGCGCCACATTCAATCATGCGTCTGATGGGAAGGTCGCTGGCCGTGGCGAAGCTCATTCACGTCATTCAGAACATTCGCGCGTCGGGAGCCGTCGTCTCCGCCACCGCTGTGGGGCGCCACTGGCTTACCACAGTCCCCAACCTCTGGGCCACCCCAAAGATGCTGCCGGGCGCATCCACCATACGCCCGCTCGCCGTGGTCTGCCCTGAATGTCATGCGACACTCGGAGCTGCGGATGAAGCCTATCGTCGCTTTGCCGTGTGTGACTCCTGTGGCCACCATTTTGTCTGGTCGGCCAAGGCCCGTATCAAGCAATTGGCTGATACTGCGACGTTCCGGCGTATCGGACGGACGATCCAGGCCATAGATATACTGAAATTTGTGGATGAACTCCCCTATACGACCAGACTCAAACTAGAGCGCGAGAAAACCGGACTCAGTGATGCGGCGATCGTTGGCCATTGTCGGATTGGCCAGGTTGACACCGTGCTGGCTGTGCTGGATTTTCGCTTCATGGGCGGCAGCATGGGCGCAGTCGTTGGCGAGCAGATCACCAGGGCGTTTGAATATGCGTTGCGACATCGGTTGCCCGTCGTGACGGTGGTCAATAGCGGCGGCGCAAGAATGCAGGAAGGCACGATGAGCCTGATGCAGATGCCGAAGACCGCCGCCGCTGCGCAACACTTTCACGCTGCCGGTTTATTCTACTGCTCAATCCTGGCAAGTCCCACGACGGGCGGGGTATGGGCCAGCTTTGCAAACCTGGGCGATGTGATCCTGGCGGAACCGAAAGCGATCATCAGCTTTGCGGGGCCGCGAGTTGCCGAGCAGGCGCTGGGGCAGCGGCTCCCCGAAGGCGCAAACCGCGCCGAAATGCTCCTCGCCGCTGGGATGATTGACGCCATCGTCCAACGCGAGGAACTGCCGCAACTGGTGGGTTCACTGCTCAAGGCGACGTTGCATCCGCTGCCAGATCGCCGGAACAGCCGCCCCATTCCGATCCAACGCTCCCGCCCGGCCCCACGGAAAGCCATCCCGGAGGCGAAGAACTCGGCCTGGGAAAGCATCCAGGTGGCGCGCCATCCCGACCGCCCCACTGCCATTGACTACATCGCATTCCTATCGCCCACCTTCCTGGAATTGCATGGCGACCGCTGTTATGGGGATGATCCCACGATGGTAACTGGTTTAGGCAGGATTGACGGTCACGACGTGATGTTTATCGGCGAGCAGCGCCGCTCGGAAGATCGCGATGGTCGGCGGCTCCCACTGCGCCCCAAACCCGAAGGGTTCCGCAAAGCACTACGGATGATGGAGCTGGCGCGCCAGCTCGGCTGCCCAGTGGTCACGTTCATCGACACCATTGGCGCCGATCCCAGCCTGGACAGCGAGCGACATGGGATGGCCTGGTCGCTGGCGCATTGTCTGGCGACGATGAGTGACTTGCCCGTCCCCACCATCGCCGCTATCATCGGGGAAGGCGCCAGTGGCGGCGCCGTCGTGCTGGCGCTCGCCGATCATGTGATGATGCTCCAGCAGGCCATCTATGAGGTGATCGCGCCGGAAAGCGCGGCCACGATTCTCTATCGCGATGTCCAGCAGACCGAGCAGATCGCCGCCCAGTTGAAGCTGACCGCCGCCGATTGCCTGGCGCTTGGCATCGTGGAGACCATCATCCCTGAGCCGCTGGCTGGCGCCCACACCGACCCGGAGCCGGTCATGAAAGCCCTCCAATGCCAGTTGCAGGTGACGCTCGCGGCGCTCGAACACCTACCCGTTCGGCAGTTACTGCTGCGCCGCTATCGCAAATTTCGCGGCATGGGGCGGGCGCCGCGCCACAGCCTGACGGAGATCGAAACTCGTCTGGTGAAACTGCTCTCGGCGGGTTCCCGCTAAAACAGGAGGAGAGGCATGCAACCACTTCAGGGGATTCGCGTGATTGACTTGACGCGGGTGCTGAGCGGTCCGTTCTGCACGATGACCCTGGCCGATTTGGGGGCGGAAGTCATCAAAATCGAGTCGCCTGCGGGCGATGATACCCGTCATTGGGGTCCGCCGTTCGTCAATGGCGAGAGTACCTATTTTTTGAGCGCGAACCGCAGCAAGCAAAGTGTCGTCCTCGATCTCAAGACGGCGAGTGGCAAGCAGGCGCTCTGGGACCTCATCGGCACGGCAGATATTGTGGTGGAGAACTTCCGTCCGGGAACATTGGCTGGACTCGGCTTTTCATGGGAGCAGATTCAGCTACAGACGCCGCGCGTCATCCTGGTATCGATCTCTGGCTATGGCCAGACGGGGCCACTGGCCATGTCGCCAGGCTATGATCTCGTCGCCCAGGGTGAGAGTGGGCTGATGTACGTCACCGGTGAAGCTGGCCGCCCGCCCGTCAAGGTGGGCTTCTCCGTCTCTGACGTTGGCGCCGGGATGTGGGCCGTCATCGGCGCCCTGGCGGCGCTGCGCAACCGCGAAAAGAGTGGTATCGGCGATCATATCGATGTCTCGCTGTTCGAGACATTGATCTCGTGGCAGACCTATCACGCTGAGGCCGCGCTATTGGGCGGCGAGGAGCCGCAGCCATTGGGAAGCGCCCATCCCACGATTGCCCCGTACCAAACCTTTCTGGCGAGTGATGGCTATTTCAATCTGGCAGTAGGCAATGATGGCCTCTGGAATCGTCTCTGTGGTGTTTTAGATGGTGTCTGCGAAGAAGATCGCTGGTACCGAGACGCGCAGTACGCCCACAATCCAGACCGGGTACGCGGTCGTGAGGCCCTGGCAGAGCGGCTCAATCTCATCTTCTGTCAACGACCGCGAAGCGAATGGCTGCAATTATTCGCCGCTGCTGGGATACCTGCGGGCAGCGTCAATACGATCTCGGAGGCGCTGGCGCACCCACAGATTCAGGCGCGAGCGATGGCGCAGACGATTGAACACCCAACCGTGGGCGCTATGCCGACAGTGAAAATCCCCATCGCCTTCACGCACGCCACCACCCGGCCCCCCACGCCACCCCCGCTGCTTGGCGCGGATACCGATGAAGTGCTACAGTCGCTTGGGCGC
>Ga0307372_10007819_pt1 | contig 15199 bp, 11 predicted proteins | sample OX1MG_FD_202533 | JGI IMG/M metagenome (GOLD analysis project Ga0307372, IMG submission 202533) | Soil microbial communities from Risofladan, Vaasa, Finland - OX-1 | ecosystem: Environmental > Terrestrial > Soil > Coastal area > Acid sulfate soil | place: Finland: Risofladan, Vaasa | collected... | reverse complement strand
GGGCGAAGTTCCCCAGCGTACTGCCCAGAAACAGCACCAGCAAGGGGTGCTGCCGCCACCGCGGAGTATGGCGGCGGGCGGCGGCGGCGGCCAAGCCCTCCAGATACTCGGCGGGCTCGGGGGCGAACTCCAGGCCCGGGAGATCGGCCAACTCGCGCTGCGAGCGTGCCAGTGCCCAGGAGGAGATCTCAATGGGCATGTACAACACTGGTGCGCGGCGGCACAATACCTCCAACAGGGGCCGGGTTTTGCGGGCGCTGCCGCTGCCCAACTCGGCCACCAGGACGGCATCGTCCCTGTCGGCGTGCATGGCGGCGCCGATCGCGCCGGCGTGTTGGCGCAGCAGGCGGATATCGGCGGCGGTGAGGCCGTACTCGGGCAGCGCGCAGATGGCCTCGAACAGGCGCGAGCCCACCTCGTCATATAAGTATTTGCACGGCAGCGTGCGCTGGCCCGGCTGGGTCAGGCCGTCGGCCACGTCGGCGGCGAAGCCGGCGAGGACCGGGTCAATCAGGGGTTGCGGTATCGACACAGCGGAATCCGGCGTAGGCGTAGGGATAACGGGGCTGGAACCAGTTGCGGAAGCTGCGGCGCGCCAAGCAGGCGGCGGTGCGCGCCGAGGCGCCTTTCATGACGTAGTGTTGGCCATCGAAGAAGTTGGCCGAGTAGCCGGGATAAAACGGCATGGGCTGAAAGCCGGGAAAGGGGGCAAACCGGCTCGACGTCCACTCCCACCCATTGCCGAGGAGATCCTCGATGCCCCAAGCGCTGGCGCCGGCGGGGTGGGCCGTGGTGGATACCGGATCCCAGTGCCGGAAGTCGAAGTTGCCGCGGGCGGCGGTGGCGGCGGACGCCCCCCAGGGGAAGGCGCGCTCCTCTCCGCTCGGCGTCGCGTAGGCCATGCGGTGCCATTGTGCCTCGCTGGGCAGAGCCTTGCCTGCCCAAGCGGCGTACGCCTGCGCCTCGGCGTGGGTGACGTAGACGGGCTGGTCCAGCGGCAGCGGCGCCTCGGCGAACATTCCCCGATACCACCAGGCGCCGTCTCTCTGATGCCAAAAATGGGGTGGTGCGGCGCCGGCGGCGACAAAGCCCAGGTAATCGCCGTTGGTGACCTTGAACCGATCCGCCGCAAACGCCCCGACCGGCACGGTGTGGCTATCAAATTCGTTGTCCCATCCAAAGCCGCCGTTGCGCGGCTGGCCCAGGGTGGCGGCGCCGGCGGGGACGGGCAAGGGCGCGGCGGCGTAAGAGCGCGCGGCCGCGATCCGGGGCGCCGGTCCGGCGGTTTTGAGCTCGTACGCCAAGTTGTGGAACAGATAGCAGAGCGTTTCGGCGTGCATCCAGCGGTGTTCGATGGCGACCTGGAGGCGGAGCGCCAACTCAGGATCGAGGCGGGGCGGCAGCGCCGCTTCCATCTTTTCCCGGGCGGAGCGGTTGTAGGCCGCCACGGCCTCGACGCCGGGCCAGTCGGCGGGCTGGTCCTGGGGCAGTTCGCCGGCGACCGGATCGATGCCAAAGGCGAAGAGTTGATCCCATGCGGGGTGGAAGGGGGTCAATTCCAGGGCTGGGGACAGAAGGTTCCAGTCGAAGGCTTCCAGATGCCCGAGGTAAAAAATGAGCCGGTGCCGCTCCGGGACCGGTCGTTCGTAGATCGCCGTGGGCAGGATTGCTGTCCATAGCGCATCGCTCGCCGCCTGCGCCTGACGCCAGCGTGCAGTAAGGTTCTGGGGCAATTCTGGGGTGCCGGCGGCCATTCAGTATGTCGATTGGATGCGTTGGACATTCGGAGGTTACCATGAGGGCGTGCTCGAAGTGCTGGGGGTAATGCTGACGCTCGCCGCCGCCGCGGGGCTGGTGATGCTGGCGTGCCGGGCCCCGGGGCCGCAGCCCTACCCGTGGTACGGATGGGTGTGCCTGGGGGCGCTGGGCGGGCTGGAACTGCTTTTGCTCGCCGGACGCGTCCCCGTGGTGGAGACGTTTTTCACCTCATGGATCTGGACCGTCTATATCGGCGCGGTGGATGCGGCCGTGTACAGCTGGCGCGGGGATTCGATGCTGCATCATGCGGCGGCGTTCTGGTCCATGGCGGGGCTGTCGATCCCGGCGTGGTTGATCTTCGAGGCCTACAATTTCCGTCTGCGGAACTGGGCCTATGTGGGATTACCGGGCCATTTTGGGGAGTTGGCGCTGGGGGCGGGGTGGGCGTTCGCGACGATTTTCCCGGGCATTTTTGAAACCGCCGATTTGATCCATGCCAGCTTCGCCCATGGGCTCAGGTGCCGTCCCTGGCGGCGGCGGGTGGGGGCGGCTTGGGTGGCGGCGGGGGTGGTGGTGCTGCTCGTGCCGTTGCTGGCGCCAGCGCGGTGGGGGGGCTACCTGTTTGCGCTGGTGTGGGCGGGGTTCATTCTGTTGTTGGAGCCGCTGCACCGCAATTGGGGCTGGCCCTCGCTGCTCGCCGACCTGGAGGCGGGCCAGCCGGGGCGGGGGGTGGCGCTGCTGCTGGCAGGCGGGGCCTGTGGTTTTTTCTGGGAGTTTTGGAACTACTGGGCGCGCTCGCGCTGGGAGTATATTTTCCCCATTTTGCACCGGTGGCGTATCTTTGCCATGCCGGTGCCGGGATTTTTGGGGTTTCCGCCGTTTGCGTTGGAGTGTTTCGCCCTTTATATCGGGCTGGCCCAGCTCCTATTGCCGCCCGCCTGGCGGGCTGATCTGTTGGCCCACGGCTGCAGCGACGGTGTCCCAGCCGTGAAAGCGGCTTCACGGCCGAGTGAGCGCCGGGGGCGGCACTGACGCCCGGCTCGCGCAGGTATCGCCGGGCGCACAGCCCCCGTGATAGCCTGAACGCCAGTGGTACTCGGGAGGTCACTTGCCCGCGCGCGCCAATTTACGATGGTCACAGTTGAAGGTGGGCATTCTGGTTGCCGTGGCGGCGGCGATCCTAATCGTGGTGGTCTTCGCCTTGACGGGCGAATCGGGCTGGTTCAGTCCCAAGCTGCACCTGCTCACCTTTGTCAACGATGCCGGCGGCATGCGCCCCGGCGCCAGCGTGAACCTGGAAGGGGTGTCGATCGGCAACGTGACCGCCGTGCATCTGGCCGAGCATCCGCCCGACGCCTCCCAACCTGTGCAAATCGACATGAGCGTGACCCAAGGTCACCAGCGCTGGCTGCGGACTGACTCGATGGTGGTGCTGGGCACCGCCGGGCCCTTGGGGGAGACGCTGGTGAACATCAACGCGGGCACGCTGAACGCCCCGCCCGCGCGCAACGGCACGGTGCTGCCGGGCCAGCCCTCGACCGGCATCAACGCCCTGCTCGTCTCCAGCCACGACGTGCTCACCAACGCCAATGTGTTGGAGGAACGCATCGGCCAGATCCTGGACCGGGTGCAGAACGGCAAGGGGTCGCTGGGCCAGCTGTTTTACTCCGATGAGCTCTACACCCGCATGAATGCCATCGCCGGCAACCTGCAAGTGCTGACCGGGAACTTGAATCGCGGCCAGGGCACCATGGGCAAGCTGTTGAGTGACAACACCCTCTATACCAAGCTCAACACCACCCTGGATCGGCTCAACGCAACCCTCGACCAGGTCCAGCATGGTTCCGGCACGCTGGGCAAGCTGATGAACGATCCGGCCCTCTACAATCACACCGACCAGCTCGTCACCGGCCTCACCACCACCACCGGCAACCTCAACGCCGGGCGCGGCGCCGTGGGAGCGCTGCTCACCGACTCCCCCACCAGCGCCAAGCTTAAAGACTCGCTGGAGAAACTGGATGCGCTGCTGGCTGGTTTGCAGGCGGGGCGGGGGACCATGGGCAAGCTGTTCAGCGACCCCACGCTTTATACCCATCTCGACGACGTGAGCACCTCCACGCAGGCGCTGCTGGATGCGATTCGCGCCAACCCCAAGAAATATCTGACCATCCACCTCAACATTTTCTGATCCCATGCGCGCGCTGGTCATCGACGACGAACCGCGGTTGGCAGCCAACATCGCCGGCAGCTTGTGGGAAGGTTTCGGTTTGCACGCCGACGTGGCGCTGGATGGCGAGCGGGGATGGGCGTTAGTCAACGCCCCCACGCCCGAGCCCTACGATCTGGTGGTGCTGGATCTCATGCTGCCCAAGTTGGGTGGCCCCGAGTTGCTGCGGCGGTTGCGGGCCAGCGGACGGCGCATGCCGGTGCTGGTGCTCAGCGCCCGCGACGACAAGCCCACCATCGTGGAGTTGCTGGACAGCGGCGCCGATGACTACCTGCCCAAGCCGTTTGATCTGGGCGAGTTGCTGGCCCGCGCCAAGGCGCTGATCCGCCGCAGCCAGACGGCGCCGGCGGCGGAGCTGTGCCGGGGCACGCTGGAGTTGAACCAGTTGCAGCGGCGCGTGCGGCGCGCCGGCCAGGAGATCGTGCTCACGCCGATGGAGTACCGCGTGCTCGAGTACTTGGCGCTCAACGCCGGGCGCGTGGTGCCGAAAGCCGAGATGCTGGCGCACCTCTATGATTTCAGCGGCGACAAGTTCACCAACGTGGTGGAGGTGTACGTGTCGGCCTTGCGGCGTAAAGTGGACGGTCCGTTTGCCGCCAAGATGCTGTTCACCGAGCGCGGCCGGGGCTACGCGCTGCGCGCCGACGTGCCCGGCAACGGCGCGCCCCCACACGACGCGGCCCGTCCCAAGTAGACCATGCCGCGCTCACTCACGGCCCACATCGTTGCCAGCGTGGTGCTGGCGCAACTGCTGTTGGCGGCGGGACTGGTGTGGGCGGGGCTGGTGTTCACGCGGCGGCAACTGCAGCAGGCGTTCAACCTGCACCTGGTGGACCGGACCATGAGCGTGGATGCGCTCGTGCATGACGCGCCGCAGGCGGGGGCGGGAAGCGTGGCCGCCGGCGGCGGCCTGGTGTTCAACGCCGCGCAGGCGCCGCCGCCACGCCGCCTGCGGATTCCGGATTTTTACCAGGTGCGGGATGCGGCCGGGCAGATGGTGGGCTCGGACGTGCCACCGGGGGTGGCCGTGCCCGCGCCGGGCGTGCCGCTGGAAGCGGCGGTGCGACGCCAGCCGTTGCCGGGATCGGAGTTGCAGTACTGGGAGTTCACCTACCGCGGGCAGCGTTACCGGGGCGCGCGCCTGACGGGCGCGCCGCTGTATAACGCCACGCCGGAATTGCGGAAGCCGGCGGTGCGGGTCACCGTCTACTACATGTCGCCGTTGTTGGACTTGCAGCATGAGACGGCGGAAGCCGGCTTCGCCATCGGCGGGGCGAGCCTGCTGCTGGTGCTGCTGACTTCGTGGCTGGCGGCGTGGATGGTGCGGCGGGAGCTGCACCCGCTGCGCGCGTTGGCGCAGCAGGCGGCGGCGATAACGCCGCGCCACTGGAGCTTCGAGGGTGATCCGCGGACCGCGCCGGCGGAGCTGGCGCCGTTGATTTGCGCCTTGCAGTGCATGCTGCAAAGTCTGCAGAACTCGTTCCAGCAGCAGCGGGATTTCATGGCGGACGCGGCGCATCATCTGAAGACGCCGGTGGCGGTGGTGAAATCGACGCTGCAAGCGCTGCTGCAGCGGCCGCGGCCGCCAGTGGAGTACCAGGCCGGCCTGCAAGCCACGCTGGCCGACGTGGAGCGGTTGGAGCAAATCCTGCAGCGGCTGCTGCGCCTCGCCCGCTTGGAGCATTCCGACCAGCGGCCGGCGGGGTGGGCGGAGCTCAGCGCCACCTGCACGGCGGCGCTGGAACGGGTGCAGCCGCTGGCGGAAGCGCGCGGCGTCGAACTGCGGACGAAGGGCCTGGAGCGGGAGCACTGGCTCTGCGCTGATGCTGACGATCTGGAGTTGGCGTGGCTCAACCTGCTGGAAAATGCGGTGCAACACAGCCCTGCGCGCGCGCCGGTGACGCTGGCGTGCGCGCAGGAGGGGGACGCACTGCGGGTGGAGGTGCGGGACCAGGGGCCGGGGGTGCCGGCCGCGGAACGCGCGCATATCTTTGACCGCTTCTATCGGGGCGCGGACGCCGTGCATGCCGGTTCCGGCTTGGGCTTGGCCATCTCCCATGCCATCATCAAAGCGTACGGAGGTTCCATCGCGGTCTCCGCCTCCGCGGCCGGGGTGGGCGCGGTGTTTACGGTCGTTTTGCCGCTGGCGGCTTCCGAGTAGGTGGCGCGCCACTTTTCGCTGGGTCGTGATTTTTCTTAAGGAGGAACGTTGCAATCGCCTTTCGCTTTTCACGTTGGCGTGGACTGGGGAACCGAGTCCCACCAAGTTTGCGTCCTCGATGCTGGCAGCCAGCCGGTCAGCGCGTTCCGCGTTGCACACAGCGCGGCCGCCGTCCGGGAGTTCTGCGCCCGCCTCGCCCAACTCGCGCCCACCGGCGGGAGCGTGGTGGCGCACGGCCGCGCTTTGCGCGGCGTCGCCGCCCGCCTCCTCAAAATGCTCTGTTCTAATGCTGAAATCCCCAACCCCTTACGACCTCCAACGCCGCCCAATAGCCTCAGCCGCCGCTGCCGCCTGACCTGGCGGACGGCGCAGGCCACTTGCTAAAAGATGGGGAGTCCGTGATGCTCGCACTGTGAGCCTCACTCGCTTGTGGGCGGGCTTCGATTGGCGCCGCTCGGCTCGTGGCATCTCCAAGCTGCCTCCAGAGGCTGGACGTCACAGAATGGCCGCCGTCGGCGTTATCGTAACCTATGTACCTATACGTGTGGGGTACGCCGGTGCGCGGTGGCGATGCGTCCACCCCGGCCATCACGAAAATCTATGGTATTTACATGGCGATGGTCCTGGCGGCCGATGAGATTTGAAGCGAGATTTAAACCGGCGCCATGGTTGATCGCTGGCGGTTTGGCGTGCGCCAGCGCGCTCGGGGTGCAGGCGCCGGCTCAAGCCCCGGCGGGCACGCTGGCGCCCCAGCTCACGCTGGCGCCGGCGTCCCCGGTATCGGTTGGGTCGCCCTCAAAACCGGCGGCGGGCGCGCCCGCGCCATCAGCCCCAGCCGCGCTCGTGCTGACGCTGACTCAGGCGGCGCAGCGGGCCCGCGCCAACAGCGTGGCCTTCCAAGCCGCAGTCACCGCGGTTGGTACCGCGCAGGACGTTCATACCCAGGCGCGGGCGGCGCTGTTTCCCGCCTTGAGCAACCAGGACGCCTACTATTTCACCCAGGACAACGTTTACGTGGCCAACGATGGGCCGCACGAGTTCGTCACCTGGGGCGATGTGCGAGAGACGCTCGATTGGGGCTCGCGCGCCGCGGTGCGGCAAGCGCGGGCAGGGGTGGCGCTGGCGCAGGCCCAGCAGGACATCGCCAGCCGCGGGTTGTTCGCCACCGTGGTGCAGGACTACTTCACCTTGGCCTCGGCGGGGCGCAAGCTGGCCACCGCCCGGCAGGCGCTGGCGGATGCCCAACAATACTTGAAGGACAGCGAGGCGCTGGAAAATGCCGGCCAAGCCGCTCATGCCGATGTGATCCAGGCTCAACTGCAGGTCAGCCAGCGGGTGAGCGGGCTGGCGCAGGCTCAACAGGCGCAGGAAGACGCGCGGCTCGGCCTGGCAGTGCTGCTGTTTCCCACCTTCAACCAGAACTTTTCCGTGGTGGACACGCTCGATCAGCCGCCACCGTTGCCGCCGGAGCCGCAGGTGCTGGCCAGCGCCGGCCTTACCAACCCAATTATGTCCTCGGCCAAGAGCGCGCTAGTGCAGGCAAAAGAGGGCGTCACCATCGCCCACGCCGCCCTGCTGCCCAGCGCCAGCCTGAGCTACACCTACGGTATCGACGCCCACGAGTACGCCCTCTTCAACCAGTATCACCGGTCGAACCTGGGCAGTGCCGTGACCGGCACTCTGTCGATCCCGCTGTTCGACTGGGGCGCCAATCGCGCCAAGCTGCACATGGCCCAACTGGCGGAGAAACAGAGCGAGCGCGCGCTCAGCTCCACCCAGCGCCAACTCCAGGCCAGCCTCATCGCCGGCTACGACCAAGCCCGAACCGCGTACAACAATCTTGCCCAACTGGCCAATTCGCGCGACTTGGCCGCCGAGAGCCTGCGGCTCGTTGCCCTGCGCTATCGCGATGGCGAGGCGACCATCCTGGAGCTAGTGAGCGCGCAGGATGCGCTGGTGCTGGCGCGCGACGCCTACGACAATGGTCAGGTGGACTACCGCGTCGCGCTGGCCAATCTGCAAACCCTCACGGGGACCTACTGATCATGAACTCGCGTGCCTTCATCCCGCTTGCCCTGATGCTGACGCTGGCCGCGGCCGGGTGCTCCGCGCCCGCCACTCCAGACGCAACCCCAGTGGTGAGCGTTCAGGTCGCGCCCGTGCGGCAGGCGCCGCTGGAACAATGGATCCGGACGCAGGCGGTGCTCTATCCCCGGCGGCAGGCCGTCATCACCCCGAAAATCGCGGCTCCGATCACCCATCTCTACGTCCAGCGCGGCGACCGCGTGCACGCCGGCGAGCTGCTGGCCACCTTGGAAAGCCGCGACTTGGCCGCCGCCCTGCACAAGGCCCAGGCGCAGTTGGTGAGCGCCCAGGCGGCCTACACAACGGCCACCGCCGGCACCATTCCCGCCGTCCTCAAGGCGGCCCAACTCAACGTCACGGCGACCCAGAAGATGCTGGCGAACGCTCAGCAGGTCTACACCAATCGCCAGAATCTGTTCCAACAGGGCGCGATTCCGCGCCAGCAGCTCGAACAGGCGGGCATCGCGCTGACCAACGCTCAAAACGCGCAGATGCTGGCCCAACAACACCTGGCGGCATTGACCAGCGGCGGCAATTCCGCCGCCATCGCGGAGGCCCAAGGGACGCTGGATTCGGCCCAGGCGGACCTGGCCGCCGCCCAAGCCACGCTGGATTATGCCAGCATCACCAGCCCGATTGACGGGGTCGTCACCGATCGCCCCGTCTACACCGGCGAGCTCGCCAGCCCCAGCGCCCCGATCATGACCATCATGGACACCTCCCAGGTCGTGGCGCGGGCCTCGCTGCCGGTGCGGCAGGCGGAGCTGTTCAAGGTCGGCGACCAAGCCACCATCACGCCGCTCGAGGCCGGTCCGGCCCGGTCCGCCCGGGTGACGGTGGTGAGTCCCGCCACCGATCCCAACAGCACCACGATGCAGGTCTGGTGCCAGACGGCGAACCCCGGCGACCGCCTGCAGCCCGGCAGCTCCGTCAACGTGGCCATCCGGGCCCGCACCCTGCCCCACGCCGTGGTCGTGCCCGCCAGCGCGGTGCTCATCGATAACAGCGGCGCCGCCTCGGTCATGGTCGCCGGTTCCGACGGCAAGGCGCACCAGACCGACGTTACCCTCGGCGTGGTCCAGCCCGGCGAAGACCAAATCTTAAAGGGCGTCAAACCCGGCCAGCGGGTGGTGACGGTGGGGGCCTACGGCCTGCCCGACGGCGCCCAGATTCAGATTCAGGCACCCTCGACCGCGGCCACTCAGAACCCGGCTTCATGAGCGTTCAACCCCGCAATTCCGATCCGGCCGGAGGGGACACGGCCAGTACGCCAGCGCCAGCCGCGGGCAGCTGGTTCCGTCTCTACGCCCGCCCCCTGGTGTTTCTGGTCATCACGCTGGCCCTGGTGGGCGTCTATGAGGCCATCCGCCTGCCCATCTCGGTGTTCCCGCACACCGATTTTCCGCGGGTGGTGATCGGGGCCGACAACGGCGTGATGCCCATCGACCAGATGCTGGTCGAGGTCACCCGCCCGCTGGAGCTGGCCGTCAACACCGTGCCCGGCTTGCAGCGGGTGCAGTCCATCACCAGCCGCGGCTCGGCCGAAATCGATCTGTTCTTCAACTGGAACGTCGACATGACCAACACGCTGCAGTTGGTCAATGCCGCCATCTCGCAGGCACAATCCGCGCTGCCCTCGACCGTCGCGCTGAGCGCCACGCGCTCGATGTTCTCCAGCTTCCCCATCATCAGCTACAGTTTGACCTCGACCAGGCTGCCCCAGACCGATCTCTGGGAAATGGCCACCTACCAGCTCACCCCCCAACTCAACCGCCTGCCGGGCGTGTCCTCGGTGCTGGTGCAGGGCGGCGAGGAGCCCGAGTTCCACATCGTCCCCGATCCCGCCAAACTGCTCGCCGCCGGCGTCACCGTGCAGGACATCCTCAACGCCGTGCAGGGCAGCAACCAGGTGCAGTCGCCCGGCCTGTTGCAACAGAATCACGAACTTTACCTCACCCTGGTCAACGGTCAGGTGGTCGATCCCAGCCAGATCGGTAACATCGTCATCAAGACCACGGCTTCCGGGCAGCCCGTCCGCATCGCCGACGTGGCCGCGGTCGTTCACGGCGTCAAGCCCATCTACACCATCGCCGAGGCTAACGGACGCCCGGCCGTACTGCTGTCGCTCTACCGCCAGCCCAACAGCAACACCGTTCAGGTGGCCGACGCGGTGCATGCGGAAATCGCCACCCTGCAGAAATCGCTGCCTCCCGGTACGCAACTGGCCCCGTTTTACGATCAGTCCTCCACCGTCTCCGCCTCGATTCACAGCGTCCGCGACGCCATCCTCATCGGCTTGATCCTGGCCTCGGCGGTGATGGTGCTGTTCCTGGGCGACTGGGGCAGCTCGCTGGTGGCCGGGCTGGTCATTCCCGCCACCATCCTGATCACCTTCGTGCTGCTGGCCGTGCTCCACCAGTCGTTCAATCTGATGACGCTGGGCGGGCTGGCCTCGGCCGTCGGACTGGTGATCGACGACGCCATCGTGGTGGTCGAAAACATCGTCCTGCACCGCGATGCCGGCAAGCCCCGCCTGGAAGCCATCCATGCCGCTCTGAAGGAGATCTCCAAACCGCTGGTGGGCTCGACCTTGACGCCCATCGTGGTCTTCCTGCCGCTGATTTCGCTCACCGGCGTCACCGGCGTGTTCTTCCGCGCTCTGGCCATCACCGTGGGGGTGGCGCTGCTCACCTCGCTCGCCCTGGCCCTGACCTGGACGCCGGTGTTGAGCCAGTACTTCCTAGGTCACGGCAAGCCCAAGCCCAAGCCGCCCGGATTTGAGCACATGAGCCCGGTGGAGCGGGTCATGGCGGCCGAGGAAGCCTCCATGACCGGCTTCTTCCGCCGCACGGTCAATTTCTATGAACGCTGCCTGCGCTGGGCCCTGGCGCGGCCGCTGTGGCTGCTGGCGTTCAGCCTGGTCCTGATTGGCTGCTCCTACCTCTCTTACCGCTCGCTCGGCTCCGATCTGCTGCCCTCGATGGACGAGGGCGGCTTTGTGGTCGATTACTTCATGCCCCCGGGCAGCTCGCTGGCCGAAACCAATCGTGTGCTGCTCGGCGTCAGCCGCATCATCCACAGCGTGCCCGAGGTGGCCGACACCAGCCGCCGCACCGGCCTGCAGTTGGGTCTGGCCACCGTCACCGAAGCCAACACCGGCGACTTTTCGGTCATGCTCAAACAGGACCGCAGCCGCAGCGTCTTCCAGGTCATGGATGAAATCCGCCAGCGCATCAACGTCGCCTACCCGCAGCTCGACATTGATCTGCACCAGGTTCTGACCGACATGATCGGCGACCTCACCAACGGTCCCCAGCCGGTCGTCATCAGCCTATTCAATCCCGACGGCGCCCTGCTGACCCACTGGACCCCGATCGTGACCGACGCCATCAGCAAGGTTCCCGGGATCGTCGATGTCGCCAACGATGTGGACGACGCTTCCAGCGATCCCACCGTAATCTTCAATGTCAACCCGGTCACGGCCGCCCACGCCGGCTTTACCGTGCAGGAGATCGCCACCGACGTCACCGCCCTGCTGCAGGGAGATGCGTCGAGCGCTCCCATCATCGCCAACGACCGCACCTACACCTTGCGCGTCCAGTTCCCCAACGCCAGCCGCGCCACTCTCGACGATCTGCGTAACACCGTTTTTCTCAGCGCCAGCGGCCACACCGCGACCCTGGGCGCGCTGGGCGCGGTGACCATGCTGCCGCCGCAGACGGAAATTCTGCAGCAGAATCTACTGCGCCGCATGACCGTCACCGCCCGCTTTCAGGGCGTCGATCTCGGCACCGGCATGACCCGGGTGCAGAAGGCGGTGGACGCGCTCCATATCCCGCCCGCCATCCGTGTTGAGTACGGCGGCACTTTCGCCCAGCAGCGGCAGGCCTTCGCCGAGCTGGCCATGGTGCTGGTGCTGGCGGTGGTGCTGGTCTTCCTGGTCTTGCTGTTCGAGTTCCGCGACTTCTCCGCCCCCACCGCGATTCTGACCTCGGCGGTGCTCTCCACCGCCGGCGTGTTGTTCGCGCTGCTGATCACCGGCATCACCTTCAACGTGGCCTCGTTCATGGGCCTGATCATGGTGATCGGCATCGTCGCCAAAAACGGCATCCTGCTGCTCGACGCCGACCAGAGCTTCCGCGCCATGGGTCTGTCACCGTTGGAGGCGATGGTGCAGGCCGGCCGCCGCCGCCTCCGCCCCATCGCCATGACGGCCTTGGCGGCGGTGGCGGGCATGCTGCCGCTGGCCTTCGCCCTTGGTTCCGGCTCCCAGATGCTGCAGCCGCTGGCCGTCGCCGTCATCGGCGGCATCCTGATCTCAATGGTGCTGTCGCTGATCGTCACCCCGCTGGTCTACTACTGGCTCTCGCCGCCTGAGCCCCCCTTGGGCGAAGAACCGATCGAGCCCTAGGGCCAACCCGGCGCTACGTGGCGTGCGCTAGCGGTCTGAGGGTTGAATCTTCTGCTGCGCGGCCATCCGGATGAGCGCCAGCCGTTTCGCCGTTTTCCAGTCCTCAATCTCGGCATCCAACCGTTTTTGCTCACCCCGGTCGCGGGCACGTGCCCTTACATTTCCGAGCCGCGCGAGCCTGCTCTCAGCTTCTTGAAGGTCTTTTGCCGGATCGGACGGTCCAACTTCGGTCATATGCCGAGGATACCCCACTTGTACTCGCCGCGGCCGGCTGCGGCACCTGGGCCGTGCGGGGATGGGTTGAGGCGCACTGGCGCCGCCGGAGGGGCCGCCGTGGAACCGTTTGCAGAGTTAGCAGCTCCTCTTTTTGTTCCGATGCAAGGCGCTGGACCTGATCACGCGCTGGTGGTCCCGCATCGATGTATCATCGCATCATGCGCACCACGATCACGCTGGATCCGGACATCTATGAAGCGGCGATGCACGTGGCGCGGGGCTCGGGGCAGCGCCTCGGCAAGGTGATTTCGGAGATGGCGCGGCGCGGCCTACAGCGAGCCCCGGCGCCGGCACGGAGGGCGAAATCTCCCTTCCCGGTGGTCCAGGTACCGCCGGGGACACCGGTCATTCCCGCCAGCCGCGTCCAGCGATTCCTCGATGAAGAAGGCTACATCTAAGCCGTTGCTGCTGGACGTGAACGTGCTGCTCGCCTTGGCGTGGCCTAACCACCAATTCCACCACGCCGCGCGGGCGCGCCTCGCGAGCGAGGAGACTATCTGGGCCAGTTGCGCCCTGACGCAATTGGCGTTCGTACGGCTATTCGTGACGCCCGCCGTTGTCGGAGTCGCGAAACCGGTCCAGGAGGCCTTGGACGTTTTGACGGTGATGGTGAGTGACCCGCGCCACGTTTTCTGGGAAGCCATGCCGGCGCTCACCACCGGCGATGGGGAGGATGCAGAGGATGCCTTCCGCTGGGTTCTTGGCCATCGCCAAATCAACGACGCCTACCTGTTGGCGCTCGCGCATCGCCACCAGGCGCGGCTGCTCACATTCGACCAGCGTTTGGCGGCGCTGTCGCGGCATGCCGACGCGGTCGAGGTCATCAACTAGTCTAGGTTATCGCCGCGGTTCGCCTATCCGGGGACGATGCCGGGGCGGCGGGTGGGGGGCGATTGGCGGTCGAAGAGGGTGGTTTCGGGCCGGAAAAACAGCGCGGTGCAGTGCGGGCGGGCGACGCTGGGGGCGAAGCCGTGGAAATCGATGCGGAGCCAGCCGTGGGAGCGCATGAGGTCCATGATGGGGAAGCCGGATTGGCCGGGTTCGGCCCAAGTCTGCTCGGAGTTGTCGAGCAGGATGCCGCCAGAGGGGGCGGTCACCTCGAGTGCAGTTTGCGCACAGCGGAAGCGGGTTTCGCCATCGATCACGGCGAGGTCAAAAGGCGCGGTGCCGCGGGGCGCGTTGGCATAGGCATCGGCGCCGCTGGCCCAGCGCAGTTCGACATCTGCTGTTGGGGATAGCTTGCCGCGCAGCTCAGCGATCCAGGGCTGGCTGTGCTCGATCGAGAGCACCTGGGCGCCTTGGCGCGACCACCATAAGGTGGAGTTGCCCGCGCCCCATTCGAGGACGCGGCGGCCATGCCAGTCCAAGCCAGCCAGAAATTCGATGGCAGGATAAGTGATCCAGGGGAGGGGCTCGCCGCTGCGATCCACGGCTTGGCACGGCAGGGCGCTGCGCAGATGGCCGGCATCAATGGCGAAGCGCAAGGGGCCAAGCAGCGCGGGACGCAGACCGCGTGCCAGGCGCCGGATCAGGGGACGATGGGAGGACCTAACAAACGGGGCACGGCCGGGCAGACAGAATTATACCGGGGCGGTGTCTAATCCTCGGGCGGCGTGGTGAGGGCGGCGGCGGTTTGGATGCCGGCGGCGACCTCGGGGATGATGCCCAGGCGCTGGTAGACGGGGCGGATGGCTTCGCGCACTTGCGGCAGGCGGCGGGTGAACCACCAGGCGCCCAGCAGGCAGCCGCATCCGGTGATGACGAGGGTGTGGGGGGCGCCGATTTTGTCCGCCAAGGCGCCCACCAGCAGGCTGCCCCAGGGCGCCATGCCGACGAAAGCCATGGTGTAGAAGCTCATCACCCGGCCGCGCATCTCCTCGCTCACCACGGTCTGCAGGATGGTGTTGGTCGAGGCCATCTGCTGCATCATTCCCATGCCCGCCACGAAGACCAGCGGCAGCGAGACCCAGAGCCAGTGCGAAAGGCCAAAGCCCAACAGCCCCACCCCGAACAGCGCCGCCGACCAGGGCACCACGCGGGTCAGGCCGCGCACCGATTGGCGCGCGGCCAGCCATACCGCTCCCACCAGGGCGCCGCATCCGGCGGCGGCCATGAGGAAGCCATAGGTGTGGGCGCCACCGCCCAGGACGTGGCCGGCGAAGATGGGCATGAGCACGGTGTAGGGCATGCCCACCAAACTGACCAGCGCCAGCAGCAGCAGCAGCGAGCGCGCCGGGGCAAACCCGGAGACGAACCCCCAACCCTGGCGCAGCGCTTGCGC
>Ga0307372_10007818_pt1 | contig 15201 bp, 15 predicted proteins | sample OX1MG_FD_202533 | JGI IMG/M metagenome (GOLD analysis project Ga0307372, IMG submission 202533) | Soil microbial communities from Risofladan, Vaasa, Finland - OX-1 | ecosystem: Environmental > Terrestrial > Soil > Coastal area > Acid sulfate soil | place: Finland: Risofladan, Vaasa | collected... | reverse complement strand
CCCGGATGAGCCTGGTCGGCGAACTGCCTGAGCTGCCACCGGACCGCTATCTGGACCGGGAGGAGAGCTGGCTGCGGTTTGCCCAGCGGGTCCTGGAGCTCGCGGAGGACCCGAACGTGCCGCTGCTCGAGCGCATCAGGTTCGAGTCCATCTTCGCCAGCGCTCTCGACGAGTTCTTCATGGTCCGGGTCGCGGGGCGGATCCGGCGGATGGCGACCGGCCTGCCGGTCGAGAGCGTGAGCGGCAAGGCGCCCGATCAGATTCTCGAGCACACCCTGGACCTGGCACGTGACCTGGCCGACCGGCACGCGCACTGCTTCAGCGACTGGCTGCTGCCAGCGCTGGCTGATGCGGGCATCGAGATCCTGCGCTGGAAGGAGCTGCTGCCCGGGGAGCAGGCCAAGCTGCAGCAGCTGTTCAAGGAGCGGATCTATCCGGTGCTCACTCCGCTCGCCGTCGACCCCGCGCACCCGTTCCCGTTCATCTCCGGGCTCTCGCTCAGCCTTGCGGTGATGGTCGCGGATCCGCGGTCCGGCCTGACCCTGTTCGCCAGGGTCAAGGTGCCGCCGCTGCTGCCGCGATTCCTGACTGTCTCGCCGAGCAGGTTCGTCCCGCTCGAGGACGTGATCGCGGCGCACCTGAACGAGCTCTTCGCCGGGCTCGAGGTGATCGAGCACCATGCCTTCCGGGTGACCAGGATCCGTGATCTCGAAATTGACGAGGACGTGACGGAGAACCTGCTCCAGTCGCTCGAGCGGGAGCTGATGCGCCGCCGGTTCGAGCCGGCCGTCCGGCTGGAGGTCGAGGAGTCGATCTCGAACGAGGTGCTCGAGAAGCTGGTCACCGAGCTTGATGTCGACCACCGGGCCGTCTACCGGCTGCCTGGCCCGCTCGATCTGTCCGGTCTCTCCGCGATCGCCGACCTCGACCTGCGGCAGCTGAAGTACCCGGCGTTCGTGCCGGCCGAGGGTGCCCTGCCGCAGGACAGGAGCGTCTTCCGGACGCTCTCCGAGCGGGACGTGCTCGTGCATCTGCCCTACGACTCGTTCACGGCGAGCGTGCAGCGCCTGGTCGTCTCGGCAGCCGCGGATCCGCGGGTGCTGGCAATCAAGCACACGCTCTACCGCACGAGCGGCGACTCGGAGATCGTGGACGCGCTCATCGATGCCGCCGAGGCCGGCAAGCAGGTAGTCGTCGTCGTGGAGATCAAGGCCAGAGGGGACGAGGAGGCCAATATCGCCTGGGCCCGCAAGCTGGAGGAGGCGGGCTGCCACGTCGTCTACGGTTTCGTCGGGCTCAAGACCCACTGCAAGATGGTGCTGGTCGTCCGCGAGGAGGCGGACGGGTCGCTGCGCCGGTTCTGCCATATCGGCACGGGCAACTACCACCCGAAGACCGCCCGGCTGTATGAGGACTACGGGCTGCTGACCGCTGACCCTCAAGTCGGCGAGGATATCACCGACCTGTTCAACCACCTCACTGGATACAGCCGGCGAGCCGACTATCACCGGCTGCTGGTGGCGCCCGCCGGGTTGCGCTCCGGCCTGATCGAGCAGATCGACGAGCAGGTGCGGCTGCTGCGGGAGGGCCGGCCGGCCCGGATCCAGATGAAGTGCAACGCGGTCATCGACGAGGCGATCATCGACGCGCTCTACCAGGCATCGATCGCCGGGGTCCCGATCGACCTGTGGGTTCGCGGCATCTGCTCACTGCGGCCCGGCGTTCCGGGGCTGTCCGAGACGATCAGGGTGCGCAGCATCGTCGGCCGTTTCCTCGAGCACTCCAGGATCTACGCGTTCGGCGCGGGCGGGCCGGACAGCTCCGACGACGTCTGGATGGGCAGCGCCGACCTGATGCACCGGAACCTCGACCGCCGCGTCGAGTTGCTTATCCGGGTGACCGACCCGGCCCACAAGGCGGAGCTTCGCAGCCTGATCGACCTGGCCATGGATCCGAGCGTCTCGTCCTGGTGGCTCGGCCCCGATGGCGTCTGGACCAGGCACCACCTGGACGAGACGGGCACGCCGCTGATCGACCTCCAAGAGCACCTGATCAGGTTCAGGCAGAACCGGCCAGCGGACGCCGATGTCAAGGCGCGTAAGAGGCGGCTGCAAGGGAGTCCTCCGGCCCGGCATGGCTGACACCGGGAATAAGGATCTCATCCGGGCCGCGGGAGCCGTGGTCTGGCGTCCCGGCCAGGCAGGCCCGGACATCGCGCTCGTGCACCGGCCGCGGTATGACGACTGGTCCTTTCCGAAGGGCAAATGCGAGCGTGACGAGCACGTGCTCGTGACGGCAGTCCGTGAGGTCATGGAGGAGACCGGGCTGCGCGTCGCGCTCGGCCGCCGGCTCACGCCATCGGTCTACCAGAGCGGCGGCGGCGTCAAGCGGGCCAGTTACTGGGCGGCACGATGCGTCGGGTCGGACGGCTTCGTCCCCAGCCACGAGGTGGACGAGGTGCAGTGGATGCCCGCCGCGCAAGCGCGGGACAGGCTGTCCTACGAACGGGATGTGGCGGTGCTCGACGAGTTCAGCTCCGGCCCGGTCAGGACCGTGCCCCTGGTGCTGCTGCGGCACGCCGCGGCCGGGCGCAAGTCGGACTGGGCGAGGAACCGCGCGGCAGCGGGGGACCGGGTGGGAGCGGCAGACCTGGCGAGGCCGCTCGATGCCTGCGGACTGGCCGAGGCGAACATCCTGGCTGGCTTGCTCGCCAGCTACGGGAAATGCCAGGTGATCAGCTCAGCGGCGGAGCGCTGCGTGGCGACCGTGCAGCCGTACGCGGCCGCGATGGGGGTCCCGGTCCAGGTCGAGCCCGGGCTGACGGTCACGGGTGAGCCGGTATCCGACGCCGATCTCCTGACGGCCGGGGCCCGGACCGGGCAGCGATCCGCGAGCAGCAGGCCGGCGTCCCTTGCCGAGCAAGGTGCCCGGCTGACCGCGAGCCTGGCGACCTCAGCAGAACCCACGCTGATCTGCGCGCACCGCGAGAACCTGCCCGGGCTGATCGAGGCGGCCTTCGGCGCGCTCGGCGCGCGGCCGCCGCAGGCAGAGCCGCTGGGCAAGGCCGAGTTCTGGGTTCTGCAGTCGGCGGACGGCGCGCTCGTGTCGGAAGAGCGGCACGATCCGGTCAAGTAGCCCGGCACGCGGCACTCGCCGGAATGTCGGAGGCGCGCGATAGAAGTCGGCTAGGCACATCGCCCGTCAGAAAAGGAGACCGATGATGGCCGACGAGATGTCACGATTGGTCGAGCGCGAGATCGCCGACCTCGCTGAGCGGTTAACAGCTCCGGGCCGCGACGAGTGCCTGCGCTGTTTCCTGCTGCGGATGATCACGGAGTTCGGCTGCGACGGCACGTACCGCTGGACGATCCGCTGGCGGGATGTCTGCGCGACCCGGGCAAGAGGGCTGCTGAGCCAGCTCGGGCGGCGTGGCGGCTGCTGCGACTGCGAGGTCCTGATGAACGTCTTCCCCGACTACCCGCCGGTCAGCGTGGCGCTTCCGTGCGCGGGCGTACCCAAGCCCGGGTCGTTGCGGCCATGCGACCTGCGCCGACTGCGAAAGAGCGCCTGAGCGGCGGGATGGCGCGGGCCGGTCAGGCCTCGCCCTTCTCGATCAGCCTGATCAGTGCCATCGCGATCGGTACCGCTGTGATCTCGATCTGCCACGGCCTCGCGCCGTAGCGCTCGAGCTCGGCCGCGACGGATTCCGGCGAGAGCGGCTCGGGCGGCTGCCAGGACAGCCGGCGGACCGCGTCAGGGGCGAGCAGGTTCTCGGCTGGCAGGTGCCCGGAGTCGGCGAGGGCGGCCACCGCTGCCCTCGCCGCGGCCAGCCGCTTCGCCGCCACCGGGTCACGCTCTGCCCACCGGTGCGCGGGCGGCGGCCCGTCGCCCGGCGGTGCCGAGGACTCGGGCAGTGCCGAGTCCGGCAGCGACTTGGCCCGCCGCACCGCCCGCAGCCAGTCGGGCCCGTACCGGCGCGCACCGCGCCCGGTGAAACCGGGAAGCTTGACGAGCTCGGCCAGGCTGCTCGGTGCCGCCCTGGCCGCCTCGACGATCGCCGCGTCGGGGAGGATCCTGGTCGGCGAGATGTCACGGCGCTGGGCGATCTCGTCCCGCTCCAGCCACAGCTCGCGGACGATGGCCAGGTGGCGCCTGCTGCGCACCCGGTGGATGCCCGACGTACGGCGCCAGGGATCGGGACGCGGCGGAGCCGGCCTGGCGGCCAGGGTCGCGACGAACTCCTGCTCGGCCCAGCCGGTCTTGCCATGCTCGGCGAGCTGCGCGGCTAGTGCGTCCCGCAGCTCGACCAGCACCTCCACGTCCAGGGCCGCATAACGGAGCCACTCTTGCGGCAGCGGCCTGGTCGACCAGTCGGCCGCCGAGTGCGTCTTCTCCAGCGTCAGCCCGAGTACTTCCTCGACCAGCGTCCCCAGGCCCACCCTCGGGTAGCCGAGCAGGCGCCCGGCTAGCTCGGTGTCGAAGATCAGCTGCGGCCGGAAACCGAGGTCAGCCAGGCACGGCAGATCCTGGTTGGCCGCGTGCAGCACGGCCTCGGTGCCGGAAAGGGCCTCGTCGAGGCCGGACAGGTCGGGGCAGGCGACCGGGTCGATGAGCACCGTGCCCGCGTCCGGCCGGCGGAGCTGGACGAGGAACGCCCGGTGCCCGTAACGGAAGCCGGAGGCCCGCTCGGCGTCGACGGCCACGGGCCCGGTTCCGGACCTGAGCCGTGCGGTCGCCTCCGCGAGCTCCTCGGCGGTGACCACGAGCGGTGGAAGCCCCTCGCGGGGCTCGAGCAGCGGCACACTCACGGCTGGCGCCTCACCCGCGGCTGCCGGGATTGCGGTGGCCTCAGCTGCGCCACGCCCGGGGGGAGCGGGGGCAGTCCTGAGGCGACGCACAGTGTGTCCGCCCACGCCGCGAGGTGCCTGTCGAGCTCGAAATCATCGCCGTCGGCCGTGGTCGGTGACCAGGATGCCCGCATCTCGAACTCCGTCGCGACCGGCTCTTCCTGCTTGGTCCCGAACCCTTCGGTGACCACTCGGGTCACCGTTCCGCTCGGCGCCGCGTACCCGGCCGACCTGGCATCGAGCGCCTCGGTCAGCCAGCTCCAGCCCACCCGACCGATCAGCGGATCGGTAGCGATCTCCGGGTCAAGCTCCGCCCGAACGTAACCGATGACACGGAACGGCCCGGCCCAGCCGTCCTGCCCGGCAGGGTCGTAGAGCAGCACGAACCTGCCCCATCCGATCTCGCTTCCGGCCACCTCGACGGTCGCGGCGACCGCGGCGGCCTGCGGCGCCAGCCGCCGCGGCGGCGGTTCGCCGTCGAAGCTGATCTCCGGACGGCGCTCGCGCTGCTCGGCTACCGCGGCCTCAAGCTCGGCCACCGCCGCACGGAACGCCGGGTCGGCCCCAGGGTGCCGGTCAGCGGGCACCTCAGCGGGCCTCAGCGCGCGGGACGGTGGCACGGCATCCTCACGCCACGCGGTCAAGCTGTCCGGCAGCGGGACGTGCGGATGCGGCGATCAGTTCGCTGCGGACGGGCTGCGGCCCCTCGAGCAGGGCAGTACCGCACGCGTTACAGCACCATTCAGGGCACCGCCCGTCCGGACTGTCCGGGCAGCGGCCCGGCCCGGGATGAAGCTGGACGAACTCGCGCTCGGAGCCGCAGCCGGGACAATCACGGAAGTCATCGATCATCTGCTGCTCCTGTCGTCGCCGGACCCGTCACCGATGCTGGCACGTACCTGACCACATGCCGTGGATCTTCAGCGGCGTGTCATCTGGGCGTTTCGGCGCCAAAGCGGCGGCGGCGCCGGCTCCGGCCGGCCGAGGGAGCCGTCACGCCGGTGCACCGGGCTGTGAGACGATCCCAGGCGTGGACACGCAGACCGCCGACTCAGTATTCATCAGGGCCTGCCGCCGGCAGCCGGTCTCCTATGCGCCGGTGTGGTACATGCGCCAGGCCGGCCGGTCGCTGCCCGAGTACCGGGCGGCCAGGGCGGGAACAGCGATGCTGGACGCGTGCTCCAATCCCGACCTGATCACCGAGATCACGCTCCAGCCCGTACGCAGGTACGGTGTCGACGCGGCGATCCTGTTCAGCGACATCGTGGTGCCGCTCAGGGCGGCCGGCGTGGACATCGACATCCGCCCCGGCGTCGGCCCCGTGATCGACAAGCCGGTCAGCGACGAGAGTGACCTGGCCAGGCTGCGTGACCTGGAGCCGGGGAACGTCGAGTTCGTCAGCCGGGCCATCGAGATGCTCACCGCCGAGCTGGGCGGAACTCCGCTGATCGGCTTCGCCGGCGGCCCGTTCACCCTCGCGTGCTACCTGGTGGACGGCGGCCCCTCGAAGACCTTCGACCGGACCAGGTCGCTGATGTACGGCAACCCTCCGCTGTGGGGGGCGCTGCTCGGCAGGCTGGCCGACATCACGATCTCCTTCCTGACGGTCCAGGTGCAGGCGGGGGCCTCGGCCGTGCAGCTCTTCGACTCCTGGGCCGGCATCGTCAGCCCCGAGGACTACCGGCGCAGCGTGCTGCCCTACAGCAGGCGGATCTTCTCCGCGCTCGCCGCGACCGGCGTGCCGAGCATCCACTTCGGCGTCGGCACCGGCGAGCTGCTCGGGCTGCTCGGCGAGGCGGGCGCCGACGTGGTGGGCGTGGACTGGCGGGTGCCGCTCGACGAGGCGGTGCACCGGGTGGCGCCCGGCAAGGCGCTGCAGGGCAACCTGGACCCGGCGGTCCTGCTGGCACCGTGGCCGGTCATCGCGGAGCGGGCCAGGGCGGTGCTCGACAAGGGCCGGATGGCCGAGAGCCACATCTTCAACCTCGGCCACGGCGTGCTGCCGGACACCGACCCGGACATGCTCACCCGGCTGACCGACCTGGTGCACTCCGTTCCCGCCGGACCGGTCAGCTAGCCGCTACGGTGTCACCGGCGCGGGCGGGTCGGCGGCGGGCGGGGTCTTCCGCCGCCCGAGCCTGCGCCGGACCTCGAACGCGATCGCGCCGATCAGCGCGGCTGGGATGAGGAACGGGAGCAGCGACCCGAGCGCGGTCAGGACCCATCCCACCACCAGGACGAGCGCGTGCCACCCGCCGCGCAGGCCCGCGGCAAATCCGGGCGAGCTCTTCCTATGCTTTTTATGAACAATGACCCCGCGGTGACCGACGAGCGTCACAGTCACCGTCCCGTAGCTGGTCTCATGGGCCAGGGAGCGCTGCTGGGCGAGCAGCGCCTCGAGATTGGACTCCTGGCCGTTGATCTCGTCCTGGACCGAGAGCAGCGCGCCGACCGAGCCGGCCCGCTTGAGCAGTGCCCGCAGCTGGCTGATCGCGGCCTGCGCCGACGCGACCCGGCTGCTGACGTCGGCTACCTGCTGGGTGACGTCCTGTGCGCGCTGGGTGAAGGAGATCTCCTTGCGGTGCGGAAGTGCCCGCAGCTTGGCCAGCACCGGGAACCACTGCGCCGCCGGGATCTTGAGTTCCAGGCTGATCTGCGGCACGCCGCGCGTTCCTGGCGGTACCGTCTCCTGCTCGCTGGAGACGTAGCCGCCGACGGCGGTGACCATGTTCGTGGCCGTCGTGGCAGCGGCGGTCACATTCGGGACGCGGTCGGTCAGGTAAGCCGTGTGGATGATGCTCTGGGTGGACAGTGCCACCTGGGGCCGGCTTCCTGACGGCAGGGCCGCCAGTCGTCGCGCGGCCTGTGGTGCTGGTGCTGCAACGGGGCCGTTGAAGACGCCACCATGGGCGGCCGGGGCGCCGGCGCCGGTGCCCCCGTCACCCGATGAGGACGCGGATCCCGAGCCCGAGCAGGCGGCGAGCAGGAGGCCGGTGCCCAGGCAGGCGGCAACGGCGACGAGGGGTGTGCGCAGCGATCCCTGGCCTGCGCGGGCGCCGAAGGCGCGGAACGTGGTACTCATGCTTCTCGGACGCGTCAGTCGGCCAAACGGTTTCGCGATGACCGCAATGGCAGCCGATCGTTACCGTTGCGAGGCCGGCCCCGTTTCCGCCCGCGGCCCCGGCTGGCGAGGATGTGAGCATGACCTACCCGAAGATCGAGCTGCATGTCCATCTCGAGGGCACCGTCCGTCCGGCCGCCCTGCTCCAGATCGCCCGCCGCAATGGCGTCGCGCTGCCCGCCGATTCGGCCGGGGAACTGGCCGCGGTCTACGAGTTCCGCGACTTCCCGCACTTCCTTGACGTCTGGTGGATGACGACCGGGGCGCTGCGGACCGAGCGGGACTTCCGGCAGGTGGTCGTCGACTACGCGGCCGAGGCGGCCGCGCACGGCGCGGTCTACCTGGAGGGCATCTTCTCCCCGTCCGAGCCAGCCGGCCGCGGTGTGGCCTGGGAAGAGGTCTTCGCTGGCTACTGCGACGGTGCTGCGGAGGCGTTTGAGCGGCATGGTGTGCGGGTCGCGCTGACGCCCGACATCGTGCGGGGCTACCCGCCCGAGGCCGCCGAGCTGACCGTCAGGCACTCGATCGCCCACGCCGAGCGCGGCATCGTCGGGATCGGCCTCGGCGGTTCGGAGGGCGACTACCCGCCCGAGCTCTACGCGCGGGACTTCGCTCAGGCGAAAAACGGCGGGCTCGGCTCGGTTCCGCACGCCGGGGAGGCGGAGGGCCCGGCCTCGGTCAGGGGCGCGCTCGACACGCTCGGCGCCGACCGGATCAGGCACGGGATCCGCGCTGCCGAGGATCCCGGCCTGCTCGGCGAGCTGGCCGGCCGCGGCATCGTGCTCGATGTCTGCCCGATCTCGAACGTGCGGACCGGCGTGGTCCGCTCGCTGGCCGAGCATCCGCTTCCCGAGCTCCTCGCCGCCGGCGTCCGGTGCACGGTCAGCACCGACGACCCGGCCATGTTCGGAAGCAACCTGAGCACCGAGTATGCGACGGCGCTGCGCCTCGGAGCGTCGGCGCGGGGATGTTACGAGGCTGGCATGCACGGGGCGCTCTGCGACGACAAGACCCGCGCCGAGCTGCGCCGGATCGGCGCGGAATTCGACTGGGATGCGGTCGGCGAGGGCGCGGATGAGCGGGACGACGGCTGATGTCACGAGTTTGGCGGCCGCATAGCGGGCAACTCGGACCGATAAGTGACGCCAGCGAATGATATGTGCCCGAACCTAGCTCGGTCTTCTCGCTAACCTGTCATCTGTGGCAGTACTGGGCATCCTCCGGCGACGCCGGCCGTCCGTCTGGCTGGCGGCGTTCGTCGTGGTGGTCGCTGTCCTGGTCGCCGTGCTGGGTCTGGGCGGCTTCTCCGATAAGGCGCCGGCGAGTGACGGCGGAATCCACAAGATCCGCCACGTCGTCATCATCATGCAGGAGAACCGGTCCTTCGATTCGTTCTTCGGCACGTATCCGGGGGCCGATGGCATTCCGGCGAAGAACGGCCGGTTTGCCGTGTGCGTGCCCGACCCCCGCACCAAGGGCTGCGACCGGCCGTATCACGATCCCAGCCTGGTGAACGGGGGCGGAGGGCACAGCCCCAGTGACGCGCGCACCGATATCGCCGGCGGCAAGATGAACGGGTTCGCCCGGTCCGCCGAGCTGGCCGCCAACCGCGGCTGCAGCGCGACGTACCCGCCGCCCAGCGTGTGCCTGCCGTCCGGCCCGCCTGACGTCATGGGCTACCACGACGCACGGGAGATCCCGAACTACTGGACCTACGCCAGGGACTTCACGCTGGACGACCACATGTTCGAGCCGGTCGCGTCGTGGAGCCTGCCGGCCCACCTGTTTCTGGTCAGCGGCTGGGCCGCGCAGTGCAAGAACGCGAAGCCGAGCAGCTGCACCAGCTACATCGGCGGCCAGTCAGGGCCGCCTCGCCAGAGTCACAGCCATCGCGGCACTGGCCGTCACAGCCGCAGCACCAGCCATAGCCGCGGCTCCAGCCACGGCCATCGCCTTTCCGCAGCGTTCTGGGCCTGCGTGCGAGCTCACGGCGTCAATCCGCGCCACCTGCGGCGGCCATCCGGGATCTCCGAACGCCAGCGCAAGGCGATCGGTACCTGCCTGACGATCCTGACCCCGGCCCAGCGCCAGCGGCTGCTCGACCACGGCGCGGGAGGGGGAGGCGGCGAGGGCCAGAAACTCGGCATCTACTCGTGGACGGACCTGACTTACCTGCTGCATGCGCGCCATCTGTCCTGGGCCTACTACGTGCAGAAGGGGGTCCAGCCCGACTGCGATGGCAACCCCGACGAAACCGCCGCTGGCTGCGCTCCCGTGGCCCAGGGTGCCAGCACTCCGTCGATCTGGAGCCCGCTGCCGGCCTTCACCGACGTCAGGGCCGATCACCAGAGGCACGACGTCAGGAACCTGCGGGCGTTCTACCGGGCAGCCAGGCATGGCACGCTGCCGGCGGTGTCGTGGATCGCGCCGACCCAGGCCAACAGCGACCACCCGCCGGCCAACCTTGCGACCGGCCAGGCCTACGTCACGAACCTGATCAACACGATCATGCGCGGCCCCGAGTGGAAGTCGACGGCGATCTTCCTGGCCTGGGATGACTGGGGAGGCTTCTACGACCACGTGCGGCCGCCGCGCGTTGACCGCAGCGGATACGGCCTGCGCGTCCCCGCGCTGGTCATCAGCCCGTATGCCAGGAAGGGCTTCATCGACCATCAGGTGCTGTCTTTCGACGCCTACAACAAGTTCATCGAGGATGACTTCCTGAACGGTGCCCGGCTGAACCCGCGCACCGACGGCCGGCCTGACCCGCGTCCTGACGTGCGCGAGAACGCCAGCATCCTCGGCAACCTGCTGGCCGACTTCAATTTCAGCCAGAAACCGAGGCGCCCGTTGCTGCTGCCGGTCCATCCCGCCCCGGGTCCGGCTTCCTCGCCCTGACGGCCGGGCTCACCGCCGCGGTGCAGGTCCACCGGCCCGCGTTGCTGGCGATCGTGACCGGGTAGCCGAAGCAGGCGCTGACCAGATCGCTGGTGAGGGTGTCGCTGGCCGGGCCGGCCGCGACCATCGTGCCATCGCGGAGCAGCAGCGCGTGCGACGTGCTGGCCGGAAGTTCTTCCAGGTGATGGGTGACGACGACGGTCGCCAGCGCGGGCTGGCGCTCGCGCAGGTCATCGAGGCTCGCGAGCAGCTGCTCGCGCCCGGCCAGGTCGAGTCCGGCGGCTGGCTCGTCGAGCAGCAGCACGCGCGGCTGCCCGACCAGGGCACGCGCGATCAGCGTGCGGCCGCGTTCGCCCTGGGACAGGACCGGCCACCGCGCGCCGGCCAGCGAGCCCAGGCCCATCACCTCGATCGCCGCGTCGGCGCGGGACAGGTCGGCCGCCGCGGGCTGCCAGCGCGCCATCAGGTCGATCGTGCCGGTCGCGCCGGTCAGCACGACGTCGCGCACGGTCCGGCCGTGCGGTACCCGGTGGTGCGAGGTCACCAGGCCGACCAGCGGGCGCAGCGTGAACACGTCCACCCGCCCGAGTCGCTGGCCGAGTATGTCGACCTGCCCGCGGGTCGGATGCGCGTAGGTCGCGAGCAGGCGCAGGAGCGTGCTCTTGCCGGCTCCGTTTGGCCCGAGCAGCGCCCAGAGCTCCCCGGCTCGCACCGTCAGCGTGACCTGGTCGAGCAGCAGGCGCCCGCCGCGTACCAGGTCGACGCCCTCGGCTCGCAGGACGACGTCCTGATCGGCCGCGGTGATCGGCTGGGCCACGGTTACCTCGCTCTCGGGCGTCAGCGTGGGGGGGTGCACTCGTTCGCGACGCAGTGGATAGACGCTAAGGCATCTGGCGGCTGGCCCGTACGCCGGCCTCGACGCTGCCGCCGGACGCCCGCGCCGCTCACCTCCGCGTCGGGCCTCACCGCCGCGCTCCGCTCGTAGTTAACTTGACAGCTAACTAACTAAGTGGTGAAATACAGAGGAAGGCATCCGAGGAGGTTGGCATGACGGTGGTGCAGGAGCAGCTCGATTCCACCTTCGCGGCGCTGGCCGACCCGACGCGCCGCGCCATCGTGGTACGCCTGGCGCGGGGCGACGCCACGGTCACCGAGCTGGCCGCTCCCTTCGCCATGACCCTCCCCGGAATCTCCAAGCACCTCAAGGTGCTCGAGCGCTGCGGGCTCATCTCGCGGACCAGGCACGCCCAGTTCCGGCCCTGTCACCTCGAGCAGGCGGCGCTCGACTCGGCGGCGAGCTGGATCGAGGAGAACCGCCGGATCTGGACCGAGCGGTTCGACAAGCTCGGCGAGCACCTGCGCGACCTCCGGGCGACGTCAGCCCAGGCCGAGCCGGTCCAGAGCGAGCCAGCCCAGGAACAGCCAGCCCAGGAGTAGCTAGCACTGGGCGAGTAGCGCAGGACGAATCGACACAGTGAAATGGAGAGACCGATCATGAGTGATTCCACGTCGGCAGCCGACGAACTCGTCTACACCAGGGTCTTCGATGCTCCGAGGGAGCTTGTCTTCCGCTGCAGATCGAGCCCGAGCACCTGACCCATTTCTGGGGCCCGACTGGCGTGAGCACGCCGCTCGAGACCAGCAAGGTCGACCCGAGGCCGGGCGGCATGTTCGAGACGGTCATGGTTAACGACTCCGATGGCAGCCAGTATCCGACTCGCGCCGTCTTCGTCGAGATCGCCGAGCCGGAGCGGCTTGTGTGGACCGAGCCAGACAGCGGACTGACCACGACATCGACGTTCCGCGACCTCGGTGGCTCGCGCACCGAAGTCAGGATTCACCAGGTGAACGTGCCGGCGCCGTACCGCACGCCCGAAGCGCAGGCCGGCTTCGCGACGTCGCTTGACCGCTTCGCCGCGTACCTCGCGACGCTCTCATGATGCCCGGCCCGACAGCAGACCAGGAAGACGCACGCCAGAGCTCGTCCGGTCAGGCGGCAAGTTCAACGCCATGGCCGACCGCTGTGCCCGGCGGGACGCCGCGGTTCCCGCTTCGGCGCTGCTGTCGGTGCTCAGGGACAATTCGACCAACCCGTGGACGCCGCCTGGCGGCGGCCTCGTTGGCGCGCTGACCCACGATGTGATCCACGGCCTCGGCGCCGTCGTGCCCCTCGGCATCGGCCGGCGCGTCCCGCAGGAGCGGCTGCGCGGTGAGCCGGCGGCCCGGTTCACTGTGGCCTGAGCCGCACCGGCCGGCCATCACGCGCCGGGCTCAAGTGATTGACAGGCCAGCCCGGCGGCCCTGAGTAACGAGGGAGGTATCCGTGACCGGAATAGTGCGGCCAGGGGAGGGACACCTGCTGACCGCCCGCGGCAGCGTGATGGCGTTCAAGGCGGTCGCCGCGCAGACCGGCGGCGGGCCTGGTGACTTCCTGCTCGTGCAGCGCGGCGCGGCCCACACCTTCGGCAACCAGTCGCCCGAGCCTGCCAGGCTGCTCGTGCTGCACGCCCCGGCGATGGATGCCTATTTCGAGGAACTGCACCTGCTCTGGTCGGGCGGCCAGCCGCCGGAACGGGAGCAGGAACGGGAGCTGATGAGCCGGTACGGAATGGACCCGGCCTGACCGCCGCCGGCCGCCGGCCTGAGGTCCGGCGGCCTGAGGTCCGGCGGGCGGGACGGATCTGGCAGGGTGGACACGTGAGCTCACCGGACCGGCACAGCCGGGTAGCCATCGTGGGCGGCGGGATCGCCGGGCTGGCCGCTGCCTTCTTCCTGCGCGGTAAAGGCGTCGCGGTGACGGTCCTCGAAGGATCGCCGCGGATTGGCGGCAAGCTGTCCGTCTCCGAGGTGGCGGGGATCGCCGTCGATGCGGGCGCCGAGGCGCTGCTCGCCCGCCGGCCGGAAGGCGTCGACCTGATCCGCGCCGTCGGCCTGGCCGACCGGCTGGCATACCCAGGCACGACGGCGGCCAGCATCTGGACCAGGGGCCAGTTCCGGTCGCTGCCCAGGCGCCAGTTCATGGGCGTGCCAGCGGACTTCGGCGAGCTCGAACGGTCCGGAATCGTGTCCCGCGCGGGGCTTGACCGGGCCCGCCAGGACGCGGCGCTGCCCGCCATCGCCAGGGACGGTGACGTTGCCGTCGGCGAGTACGTCGGTGCGAGGTTCGGCACCGAGGTTGTCGACCGCCTGGTCGAGCCGCTGCTGGGCGGTGTCTACGCCGGCCGGACGGATCAGCTGTCGTTCGAGGCGACACTTCCCGCCCTGGCCCAGGCATCCCGCGGGCACCGGTCACTGGCCGAGGCGGCGGGCTCGCTGCTCGGCCCGCCCGCGAGCGCTGGCGGCACCGCGAGCGCTGGCGGCACCGTGAGCCCGGGCGGCACCGCGAGCGCTGGCGGCGCCAGCACACCGGCCGTTTTCACCACCCTGACCGACGGCCTGGGCGCGCTGCCCGAGGCGCTGGCCCGGGCCAGCGGCGCCGCCGTGCGGACGAAGGCAACGGTCCGGGAGCTCGCCCGGGCGGCGGACGGCTGGCGGCTGACGGTCGGCCCGACCGCCGCGCCCGAGTGGATCGACGTGGACGCCGTCATACTCGCGCTGCCTGCCCGCCCGGCGAGCCGGCTGGTCCAGCCGGTGGCTGGCGCCGGCCTCGCTGCCGCGGCACTGGCCGAGATCGAGTACGCGAGCATGGCCATCATCACGCTCGCCTATCCGGCGGCAGCCTTTCCCGCGCCGATCACCGGCAGCGGCTACCTGGTGCCGGCCGTGGACGGGCGGACGGTGAAGGCAGCGACTTTCAGCACCGTGAAATGGCCGCACCTGGCCGACGGGCTGCACGTGATCCGCCTGTCAGTGGGCCGGATCGGCGAGGAAGCCGTCCTGCAGCGCGACGACGCCGAGCTTGCCGCCCTGGCCGCCGCCGACCTCGCGGCCGCGACGGGGGTGACGGGCAGCCCGGTGGACACCCGCGTGACCCGGTGGGGCGGCGGCCTGCCTCAGTACACCGTTGGCCACCTGGACCGGGTCAGCCGGATCCGCGCCTGCGCCGCCGCCCAGCCCGGCCTGGCGGTCTGCGGCGCGGCATTCGACGGCATCGGCATCCCGGCCTGCATCGCCTCGGCGCGGCTTGCCGCTGATCAGGTCCTTGACTACCTTGAAACCCGGGCGCCGCGCCCGGCGCCCTGAGCGGTTCGCGGAGCCCCGGCGTGAGCTCCCGGCAGGTGGGAGAAACTCCCGTGATCAAGCTTGACCGCCAGGATGCTGTCTGGATCCTGACCATGTGCAATGGCGAGAACAGGTTCAACCGCCAGTCGCTCGACGCCCTGCACGGCGCGCTCG
>Ga0307372_10007817_pt1 | contig 15208 bp, 13 predicted proteins | sample OX1MG_FD_202533 | JGI IMG/M metagenome (GOLD analysis project Ga0307372, IMG submission 202533) | Soil microbial communities from Risofladan, Vaasa, Finland - OX-1 | ecosystem: Environmental > Terrestrial > Soil > Coastal area > Acid sulfate soil | place: Finland: Risofladan, Vaasa | collected... | reverse complement strand
GCTTTTAGGCGGCGTGGGGGAACAGAGGCGGTTCCATGGGACGAGTAAGCACACATGGGACGAGTAAGCACACATGGGACGAGTAAGCACACATGGGACGAGTAAGCACACATGGGACGAGTAAGCACACATGGGACGAGTAAGCACACATGGGACGAGTAAGCACACATGGGACGAGTAAGGGGACGCGATAAATCGCGTCCCTACAATTTTTGTCGCTTTAATGCGCCAGTTTATAGTCTTTCGATTCGGTTTCTACAAGGTCGCGCACCACGTCTTTGATGTGGGACGAGGTGAGGCCGTAGAGTTCCTTGAGGATGGAGGGCGCGCCGTGTTCGATAAGGCGGTCGGGATAACCGATGACGCGGATATCAATGTCGTGGAGCAGGCCGCGCGTTTCTAAAAACTCCATAACCGCGCTGCCGAAACCGGTGGCCAGCATGTGATCTTCGACGGTGACGATGCGGCGCACCGATTTTGCCAGGCGCGCGATCAGCTCCTCGTCGAGCGGTTTGGCCCAGCGCGCGTTGATGACGGCGGCGTGGATACCATCTTCAGCCAGTTCCTGCGCGGCCTGCTGCGCCTGGGAGACCGCGCTGCCGTAGGCCAGGATTACGCAGTCCTGCTGCTCCACCTCTTCAATGGTAGCAGGGCTGACGAGTTCAGCTTTGCCGATCTCAATTTTATGCAGTTCCGCGTCCAGTGGAACGCCCAGGGCTTTGCCGCGTGGGTAGCGCAGGCTGACCGGGCCATCCATGTAGATGGCGGTATAAAGCATGTGGCGCAGTTCGTTCTCGTCTTTAGGGGCCATGACCTTCATGTTGGGAATCATGCGCATGAAGCCGATATCGAAGACGCCGTGCTGTGTCGGACCATCCTCGCCGACCACTCCGGCGCGATCCATGGCGAAGACGACATGCAAATCCTGCATGCATATGTCGTGGATTACCTGGTCGAAGGCGCGCTGCATAAATGTCGAGTAGATGGCGACCACCGGACGCATACCACCCACGGCCAGTCCCCCGGCGAAGGTGACGGCGTGCTGCTCGGCGATGCCTACATCGAAGTAGCGGTCGGGGAAACGCTGGCGTAATTTTGTCAGGCCCGTTCCTTCGGCCATAGCCGCCGTTATGCCGACAACGCTTTGATCTTTTTCGGCGATGTTTACCAGAGCGGCGGCGAAGATTTCCGTGTAGGAGGGTGGATCAGCGGCATTTTTCTTGATGACGCCGGTTTCATAATCATACGCGCCGGGACCATGCCACTTGGTCGAATCGTTCTCGGCAAACTCCCAGCCTTTGCCCTTCCTGGTGATTACCTGCACGATAACCGGGCCTTCGATGCGTTTAATGTTCTCGAAGACATCCAGCATCAAGGGGAGATCATGCCCGTCAAAAGGGCCGAAGAACTTGAAGCCCAGTTCCTCGAAGATCAGGCCGCTCTTGCTGTGCATAACAAAATTCTTAAAGCTCATTTCGGCGCGGCCAGCCGCTTCACGCGCCCTGTCTCCAACCACGGGGAGCTTATTGATTGAACCTTTTGCCATTTCGCGCAGGCGGCGGTAACTTGGCGCAGTCTCCATGTGACGGGCTTTGCTCAAGGAGTGATGTATAGCGCCAACGTTATCTGAAATGGATTTATCATTATCATTGAGAACGATAATCAAATTCTTTTTCATACTGCCCGCGTTATTGATGGCTTCGAGCGCCATACCCCCGGTCAACGCGCCATCGCCGATGACAGCCACAACTTTGAAATTTTTTCCTTGCAGGTCGCGGGCAACCGCGAGGCCAAGCGCGGCAGAGATCGAGGTGCTGGCATGGCTCGCGCCGAAAACATCATAGGGACTTTCTTCACGGCGCAGGTAGCCGGAAAGCCCACCGAACTGGCGAATGGTATGGAAACGATCGCGTCGCCCGGTCAATAATTTATGCACATAGGCCTGGTGACCAATATCCCAGACCAGCAAATCGTCAGGTGTATTGAAAACGTAGTGCAAAGCCATCGTTAATTCAACGACACCCAGGTTAGGAGCCAGGTGCCCGCCCTTAACCGAAACCTTTTCGATGATCTCACGCCGAATTTCTTCGGCCAACTGCCGCAATTGCGCCGGCTTTAACTGGCGCAATTGCGTCGGGTTGTCAATACTATCAAGAATCCTTGTCAATGTATCCTCCAATTACCGTAGGAACGCCGCTCTCCAGTGTTATATAGAGTAAGATAAAACAGAGTTCCTTATAATAATGATTACGCTGAGAACAGAAGCCATAGATCAGACAACATCATACAACAATGGTAGTCGCTACAGCATAAGACGCTGCGGACGGTTGTTGAGGGTCTATGGTATCATTATCTAGTATTATAGAGTTAGCCGGGCAAGGCTGCAAATGTCGCGAGCAGGAAATTCATGCACAGGGGGTCTTGACAGCCCTTGAAGCGGCATTGCAGGCGGGTTTATGTCGCTTTTAAGGCATCTTGACAGGTATGCAGTTTCTTCTTATTATGGGTACATAAGTATCACCATTCGTAAAGTGATACATCTTGAGATTCTGGTAGGGCTTCATGGAAGCAGAGAAGAGCGCTTCTTCCCGCGAGCAGCCCTACTGAAAAAGGTGGAGAATGACAAAAAAAGACGAGAAAGACGCTGATCGACCACATTATTATTCCCAATTCTGGCTGGATGTGGCAGCCGGACGCAGAGTGATCGGCACACCAAAACCTGAAGATGGAATGGATGATGCCGAAGACGATTTACCAGAACCAACACCCATGACGCGCAAAGGCGGGCGCACAGCCACGACTCTGCCAGTTGATGGGTACCAGGAGTCGCGCGCTACTGCCGTAGCGGAGCCAGACCTGGATGATGCCGAAATTAACGAGCCTGAAGAGGATGTCATCGACCTGGCCAGCGACCTGGAAGATGAGGATATCCCCACTATCGTAGTTGATGACACCCTGGACACCGGGTCTGCTGATAGCGATGTGCTACCAGCCGATGCTGAAGTAGAGGAAGAGGAAGAGGAGGAAGAGGAATTCTTCGATGAGGAAGAGGAAGAGGAGGAAGAGGAGGAAGAGGACCAAGAATGGCCTGCGCGGGGTCGTAAGAAGCCCAAGCCCGGTCGACCGGTCAAAGCGCCCAAACCGCCGGTCAAGAAACCAAAGCGAGGCGGTCCTCGCTTTTAGTAGTACAGGAAAAACGTGTAAGCGACCTCGAGGTCGCTTACACGTTTTTCCTTGCGCTTTACGGCTTTACACTCTACGGGTAGATGCCACGAATTTGTGTGGCCTCCGCTACGCGCGAGATCGCCAGCATGTTGGCAGCCAGGCGCAAATCGCAGGAAAATTGATCGGCCTTTTCCGCGACGGCGGTGTAGGCACGGTTCATAATCACTTCGAGCTTCTGGGTAATCTCTTCCACGCCCCAGAAGAAGCTTTGCAGGTCCTGCACCCACTCAAAGTAGCTGACGGTAACGCCGCCAGCATTGGCCAGGATATCTGGTATTACCAGGGTATCCTTTTTTAAGAGGATGGCATCGGCCTCCGGCGTCGTAGGGCCGTTAGCAGCTTCGGCGACGATGCGCGCCTGCACGCGGCCAGCGTTGGCCTTTGTAATCACGCCTTCGGTCGCGGCAGGGATGAGGACATCGCATGGTACTTCCAGCACATCATGAACGCCGACGACCTGCGCGCCCGGAAATCCGACAACGCTGCCACGCTCCTGCTTGAAGCGCAATACGGCGGCGGGATCAAGGCCTGATTCATTGTAGATGCCGCCGCGCGTATCGCTAACCGCGACGACCTTGCTGCCTTCGTTATGGAAGAGGCGCGCGGCAATGGAGCCGGCGTTGCCAAACCCCTGGATGCTCACGCGAGCGCCGCGCAGGGGCATGCCGATATGGCGGGCAGCCTGGCGAGTGACGAAGAGGACACCCGTCGCGGTAGCATCGTTGCGCCCTTCGCTGCCGCCGATGGAGAGGGGTTTGCCCGTCACAACCGCGGGGATGGAATATCCTTCGTGCATCGAGTAGGTATCCATGATCCAGGCCATGACCTGTGAGTTGGTGTTGACATCAGGCGCGGGTATATCGCTATGCGGGCCGATAATCATCGAAATTTCAGTCGCGTAGCGGCGCGTGAGTCGCTCAAGTTCCGCCGGACTCATGCCCTTGGGATCGCAGATGACGCCGCCTTTCGCGCCGCCAAAGGGTATACCAACGACAGCGCATTTCCAGGTCATCCACATCGCCAGCGCCTTCACTTCATCCAGCGTTACCTCTGGACTGTAGCGAATGCCGCCTTTGGCCGGCCCGCGATTGACGTTATGCTGAACGCGGTAGCCGGTGTAGGTCCTGATGCGGCCATTGTCCATGCGCACCGGGAAATTTACAGCAAGCTCGCGCTTGGGCTTGCGCAGTATCTCGCGCATATCTTCGGAGAGATGCAATTTCTCAGCAGCAGCCTCAAATTGCTGAACCGCCATGTGATAGGGATTCAAGGGTTTCACTTCGTCGTTCATGGGATCATTCCCACCTTTCTTCACATCGTTGTGTATAAGCGTGGTTTGTTTGAGTAGGGAACACGGACACCCACGAGGGGCGTCCCTACTGTTCTAGTTTTTTGATGAGTATTGCGCGCACACTAGCGGCTCTTGCCTGGCCTTTCGTCCGGTTCATGACCTGACCTATCAATGCCTGCAACGCGTTGACTTTGCCGGCGCGATAGTCGGTGGCCGCTTTAGGATTGCTGGCTATCACCTCCTCAATGATACGCTCTAATTCATTTTCGTCGCTGATGGGGGGCTGAATGCCCTTTTCCGCGACGATGGTTTCGGGCATTTTACCTGTTGCGAAGGCTTCCTCAACGATATCCTTAGCTTGCCTGCCCGTGATGCGGTTGGCATCGAGCAAGTCGAGCAAGTTCGCGGAAGCAGCGGGAGTAAGCAAACTATCCTGGATACTGATGGAATGGACCTTCAAGAGGCGCGCGACATCGTTAAGCACCAGGTTAGCGGCTGCTCTGGCCCTGGCAGCATGGTTCTGTATAGGTGAGGCTGCTACCACCTGCTCGAAGTAGTCACCCAGAGCTTTATCTTCGGTGAGCACATTGGCATCCTGCGCGGACAATCCAAAGTCACGCGTGTAGCGAGCGCGGCGCGCATCAGGCAATTCGGGCAGGCTGGCGCGCAGTTCTTCCACCCATGCCGGGCTGATAACCAGCGGTGGCAGATCAGGCTCCGGGAAGTAACGATAGTCGTGCGCCTGCTCTTTGCTGCGCTGCGGCACGGTAATACCCTTTGTCTCGACCCAGCCGCGAGTTTCCTGGTAGATCGGCTGGCCTGTACGCAACAACTCGATCTGGCGCTGCGCCTCGTAGATTAAAGCGCGTTCGACAGAGCGGAAGCTGTTCATATTTTTGATCTCGGTCTTGACACCCAGTTTCTGTTGCCCACGCGGGCGCACGGAGATATTGGCGTCACAGCGCAGGCTGCCCTCTTCCATACGACCTGACGAAACGCCGAGGTAGATAAGGATTTCACGCAGCTTTTGCATATAGAGCCGCGCCTCAAGAGGGCTACGCATATCTGGTTCGCTGACAATCTCCATAAGCGGCGTGCCGGCGCGATTAATGTCGATAAGGCTATAGCCGGTATGATGCAGCAGGCGCGCAGTATCCTCTTCCAGGTGGACGCGCGTGATGCCGACGCGCTTCGCCTGGCCTTCATACTCGATGGAGAGATAGCCATTGTTGCTCAGCGGGATGTCATATTGCGAAATTTGGTAGCCCTTCATCAGGTCGGGATAGGGATAGTTCTTGCGATCAAACTTGGAATAGGCGGGAATGGAGCAGTTGAGCGCGAGAGCCGTCATGATGGTATAGGCAACGGCCTGCCGGTTGATGACCGGCAGTACGCCTGGCATGCCCATGCACACGGGGCAAACATGCGTATCAGGCGCGGCGTAGGCGTAATCGGTGCTGCACGAGCAAAACATTTTGCTTTTAGTCAATAATTGGGAGTGTACTTCGAGTCCGATAACGATCTCATAGTCGGTGGCGATGCTGGTTTCCGTCACAGTCATGTTTCCTAACCTCATCTATCTTAAGTTGCGCTCAAAGATGGTCGGTATTGGGCGTGGGCTTGTCCCCGCCCTGGGAGAGGCGTGGGAAGCGTCAATCGATCCATTTCGCGGTCCGTTAACTTGATGCCTGTGGACGACCCTCGCGGTCGCCCTGGTTCATCACCAATACTGATTACCTGTTAGTCTAGCGGTTTCGCGCTCTTTCGTCAATGGTGAAAGCATACAGAGATATCACAGTTTTTGCATTCTCAGTGTATCTAATACCTGCAACGTTGCTCGCCCATCCTCTGGCGGAAACAGCAGTGTGGACCGGCCCATCACGCAATCCGTAAAGTGTTCTACCATCAATTGATAAGGATCGGCAGGGGCAAACTGGCGCTGCTCGCAGACTGATCCGCGTTGTATGGAGAGCGTTGTGGTATCGTCGCGCCACGCGGTAAAGGCAAGAGGAGCAGTGATGGCGGCGCGGGTGCCGACAACCTCGATGACCTGGTGTTCGGCGGCGCTGAAGCTGCATTGTATATGCGCGAACACCTGCTCGCCAAATTCCAGGTGCGCGCTGGCACTAAGATCGATTGCATTCTGGCTATAGAAAAGTCCTGGGTGGATAGCTGAAGGTTCAGAGCCGATTAGCCAGCGAGCGGCATTGACGCAGTAGCTACCGATGTCCATAAGCGCGCCGCCGCCATATTGGGGGAAGGCGCGATAATTGGCGGGCGCGTCAAATGGAAACGAGAAAGCCGCGTGTAGAAAACGCAACTGGCCCACCTCGCCGGAGTCTATCATCTGCTTCAGCGCCTGCATGCGCGGGTGGAAACAATACATCACGGCCTCCATGAGTAGTACTTTTGCCTTATAGCAGGCGGAAATCATCTCATCACATTCGGAGGCGTTCATTGCCAGAGGTTTTTCGCATAATACGTGTTTCCCGGCCTGCGCCGCGCGCATGGTCCATTCAGCGTGCAGGTGATTGGGCAGGGCGATATAGACTACCTGCACATCGGGATCGTCCAGCAGAGACTGATAATCGTGGTAGAGACGCTCAATGGAAAACTGTTGAGCGGCGGCCTGGGCGCGCTGCTCGTTCCGGCTGGCGATGGCCAGCACGCGCGCCTGAGCGCTGTGTTGAATAGCCGGAATAAGGGCGCGATTTGCGATGAAGCCCGCGCCGAGAACACCCCAATGACAAGTCATGATTTGCTCCTGAATAATGGTTTCCCGCGTTTAGTATAAGTAGTAAGACGTGATGCGGTCAAGCAGCGAGATACGCTCGATGCAAAAACTTGACGCTCACCCCGAACGCCCTGATAACATTGGCAATTTACGTAAAATGCTGTATACTGTACCTCAATCAGGAGCAACTGATGAGCAGGCGGCCTCAATGGTCGCCTCTACAGTTTTTCCTGCGAGGATTCAGAGGAGCGTTTAGGAAGAGGCGCGTTTGAGCGGGTAGGAGAACCAACACATATGTCTCTCATTAACATGGCAAAACGAGAAATCAATTGCAAGATCGTGTACTACGGTATTGGTCTATGCGGTAAGACGACCAACCTGCACTATATACATCAGGCGGTAAGCCCACAGGATGTAGGAGATATGGTTTCGATTGATACAGAGACCGAGCGTACCCTGTATTTTGATCTGCTCCCGTTGGAACTGGGCAAGGTGCATGGCTTTCAAATCCGTTTCCAACTCTACACGGTGCCGGGCCAGGTGCTCTACCAGCAGACGCGTGTCTCTGTATTAAAAGGGGCGGATTGCGTGATCTTTGTGGCAGACTCGCAGACCAGTAAGTTGCAAGAAAATATTGAAAGCTGGAACGAGTTGCAAGATCAGCTCAAGCGCATGAACAAGGATGTGAGCGATTTCCCTCTGGTAATGCAGTGGAATAAGCGGGACTTGCAAGACGTGCTGCCAGTTTCAGTGCTTGAACAATACCTCAACCCATTTCGCTTTCCGAGCTTTGAATCGGTTGCAGTGACCGGCCAGGGTGTGATCGAATGCCTGCGCGTTGGTATTAATTCGACTCTGCGCCGCCTGGAACGCATCTAAAGCCAGTAGGGACGGACCAGAATATCCTCTCTAACGATTGTTCAATTGATGTTTAATGTGTATAATAGATGGGTGCTCCCAGACATATACGACCTTTCCAGATTTTTCCCGCTCCGCACGCGGAAAGAGCATCTCGAAACTCATACATACAGGTATATCAATAGACGTGTCAGCAGACCAGCGTCCGCTAGCTGCGCTGCTACGAGGAATTGAATGGATACGATTAAAGTTATCGTTGTTGATGAACAGCCCTTGTTCCGCCAGGGCATTTGCTCCACACTCGAACAAATGGGTAACTGTGAGATTATCGGTCAATCCACCGACGCAGTGGAGATACTCGAATTAGCGCGCACAGGCAATCCTGATGTGGCTTTAATTGACGCGGGGCTGACTGCCGCAGACCCATTGGAGATAGCCAGGCAGATGCGCCATCTCGCGCCGCAAGTTGCCATTATGATCCTGACGCCCTCAGAAGACGAAGAGCGCCTGTTTCAGTCGATCAAGGTGGGAGCGGCTGCCTATTATTCGCGCAATATCGAACCTAAAGACCTGGCCGACGCGGTGAGACGCGTCAGTCATGGCGAGTATTTAATCAATGACGATGTGCTTTCTAAACCACAACTGGCAAGCCGCGTACTCAAATCTTTCCGCGAATTGACTGTCGAGGATGAAGATGTGGCGACGAAAGGCCTCTACTCGCCGCTCTCAGCCCGCGAAGTGGAGATACTTGACTACATCGCACGCGGGAACAGCAATAAAGAGATTGCCAAATCGCTGAAAATTAGCGACCAGACGGTTAAGAACCATATCACATCCATTCTCAAGAAACTTTCGGTCAATGACCGTACAGCGGCAGTGGTACACGCGCTGCGCCACGGCTGGATAAAAATGCACGATAGCTAAAAAACTGGGTCCAGGCAGTCAGATCCGACATTACCAGGGCGACCGCGAGGGTCGCCCCTACCATAGACGGGGTTTCGCGTATGGTAGGGGCGACCCTCGCGGTCGCCCTGGAATCGCGCGGTGCGGCATTTGACCAGATTTACCAGGCAAGATATACTGAGCAAGAGATGTTCTGATAGAAAGGAACTTAATCGAGTGAAAGTCTTTGGCCGAGTGACGGTCTTTCCTATTATGCCCGCGAGAATAAGCCGACTCTACGAACTGGCGTACAACCTGTGGTGGAGCTGGCACCCTGAAGCTATCGCGCTCTACAAACAACTTGATCCCAGCCTGTGGGAAGAGGCTGGACATAGTCCAGTGCGCTTCTTGAGCGAAGTGCAACCACGATTGCTGGAGCAAGCGGCCAACGACGCCGTCTACCTCGCTCACTATGACAGTGCGCTACGCGAATTCGATCACTATATGCACCCTGATGTCGATGAAACGTGGTTTTCGCACACCTACCCGGAGCTGAAAGACCGCCCTATCGCCTATTTCTCGGCGGAGTTTGGCATGCACGAGGCCCTGCCCATCTACTCCGGCGGCCTGGGCATCCTGTCGGGCGACCATTGTAAAGAGGCCAGCGACCTGGATTTACCATTTATAGGCGTCGGGTTTCTCTATCCACAGGGGTACTTTCGCCAGCATGTGACCCGCGATGGGGTGCAAGAGGCATTTTACGATAAGCTGCACTTCTCAGAAGCGCCTGCCCAGCCTGCTATCGGGCCGGATGGCGACGAGGTCACGATCCAGGTAGAGCTGCCTGGGCGCCGCATACACGCGAAAGTCTGGAAGCTGCAGGTGGGACGCATTCCCCTGTACCTGATGGATACTGACATTGCCCCCAACGCGCCAAACGATCGCGAATTATCAGCCCGGCTGTATGGCGGAGATCGCGAGATGCGCATTTCCCAGGAAATCGTGCTGGGCATCGGCGGCGTGCGCGCATTACGCGCCCTGGGGATTAACCCCGCGGCATGGCATATCAACGAAGGGCACGCCGCGTTTTTGAACCTGGAACGCTGCCGCGAACTGGTGGCCAGCGGGCTGACCTTCAACGAAGCGCGCGAAGTGGTGGCCGCTAATTCACTGTTCACCACGCACACGCCTGTTCCGGCGGGCAACGATACCTTCTCATACGACCTGATTGATAAGTACTTTGGCTCCTACTGGGGACAACTGGGCATATCGCGCGAACAGTTTATGGAAGTGGCACACGAAGATCACGGCTGGGGACCCACGTATGGTATGACCGTACTGGCGTTGAACCTGACAGGCGACCACAACGGTGTGAGCGCTCTACACGGGGCGATTTCGCGCGATATGTGGCAATTCCTGTGGCCAGGCGTCGATTCCGACGAGGTGCCGATTGACTCAATCACTAACGGGGTACACACTCCTACCTGGATCGCACCGGAGATGGACGCATTATTCAAACGCTACCTGGGTGACGATTGGAAGAACCACGTAGATGAACCCGAACTCTGGAATGCGGTCACGGAGATTCCCGATGAAGCGTTGTGGAAGACGCATTTAGAGCGAAAAAACACGCTGATCGAGTACACGCGCAACCACCTGCGAGAGCATCACTTGCGCCTGGGCGAAGGAGCAGTCCAGATGGCGGAGTTCGAGCACATGCTGAACGCGAACACCTTGATGATTGGGTTCGCCCGGCGGTTCGCGACCTATAAACGCGCGACGCTTATTTTCCACGACCTGGAGCGGCTCAAGCGCATCATCAATAACCCTGAGCGCCCGGTGCAGATCGTCTTCGCGGGCAAGGCGCATCCCGCCGACGGGCCTGGCAAATCGCTGATCGAACAGGTCTATCGCTTCTCGCGCAGCGATGCTTTCCGGGGCAAGGTCATCTTCCTGGAAAACTACGATATCAATATGGCGCGCTACCTGGTCTCCGGCACCGACCTCTGGCTCAACAATCCCATTCGCCCGCACGAGGCCAGCGGGACAAGCGGCCAGAAGGCTGCTCTCAACGGACAGCCAAATTGCAGCGTGCTGGATGGCTGGTGGGACGAGGGTTACAATGGCAGAAACGGCTGGGCCATCGGCGAGGAGCGTGAATATCACGATGCCAACGCGCAGGACGAGGCGGATAGCATTTCTCTCTATGAAACGCTCGAACAGGAAGTAATCCCGACCTACTATGATATGAGCAGCGATGGTATTCCCCATCGCTGGATCGCCACTATGAAAGAGGCTATACGTACTTGCGCTCCCGCATTCAGCATGCGGCGTATGGTCAAGGAATATACCACGCGCTTTTACGTGCCTGCAATCCAGCAAGGCATACGCATCAATCAGAACCGCTATGAGCTGGCACACGTGCTGGCTGCCTGGAAGGAGCGGGTGCGCAAAGCCTGGACTGAACTCGAACTATATGCCGAGGGCAGAAAGGACGGTCAGATCAGCCTGGGCGAAGGCATCGATATGCGAGCGTGGATAAGGGCTGGCGACCTGCGCCCGGAAGACTTTACCATCGAGCTTGTCTATGGAGAAGCCAGAGACGACCAGGCGACGATTCAGCACACGCTGCCTATGGAATACGTCAAACAGGAACTCGATGGCTCGTACCGCTTCGACCTGCGCTTGCAGCCGCCTGAAAGCGGCAGCATCGCCTATGGCGTGCGGGCGTTGCCCAACCATCCCGCGCTGGCCAACAAACACGAGATGGGCCTGATTCGCTGGGTGTAAAGAATATAAATGCAAAAGATGCGGGGCAAGCAGGCTGCACCTGCTTGCCCCGCATCTTTTGCATTTACGAATTTTCTGTTACAGCCTTGCGGAAAAGGATGGGGCTGAAGTTGGTGCGATAGTCGTAGGTATCCTTGCCCTCTTTGCGCTTGAGGAAGCCCACGATGAGGTAGGTAAAGGGTGTAGCGACGATTTCGTAGGCGACTTTGAAAATCCACTGGGTGAGGATGGCGGTCAGTATCATCGAGGATGGAATGATGCCCCAGAAGGCAATGCTGACGAAGATGACGGTATCAAAGCCTTCGCCGATCAGGGTGGAACCAATAGTACGCGTCCAGAGCCAGCGGCCCCTGGTGGCAATTTTGAGTTTGGCAAGGATGAATGAGTTGGTAAATTCCCCTACGAGGTAGGCGACAAACGAGGCCAGGAGCAAACGCGGCGTGAAGCCCAGGATGGTGTTGTACGCGGCCTGGTTCTGCCAGAACTGCGCGGAAGGAGCGAGACTGGCGATAAAGATGGCGATGACAGTCAGCAGATTGCAGGCAAAGCCCAGCCAGATGATGCGCCGCGCCGCTGCATAACCATAGACCTCGGTGAGTATATCCCCAAAAAGATAGCTAAGTGGGAAAATAATGATTCCGGCTGGCACGGGAAAGCCGAACAGGAGAAAGATTTTCACGGCGATAATGTTGGCGGTAATCAGGCAGGTAACAAAAACCGAGGCGATGACCACGAACCAGAATGAGACCTTCAAGTTGCGAACCTTTCTTTTAATTTTATGCTGGTTGATAGTGTATAGGGTCGGACAGGCCGACTTCAGCAAAACCTGCGAGACGCAGGAGACAACTATCGCAGGTACCACAGGCCAGTTCGTGGCCTTCGTAACAACTCCAGGTAAGGTGATAAGGAACTCCCAGTTCAACGCCTTTGCGGATGATGTCCGCTTTGCTCAGACGCAACAGGGGCGCGTGAATACGCACGCGGCGACCATCCTGCACGCTGGCTTTCGTGGCGAGATTAGCCATTTGTTCGTAGGCTTGCAGGTATTCTGGCCGACAATCGGGATAGCCGCTATAATCGATGGCGTTGATGCCGAGAAAGATGCTATCCGAGCCGCTCACTTCGGCATAGGCCAGCGCGAATGAAAGAAAGATGGTGTTTCTGGCCGGTACGTAGGTGATGGGGATGTCGTGAGCCATCTCTTGCATAGCACGACCATGCGGGACGGCGATATCTGCCGTCAGCGCGCTGCCCCCAAAGGCGCGCAAGTCGATATGAACGGTTTTCTGCTCTATGACGTGGTAATACCTGGCGATGGCAGAGGCAGCTTCGACTTCGCGCTGGTGACGCTGCCCATAGTCAAACGAGATGGTGTGGAGTTCAAAGCCCTGCTGGTGGGCAATGGCAAGGGCTGTACTGGAGTCCAGCCCCCCCGATAAGAGTACGACAGCTTTCGCTTTCTGCGGCATGATAGATGATTTCTCCCTGCATGTGCATGTGATACGAAAATGCTCCTAAACAAAAAGGCTGATTTGACTTTAACGGTCAAATCAGCCCTGGCGATCCCGAGAGGGCTCGAACCTCCGGCCTGCAGATCCGCAATCTGCCGCTCTATCCACTGAGCTACGGGATCATAAGGTATTCTCTCTGCATGTCAGTATAGCAGTCTGTGCTGTGTGTGTCAAGCATTTTTGGGAAATTCAGAGAGCGGCGAAAGCATCTACCCTGCACAAAAGCGGGTATATGTTATACTGTTGGCAGAACTTCGTGGGAGAGAACAGAGCATGCCAAACATGACGAGCAAACAAGACTTGATAGCATATTTTGCAGAGAAGAGCCAGCGCAGCGCAAAAGACGGCGGGAGCTATTTTGAGACGGTCAACGAGTTGCTGATGCTCTTCGATGAGACGGATAACGTTGCAGAGATCAAAGCAGCTGTGCGTAACCTTCACAGAGAGAAGTTGAAGGAGATACAGCGTACAGAGAGTATCGAGACGCGTATCGAGTTACGCAAGCAGCTGGGTATCTACGACGATTGCCTGACACAAATGCGCACTATTCCAGTACAGTAATGTCATTATGCCGGTTTGTCCCTCCGCAGAAAAGGTTCAGGAAAGCCTTTTTATTTTGATATTCTTCTCATGAACCGCAAAAACTTCATAGGTCCACTGTAGTAACCGGCGCGGCGTAGGACGCGGCGCTTCATATTGCCCGGCGCTCGAAAAGGGCGCATGATGGCGGTGATGCCGAGTTGCCTGTTGATGCGTTTCTTCGCGCGGGTGACGCCAAGCATGGTGCTGACGCTCGGACGGCGGTAGCGGAAAAGCCTGATGCCTGCCATGATTAACTCCTTCTGTACACATATAGATTCATAGACGGAGACGAAGCGCAGAGGCTTTTGTAACAAGAGATGCCGATTCTTTCCACAAACCAGTTCTTTTTGCAGCAAAAACCAGGCAATCTCACTTCTTCATTTTATGAAATTACCTGATCTTCCAGAGATGAACAAACCTTAGAGGCACAATCGTTGAACAGATAACCGTATCAGGCTTTAAGTGGCTGCTACTGTTTGCTCAGACCATTTTTACATATCTCGCTTTACTCGGAGAGGCCGTTAATTACGCCCTGGGCGCGATGCAGGGCTTCGCGGCGGACATAGTAGTAGGCCCACAAACCCTTTTTGCGACAGTCCACGAAGCCAGCGTCACGCAGGATGCGCAGATGATGCGAAATAGTGGGCTGTTCGAGCGTGAAGCTTTCCACGATTTCAAAGACGCAAACCTCGCCTTCGTGACGGCTGAGCAAACTTAAAATACGCAAGCGCGTCGGGTCTGCCAGGGCTTTCAGCAGGCGAGCCTGGGTAACAGCTTCCTCTTCGGTCAGCGCCGGCATAAACTTGGGAGATACGCCAACTGCTGTGTTCGCTACAGGAACCGGACGGTGTAACACGCCCAGCGATGCCACCTGATTTGAGGATACCGATGCCGTGCGATTCGTCCCCATTGAATTCATTGTTGCCATTGTCTTCTCCTTCCACCTTCCAACCGGATATGTGCATTTTGATAGGTACTGGGGGAGACCTATAATCAGTATACATAAGCATCCAAATGTGACAACTTTCTACAACCGCGAGGGCGACGGGGCAAGGCGACCGCAAGGACGATGACCAGGGCGACCGCAAGGGTCGCCCCTACAATACCACGAAGCGGCAGGCCACGCCCGTATATTGTAGGGGCGACCCTTGCGGTCGCCCTGGTCATCTACGAGCGTTTCTCGTCCGTCCTGATTTGCAGGTGTAACTCGGCCAGTTGTTTGTCGTCAACGGGCGAGGGCGCGTTCATGAGCAGGTCGAGCGCGCTCTGCGTTTTGGGGAAGGCGATGACTTCGCGGATGCTGTCTTCATCGGCCAGCAGCATGACGAGGCGGTC